>Ga0126380_10000436_pt1 | contig 13637 bp, 9 predicted proteins | sample PanSoiMetPlot_26_FD_92544 | JGI IMG/M metagenome (GOLD analysis project Ga0126380, IMG submission 92544) | Tropical forest soil microbial communities from Panama - MetaG Plot_26 | ecosystem: Environmental > Terrestrial > Soil > Tropical forest > Bulk soil | place: Panama | collected 2016-02-17
CGCGATGGCCAACGCGCTGCGCGTGGGTGAGGTCATCCAGCAGCGAATCGCGCCCTGACCCCGGGCACGGCACGTGGCGATGCCGGGGTCAGCCTGCACGCCCTGTTCGGGTCCGTCGCGATCGCCGCGGTGATCATGGGCGGGCTGAGCTTCGCGCTCGCCCGCAAGAGCTCGCCCAAGGTCGTGGCCCCGGCGGCCTCGACATGACAGGCCCGCGGATTTAACTACCCCCCGTGGGTGATGTAGCGCGCTGCACCCTCCGGCGCTAATGGACTTGTACGGGCGCTCTGGCGCCCGGGCTGGCCCTGCTGGCGCAAGGGGTATGAGAGGCCTGCCTTGAGCACCGCCGAAGCCGAAGCACGCCCGACCCGAAGACTGATTCCGGCTGCCGCACCCGGCGCGGCGGCCGCGCCCACCGCGGCATAGCCACCTGACGGATCCACGACGGTGAGGAGAGGACCATGGCCCGCTACCCGAACATCAGCGACCACGGGCTGATCGGCGACCTGCAAACGGCGGCGCTGGTAGCCACCGATGGCACGCTCGACTGGTTCTGCTGCCCACGGTTTGACTCACCGAGCGTGTTCGCATCGCTGCTCGATGCCGACCGCGGCGGCTTCTTCAAGATCAGACCCGACCGGGACGACTACGTGACCAGGCAGTTGTACCTGCCCGACACCGCGATCCTGGTCACCCGGTTTATGACCCCCGACGGGGTCGGTGAGGTACACGATTTCATGCCGGTCGCCGGGGGCGGGGTAACCGACCGGCATGACCTGGTGCGCAACATCCGGGTGGTCCGGGGCACCATGCGGTTCGCCATCGAGATCCAGCCGCGCTTCAACTACGGCCGCGCCGCGCACAAGCTGGAAATCACCGAGGACGGCGGCGTCTTCCAGGCCGACGGCATGGCGCTGACGGCGCACGCCATCGCACCGCACGGTGTCTCCGCCCAGGAGATGGGGGTCACGCTGGAGCGGGACGGCGACGGGGTGCGGTGGACCCGGACGCTGCGCGAAGGCCAGGTCGGCGGCGTGTTGCTGGAGTGGATGGGCGGCGCGCCCCGGCGGGTGACGCCGGAGGAGGCACAGCGCCTGGCGGACGACACCGCGCGGTTCTGGCGCTCCTGGCTGGCCCGGTCGACGTACACCGGGCGGTGGCGGGAGATGGTGACCCGCTCGGCGATGACGCTCAAGCTGATGACCTACGCGCCCTCCGGCGCCCTGGTCGCCGCGCCGACCACCGGACTGCCCGAGCAAGAGGGCGGGGAGCGCAACTGGGACTACCGCTACACCTGGATCCGCGACGGGTCGTTCTCGATCTACGCGCTGCTGAGCCTCGGCTACACCGAGGAGGCCGCGGCCTTCGCGGCCTGGCTGCGCGAGCGCGCGGCCGAGTACACCGGCGAAGGCCGGCCGCTGAAGATCATGTACCGGGTCGACGGCAGCTCCGATCTGGTCGAGGAGACCCTCGACCACTTCGAGGGCTGGCGCGGGTCGCGCCCGGTCCGGATCGGCAACGGCGCCGCCGACCAGCTGCAGCTCGACATCTACGGCGAGGCCGCGGACGCCTTCTTCCTCGCCGACAGCCAAGGGCTCCAGCCGGCCCACCAGGGCTGGATCTCGCTGACGAAAGTCGTCGACTGGCTGTGCGATCACTGGGATCAGCCGGACGAGGGCATCTGGGAGACCCGCGGCGGGCAGCGGGACTTCACCTACGGCCGGTTCCAGACCTGGATCGCTCTCGACCGCGCCATCCGGATCGCCCAGCGCCGGGCCCGCCCGGCCAACCTGGCCCGGTGGATCATCGAACGGGACCGCGTGTACAACCAGATCTTCGAGCGCGGCTGGAACCCGAAGGTGGGCGCGTTCACCCAGCACTACACCACCGAAGTCCTGGACTCCTCGCTACTGATGATGCCGCTGCAGGGGTTCATCTCCCCGAGCGACCCGATGTGGCTGTCCACGCTGAAGGCGATGGACCGCGAGCTGGTCTCCGACAGCCTGGTCTACCGGTACAACCCCAGCGCCTCGCCGGACGGGCTGGCCGGCGACGAGGGCACCTTCACGCTGTGCACGTTCTGGTACGTCGACGCGCTGGCCCGCGCCGGGCGCCTCGACGAGGCGCGGCTGGTCTTCGAGAAGATGTTCACCTACGCCAACCACCTGGGCCTGTACTCCGAGGAAATCGGCAGCACCGGGGAGCAGCTGGGCAACTTCCCGCAGGCGTTCAGCCACTTGTCGCTGATCACCGCCGCGGTCAACCTCGACTACCAGCTCGACCACGGCGCCGGGCAGGTCGGAGGGGTGCTCGCGGCGGGATGAGCGAGAGCCGCCGCCGCGCGAGCGGCCAGAGGGGCCACGGGTGAGCCAGCCTCCGATGCCCGGGACTAGGAGGAACGCATGAATGTTGACCTGGCGAGGTGGCAGTTCGCGTTCGTGACGATCAACCACTTCTTCTTCGTCCCGGTCACGATCGGGCTGGCGTTTTTGACCGCGCTGCTGCAGACGGCGTGGTACCGCACTAACCGCGACGAGTACCTGCGGCTGACCCGGTTCTTCGGCACGCTGCTGGTGATCAACGTCGCGATCGGCGTGGTGACCGGGCTGGTGCAGGAGTTCCAGTTCGGCATGGACTGGGGGGCGTACTCGCGGCTGGTCGGGAACGTCTTCGGCGCGCCGCTGGCCATGGAGGGCCTGGCGGCGTTCTTCCTGGAGTCCACGTTTTTGGGGCTGTGGCTGTTCGGGTGGGACAGGCTGCCGCGGCGGGTGCACCTGGCGACGATCTGGGCGGTGTCGCTCGGCACGGTCTTGTCGGCGGCGTTCATCATGGCCGCCAACTCGTGGATGCAGCACCCGGTCGGCTACCAGATGGCGGGCGGCAAACCGGTGCTGAACGACGTCTGGGCGCTGTTCACCAACCCGGTGTTCGTCTGGGGGTACGCCAAGGTCCTGCTGGCCTCGCTGGTGACCGGTGCCATGGTGATGCTGGCGGTGTCGGCGTGGCAGCTGCGCCGCGGCCAGGACAAGGACAAGGACGTGTTCCTCCGGTCGGCGCGGCTGAGCCTGGTGGCGCTGGTCCCGGCGATCTTGTTCACCATGCTGGTGGGCGACGAACTCGGGGTGATCGAGGCCCGGTACCAGCCGATGAAGATCGCCGCCGCCGAAGCGCAGTGGACCACCTGCCAGCCGTGCTCGTTCTCGCTGTTCCAGATCGGCGGCGGCAACAACGACCAGACCCCGACGCAGATCATCGAGATCCCGCACCTACTGTCGCTGCTGGCCACCAACACCTGGAACGGCAAGGTGGTCGGGATGACCCCGCTGCAGAACCAGTACAGCAAGCAGTACGGGCCGGGGTACTACGTGCCGGACGTGTTCATCCAGTACTGGGGGATGCGGGTCATGGCCTACCTGGCGGTCGTGGTCGTGCTCATCGGCCTGTGGGGGCTATGGCTGATCCGGCGCAAAACGCTCGCCACCTCCCGGGTGTTCCTGTTGGTGGCGACCTGGGCCGTGGTGCTGCCGTTCCTGATGAATACCGCGGGCTGGCTGCTGACCGAAAGCGGCCGGCAGCCGTGGATCGTGCAGGGCCTCATGCTGACCAAGAACGGCATCTCACCATCGCTGTCCACCACCTGGATCGCGATCAGCCTGGCGGCATTCGTCCTGGTGTACGCGGTGATCGCCACGATTGAGCTGCTGCTGATGCTGAAGTACTCCAAAAAGCCGCTCCCGCCCCCGCGCGCTGACGCAGAGGCGGATACGCCCGTGCCCGCCGTCCAGTATTGAGGCCGCCATGAACGATCCAGTATTGAGGGCGCCATGAACAATCTCGTCACGTTCTGGTTCATTCTCATCGCGGTGCTGTGGACCGGGTTTTTCATCCTGGAGGGGTTCGATTTCGGCGTCGGCATGCTGCACAGCGCCGTCGGCAGGAACGACGCGGAGCGCCGGGCCGCGATCAACACGATCGGGCCGCTGTGGGACGGAAACGAGGTCTGGCTGATCGTCGCCGGGGCCGCCATGTTCGCCGCGTTCCCCGGCTGGTACGCCACCATGTTTTCCGCCTTCAACCTCGCGCTGGTGCTGCTGCTGGCCGCGCTCATCGCCCGCGGCCTGTCGTTTGAGTACCGCGGCAAGCGGGACAGCCCGAACTGGCGGCGCACCTGGGATGTGCTGCTGACCGCGAGCAGCGTGCTGGCGCCGCTGATCATCGGCGTGGCCCTGGGCGACCTGCTGGCCGGGCTCCCGATCAACTCCGCGCAGAACTACACGGGGTCATTCTGGGACCTGTTCCAGCCCTACGGGGTGTTCACCGGGGTCACCTTGGTGCTGGTCTGCGCGCTGCACGGCGCGACGTTCCTATCCCTGAAGACCACGGGGGAGATGCACCAGCGCAGCCGGCACCTGGCCCGCCGCATCGCTCCCGCCGCCACGGCGGCCGTCATCGGGTTCGCCATCTGGACCCACGTGGCGCACAGCGACACGTTCTTCCTCAACCCGATAGAGCTGCTGGCCATCCTCGCCGTCCTCGCCGCGTACTGGCTGGTCTACGAGCCTCGCGACGGGTCCGCGTTCGCCGCGACCACGGTCACCATTGCCTCCGCCATCGTGGCGATCTTCGTTGGCCTGTACCCCAACGTGATGGTCTCGTCCACCAGCGCGGCCAACAACCTGACCGCCTACAACACCGCCTCCCCCGCCTACCCGCTCAAAATAATGAGCGTCGTCGCGATCATCTTCCTGCCGCTGGTGCTCCTCTACCAGGCCTGGACCTACTACGTATTCCGGCGGCGGGTCAGCGCCCGGGAGTTCGAGCCGCAGGCCCCGGCCGCCGAGCCCGCCCCGCCCGGCACGCCGTCGGCTCCCGTCGGAGAGACGGCCGGTCAGGAGCGGTGATCCTCGCCCCGAAACCACCGGTATGAGGCCCGTCGATCCCCGGCTGCTGCGGCACGCCGGGGCCGCCCGGGGTTACCTGATCTTCACGGTCGGGCTGGGGCTGACGGTGACCGCGCTGGTGCTGGCGCAGGCGGGGCTGCTCGCGCATGCCCTGGCGACCGCGGCCCGCGGCACGGGCGTCGCGGCCCTGTGGCCGGCCCTGGCCGTGCTGCTGGCGGTGGTGGCCGCGCGCGCCGTGGCCGCCGGCGGCGGCGAGACGGTGGCGCTGCGCGCCGCGGCCACGGTCAAATCCGAGCTGCGGCGCAAGCTGACCGGGCACACGCTGCGGCTCGGCCCGGCCTGGCTGGGCGGGCAGCAGGCGGGGGAGATCGCGACCCTGGCCACCAGGGGCCTGGACGCGCTCGACCCCTACTTCGCCCGGTACCTGCCGCAGCTCGTGCTCGCGGTCGCGGTGCCAGTGGCGGTGGTGGCCCGGGTTGCCGCCGCCGACTGGATCTCGGGCGTGGTCATCGCGGTGACGCTGCCGCTGATCCCGGTGTTCGCCGTCCTGGTCGGGCTGCACACCAAGGCCCGCACGCAGCGCCAGTGGCGGCTGCTGGCGACGCTCGGCGGGCACTTCCTCGACGTGGTCGAAGGGCTGCCCACGCTGAAACTGTTCGGCCGGGCGAAGGCGCAGGCGCAGGTGATCGGTGCGGTCTCCGAGGCGCACCGGAAGGCGACCATGGGCACGCTGCGGGTGGCGTTCTTGTCGGCGCTGGTGCTGGAGCTGGCGGCGGCGCTGGCCACGGCGCTGGTGGCGGTGGAGGTGGGCCTGCGGTTGCTGGCCGGTCACCTCGGCTACCAGACCGCCCTGCTCGTGCTGCTGCTCACCCCCGAGGCGTACCTGCCGCTGCGCGCGCTGGGCGCGCAGTTCCACGCCAGCATGGAGGGCGCCACCGCGGCCGCGCGCGCCTGCGCCATCCTGGACACCGAACCGCCCGGCCCGGCGACCGCCGGCCCCCGGCTCAGGTCCGGCGCGCCGGTACCGGCCGACCTGCGCAGCAGCGACATCATGCTGAACGAAGCATGCGTGGCCTATCCAGGCCGCGCCGCGCTGGCCCTGGACAGGGTCAGCCTGGTGATAGCTCCGGGCGAGCGGATCACGGTGACCGGCCCGAGCGGGGCGGGCAAGAGCACCCTGCTGGCCCTGCTGTTGCGGTTCGCCGAGCCGGCCGCGGGGACCATCGAGGCCGGCGGGGTGCCGCTGGCGCAGCTGGACCTGGCCGCGTGGCGGGCCCAGATCGCCTGGGTGCCGCAGCGCCCGCACCTGTTCGCCGGCACGGTGGCCGGCAACATCGCCCTGGGCCAGCCCCGCGCGAGCCGCGCGGCGATCGAGCACGCCGCCGCCCTGGCCGGCGCGGCGGAGTTCATCGACGCGCTGCCCGCCGGCCTGGACACCGAGCTGGGAGAGCGGGCCGGGCGCCTGTCGGCGGGGCAGCGCCAGCGGATCGCGCTGGCCCGGGCGTTCTTGCGGGACGCCCCTCTGCTGCTGCTCGACGAGCCCACCGCGCACCTGGATGCGATCACCGCGGCGGAGATCCTCGCCACCATCGAGACCCTGATGGGGCAGCGCACCGTCGTCCTGGTCAGCCACGGCCCCGGCTGGGCGGGCCAGGCCGGGCGGACGATCACCCTAGACCACGGCAAGCTGGCCGCGCTGGTGGCGGTATGAATCACCCTTGGTCAATGGCGCGCCGCAGCCGCCGGGCCGAACGCCGCATAAGGCGCCCCGGCGCCGTTGCCGTGTCCCGGCGGCGAGGACCAGCCTCCCGAAGCCAGCGCGCTGCTGCCTTGCGCGCCTCCGGCACGACGTCCCGCGAGGGAGGCAATCAGAGGAGCGCCCTGGTGCGGGTGCTGTGGCTGGCCCGGCCGCTGCGGGGGCGGCTGATCCTCGCGGTGCTGGCCAGCGCCCTCGCCACCGGTTGCGGTATCGCGCTGCTGGCCACCTCCGGCTTCCTGCTGGCCCGGGCGTCGCAGCACCCGAACATCCTGGCGATCGGGATCGCCGTGGTCGCCGTCCGTGGCCTTTCGGTTGGCCGTGGGGTGTTCCGCTACGCGGAGCGCCTGGCCAGCCACGACGCTGCGTTCAGAATCCTTGTGGACATCAGGGTGCGGGCCTTCCAGCGGCTGGAGCGGCTCGCCCCCGCCGGGCTGCGCGCGCTGCGGCCGGGTGACCTGCTGGCGCGGCTGGTCAGCGACGTGGACGCCACTCAGGACCTGTTCCTGCGCGGCGTGGCGCCGCCGGCAGCCGCCGTCCTCGCGGGGACCGGCGCGGTGATCGCGTGCCTGCTGATCTTCCCCGCGGCCGGGCTCGCGCTCGCGGCGGGCCTGCTGGCCGGCGGGGCCCTGGTCCCGTGGCTGGCCGCCGCCCGGGCCCGGCGGACCGGCCAGCGCCTCGCCCCGGCGCGGGGCGAGTTCACCGCGTGCTTCACCGACCTGATGTCCGGCGCGGCGGACCTGCACGCGTTCGGGGCAGCAGACGCCGCCGCGGCCCAGGCCGCGGGCGCCGGGGCCAGGCTGGCCACGATGGAGCACCGGGCCGCCTCGGGCATGGGCCTGGGGACCGGCCTGTCCAGCGCCGCGGCGGGCCTGACGGTGTGGGCGGTGCTGGGCCTGGCGGTGGCCGCCACCGGGTCCGGCGCGCTGACCCGGGTCCCGCTGGCCGTGGTGACGCTCACCGCGCTGGCCGCCTTCGAGGCGGTGGCCACCTTGCCCGCCGCGGCGATCCAGCTCGGCCAGGCGCGGGCCAGCGCCACCAGGCTGATTGCGGTCACCGACGCCCCAGACCCGGTCCGCGACCCGGCCGCGCCGCTGCCGCTGCCCGCGGGGCCGGTCCGGGTGCGGTTGCGCGGCGCCCAGGTCCGGTACGAGCCCGGCGGCCCGCTGGCCCTGGACGGGGTGGACCTCGACCTCGTTCCCGGGCGGCGGGTCGCGCTGATCGGCCCGAGCGGGGCGGGCAAGTCCACCGTGGCCGCGGTCCTGCTGCGCTTCTGCGAACTGTCCGGGGGCAACGCGACGCTGGGTGGGGCGGCGGGGTCGGGGCCAGCAGAGCGTGGGGCGGCGGGGTCAGGGCCAGCAGAGCGCGGGGCGGCGGGGCCGGGGCCAGCAGAGCGCGGGGCGGCGCTGTCCGCCTACGCCGCCGACGACGTGCGGACGGTGATCGGCGGCTGCGCCCAGGACCCGCACATCTTCGACACCACCATCGCCGGGAACCTCCGGCTGGCCCGGCCGGCCGCCACAGACGAAGAGCTGGCCAGCGCCGCGGGCCGGGCCGGGCTGCTGCCGTGGATCACCTCGCTCCCGCTGGGCTGGGACACCCCCGTCGGTGCGCATGGCACGGCGATCTCCGGCGGCCAGCGGCAGCGGCTGGCCCTGGCCCGGGCGCTGCTCGTCGACCCCCCGCTGATGATCCTCGACGAGCCGACCGCGCACCTGGACCCGGACAGCCGCCGCGCCCTGACCGCCGACATCCTGACGGTCACCCAGGGCCGCGCGACGCTGCTCATCACGCACGACCTCGACGGCCTCGACCGGATCGACGAGATCGTTCTCCTCGACCGCGGGCGGGTGGCCGCCCGCGGCACGCACGCCGACCTGCTCCGCTCGAGCGGCCTGTACCGCCAGATGTGGCGGTCCAGTCACCCGGACGGGTGATGACGCGCGGGCATGCGCCGCGATGTGCTGAGAACACGACCAGGCAGGGAGGATGACATGCCGGACCGCGTAGACGCGCTGGTGATCTTCGGGGCGACCGGGGACCTGGCCAAGCTGGAGACCTTCCCCGCGCTGGTGGGGCTGGTCGAGCGCGACGTGCTCAACGTCCCGGTGATCGGGGTGTCCAAGAAGGGCTGGGACCTGGAGCAGTTCCGAGACTACGCGACCGCCTCGCTGAAGCTCAACAACATGGACCCGGGCACCCCGGCGGCGGTCAAGATGCTCAGCCTGCTCCGCTACGTGGACGGCGACCTCGACGACGACGCCACCTACCGTGCCATGTCGGATGCGATCGGCGCGGGCGAGCAGGTGCTGTTCTACATGGAGGTGCCGGCGTTCTTGTTCGGGCGGATCGCCCAGGGCATCGCCACGGCCGGGCGGTCCGCCGGTGCCCGGGTCATGGTGGAAAAGCCGTTCGGCGCCGACCTGGCCAGCTCGCAAAAGCTCAACGAGACCATGCACCAGTACTTCCCGGAAGAGGCCATCTTCCGGGTCGATGACTGGCTGGCGTTCGAGCCGGTGGAGAACGTGCTGTTCGGCCGGTTCGCCAACGCCGTGGTCGAGCCGCTGCTCAACCGCACGTACGTAGATGACATCCAGATCACCATGGCCGAGGCGTTCGACGTCTCCGACCGGGGCTCGTTCTACGACAAGACCGGCGCCATCCGCGACGTGCTGCAGAACCACATGCTGCAGGTGCTGGCCACGGTGATGGCCGACCCGCCGGAGGGGGAAGGCCTGTCCGGCTGGCGGGCCGCCAAGGAGCGCCTGGTGGCCTCGCTCACCCCGCTGACCCCCGAGCACACCGTCCGCGGCCAGTACGAGGGTTACCACGACGTGGCCGGCGTCGACCCCCGTTCGACGGTGGAAACCTTCGTCGCCGTCCGGCTCATGTCCGACTCGTGGCGGTGGGCGGGCGTGCCGATCCTGATCCGGGCAGGCAAGTGCATGGCGGTCACCGCCACCGAGGTCACCGTCAAGTTCAAGCACCCGCCCCGCGACATCTTCGGGCTCGCCCCGCTGCCGCACCGCAACGAGCTGCGGTTCCGGGTCTGGCCGGAGACCGCGGTCACGCTTACCCTGGCGGGCAAGAAGCCGGGGGCCGGCTGGGAGCCGCAGACCCAAGAACTGACGTTCGCGCAGGAGCCCGGGTCCGACCAGCGCCCGTATGACCGGCTGATCGGCGCCGCGCTGGACGGCGAGCGGTGGCTGTTCGCCCGGCAGGACACCGTCGAGGCCGCCTGGAAGATCGTGAACCCGATTCTCGGCGACGCCGTGCCGGTGCACCCTTACGCCAGGGGCAGCTGGGGTCCCAAGGAGGCCGACCGGCTGCTCCCCGACCGGGACTCCTGGCACGACCCGGCAGGCTGACCCGCCGGGGTTGCGGACCGAACAAAGGAGGGGCGGCGCGTGCCATGAACGACCAGGACAACCGGCGCCGAGTGGTAATCATCGGCGGCGGCTTCGCGGGCCTGTTCGCGGCCCGGGCGCTGCGGCGTGCCCCGGTTGACGTGACCCTGCTCGACCGTGCGGAGCACCACCTGTTCCAGCCGCTGCTGTACCAGTGCGCGACGGGCATCCTGTCCGAGGGGAAGATCGCCGCCCCGTTGCGGGGCATCCTGCACAATAACCGGAACGTGGCGTTTGTCCTGGCCGAGGTGACCGGCATCGATGTGGCGCGGAACCGGGTGCTGGCCACGCGCCCGGGCGGGAAGGCAACCGAGTTCGGTTACGACTACCTGATCGTGGCGGCCGGGGTGCAGCAGTCCTACTTCGGCCACGACGAGTTCGCCACGTGGGCCCCCGGCATGAAGACGATCGAGGATGCCCTGGTCATCAGGCGCCGGGTGTTCGGCGCGTTCGAGATGGCCGAGTCGGCCACCGACCCGGCGGAGCGCCGCCGGTGGCTCACCTTCGCCCTGGTCGGCGCCGGGCCGACGGGTGTCGAGCTGGCCGGGCAGATCCGCGAGGTGGCCACCAAGACGCTGCGCGCCGAATACCGGCAGATCAAGCCCGAGGAGTCGCGGGTCCTGTTGTTCGATGGCGGGGCCGCGCCGCTGGCCCCGTTCGGCCCGAAGCTGTCCGCCAAGGCCTCCGCCACCCTGGACAAGCTCGGCGTCGAACAGCACATGCACTCGATCGTCACCGGAATCGACGGCACCGGGCTCAGCGTCCGCGCCGAGGACGGCACGGAGACGCGGTACGAGGCAGGAACTGTCCTGTGGACCGCTGGCGTCGCGGCGCCAGCGGTCGCGGCCGCCATCGCGCAGGCCACCGGCGCCAAACAGGACCGCGCCGGGCGGATCGAGGTCGGCCCCGACCTAAGCATCCCCGGCCACCCCGAGATCCTGGTCACCGGCGACGTGATGAGCCTGAACAAGCTGCCCGGGGTCGCCGAGGTCGCCATGCAAACCGGCCTGTACTCCGGGCGGCGCATCCGCCACCAGCTCCGCGGCGAGGTCTATAAGAAGCCGTTCCGCTACTACGACCTGGGGTCGGCCGCATACCTCTCCCGCGGCCGCGCCGTGGTCTCGGTCGGAAAGCTGCAGTTCGCCGGGTTTCCCGGGTGGGTCGTCTGGCTGTTCATCCACATCGGGTTCCTCACCGGCTACCGCAACCGGCTCGGCGCCGTGATGAGCTGGTGGTTCGCCTTCACCCGCGACCTGCGCCGGGAACGCACGTTCACCACCAAGCAAGTGGGGATCGTGGGTGACGTGTACGCCGACCAGCCCGCCGGCCCGCCGGTCTCGCCCGCCGGCGCCCCGAGGCCGCCCGCCAGCGCCCCGGCCGGCGGTGAGCAAGGGGCTAGCTAGCGCCGGAACGCTGCCCGGGGGTGCCCGTCTGCACCGCGGCCGTGGCGCCATCGCTCTTTTTTCCCTGTGAGCGCTGCGCTGCGGGGCGGCCTTCGGCCGCGGGGGCGGGTGCGATCCTCGCCGCGGTGACGTGCGCGACGACCACCGCCACGATGACCAGGGGCATGACGGCCAGGCCGTCGGAGAGCAGCAGCAGGCTGGGCAGCAGGACGGAGGTCAGCGGGAGGGTGAGCATCACCACGGACATCGCGCCGATGCCCATGGCGACGCCGGCGACAACCGGCAGCCCCGGCAGGTGTGACATGGCGATGCCGCCGGCCGCGCCGATGAACATCGCCGGGAAGATCGGCCCGCCCCGGAAGCTGGCCAGCGACACCCCGTACGCCAGGCCCTTGCACACCATCAGCAGCAGCAGCGCTCCCACGGTGTAGTCGGCGGAGTGCTGGATGAGGTGCGGGAGCGCGGACTGTCCGGAGAACAGCACGTCGGAGGAGGCCTTGCCGGTGCCTTCGGCGTAGGCGATCGCCAGCCCCGCCACGACCAGGCCCGCCAGCGGAACGGCCAGCAACGTCCGCCGCTCGGCGTAGGGGTGCAAGAGGCGTCCCAGCCACCGGATGCCCGTGCCGAGCAGCGCGGCGGCTACTCCGATGACCAGGGCCCAGCCGAACTCGCCCACGTTGGGGTGGCTGAACTGCGGCAGCCCGGGAATGGCCAGGGAGAAGGTGCCCAGCCCGGTCCAGCTGTCCAGGCCGATGAAGATCAGCGAGCCTATCCCGGCGGCCAGCAGCCCCGGCAGCAGCACCACCCCCATCATGGGGCCGCCGAGCCCGGACGCCTCCATCAGCAGGAACGCACCGAGAATGGGCGACCCGAGCAGGGTGCTGATCGAGGCGAAGCTGCCCGAGGAGGCGAGCACCGACCGGGCCTGATCTGGCACCTGGCGCCTGGCCGCCCGCAGGGCCACCAGCACCAGGCCGCCGCCGATGAGGATCAGCGGCATCTCCGGTCCCAGCACCGCGCCGAAGACCAGGGTGGCCAGCGCCGCGAAGATGACCCCGGGAAGTTCCGCGGGACCGGGGGGACCATGCATCTTGAATCCCCCCGCCGGGGACGGGCCGCCCCGGCCGGGCAGGTAGTGGATGGCCAGCGCCGCCAGCACTCCCCCGACCGCCAGGACCGGCAGCGGCCACCACATCGGCTCGGTGGCGAAGCCCAGCCCGTGCGGAAGGTGGGTGAAGATCTCTTCCTGCAAGTAGTTGACGAGCGCCAGGAAGCCGTAGGCGGCCGCGGATACCGGCACGCCGAAGATCGCGGCCACCACCAGTAGCTGCACGTAGGCCCGGCTGCGCAACAGGGCAACCGGATCCGCGGGCGTCGTCACCTCACGATCGCACCACGCCCGGCGCACGGTGACATGACCCCTGGGGGGTGAAAAGGAAGGCGGCTAGCGGCTGACCAGGCCCGCGTCGTGCGCCAGCAGCCCGGCCTGGGTCCGGTTGTCGAGGCCGAGTTTGTCCAGCATCCGGGACACGTAGCCCTTGACCGTTGCCTCGGAGAGGTAGAGGCGGGCCGCGATCTGGGCGTTGGACAGTCCCTCGCCCAGGCCGGTGAGCACCTCGACCTCGCGGTCGGTCAGCGAGCCGACCAGCTTGCGGGCGCGTTCGGCGGCACGCTGGCTATCGGCGGAGGCGGCGATCAGCCGGCGGGCGGCCGCGGGGGAGAGCACCGTGTGCCCTTCGGCCGCCACCCGCACCAGCCCGATCAGGTCCTCCGGCGGGGTGGACTTGACCAGGAACCCGGCCGCCCCGGCGCGCAGCGCGCGCAGCACGTACTGGTCGGCGTCGAACGTGGTCAGCACGACCACGATCGGCGGATTGCTGAGCTTGACGATCCGCTCGATCGCGGCGATTCCGTCCAGCACCGGCATGCGCAGGTCCATGAGCACGACGTCGGGCCTGCTGCGGACGACGGCTTCCACCCCCGCCGCGCCGTCGTGCGCCTCGTCCACGACCTCGATGTCGGGCGCGGAGCCGAGGATCGTGCGCAGATGCGCGCACACCATCGGCTCGTCGTCGACGACTACCACCCTGATCATGCTGGTCACACCGCCGGCTCCGCCGTCGGCACGTACGACGGCATGGTCGCCTCCACGCAGAACCCGCCGTCCGGC
>Ga0126380_10000437_pt1 | contig 13618 bp, 14 predicted proteins | sample PanSoiMetPlot_26_FD_92544 | JGI IMG/M metagenome (GOLD analysis project Ga0126380, IMG submission 92544) | Tropical forest soil microbial communities from Panama - MetaG Plot_26 | ecosystem: Environmental > Terrestrial > Soil > Tropical forest > Bulk soil | place: Panama | collected 2016-02-17
GCTCGGCTACCAGGGCCTCGACATCAATCTCGGCAATGGTCCGCAATCGAAGAACCCGCTTGGCCAGTCGGAAAAAGTACGCCAGGCGCTCGAATTGGCGATTGACCGTGAAGCCCTGAACCAGGTGGTGTTCAACGGCGAATTCAAGTCGGGCAACCAATGGGTGAACCCGGAGAATCCTTACTATCAGCAAGCCTATCCGGTTCCAAAACGCGACATCGCGAAAGCCAAGGCCCTGCTGAAGGAGGCCGGCATCACCGCGCCTTTCGATGTCGACTTCATGGTGCCCAAAGGCGCGGAAACCCAGGCAGTCGCGGAAGTGATGCAGGCGATGGCCGGCGAGATCGGAATCAATATGAAGATCCGCGTCACCGAATTTGCGACCTCGCTCAAGCAGGCGGAGCAAGGCAACTACCAGGCATATCTCCTCGCCTGGAGCGGACGAACGGACCCGGACGGCAATACCTACATCTTCTTCAAATGCAATGCGCCGCAGGACTCGATGGGTTACTGCAAGCCCGAAGTCGACAAGCTGCTTGATGAGGCGCGCATCCCGTCCGACCTGCCCGCGCGCAAGGCGATCTACGAAAAGCTCACAAAGTTCATTCTCGAGGACGTGCCGAAGATTTATCTCTATCACCGCCGCATCCTTATCGCACACACGACCAGGCTCACCGGCTACAAGCAGATGCCGGATGGACTGGTGCGCGTCGTGGGGCTGTCGCTGAAGTGAGCGACGCTGGCCTGTGACGTAGAGTCCGCCGATGTTGAACCTCCTCGGCAAACGGCTGTTGCAGCTGATTCCGACCCTGTTCTTTGTGTCGGTGATCATCTTCTCGCTGCAACAACTGCTGCCGGGCGACCCCGCCTTGATCATGGCCGGTGAGGAGCGCGATCCGGCCGTGATCGAGCAGATTCGTCGGCAATATCACCTCGATCAGCCGATTCCGGTTCAATACTTCTACTGGGTGAAGGGAGTGCTGTCCGGCAATCTCGGCGAGTCGATGCGCATTCACGTGCCTGTGCTCGATCTCATTCTGCAGAAATTGCCGGTGACCATCCAGCTCGCCTCGATGGCAATCGTGATTGCGCTCGCGATTGGCATCACCGCGGGCATTGTATCGGCGGTGAAGAAAAACACCGTCTGGGACTACGTGGCCAATGCATTCGCCCTGTGGGGCATTTCGACGCCGAATTTCTGGCTCGGCATCATCTTGATCTTTCTGTTTTCGGTGAAACTGGGCTGGTTGCCCGCGTCGGGCTACGTTCCACTGACCGAAGATTGGCGCGCCAGTCTCGGCTCCACGATCATGCCGGCTTTTGTTCTTGGCAATGCGATCGCAGCCATCCTGATGCGCCATACCCGCAGTGCCATGCTCCAGGTGCTCGAGAGTGACTACGTGCGGACCGCACGGGCCAAGGGTCTTTTGGAACGCACGGTTATCCTTAAGCATGCGATGCGTAACGCTCTCACCCCCGTCATCACTCTCGGCGCGCTTGAATTCGGGACCCTGTTGTCTGGCGCGGTGCTAACCGAGCAGATCTTCACCATTCCCGGTTTCGGCAAGCTGATCATCGATGCGGTTTTCAACCGCGACTACGCCGTGGTGCAGGGCGTCGTTCTGGTCACGGCAACGGTCTATATCGCGCTCAATCTGCTGGCCGACATCGCCTACGTCCTTGTGAATCCGCGGCTGCGCACCTGACGAACATGGTCGATATCGCTGTCAACACAAAGCTGCCGTCAACGAGCGAGAAGGTCGAAACACCCTTTCGCCGGGCACTGCGTCGGCTTTTCCGTCGCAAAAGCGCTGTCTTTGGCCTGGCCATTGTTGTGTTTTTTGTCGCGCTCGCCGTCTTCGCGCCCTTGCTCTCGCCATACGATCCTACGGCGCAAAGCTGGACGCTGGTGCGCAATGAGCCTTCCGCGTTGCACTGGTTCGGCACCGACGATCTTGGCCGCGACATCCTTGCGCGCATCATTTTCGGCTCACGCGCGTCATTGTTGGCCGGTGTCATTTCCGTTGGCATCGCGCTTTCGATCGGCGTGCCGCTTGGCTTGGCAGCTGGCTATCTGGGTGGCCTGCTCGATGCGCTGATCAGCCGCATGACGGATGCGATGCTCGCCTGTCCGTTTCTTATCCTCGCCATCGCATTGGCCGCTTTCCTCGGTCCAAGTCTTGGCAATGCCATGATCGCCATCGGGGTGACGGCAACCCCGATCTTCGTGCGGCTGACGCGCGGACAGGTCCTCGTGGTCAAAATGGAGGACTACGTCGAGGCCGCGCGCGCGGTGGGAAATCCACGCTGGCGCATCGTATTCGTCCACATCTTGCCGAACATCATGCCGTCGCTGTTGGTTCAGGCAACTTTGTCCATCGCCGCGGCCATCATCGCCGAAGCCGCACTCTCCTTCCTGGGCCTGGGGCAGCAGCCGCCGGCGCCTTCGTGGGGCAGCATGCTGAATTCGGCACAACGTTTCCTGGTCAATGCACCGTGGATGGCGGTATGGCCGGGGCTCGCGATCTTCCTGACGGTGCTCTCATTCAATTTGGTCGGTGACGGCCTGCGCGATGCACTCGATCCGCGCGAGAGCGGCCGAGGCTAGAACGTTGCGGCAGTTCGTTGGGCATACGTCCCTTAGAGCACTTCTTCGATCCCCACTCCCCGGCAATCCATCTCGAATTCGAGACCCCTCACCGGCGGCCGGCAGAAATGCCACGTCAGCCCGGAGCGCGCCGCGCCCCTACGCACGATTTCCTCGGCGAGGAAAGGATAGAGATCGTAAACCGTGTAGACCTGCGTCGCTGTGGTCGCGGTCCAGTCTGTGCCGAGGAGCGCAAGGCGACGTTCCATTTCCCCCAATACAAAAACCGCCTTTTCATGCATGGCCCCGGCGCTCGTCTCGCCATGGCGCACGGTTCGCTCGGTGTAGCTTGCACCCCCCTCACGCGCCTCGCCGCTGCCGGAGATGACGAAGCTCGGCGCCGCATCAGATGATTCTACGGTAAAGCAGAACGCGTGAAACGACGGCCCAGGCGGCGGATCGATTTCCGGGCAGACATTGCTGCGCGCCACGGGGTTGCGATCATTTTCCATAATGCCCCAATCACCAAGGGTCACGACGTAGCTCTGGTTGAACTTGCGAAAGCCGTCGTCGCTGAATGGCGCGGGCGAACGCAGTTCGCACGCGCAGAAGGCCGTCAGCGGCCTGCCGGCGGCCTGGATGATGCCCGCAACTGCCGCAAAACCTGCCGGGATCGGCAATGGAGTCTGGAACCGCACCCGCCGGATCCTGAAACCGGCAGAAGCAGTCACGCCAGCGGAATATTGAAACACCGCCGGAATGTAGCGAAATCCCCCCGCTGCGAATTCGACGGCACCACCTTCCTTGGAACTCTGCGTGGTTTTGTTCATCGTCGTTCGTCAGCGCACAAGCCAAATGGAGCTTGGGTCAATTTCCATTCTCGGCTGCGGGTCAAAAGACATTAGACCCCCGAATTTCATGTGCGGTATTAGCATAAAGCTCGAAGGGTTTCGTCGTCAGCGAGCCTTTCGGGTTAGCAGGCAAACCAAAAGCCAGGGAGAACGGCGATGGCAACTTATGTCGTGCTTGCCAGGTTCACCGATCAAGGCATCAAAAACGCCAAAGACTCGCCGAAACGGGCACAAGCTTTCAAGCAAATGGCGGAGACATTTGGAGTGACCGTGAAGGACATATTCTGGACGCAGGGACGGTATGACATCGTAACGATCGTTGATGCTCCGGATGAGCATTCCGCCACGGCACTTAACTTGAGCCTCAACGCACTGGGCAACATCCGCACGGAGTCGCTGCGAGCCTTTTCGTCAGCAGACATGATGAAGATTGTCGCCAAAATGCTCTGACCGGCATCGGCCGAGCGTTGCATCGCGGCAATCGGCAATCCGCAAAAATCCCTGCCTGGCAACAGGATGCGCCGAGCGGAACAGGCTTCCGGGCAATTTAAAAAGGCACTAACATTTGACTAGGATCGAGACATATCCGGGAAATCCCGGACCCAAGCCGATCTTTCGCACTTGGATCGTAGGACGACTTCCCGGCCGTGCATTTACTTCAAGCAACGGAGGTCTGCCATGAAGGTCAAGGAAGCGATGCACAAGGGCGTTGAGTGGGTTGGCCCCGACACCCCAGTCATCGAGCTCGCAAAGTTAATGCGTAAACATGATATCGGAGCCATTCCAATTGGAGAGAATGATCAGCTCGTTGGGATGGTGACGGACCGCGACATCGTATGCAAAGGGCTAGCGGAAGAGAGCAATCCTGCCCACCTGAGCGCGCGCGATGTGATGACACCCGGCATCCATTGCTGTCGGGACGATGATGATCTCGACAAGGCGGTGCGGCACATGGAGGAATTGAAAATACGCAGGTTACCAGTGATCAATAAGAGCAAGCGGATGATCGGCATCCTTAGTCTTGGCGACGTCAGCGGCATAGCGCCGAATGGTCTGCTGTCCGAATACATCAAGAGCGTGTCGGCACATCATCACTGAAGCACTCGCTTTCGCAACCGCGCACTATTGAAGACGATGTTGCCGCCAATTCGACATTGGCGTCGCCGCCCACGGCATGCTGTCGCGCACGTTGACGGGGCGGCTTTAGGGCGGCATAGCGGCGATTTGTGATCTCCGCTTTGGCGCAAAATCAGACATTAGCGGTGCGCTCGCCATGTCCGTTAGGGGGCCAAAGCGGACAAGGTGGCCCTTATACAATCACATTGGACTGACGTTACTTGATTATGTCGGCGACTACGTTGTCTTGTGGGGATACGACCACAATTTTATTTTGGGTCACAAAGAATTTGTAGGTCCTCACTTGCGGTACCTTTTCGGCAGCGAGCTTCGGAAATGCCTGTAATTTAATGTCGTCTGCGACCTTGTCTCCGATCTTGATCTCAGTGTTAGGCGGTGCTTGTTCGGCGCGCATCTCGGTGAACACAATTTCTTTAATGATGTAGCTCTGCTCGGCGGTGAGGTTAATCGAACGGGGTGGAATGACATCCTTGTCTTGTGACGGCGTCTGGGCGATGGCAACGCTGACGAGCAAACCGGTCGCACTCGCGACTAGCAATGCTGCGCTTTTGATGGTCGTCTGTTTCAAAGCCAAACCTCGGTCGAAACCTCGGACTTCCTCTTCCACACGCATGCGAAAATGGAGCGCGGGGGATCCTTGTTCCCTGCTAACGAAAAGGCTCATCTCGCCGTTCCCCGGGAACAATGGTCACGGACTGATTTTATTGGTTCCGATGGAGCCAGAGGCACCTTAAAGGTGACATTCGGCAGGCCGTTGGAATATCCGCCGAGCACCAATAGCGGATATTCTTGCGGAGCATCTAGACGACGGAGGCGACGAGAAGAAATAGGCTGAGCAAGGCAAGTGCCGCCCGTAAGACATGGGAGTATTCCCACCGATCGCGAAGTGCTCTCCAGTCCGCGCGCGCAGACGATCGGCGTGGCCGAGCGGATCGAAGGAAAAGAAGCCTTCGGCCAACTTTTCCGGCTGGAAGTCCTTAAGCCAGAATTTGTTGACCGGGTGCGTGACCAGCCAATAGGTCGCATGCATCAACAGAAACGCTAGAAAAGCAGCTGTCGTTAGCCAGAACTTCGCGCCGACCGGCGTTACGAGAAGTAGAGCAAGGAGCAGCAGAAGCCCAATCGGCTCGGCTAAGCCGCCAAAAGTAAAGCCTGGATAATATATCTGCTGGGTCACCAAATAATGTTCTTTCGACAAACGAAGCTTGCCCGGCAGCTCTAGCGCGTGTGCCAAGCTGAGCGCCATTGCAACCGACACGACCACAATCGCAATAACCTGAAGCGCCTGCACCATTCTCGGCAACCGTTCGCCGATAAACGGAGCGAACGGCAGGTAAGTTCCGATGGACTGCAAATGAGCCCATGGCGCAAGAGAATGTCTCCAAAGTCCTGAGCGTTCAGTGACAGTGCAATGGAACTACGCTGTCAATCTGTACGTTTGGCTCCCGGAGGAGGCGATGCAGTCGGCAGATCACCAAAAAATCTGGAATCTCATCAAAGATGAACATACGGCCGTGCTGGTAACAGTCGGCAGGGATGGTACGCTCGACTCTCGTCCTATGGGATGCGTGCAAAAAGAGTTCGACGGCACGCTGTGGTTCCTCACGTTCAAGGACACGCCGAAGGTCCTTGAGATCGCAAAAAAATCAGCAGGCACTCGTATCTTATGCTCGACCGTCCGACTATGAATTCATATCGATAAGCGGCCAGGCACGACTCATTGATGACCCTGATCAAGTGCGCGCGCTCTGGAGCGAGGGGTTTAAGGTCTGGTTTCCTGACGGCCCGGATTCTCCCAATATCGCCTTGCTTGCGATTGACGTGGAGGTCACCAGGACGTGGACCAAACCGGCCTCCGTATTGACTTATGCCTACTATTACTTGCGCGCCCGAATTACTGGCAGGTCGCCTTCGCCGTCTCAAATTGCTAAACAGGAAATCATTCGCACCTAAAGGGTAGGTCCGGCGCGATACACGCCGGCGCCGACCCCTTTGAGTTCCGTCTTTATTTCGACATCCAGCCTCCATTGGCTCATTAAGGATATACATGCGTATGTGCCGGAACGACCCAAGATGGCCGCATTTTGGATCCAGGATATTTTCAAGCTGGCGCCAGAGTCAGAATAAGAGTCAGAAAGATGACTCAGGACCGGCGACACCATAGCCACCTGCATCCCTCATGAGAGCTGGCAAATGTCTGCGCAGCGTCAAGATCGGGAGGAAGGAATGTGGGACAACGCAAAACTTCAAAGCCCGAAAGACAGGTCCCGGATCAGCACGACCGAGGACTATGAACTGCTCTATTGGTCGCAGACCTTGGGACTTTCGGCCGAAGATTTGAAAAATCTTGTGGCCCAATACGGCAATTCGGTCGACACAGTCCGCCAGGTTCTTGGAAAACGGGCCTGTCAGCGCGCTCACTGATCGTCAGCGCACGAGCGAAGGACGCTTGGGGTCGAATTTCCATTCTGGAATCAAAAATTGCATCGCAACTGCGTCGTCGCGTGCGCCGAGGCCCATGCTTTTGTAACGGCGATGCGCCGATTCGATCTGGGCCATGTCGACTTCGACGCCGAGGCCCGGTTTTTCTGGAACGAGCACCGAGCCTTTGACGATTTTCAAGGGCTCCTTGGTCAGTCGCTGGCCATCCTGCCAAATCCAATGCGTGTCGATTGCAGTGATGTCGCCTGGAGCCGCGGCCGCAACGTGGGTGAACATCGCAAGCGAGATGTCGAAATGGTTATTTGAATGCGATCCCCAGGTGAGGCCCCAGTCGCGGCACATCTGCGCAACCCTCACCGATCCTTGCAGCGTCCAGAAATGCGGATCGGCAAGTGGAATATCGACGGAGTGAAGCTGGATCGCGTGACCTATCTCGCGCCAATCGGTTGCAACCATGTTGGTGGCAGTGGGCAAACCTGTTGCGCGGCGAAACTGCGCCAAAATTTCGCGGCCGGAATAACCTTTCTCGGCCCCACAGGGATCTTCGACATAGGCCAGGATATCGTGGTGTCCGCGGCACAGCTTCACGGCTTGCTCCAGCGACCACGCCCCGTTGGGATCGATTGTGATACGCGCCCCCGGGAACCGGTGCGCCAGAGCGCGCACCGCAGTCATCTCCTCCTCGCCTCTATGCACTCCGCCCTTCAACTTGAAGTCCTGGAATCCGTACCGGTCTTGCGCCGCCTCAGCGAGCCGCACGACAGTCGCCGGCGTCAATGCTTCTTCGTCGCGTAGCCGCAGCCAGTCATCGTTTGCGTTTGTAGCGCTGCGATACGACAGGCTGGTTCGTTTGCGGTCCCCTACGTAGAATAGATAGCCGAGCATTCTTACGGCCCGGCGCTGCTGACCCTCTCCCAGCAGCACCGCCAACGGAACGTCGAGATATTGTCCGAGCAGATCCAACAGCGCGGTTTCAACGGCCGTGACCGCGTGAACCGTCATGCGAAGGTCGAAGGTTTGCTGGCCGCGCCCGCCGACGTCGCGGGAAGAAAATTCTTTCCGGATGGCATTGAGCACGTCGTTGCAGGAGGCGATTGATCTTCCCACGACCAATGGCCGCGCATCCTCGAGCGTCTGCTGGATGGCATTTCCGCCCGGCACCTCGCCCGCGCCGGTATGCCCGGCATTGTCTCTGAGGATGACGACGTTGCGGGTGAACAACGGGCCATGCGCGCCGCTCAAGTTGAGCAGCATGCTGTCTTCGCCGGCCACGGGGATCACCAGCATTTCAGCGACGACTGGCGAGCCTCTGCCTGGATCGATCATGGCCGAGCCTTACTCTGCTGCGATATTCCCGGCCTCAACCACTTTTTTCCAGCGCTGCGTTTCGCCGATCAGGAATTCCCTGAATTGTGGTCCGTTGCTGCCGACCACGTCGAAGCCAATGTCATTGAACTGCTTTTTGACATCGGGCGAACTGACGGTGGCGGCGATTTCGGATTCAAGTTTGGCCCGTACATCGGCCGGCAGGCCCTTTGGTGCCGCCGCAGCTTGCCAGGAGTAAACAACAAGATCGGGGATGCCCGCCTCGGCCGCGGTCGGAACGTCGGGCAGCGCGGGCGCGCGTTTTTCACCGGTAACCGCCAGCGCTTTCAGCTTCCCCGCTTTGATATGTTGGGCGACCGCGCCGAGATTCTGAAACGAAGCGTTGGCGTGCCCGCCCATCAGGTCGTTGATCGCAGGTCCGCCGCCTTTGTACGGCACATGCACGCCGCTCGTGCCGGTATTTTGCCAGAACAACACGGCCGTCAGATGATCCGACGATCCGATACCAGACGACGCGAATGTCACCTGATTGGGATTTTTCTTCAGATGCGCGATCAGATCGCCGGCGCTGGTGACCGGAAAGTCCGGGCTCGTAACCAGCACATTTGGCGTTCGCACGAGCAGCGACACCAGATCGAAGTCCTTGAGCGGATCGTATTTCAGATTCTTGTACAACACGGGATTGATGGCGTAGACGCCGATCGATCCGATCAGGAGGGTGTAGCCGTCAGGCACGGCCGATTTCACGCCGGTGGCACCGAGCCCGCCATTTGCGCCCGGGCGATTCTCAATGATGACGGATTTTCCGAGTCGCTCCGCCAGCTTGTTGCCGGTCAGCCGCGCGGTGACATCCGACGCGCCGCCTGGAGGAAACGGCACAACAACAGTGACGTTGCGTTCCGGATAGTCGGCATAAGCGGCACCGGTGAAAATAACCGCAAGCGTCAAAGCAACGAACACGCAGACTGCGCGAGGCTTCATCGACATCTCTCCCGAGTAAAGGTCGCCCTTATTTAAAGTGACGTCCCGGTAGAATGCCCGAAAATCTGTCGGATGGCGCGCTCAAAATCAGGCTGCCTCAGAAAACGTCCAGATCCAAGAATTGCGTTTGCAATAAAATAATCATCTCGGTGACGTGTTCGATTTCGATCTTGGGGCTGCTTCGCTTTCGAGTCCTCATCGGCGTGGTTCATTGATGTGAGCGCTCAGACATCGAGCCACATCTGTTTTCCGGAAAAGGTGTTGCTCACTCGACGAAGCCGAGAATCCGAAAGCCTGGTTAACCATGCGCCGCGAATGGTGGCCTGGTGTTGTGTCTGTTGCATTTTTTCTGACCTACACCCACGGTTCTGGGGTGGGTCCATGGATCGTTTTTCGGCCGTACCGATCGCCGTCTTCACCGTTGCGGTCGGACAAAGTTCAACGGCAGCTGACATTCCGACCAAAGCACCGCTCACGACTATCACTCCTTTTCCCGTATACAATTGGACAGACCTCTACGTCAGCGGAAAAGTTGGCAACCTGGCCGGACTCGAACTCCCCCAGTCCAGGGCGAATCTGACGACGACTTCTGTTTCGGACGCAATTGCCGATCGCCTTCGGGAATCAAAGATATCCGATCTGCTCCTTCTCACAGGGCGCCTTGGTTATGCGTCCTATAACTGGCCCGGTTACATCAACGGCGGGTACGCAAACTCACAAGCTGGTTTCAACACATTCGCAGCAAGCATCGGATTACGGAATACGACGTCGAGCGGTGGCTGGCCTGTGCGCGGGGGCATTGACTACGCGTTTAATCCGTTTGCCAGCACTGGAGTCGAATACAACTTGGCTCGCATCAATATCGCAGAGCGCGATCAATCCGTGAGTCCGAGCTTTGTAACTCCTGAAACCCTGACGGGTGAGAATGCCGACATCCAAACTGTGTGGGCGCCTTTGAACAATCAGGCTGGCTCCACTTATCGGAGTCACTAGATCGACCAGCACTGGTTCGAGATGAATCCCGTGTCGGGAAGGGAATCGAATGAGAATACTTCTCATTGGCATGCTGGCTGCAACGCTGATCGGCTGTAGCTGCCTTATGCCGCCACAAGCGTCGATGGAAGGCTTTGGCAGGTTGGTTGTTGCCGATCCACCAGCCGAACTGGAACCGGCGCCATTCACTGTCAGTCCTGCGACATCGAAACCAAAATCGACTGCGGCGCCGAAGGCGGCCAAACCAACATCCGTGGCCGTCAAGACTGTAAAACCTCACGCACCTGGATTACTTCCGACAAATGGCGAAAATCCATCGCCGTCTCCCTCACCGGAGCCGGCATTTGCGACCAACTGAACGATGTCTCCGACCTCATGAAAGGATGTCACACCGGCAGGCCAAAACTCGAGATGCCAATTCTGATTACAGATTTTCGGGCAGCAGACGTAATATGGGGCACGCCCGTTTTGCTTTGCAGTCCATTCACACCCGCGACTATTGGCCCTTAGGGCAATGTCATTGTCACCCATTGTGTCTCAAAATATGGGGACTGCCGGAACGCCGCGAACTCCCGCTACTGTTGGGCAAAAGCGGACTTCCTGTTTGCTTTCGGACCCGATGGAGGTGGCAAATGCTTTTCACCCCAATGCGCGCGATGTGCGTCGTTACTGTGCTGCTTGTCATCGCGATCCCGGCGCAAAGTGTTTCAGCGCAAGAGACTGCAAAAGGATTGCTCGCGGTTCAGGCCCGCGCTTAAGGCTATCGCTGCGATAATCCGATCAGCGCTAAGAAAGATGAAAAGCGGTCAAGGCCGGACGCATCGTTCTGGGTTTTGAGGTGTGAGCGCAATTCCTACGATGAGATTGACGCCGGACATGGCCGCGCACATTCAGCGTTTGAAGTAGCCCGTAGGCGATCATTGGCCTGACAAGAGCAAATCAGCAAAACATCGGGCTTTGCTACCGCAAACAATTAACAAACATTAATTTCGAGGAAAGGCTGCTGTAACGCGGAACTACCCACATAAGCGCTCGCCAAGCTTTTGGTGTGGTGACTCATGTGGCATCCCATATCGACTGCGCCATTTGATCGCGATCTGGAATTGGCGATTATCGACGCTCATGGCGTGCATGCAATCATGTTTCCGTGCCGCCGCGTTCTCGGCGGATGGATCAAATCCGACATCAGGACACGGATTCACCTGCGGCCGACGCATTGGCGCGAGTGGGCGAATTGATCCTGACTAATTCCGCACCGATTACCAAACATTAATTTCGTCGAAACGTCGTCGTAATGCCAAAGGCTTCAATGAACGTCCGACGCAGCGCCGTCGGCGCTTGCACTAAACATTGGAGATCTGGAATGTTGCAACAGTCGTCTCGGCGCGCGCCTTTGTCCGCACGTCGTGTTGTCTTGCTCGCGACGGTCGCCGGTCTTGGCGCGACCGCATTGTTCGCCGGCGCAGATGCGGCAAATCGCGGAATGCTTTCGGCCATCGGCACCGCGGTTGCAGAAACTCCGCAGCGGCCCGTAGGGTTTGGGGACATCGTGGAGAAGGTCAAACCCGCAGTCATCTCTGTGCGGGTGAAAAAGTCCGGTGGTCCGGAAATGATGGGCTTTGATGATGACCATGGCGCCCCTGGCATCGAGCCGGGTTCTCCCGCAGATCGCTTCTTCCGCCAGTTCGGCCTGCCGCGAGACATGCAGCCGTCGCGGCCGAACCGCAATTTCGCGATGGGCCAGGGTTCGGGCTTCTTCATCAGTGCGGACGGTTACGCAATCACGAACAATCACGTTGTCGAAAAGGCAGACGAAGTTGAGATCAAGCTCGATACCGGAAAGACCTATACGGCCAAAGTGATCGGCACAGATCCGAAGACCGACCTTGCGCTCATCAAGGTTCAAGGCCGGAGCGACTTTCCCTTCGTAAAACTCGCCGAGCAAGCTCCGCGAGTCGGCGATTGGGTCGTCGCCGTGGGCAATCCCTTCGGCCTCGACGGCTCGGTTACTGCGGGAATCGTCTCGGCGCGCGGACGTGATATCGGCGCCGGGCCTTACGATGACTTCATTCAGATCGATGCCCCGGTCAACAAGGGCAACTCCGGTGGCCCAAGCTTCGACGTGAACGGCAACGTCATCGGCGTAAACACCGCGATCTTCTCTCCATCGGGCGGATCGGTCGGCATCGCTTTCGCCATCCCTGCCGACACGGTGAAAAACGTTGTCGCCCAGCTCCGCGACAAAGGTGCAGTGACCCGCGGATGGATTGGCGTGCAGATTCAGCCGATCACCGAAGAGATGACTGACGCCCTCAGCCTGAAGAAGGCAGAAGGCGCGCTTGTTGCTGAAGTACAGGCCAACAGTCCGGCCGCCAAGGCGGGCGTTCTCGCGGGCGACGTCATCACCGGTGTTAACGGTCAGCCTGTGAACGACGCGCACGGACTCGTGCGTATGATCGGGGCGATGGCGCCGGCGTCGACTGCCAAGCTCACGGTGATGCGCAAGGGTAAGGAGCAGCCCATGTCCGTTACGCTCGGCGAGATGCCTCAAGAGCGTCAGGCACAGGCCGCTCCGGCCGAGCAGAAGAAAGCCGATCAGGCGCCGCTCGGCTTGACCCTGGCGCCGGCCGCCAGCGTGGCAGGCGCCGGAGGCGAAGGTGTGGTTGTCGCCGAAGTCAGGCCGGGCGGGCCAGCCGCCGAGCGAGGCATGAAAGCGGGTGACGTCATCCTTGATGTGGGTGGTGCGTTGGTTTCGACGCCAGCCGACGTGAAGAAGGCGCTGACCGAGGCGCGTTCCGCAAAGAAAAATAACGTCCTCATGCGGATCAAGTCGGGAGATGCGACACGGTTTGTCGTGCTGCCCACCGGCAACGCCTGATGATCGGTAGCCGAGCCGCGTGATACAGACGATCAAGGGCATGCATCAGCATGCCCTTGTTTCTTTCCTGCGCGGTGGCAGCGCTCACGCCATTGTCGAGTGAGCGATCAACGCCAATCCTGACATCAAGAACGGTATACCGATCACGATAAAGAAAACCCAGGCTCCGATTCGATCGTACCGATCAAGTGCCGGTTGGATTCTTGAGTATCTCCACGCCGCAGCGGCGAGCAGAAGCCACAGGATTATGCCAACGATTACGGGCCACATGCTGGACTAGCCTTTTCGCTCGTCCATTGTAGACCATCGAGCCACGCTGCGGCAGTCGACGTCCGTCAAGATTGGCGCTCTGACGTGTCGGATAAATTCAATCGATTGATGGGCAACTGGACGTCGCAATTTCCGCTATAGGTCCAAGCGGAC
>Ga0126380_10000438_pt1 | contig 13614 bp, 12 predicted proteins | sample PanSoiMetPlot_26_FD_92544 | JGI IMG/M metagenome (GOLD analysis project Ga0126380, IMG submission 92544) | Tropical forest soil microbial communities from Panama - MetaG Plot_26 | ecosystem: Environmental > Terrestrial > Soil > Tropical forest > Bulk soil | place: Panama | collected 2016-02-17
GACGGAACCGCTCGCCGGCTTCACGAAATCGGATCGCCCCGCGGCATCGGTGATCACCGACGGCCCTTATGGCTACGAGCACGTCAACGCGGCGCAGCAGCGGCGCGATCCGAACTCGCTGCTCAACTGGACGGAGCGCATCATCCGCATGCGCAAGGAAGTGCCGGAAATCGGCTGGGGCGATTTCGAAGTCCTGAAGACCGGCGACTGGGCGGTGTTCGCCATCCGCTATGACTGGCGCAACAATTCCGTCCTATTCCTGCATAACCTTGCGCACGAGCCGCGGGAGGTCGAGTTCTCGGCGGGGGTAAAAGGTGACGCCGGCAAGTTGCTCGTCAACCTGTTGGGTCAGGATCACAGCCGTGCCGACAACGGCAGGCATCGGGTGTGTTTGGAGGGTTACGGCTATCGCTGGTATCGGGTGGGCGGCCTGGACTACCTGCTCAAGCGCACGGAGTTCTAGCTGTTTTCTTCATCAGGATCGTCAGCCCCTCGTTGGGACGCAGGACAAGATCATCCAGGCGCCCGCTGCGGTCGAGATAAGTGGACGCGAGGATCGTCGATCCGCTCAAAGCCTGATCGGAGATCGGCTGCGTGGTGCCACCGAAATTGAGATAGACAAGAATGCGCTGATCGCCGGCTGTGCGTTCGAAAGCGAGCACATTTCCCTGCACGCTCACCAACAGCAAGGTCCCGCTGTTGAGCGCCGGATACTGGCGTCGAAGCGAGAGCAGGCGCCAGTAAAGGCTCAGGATGGACGTGGAGTCTTTCCGCAAGGATTCGACGTTGCACGATCGATACTCCGGATCGAGCGGCAGCCACGGCACGCCATCGCTGAAGCCCGCATTTGGCGTGCCATCCCACTGAAACGGCGTGCGCGAGGGATCGCGGCTGAGCCCCAGCCCCGGCTCGTTCTTCTCCCATGGATCCTGCATCGCCTCTGGCGGGATCATGACATTGCCGATCCCGAGCTCGTCGCCGTAATACATTGTCGGGGTGCCGCGCATGGTCAAAAGCAGCATTGCCGCGATACGGGCCTGTGCGGCGGTAACACGCGCTGCGATGCGCGGCTGATCGTGATTTCCCAAGACCCAGTTCGGCCAGCCGCCCGGCGGCAGAGCCGCTTCATAGTCGGTTATCAGCTTGGCAATGGCCGGCGCCGTCCACGCGGTGCGAATGAGCTGGAAATTGAACGGCAGGTGGGCGCCTTTGAGGTCCTTGCCGTAGTAGGTCACGAGCCGCTCGATCGGCAGATAGATCTCGCCGATCAGGACGCGCTCGTCGTATTGGTCGAGCACGTTCCGCATCTCGGCGATCACGTCGTGAGTTTCGGCCTGGTCCGCGCTGTAAACGGGAAGAAACCTGTGAATGCCAGGTTCGTCCGGCCGATAATTCGGATTGGGCGGGTTGTCGCGCAGCTCGGCATCCTTGATAAGCAGCCAGACGACGTCCACGCGAAATCCGTCGACACCGCGCGCGAGCCAGAATCGCAGCACGTCGTACATTGCGGCACGGACGGCCGGATTGCGCCAATTAAGATCGGGTTGCTCGCGCAAGAAGCTGTGCAGGTAGTGCTGTCCGGTCAATGCATCGAGGGTCCAGGCCGGACCGCCAAATTGCGAAAGCCAGTTGTTTGGCGGTAACCCGTTGGGTTTACCGTCGCGCCAGATGTACCAGTCTCTTTGTGGACTGGACCGAGACGATCTGCTCTCCAGAAACCATGGATGCTGGTTTGAAGTGTGATTGGGAACGAAATCGAGAATGACCTTGATTTCGCGCTCGTGCGCCGCCGCAACCAGGCAGTCGAAATCGTCCAGCGATCCGAACAACGGGTCGATATTGCAATAGTCGCTGACGTCGTAGCCGAAATCCGCCATCGGGGAGGGGTAGACCGGCGATATCCAGATCGCGTCTATGCCCAGCCATTTTAGATAGTCCAGGCGCTCGGCTATCCCTTTGAGATCGCCGACGCCGTCGTCATTCGTGTCCTGAAATGATCGGGGGTAGATCTGATAGATGACCCCGCGTTTCCACCAGACGGAATCGGTCATCCCATCAAGGTCTCTGGTGCGCGTGGCGTTCTCCAGCGTTGATGTTCTCTCCACGGTTGCCTTATCAGCTTCGTGTTTCACTATTCTGTCAAATAAAGCGCCTCAACGAGCAAATGCCCACAAAAAAACCCCGCCGATAGTGCGGCGGGGGTGAAGTGGGGAGGAAAACGCCTTCACCCTTCCAGCCTGGATCAAAACGAATCAACCTTCTGTGATCCACCTCACATTTACACCCCGGGCCATGTTGATATTTTCAGCCTGGCGCTGAAGAGACATAGCCAGAGCACTCAACAGTCAGTGTGAATTCCATGATCGCCTTCGTGATTGAACATTCCAAGCTCATCATGATTTTCCTGCTAATAGGAATCATTATTGCCTTGGCGTCGCGGCCGTACCGGCATGAAACGCGCGAATGATGGCATCGTTCGATAGTCAAAAACCCCGAGCAAAAAAAAGAGGCCCCGCCGAAGCGGGGCCAAGTTTTCTTTTAATATTGCTTGTTCTGAGCCGGCTTGTTGTCGCCCTTATCGGATTTCTCAGATTTCGAGGACGACGAGCCATCGCTCTTGTTGCTCGTGCCCGACTGTCCAGACGGGGTGCTGCCGCTCGATGGGCTGCCCTGACCGGTTGTCTGGCTTTGCGACGGAGCCTGTCCGCTCTTGTCCTTGTCCTGCTGAGCGGATGGCGTCTCGCTTTTGCCTTGGCCCGAGGACTGGTTCTGAGCCGGCTGGTTCGATTGTCCAGTCGTGCTCTGCTGTCCTGACGGTGCCTGTCCAGGCTGCGTGCCGCTCTGGCCTTGCTGGGTTTGCGTGCCGCTCTGGCCCGGCTGGCTTGTCGATGACCGATCCTGCGCATTGATGCGGCCGGACAGTCCCAATGCTGTCACCGTCCGTGTATCGATCCTCCCGCTGGCCTCGAAGCCCTGACGCCGCTGGAAGACGATCAGAGCCTGCCGGGTGCGATCGTCAAACCTCCCTGTAACGCGGCCACGCAGGATGCCTCTTTCGATCAACGTCTGCTGCAGGATCCGGATTTCCGGCTCGGTGAGGTCTACGAAGGTGGTGCTCGATGCACCTCGACCTCCCCCACTGCTGAACCGTGCGCGTGGACCCGCTGGCACAACGTCAACGATCTTGTGGCTACGATCCACGATCACGACCTCATCCTCGACGACGAAGAAGCTGTAGTCGCGATATTGGGGGAAGAACTCCACCAGGACCGGGAAGGTCGTTACCGATGCGAACCGCACCGACCTTGGCACGACGGCGCCCGTGCGAATGTCAAAGTTCACGCGGTTGACGCGCGGCACATTCCTCGCCGAAAGAACAGACTGCTTTATCCGGGTCTGCTGCTGCGCGCTGATCTGAGTTCCGGCCTGCGATTGGATGCTGGCGCCAGATTGCTGTGAACCCTGGGTTTGCGTCTGCGTCGTACCCTGGTTCTGCGGAGTTGAGCCAGTGGTCTGGTTCTGCTTGGAAGCATCAGGACCCTGCTTCTGCGCACCCTGGTTCATTGAGGGCGACTGACCCTGCTGCTGCGACTTGCTGTCTGACGGAGCCTGACCTGTGGTGTTTTTCTTGGAAGACTCCTGGCCCTTGTCCGTCATACCGCTTTTTTCACCAGCGCCCTGGCCGGTGGTTGCTTTCTCGCCCGATTTGGCCGAGCTGCGGTCTTTGGCTTTTGATTCATCCTTTTGCGAGCTCTTTGCCTTCATTCCGTTTTGATCAGGCTTTTGCGAGCTTTTTTGATCGGGTTTTTGCGAGCTCTGCGCCTTCATATCGTCCTTCTCGGTCGACCCTTGCCCAGTGGTCGACCGCTGTCCTCGTTCGGACTGAGCCTGCCCGCCCGTGCGATCTTTTCCTGGCTGAGCGCTCTGGGCCTGGCCACGGCCATGTTCCGCCGCACCTTCACCGCGGCTTTGGCTCTTGGCCTTGGTTTCGCTACCGCCTGTCGACCCTGGCGACTTCTTTGCGCCGGACGAACCCGACGACATGCCACTTTCAGGCGCGCCGCCTGCGCTGCCGGCGCCTTCTTGCATCCCTTGTGCCGATGCCAGGCCAACGCCCGCCAACAGCGCAACGGTTCCGAGCAAGAACTTTTTCGTATTGCGTTGCATTGCACGTTCCTCTCTGATTGGTTCCGTGAAAGCCATGGCTCCCACTTCGACTCAAAGAGAACCGATCCGCGGGCTAATCCGTTCCCGTTAAGAGCCTTGATCGGACACGAGAGATTGATGTCCGGACAGGAACCGTACCGGCCGGGTCGTTAGGCTGAGGTCGGCTGAGAGACAGTTCCGCCGGAACGGAATGCCGGTTCCTATGTTGGCATTAAGACAGTCAGAGACGACAATGCAGCGGAGTTCGCCAATGAGCCGAGCTGAGCAGTATAGACATTTGGCCTCTGATGTTCGCAATCGCGCAGCGCGGGAATCAAACCCGATTTTGAAGGCCGAATGGGAAAATCTGGCGGAAACTTATGTCCGGCTGGCAGAACAGTCGGAAGATGAGTGGGATGCCGATCTCACCTACGATCCGATCCAGGACATGCTGGAGCGGACGCGGCATTGATCGGCCCCGGCCAGCCGTCAACATCATCTATTTCGCAGTGCCCCGATCGAGGCGCTCCAGTACAGCGTCGATCTCGGCACCGCCAAGGATGACCATGTTCGATATCCAGATCCAGGTCATGAAGCCGACGGCTGCCCCAAGTGAGCCGTAGGTTTTGTTGTAACTGCCGAAATTGGCCGCGTACCACGAGAACAAGACCGAGGCCACGATCCAGGCGAGGGCAGCCAAAGCGCTGCCCCAGGTGATCCAGTGCCATTGCACGTGCTCGCGGTCAGGAGCAAAGCGGTAGATGAAGGCCAGGGCAAGGACCACCAACATGTAGAGGGCAGGCCAGCGCGCCAGCATGATGATTGTTCCGCCGATGCTCTCGAGGCCCAGATAGTTCATCGCCGCCGGCAGCACGACGATCGCGCCCAATGCCAGTAAAAGAACCAGAAGCGCACCGGCCGTGAATGCGAGCGAACCCGCATTCAGTTTGATAAGGCCGCGGCGTTCCTCCGCGTCGTAGACAATGTTTAGGGCGTCGAAGAGCGCTTTCATTCCCGCATTGGCACTCCACAGCGAGAGGCCAAGGGTGAAGAGGAAGGTTGCGCCCAGAGTGGTTGTTCCACCCGATGCGACGCGGCCAAGTTGATCGCCAATGATCTGGATTGCTCCCTCCGGTAGCAAGGAGGAGAGTTCATTGAGGTGCGTGCCGATCGTGGTCGGATCGGAAAAGATCCCATAAACCGAGACGAGCGCGGCTATCGCTGGAAATATGGAGAGTAGGACAAAGAACGCGACTCCGGCGGCGATCGAGACCACCCGATGCTGACCAATCGCGCTGTAGAGTAGACGGAGGATTTCGAACGTGCTTTCGCCCGAGCCTCGGGCCGGCTTTTGGCCGGCGCCGGGACGGGCACATCTGTTGGGGGCGTATCCGTTGATTGTCGATGAAATCCTGCCAGCAGCAGGGCGCCCCCGATCAGGGCGGACCACAATCGGCGGCGCCTCCGAGGGCTTAGCGTCCCCCAAAGGCCGCCGGCTGCCGGCATTTTAGCTGCTGCGAGCGGCGGCCACGGCCCTGCTGTTGCGGGACCGACGTTTCCTTCTCCGGCCGCGGGTGCGGGTCCGCGCTCGTGGCGATGTCAAACCAAGGGTCTTGGAGATGGGGCCGCGGACTTCGGAAAATATCAACCACCCCACGCCTGCAGCGATCAGCATGGAAGCGATCGGATTGTTCCGCGCCTGTTTCGCCAGGATAGGCAGGACATCTTCTCCCCAGTTGCGAGGATTGACGCCGTTTAACAGGTCGCTCACGACGGTCGTGGGCGAGACGTGATAGCGCAGGTCGTTAATCCGGTCGGAAAGACGCTCGCGCGCCCGCTCCGCTTTGCGTTCAAGCTGTGCTGACGTAGCCATGTATTCACCTCATTTTGCGATGGACGAATCTTTCTGCAGTCGTTCGAGGGTCTTCGAGGGCGCGAGCCGGGCCAGGGTCAGGCGATTGAGGCCCAGCCAGATCAGACCTGCCCCAACGACGAGAGTGGCCATAGCCACAATGAGCGTCGCAATTGGCCAGGAGAAACCGTAAGCCACGAGCCCGGTGACGGCGGCTTGCAGCAGAAGCACGATCGTTGCCATCAGAAGCACCGCGCCTGCGCCGATCAAGGCCACTGACAGCGCCGTAAACGTGAGCTTTTCGGCGAGCTCAACGCGCAATAGCTGCAACTCGGTCTGCAGCAAGATTGCAATTTCCTTCAATGCGTCACCGGCGATATCTACGACTCCTTTGTCGCTGGCGCGCACGGGACGCCGCCGGCTTTCCGTTTCATCGGATGCCGAACCTGCCGCCATTGCGTCCTCCAAGGCGGCATCATGCCGCTCAAGTAATAACGGCGGTTCCGAATTCTGGTTCCTGGGAAGACCTTATGCCGCAAAAGGACTTGGGCTGCGGCTCAGCCCCAAAGCTGTCGGTAATTGTAGAAGTTTGGAAGGATTGGATCGGACCGCGTCGGCTCCATCAGGGGAAGCAGCCGTCTGAACGCGGCATTGATCGGAGCGGAGCTATGCCGAACGTAAAGATCGATGGGGTAAAGCGAGTGGCGCAGGTGCCATTTGGGATCGTAGTTGAGGCTGCCGCTATAGAAACGTTTGTAGCCGTTCGCGATGGCCCATTCGACGATGTCGTGAAAGACGCGATAGTAAAGATTGAGCTCGAAGGCGACGGCATAGTCGAATCCAACATATTCGTGGCAGATGCGGTCGCCCTGCATGGTGCACAGGCCAAACGCGATGATATGGCTGTCCTGACGCCATATAAAAAATCGGACCTTATCCGGAATCCGACGTCCGATGTCGCGAAGGAATTCCCTTGTGAGCTTCTCGAACTGAAGCGGCGAGCGCTCGAATACTTTTTCGTACAGCGGATAGATGTCTTCGACATAGGGCGCCGCATCGGTCACAACCTCCACGGTGATCGCAGGCTGTGCTCGCTCGGCGACGCGCAATTTTCTCCGCACCTTTCCGCGCGTGCGCGGGCTGAGGCAATGAGAGAGGTAATCTTCAAAATTCCTGTAGTCGATATCGAGCGTGGTCATCGGCATGCTGGGGAGGCGGGCGAAGCCGGCGTCGCCCAGGCGCTGCAATGGCGCACGATATTCGACCGGAAATTCCTTCAGCACGATCATCGCGCAATTCAGGGTGCTTGCAAGCTCCGGCAAAAATCGCGCAAATGCATCAGCTGTCGCGAGGTGAGTTGCGTCATCGCCGTCCAATCGTCCTTCGCCTGCTGCGCATCCGACCATCAACGTGCGCGCGCGCATGAAGCGAGGCCAGAGACTGCGGACGCGGACGAGGATCTTTTTGACGCCGGCGCTCATGCCGGCAAGGAGATCCTGGTCGACCAAAAAAAATGGCTGGATAGCACGCGCCGCGTAATCATCCTCAACAACCAGGTAGCCGTACTTGAATCCGTCCGTTAGCGTGTCTTCGACGAGCTCATAATAGCGATGATCTTTTCGCTCATTGGCGAACGCCGATTGCCAATGCGGCAAGTCCGCAATCTCGCCCCTCCAGGCAATTCTGACGGCTGGACCGGGATGCGCTGTCGAGCGGTTATCGGTTCGCTGAAGCATCGATACACGCGACGCTGCACGGCGCCGCTGTCACGCGAAAGCGCGGTCGAATGCAATATCGTTGTAGTACGGAAAGCCGAGGCCCACGCCCAATTGCCTGCGGCCTGATCGCAACGCGCGCCGCGCGATCTGATGATCGATTGCGACGCGTAACAGATCGGGAAGTTGTGCCGGTTCTTGCAGGACCGAGCGGAATACAGCCGGCACGTTCGGGGTGCCGTCGAGACGCAGGCCCAGCGTTGCAGCGGGTGGAAGCATTCTGTGGGCGGCATCGAGAATCACGCGGCAGGCGGCAAACGGGATCCTGTGTTCCGCCGCGATTTCCGCCGCGATATGCGATTCCATGTCGACCGCAGCCGCCCGGGTTTCATCGTAAAGCTGCCACTTTTTCCGCGGGCTCTGCACCAATTCATTCGCTCCCGCGACATGCGCGTGAACGGCGCCGGGCAGCATTTCAAGAAGTCGTTGCGTCCAGGTCCGGTCAGTGACGAAAATACCTTTGCCGCTGGTCACGGCGGACGCCACAACCCAATCGCCGGCAACGAGGCCGGGCGCCAAGCCTCCGGCAATTCCGAAGCTGATGATCCCGGACGCGCCGCGCGCGATCGCTGCGCCCAGCGCGGCGCGCAATCCCGAGCTTTGGTTGCAAATCACCGAGACCCCTGGACCGCGCGCGATACCCGCTTCAAGCGCCAGGCAGGTTACGGCGACGACGCCCGCTTGTTCCGACATCCACACCCCGTCTCCCGGCGCCTTTATCCCAAAGGCAGCGGTCACGGTCAACGTCAGGACGTGCGGAAAAACCAAGCAACAAGCGGGGATTCTGCAAATGTTTGGGGATGATTCGGCGTCGGGAGCGAGCGGGCAAAGTGTTGTGCTCCGCATGACACACCTGAACCAAAAAGATACCATTGTCGGGTCAGGCGGGCTCGGAGACATGAATGAGCGTTGAAATCGACCAGCTTCTCGCTGAAGCGGAACCGCAGCGCTATGCACTGCACACGCGCTATCTGAACGAACAGATGGTTCGCGTGTTGCGAACAATCGGGTTCGACCGGGCATATCAACGCGGCAAGGGCCAATACCTCTATGATCGGGAGGGCCTGCAATACCTCGATCTGCTGAGCGGGTGGGGCGTGTTCGCGCTCGGCCGCAATCATCCTGTCGTCGCCGATGCGCTGAAGAAGGTTCTCGACAGCGATCTGCCGAATCTCGTCCAAATGGATGTCTCTGCGCTCGCTGGAGTGCTTGCCGAGCGGCTATTGCGCCCCGTGCCGCACCTGGAAAAGGTATTTTTCGCGAATTCGGGAACCGAATCGGTCGAGGCTTCGCTGAAGTTTGCGCGGGCCGCGACCCGCCGCGACGGAATTGTCTATTGCAGCCACGCGTTCCATGGCCTGACGTATGGTTCGCTGTCGGTGATCGGTGACGATATTTTCCGTTCCGGCTTCGGCCCGCTGTTGCCTGGCTGCGTCGAGGTGCCGTTCAACGACGTCTCTGCACTCGAACGCGCGCTTGCTTCGAAATCAATTGTAGCCTTAATCGTTGAGCCGATCCAGGGCAAGGGCGTCACAATGCCCACGGACGATTACCTTCGTTCCGCGCTCGAGTTGTGTCGCAAATACGGCACCCTGTTTATCGCCGATGAGGTGCAGACCGGGCTCGGACGAACCGGACGTTTCCTCGCCTGCGAGCACTGGGGCATCGAGCCTGACATGGTGCTCCTGTCAAAGTCGCTGTCCGGCGGTCATGTCCCGGTCGGCGCCGTGCTGACCCGCAAGTGGATCTTTGACAAGGTATTCGATCGAATGGATCGCGCGGTCGTGCACGGATCTACCTTTTCGAAAAACGATCTGGCCATGGCGGCCGGGATCGCCACCCTCGAGGTGATCCAATCCGAAGAACTGATGCAGAATGCAGAGCGCACGGGCGCGCGACTGCTTGCGACGTTCGAGCAAATGGTAGGACGTCACGAACTGGTCAAGGACGTTCGCGGCAAGGGGCTGATGGTCGGCATCGAGTTCGGCGCGCCCCGGTCGCTCAAGCTGAAGGCGTCGTGGAATCTGCTTGAGACGGCGAACAGCGGACTATTCTGCCAATTGATCGTCATTCCGCTGTTGAAGGAGCACCGGATCCTCACACAGGTTGCCGGTCATGGAAATCACACCATCAAGCTCCTGCCGCCACTGATCATTTCCGACCAGGACTGCGACTGGATCGAGCGATCTTTTGAGACCGTCATATCCGATGCACACCGCGTTCCCGGCGCGATCTGGTCGCTCGGGAAAACCCTGGTCGCCGCCCGCGCGCGAGCGAGAGGTTGATCCTTATTCGCTTCCAGCACTCCGCTTCAGCGCGGCGGCAGCGAGCGCGTAGCCGCCCTGCGCCCCGTCGACGAAGTGAATGTGGCTGGGGTTTGCGGGCGATGGCGTGAAGCAAGTCATCATCGCGTGATCCTGGCTGTGCGTGCCGTATCGGATTACGTCCCTGCCGGCCGCGTCCTTCAGATAGGTTTCGATCTCCGCTGCCAGCTGCGGCGTGCAGTCGAGCACCATGCGCAATGAATCGTCGAACTTGCGGAAGTCCGAATTCTCGATGACCTGCTGAGTGTAGTTCGCCGGAATGAATTTTCCGACGCGCAGACCCGAGCGCATGATGAGAAAATAAAGAAAGGTCTTGGCCAGAACCTTGGCCTTGCTGGTGCCGATCGATTCACCGGCACGCCGGGATGCGCGGGCCTCGAGATCATATCCTTGTGGAGGCCATTTGATCCGAAGATCCTCGCCGGTAACAGGACGTGACGCATCGGGCGTTTTCTCGACGATCCGGGTCAGCCCCTCGACGACACGGAGAAAATCGTCGGGATGAGCGTGCGTTGCGGGCATCACGACAAGCGAAAGAACTTTGCCGCGCCGCGACGGGAGCAATTCAAAGCGGCAGGACAGGCCCGATAAGTCGGGATGCGATCCGGGTGGAGCGGGAGCTAACGCAATCTCGCCGCGTTTCATCGCGGCGTCGGCCCAGGCAAGGCCGCCGCCCGAAAACATTGCGATGCTGATGTTGTCCGAAGGCGCGTAGCGGGCCACACGAACGTCACGGCCCTGCGCACGAATGGTCGCCACCGAAACCATGCCGATCCGCAAGATGAGATCGAGATCTTCCTTAACCCAGGTCGCGGTCTCGGCGAGCGCCTTGCGTGCCAAGGCCGCATCGGCGGCAGGTACGGCGAAGCTTGCGCCGTCGCCGCCGAACACAAAGGGAAAGTCGCGGTTCTGCAGCGCATTGGCCACCGAAGCGATGACGGCGGCGCCTGCCATGTTCACGGCCTTGTAACGATTTTCGCGAATCGCCTGGGTTGACTGCTGCACGTCGGCGAGGCCCACCATCCAATTTGCGGGAAGGGGCCGAAAGCACGCTTCATCCGCGACCCGGGTGAAATCGCGGAAGGCCGGCAGGTGCTTATAGAAATCAATCGTGCTTTCGGATGAGTCCATTGAAACGATAATAGCCAATCAAGGCATGAGGTGCGGCCCGGCATGTCGAAGAAGGCGTAGCCGCCCGCATACCCGCCACAATCATGGAATAGTTGCGGCACTGGCTGCGACGGTGCTGGTCGCGGATGACGCGTGCAACGGCAAATCATCGAGAATGCGATGTCCTTGTTATCGCGGCGGCCCCGCCGGACCATTTCCGCACTCCTCGCCCAGATCGGCAAACAGACCGTCGTTCTCGAGAACTATCCGCGCTTCCGTATCGGCGAATCGCTGTTACCGCTCAACTTGTGTTCAATACCGCCATGAGCTGATCCGAATTCTGGCGGGCGATTTCTATCAGCGGCGCGCGCTGCTCTCGCCGCGCTGGCGCCTGCAGCTTGCCTACGGCTGCCTGTTGGGTTTCTCCAATTCGGCTTTCGCCTGGGCCGCGGCCATGACGCGCCTTCGGCCTTGCCCAACTAGCCGGCCTTGCATTGGGCAATCCGCCGCATTGACTGTTCGAGTGGCACGGAAGTTGCTATTTCTGCTTGACGCGGCTTGATGCCTGCTCGCTCGCGAGCATGACCATGGATTGCCGTGTCGGCGAAATGGATGCGGCCGAAAAGAACGTGCACTGCCTCGTCGCCAAGATCATGTGGACGAAAATGAAGAATTCGAATCCTGAGCACAAAGTGAGGGGGAATATCGTATGTCTAACGTAATAATCTTGTCGCGGATCGCAGCCGGCGCCGTCGGAGCGTTGATCATCGGTGCGTTAGCACTCGCGCAAACGCCATCGCAAGAACAGGCGCCGGCGCCGGGCGCTTCGGCCCCAGCGCCGGCCGCTCCTGCCCCGGCGCCCGGTGCTCCGGCTCCAGCTCCGGCCGCTGTGACGGGCTCGGGGCTTCCGCCAACCGCGACGATCACCACGCCCGGCTACCCCGCCCCTGCCCCCGCTGATCCAGCACTTCGCGTATTGCAGACGCCCGCCGGCAAGAAAATCCATGTGCTGCCCGCCACGCTCGAAACCACGCAGTGGGGCTGGTTCGATAACGCGCAACCTCCGGTGCTTCGCGTTCGTTCCGGCGACACCATCATCCTGGAAACGATGATGCACAGCCACAACCAGGTGGTTCCTGGTGCCACCATTGAGCAAATCAAGAAATTGCGAACCGATTTCCCGGGCCGCGGGCCGCACACTTTGACGGGGCCGATCTACATCGAAGAGGCGCAATCGGGAGACGTGCTCAAGGTCAGGATCAACAGGATCGTTCCGCGCGCCTACGCGTCGAACTTCAACGTGCCCGGGATGTTCGGCCAGTTTCCGAACGTCTTTAAGGACGGCCAGGTCAAGTACATGTATTTGGATCTCGATAACATGACGACCGAGTTCCTGCCGGGCGTCGTGATACCGTTGCGGCCTTCCCCCGGCATTCTTGGCGTCGCGCGCAAGGAGCCGGGCCGTTACTCGAGCGTGCCGCCGGGTGAATATGCCGGCAATCTGGACATTCGTGACATGGTCGCGGGCACAACCCTGTATGTGCCTGTGCACGTGCCTGGCGCACTGCTGTGGAGCGGTGATTCCCACGCAGGCCAGGGAAACGGCGAGATCAACCTCACCGCCATCGAGACCGCATACAAGGAATTCAACATCACGGTCGAAGTCGTCAAAGGCAATCCGCTCGACTTCCCGCGCATCGAGACCGCGAAATCATGGATCACGATGGGCTTCGATCAGGACCTGAACAAGGCTTGGGCGCAGGCAAAGGCGCAGACGGTCAAGTTCCTCTCCGAGCAACGCGGTATTTCCGCCGAGCAGGCAGAGAAACTCATGCCGAGCGTTTCGGACTGCCGTGTCTCGCAGGTCGTCAACATCAAGAAGGGCATCCACTGCCTCAATCCAAAAAATGTTCGCGACAAGGAGGACATGGAGCGTCCCACCAAAGAGACGCCAAAATATCTTGTCTCGCAAGCCAAGGACGCTGATCTGAACAAGGCAATGAATGACGCATCGATGGGCATGATCAACCTGCTTGGGTCGGAGAAGAAAATCGCGCGGCTCGATGCCTATGGCCTCGCCAGCGTGGCGATGGACTGCCGGGTCGGTGCGATCTCCGACAGCGAGAAGAATGTCCACTGCGTGATGCCAAAGAGCATCTGGGTCGCGAGCGCCGGGAAACGCTAGCGAAGCGAGGGAGGGCTGCGGCGCGGCCCTCCCTTTTGCATGATCATGTTGTTATTGCGTTCGTTTCTTCTTGTCGCATTGTTTGCCTTGGCTGCGCCGGTATTCGCGCAAGAACGAGTCCAGGTGGTGACAACGACGACCGATCTGCGCAGCCTGGCCGAGGCCGTCGGGGGCGACCGGATCGTGGCCGCTAGTCTCGTTCCGCCAAACCTCGATGCCGAA
>Ga0126380_10000440_pt1 | contig 13604 bp, 14 predicted proteins | sample PanSoiMetPlot_26_FD_92544 | JGI IMG/M metagenome (GOLD analysis project Ga0126380, IMG submission 92544) | Tropical forest soil microbial communities from Panama - MetaG Plot_26 | ecosystem: Environmental > Terrestrial > Soil > Tropical forest > Bulk soil | place: Panama | collected 2016-02-17
CGTGCCGATCGCGTTGGCGCCGATATGGTTCAGCCACTGCCCGATGAGGAGCCCGATGCCGCCGGCCGCGGCGTGGACCAGGACGTTGTGGCCCTTCTGGACCTTGAACGTGCGCTGGACCAGATACTCGACCGTCATGCCCTTGAGCATCATGCCGGCCGCCTGCTCGTACGAGATGGCGTCGGGCAGCTTGACCGCACGCTCGGCCGGCAACACCCGCTCGGCCGAATAGCCGCCGAGCGTCACGACGTAGCCGATGCGGTCGCCGGCCTTGAAATCGGTGACGCCGGAGCCGACGGCGACGACCTCGCCGGCGCCCTCATTGCCGGCGATGAAGGGCAGCGGCTGAGGATACGCCCCGGAGCGAATGTAGGTATCGATGTAGTTCAGCCCCGAGGCATGCTGCTTGATGCGGATCTGACCCGGCCCCGGCGCCGGAACGTCGACGTCCTCGAACGTCAGAACTTCAGGACCACCGGGTTTGTGCACCCGAACCGCTGCAACCATGGTCGTCTCCTCAATGCCTGTAGGCTCGCCGAACGGCTGAAGCCCGAGAGATCGAATTCGATGGGACGGGTCTGTTGAGACCGCCGAGAGGGCCCTCATGATAGGGACGCGTGCGCCGCCAATGCAAGCGGCTCAAGCCTCGGCCTGCCGGCCGCCACGGCGGCCCAGGAGCTGCGCCGTGGCGGCGTCGGCGGGAAAGAACGATTCCAGCGCCAGTTCCGACACCGTGATGTCCACCGGCGTGCCGAACACCGTCGTGGTGCTGAAGAAGGAGAGAACGCCGTGCTCGGTGACCAGCCGGAACGGGATGAGCACGGCGGCGTAATTGGCCTCGGCCGCCGGTTTGTTGGCGCGAACGCTGGGGACCGGGTACGCGCGCAGCTCCGCCATGAGGCGCGCGAGTACCGCATCGCCGCTCACCTCGATCTGCCGCCGCAGCCGTTCGAGCAGGTGGCCGCGCCATTCCGGCAGGTTGGCGATACGCGGCGCCAGCCCGGCGGGATGCAGGCTGAGACGCAGGACATTGACCGGCGGCTCCAGCAGTTCTGCATCGACCCCGGTGAGCAACGGGGCAACGGCTTCGTTGGCAGACACCAGTGTCCAATGGCGGTCGATCGCGAGCGCCGGATACGGCGCGTGCCCGGCGAGCACCAGGTCGACGGCCTTGCGCACGCCGGCCAGCGCCGGATCGTCGAGCGACCGCTCCGTGTAGGCCGGCGCGTAACCGGCGGCGACGAGCAGCACGTTGCGCTCGCGCAGCGGGACATCGAGTTGCTCGGAGAGATGCAGCACCATGTCGCGTGACGGCGACGAGCGTCCGGTCTCGAGGAAGCTCAGGTGCCGCGTCGAGATGTCCGCCTCCAGGGCGAGCTCGAGCTGGCTCATGCGCCGGCGCTGCCGCCATTCGCGCAGGTGATTTCCGATCGTCGGTGCGGATGTCATGCGCGACGATAGCCCAAGCAGGCGCATCGCTTCCATTACCTGCGACGTAATCGACTTCGCGCAACGGCGTCCTCATAGATGGGACACGCACGGCGATCGCTCGACGGCCGCCGTGCCGGAAAAACCCGAACACGGAGCCTGTCATGACCACGCGCACCAACTTCATCGATTTCACTCAGCCCGCCTCCCTGCTGCGGCTGGCGCTTCTTGCCGACGCCGCGGTCAGCGGCGTAACCGGATTGGCCATGATGGCCGGCGCCGGCTTCGCCGACGGCCTGCTCGGAATCCCCGGCCCGCTCCTGCGCTACGCCGGCCTGAGCCTGCTGCCGTTCGCCGCGATCGTGGCAATCATCGCCACGCGCGACCGGCTGTCGCGCCCGGCCGTGGGGGCGGTCATCGCCTACAACGCGCTGTGGGCGGTGGACAGCGTCGTGCTGATGCTGAGCGGCTGGATCGCGCTCACGGCGCTGGGCTACGCCTTCATCGCATTTCAGGCCGCCGTCGTGGCGATCTTCGCCGAGCTGCAATACATGGCTCTGCGCAAGACCCGGTAATCCGGGCGGCCGACACAGCCGATGGTCACGACTTGGCGCGGCGCCGATTGCGCCGCGCCAGCACGTTGAAGAACTCCACCGCGCCGGCGAACGCCATGGCGAAGTAGATGTAGCCGCGCGGGATGTGGAAATCGAAGCCGTCGGCCACGAGCGCCACGCCGATCAGCACCAGGAACGCGAGCGCCAGCATCTTCGTGGTCGGGTATTCGGCGATGAAACCGGACACGGGTCCCGACGCCGCATACATCACCAGCATCGCAATGACGATGGCGCCGACCATCACCTCGATGTCCTGCGCCATGCCGATCGCCGTGATGATCGAATCGAGGGAGAACACCAGATCGATGACGATCAGTTGTGCCACCACCATCGCCAGCGCGGCGCGCGGCGATGCGGTGACGGAGGCGTTCTCCGCATCGCGCGCCTCCACCTCGGCATGAATCTCATGGGTGGCCTTGGCGATCAGGAACAGACCGCCGCCGATGAGGATGAGATCGCGCCACGACAGATCCATGTCGAAGGCGGTGACCACCGGCTGCCGCAGGCTCATGAGCCAGGTCAGGCCGCCGAGCATGATGACGCGGAACACGAAGGCAAGCGCTATGCCGATCTGGCGCGCCCGCTTGGCCTTCTGCGGGTCGAGCCGCGACACCAGGATCGAGATGAACACCACGTTGTCGATGCCGAGCACGATCTCGAGAATCGTCAGCGTGACCAGGGCGGCCCACGCCTGCGGATCGGTCAGAAGTTCGAGCATGCGGGAATTCGTCAGCCTTGAATGCGCCGCCCGAGCAGGCCGGCGACGAGAAAGTAGACGCCGATGGCACACAACGCGGCGGCAATCCAAGGTCCCGGATCGAGATTGCGTCCAACCGCCGCAGCCGCCAACGCCGCCCAAGCGACGAGCAGGGCGATATTCACGCCACGCAGTCGCACCACCCGCAGCGGATGGACGAACGGAAACCGAACGAACGTGAGGACAGCAAATACGACCACGCCGACAAAGGCGATCCAGGGATTTGGGCGCACCACGAACAGATAAAACGCCGCCAGGTTCCACAATGCCGGAAAGCCGCGGAAGCAATTGTCCGCAAACTTCATCTCACGATCAGCAAAATAGATCGCGCCGGTCACTACGATGATGACGCCGGCCGGAATCGCCGCGGCATCGGGCAGCAACCCGCTTTGCGCGACTGCGTAGGCGGGCACAAACACGTAGGTGACGAAGTCGACCACGAAATCGAGGCTGTCGCCCGACCAGCGCGGCAGCACCTCCGAGACGCGGGCATAGCGCGCGGCCGTGCCGTCGAGGCCGTCGATGATGAAGGCCAGGCCGAGCCACAGGAACATCAGCGCCCATTCCTCGTTGGTGGCGCTGATGAGGGCGAGCAGTGCACAAGCCGCGCCTGCCGCCGTGAGGACGTGCACCGCGAATGCGCAGACTTGCTGCAGATGGGTGCTCGGCTGCTCGGCTGCGGCCCGGTCGTCGTTCACCCTCGCCCCCCGTGGCTGACGCTGCCCATGCGCCTGCATAGCCCAGCCCAACCGGAAGCGAAATCCGGATGCTATGATCGGCCGGTCGCGCGTGGAGCCGGGTGGAGTCATGACGTTGAACCGCACCGAAGTCGTGGTCGTCGGCGGCGGGCCGGCTGGGCTCACGGCGGCGGTCGCAATCGCGGCGGCCGGCGTGGCGACCACGCTCGTCGCCGCCAAGGGACGCCCGGACAGCCGTACCACCGCCCTGCATCGCGGTGCGATCACGGCGCTCGAGACGCTCGGCGTGTGGGACCGCTGTCGGGCCCAAGCGGCGGCGCTGCGCGTCATGCGCATCGTCGATGACACGTCGCGCCTGATCCGGGCGCCGGAAGTGTCCTTCTCGGCCGCCGAGATCGACTATGACGCGTTCGGCTACAATATCGAGAACAAGCACCTCGTGGCGTCGCTGGAGGCGCGCGCCGCGCAGTGCCCGGCCTTTGCACGCATCGAGGATACGGCCGCTGCCGTCGACCTCGCCCCGGCCGGCGTGACGGTCCATCTGGCCGGCGGAGGCGAGGTTCTGGCGCGCGTCGCGGTGGCGGCCGACGGCCGACATTCGCTTCTGCGCCGCGCCGCCGGCATCGCCACCGACCAGCATGCCTATCCGCAGACGGCGCTCGCCCTCAATTTGCGCCATACGCGGTCGCACGAGAACATTGCCACCGAGTTCCACACCGAGACCGGTCCCTTCACGCTGGTCCCATTGCCCGGCCTGCGGTCGGGTCTGGTCTGCGTCGTCGACCGCCCGACCGCCGCCGCCATGGCGGCGCTCGACGACGCTGCGCTGGCCGCGGAGATCGAGCGGCGCTCCCATTCGATCCTGGGCAAGATCACGGTCGAGGCGGAGCGCGGCGCCTTCCCTCTCGAGGTCGTAACGGCGAACCGGTTCGGCGCCCGGCGCGTTGCCCTGGTCGGGGAGGCCGGCCACGTCATTCCACCGATCGGCGCGCAAGGTCTCAATCTCGGCCTGCGCGACGCCGCCATGATCGCCGAACTGATCGTGGCGGCCCACCGCGCCGGCGAAGACGTCGGCGCCGACGATCTGATCGCGCATTTCGACCGCCTGCGGCGCGCCGATATTGCCAGCCGCACGCTGGCCGTCGATCTGCTCAACCGCTCGCTGCTGACCGACCTGCTCGCCGTGCAGGGGCTGCGCGGCCTCGGCCTCTATCTCATCAGCCAGATCCGCCCGCTGCGCCAGGCCGTGATGCGCGAAGGCATCGCGCCGGCCGCCGCCGCGCCGCGGCTCATGCGCGGGGAGCCCCTGTAGGGTGGGTTGAGCGAAGCGAAACCCACCAATACGTGCCGCGTTGACGCTGATGGGTTTCGCTGGCGCTCAAACGCATCCTACGATTCCAGCATCTCATTGTCGGCGCCCAGTCGTGGCGCAGGTTTTGCCGCCGGTGGCGTGCGGAAGCTGGCGGCCAGCGGCAGCGGCAGCGCCGGCATGGTTCGCCCGCTCTCGCCAGTCACCGCGTGCGCGAACAGGCCGCGGGCGACGAAATGCGGATCGGCCAGCGCCTCCTCCAAGGTGGCCACCACGGTCGTGCAACAGTCGGCGGCGGCGAACAACGGCCGCCAATAGTCGGCTGTTTCGGACGCGATGATGGTGGCGACGGCCGCCTTGGTGGCGGCCGGATCGGCGAGATCGTTGACCAGATCCGGGCCCAGCGCGATCGCGGTGACGAAGGCGAGCCAGAATTTCTGCTCGAGTGCCGCACAGGCGACGAGCTGTCCATCCTCCGTCGGATAAAGCCCGTAGCGCGGCGATCCGCCTGCCACCATCAATTCACCGGCGCCGGGAAAGCGCCCGGTGGCCTGGCCGATCGCCAGCGCATACCAGGCGAAAGTGAACATCGCGTCCGCCATGGCGATGTCGAGATGACAGCCCTCGCCGGTCGCGTCGCGCTGGCGCAGACCCATGAGAATGTTCATGACGGCGGGAAAGCTGCCGCCGCCGATATCGGCCATCAGCGCGGGCGGCACCACCGGCTGCCCGGCCGGCCCGGGCTGGAGCGCGAGCAATCCGGTGTTGCCGATGTAATTGAGGTCATGGCCTGCTTCGCCGGCGCGCGGACCCTCCTGACCGTAGCCGGTGATCGAGCAATAGATCAGGCGCGGATTGATTTGGCGCACGTCGTCATAGCCGAGGCCAAGGCGCTGCATCACGCCCGGCCGGAATTGTTCGACCAGCACGTCGGCGCGGCGCAGCAGCGGCAGCAGGCGGTCCCGCTCGCGGGTCAGGTCGAGGGTCACGCTTTTCTTGCCGCGATTGACCAGCGCGAAGACGGCGGAAAAGCCGTCGAAGCGCGGCGGATAGGCGCGCATGTCCTCGCCGCCCGGCCGCTCGATCTTGATCACCTCGGCACCTGCCTCAGCCAGCATCAGGGTGGCGAGCGGCCCCGGCAGCAGCGTGGTGAAATCGAGCACCAGAATGTCTTTGAGCGGCTGCATGGGCGAACCTGGCGCGGAACGGGCTTGGGGCCCATCCTACATCGGCCGCCGTCGCGGCACAGGCAATCGAGTTTTTTTGCCCGCGGCGGCTTGGCGCGGCACGATGCTTGCTCTAACGGTTGCCGTTGGCTCCGTTCGGACGATCGCCATGAAACTCCCGCGCCAATTCTTTCAGCCGCTTGCCATCGGTGCGCCCCCTCCAGTGCGCGACCTGCCGGTGCGGCTCGAGCGCATGATCCATTTCATGCCGCCCCACGTGGAGAAACTCACGGCCAAGCTGCCGGAGCTGATCCGCGACGTCGACGTCGTGCTCGGCAATCTCGAGGACGCGATTCCCGCCGACGCCAAGGAAGCGGCGCGCGCCGGTTTCATCGCCATGGCGCGAAAGCACGAGTTCGGCGCGGCCGGCCTGTGGACGCGCATCAATGCGCTCAACTCGCCGTGGGCGCTCGACGACATCATCGAGATCGTATCGGCGGTCGGCGACCGGCTCGACGTGGTCATGCTGCCGAAGGTCGAGGGGCCGTGGGACATCCACTATCTCGACCAGCTGCTGGCGCAGCTCGAGGCCAAGCACAGGATTGCCGAGCCGATCCTGATCCATGCCATCCTGGAAACGGCGCAAGGCGTCAACAACGTCGAGGCCATTGCGAGCGCAAGCCCGCGCATGCACGGCATGAGCCTCGGTCCCGCCGATCTCGCGGCGTCGCGCGCCATGAAGACGACGCGGGTCGGCGGCGGTCATCCCGACTACGCCGTGCTGAGCGATCCGCGGGGCGACAGCCCGCGCGCAAAGTACCAGCAGGATCTCTGGCACTACACGTTCGCCAAGATGGTGGATGCCTGTGCGGCCGCCGGGATCAAGCCGTTCTACGGCCCGTTTGGCGATTTCTCCGACCCGGCCGGCTGCGAGGCCCAGTTCCGCAACGCCTTCCTGATGGGCTGCGTCGGCGCCTGGACCCTGCATCCGTCGCAGATCGCGATTGCCAAGCGGGTATTCTCGCCCGATCCGGCCGAGGTGGCGTTCGCGCAAAAAATTCTCGCCGCCATGCCGGACGGCACCGGCGCCGTTATGATCGACGGAAAAATGCAGGACGACGCCACCTGGAAGCAGGCCAAGGTGCTGGTGGATCTCGCGAGGCTGGTCGCCGCCAAGGATTCCGAGATGGCGCAGCGCTACGGGATGTGAGGAGGGAGCCCATGATTCTCGAGATTGCGCAGATCGACGTCATTCCCGGCATGGAGGATGAGTTCGAGGCCGGCGTGAAGAAGGCGGCGCCGATCTTTCGCCGCGCCAAAGGCTGCCAGGGCATGGAGCTGCAGCGTGGCGTCGAGCAGCCCAGCCGCTATCGCCTGTTCGTCAAATGGGAAACGCTCGAGAATCACACGGTCGACTTCCGCGGTTCGGCCGACTTCCAGGAGTGGCGCACGCTCGTCGGCCATTGCTTCGCGCAGGCGCCGCAGGTGGAGCACACGCGGGAGGTGGTGCGGGGCTTGTGAGGCCTCGTATGATGCGCCGCCGCGATGCAGGTCGCGCGCACCTGGGCTGCCTATCACTGCCTTGTCGCCGGCAATCCCTCTGCCATGCTTTCGCGAGACGTCGGCGCCACCTCGCGCGCCCGGACGGGCCCACCATCGCGTTTCATCAGGGAAAGGACCGCTCGTGCCCAGGATGACCGGTGCGCGATTGTTTGCCGAGATGATGCAGGGCTACGAGGTGTCGCACATCTTTTTCGTGCCCGCCTTTATGCTCAAGGCGTTTGCCGAGATGGAGGACCGGCCGATCCGCCGCATCATGGTGCACGGCGAAAAGGCGGCGGCCTACATGGCGGATGGCTATGCGCGCGCCACCGGCAAGCCGGGCGTGTGCATGGCGCAGATGATCGGCGCGTCCAACCTGGCGGCCGGCCTGCGCGACGCCTTCATGGCGTCGGCGCCTCTCATCGCCATCACGGGCGGACCGACGCCGCAATCGCGCCACCGCCACGCCTACCAGGAGGTCGACGACATATCGCAGTTCGACGCCGTGACGAAATTCAATGCCCAGATCGATCATGTCACCCGCATGCCCGACTTGATCCGCCAGGCATTTCGCGTGGCCACGTCCGGCGCGCCCGGTCCGGTGCACCTGCGGGTTCAGAGCCATCTCGGCCAGATCAGCGAGGAAGAGACCGACCTCGACTCGCTGGTCGAGCCCATGTATCGCCGCGCGCCGGCGTTCCGGCCCGAGCCCGAGATGCAGCGGGTGCGCGACGCGCTCGCGCTGCTGGCGCAGGCCGAGCGGCCGATGATCGTGGCGGGCGGCGGCGTGATCCGCTCCAATGCCGAGCGCGAGGTGGTGGCGCTGGCCGAGACGCTGTCAATCCCCGTCGCGACCTCGCTCAATGCCAAGGCGGCGATGGTCGACGATCATCCCCTCGCCGTCGGCGTGCCCGGCTCCTATTCGCGCGACTGCGCCAACCGGGCGCTGGCAGAAGCCGACCTCGTGTTCTTCATCGGCAGCCACGCCGGCGGCCAGGTCACCAACAACTGGATGTTTCCGCCGCCCGGCACGAAAGTCATTCAGCTCGACATCGATCCGGCCGAACTCGGACGCAACTATCCCAACGCCGTGTCGATCCTGGGCGATGCCAAGGCCACGCTGCATCACATGATCAAGGCGGCGCCGCAGCAGCCGCCTGCCGGGTGGCCGCAGCGCGTCCGGCAACTGGTGGCGCAATGGCGCGACGAGCACGCGCCGAAGCGCAACTCGGACGCGGTGCCGATCCGTCCCGAGCGCATCTGCAAGGAGATTTCCGATGTCCTGCCGCCGGACGGCGTCGTGGTGGCGGATACCGGCCACGCCGGCATCTGGACCGCGGGCATGATCGACCTCAAGCATCCAGGCCAAAGCTACTTTCGCACCGCAGGCTCGCTCGGCTGGGGATTTCCGGCCGCGCTCGGCATCAAGTGCGCGCTGCCCGACCGGCCGGTCGTGTGCTTCACCGGCGACGGCGGGTTCTACTATCACATTGCGGAGCTGGAGACGGCAGCGCGTCACAACATCAATGCCGTGATCGTCGTCAACAACAACTCTGCGCTCAACCAGGAAATCCGCCTCAACGACGCCGCCTATGGCGGCAAGCAGCGCGGCCGCGCCGAGGAGATGTGGCGCTTCCCGAACATCGACTTCACCAAGGTGGCGGCGGCCTTTGGCTGCGTCGGCATCAGGGTCGAAAAACCCGGCGAGCTCGGCGGCGCCCTTGAGCGCGCCATCGGGCTCGGCCGGCCGGTGGTGGTCGACGTCGTGACCGACATGTACGCCATTGCCGACAAGCCGTGGACGCCGGCTGGCGCGCCGGATTTCCATTCGTTCCAGCGGAGCAGGAGCTGATGAGCGACATCAAGCCGATCCGCCGCGTGGTTACCGGCAACGACGCCCAGGGGCGCTCGCGCGTGCTGTTCGACAGCGCGGCGCCCAACGTCAAGGCGAGCCCGTTCCAGAAGGGCACCAGCATGACCGACATCTGGGTGTTCCACAGCTGCCCCGCCGTGATCTCGGGCGAGCGCGACGACGGCAATCTCCCGTTTCATTTCGAGCCGCCGCGCGCCGGCGGGCACCTGCGCATCGTGCAGTCGGCGGCACGGCCCAAGGACTACGATCCGGCGCGGGACACCAACGTCAAGCCGGAGCATCCGCCGCGCAAGACCGAAGGCGGAACCTGGGAGCGCGGCGGCCAGAACCTTTTCACCACGCGCATCCACAAGTCGGAGACGCTCGATTACGGCATCCTGCTCTCGGGCGAGCGCGTCCTCATCACCGACGACGGCCGCCGCGTGCTCAAGCCGGGCGACGTGGTCGTGCAGATCGGCAGCTGGCACGCCTGGGCCAATCCCGACCACGACAGCCAGATGGCCTTCGTCATGATGGGTGCGAGCTTCGACGAGTGAACCAGATGACCGAGTCAGCCAAACCAGTCCGCCGCATCGTCGTGGTCGATGAAGGTGACCGCTCCAGGGTGATTGCCGACGGGCCGACGCCGGATGTGCAGGCCGACCCGGCGCGGCCGGGATTTGCCTTGGCCCGCATCTGGAGCACCGACCGCACGCCGACCGCACTCAAGGGCCTGCGCGAATTCCCATACATCCCGCACGCGCTCGAGCCGCCGCCCGGCGGCTCGGTGTGCCGGATCGTCACGTTCCCGCCGGACGCCACCTATGCCGGAAAGGTGGGGCGCCGCGAGGTGGAAGCCTATTTCGCCGCCATGGGATCGCGCGCGTCGACCTATTCGCCACAGGCGCCGCATCCCTACATGCAGAAGGCCCGCACGCTCGACTTCTGTCTCGTGCTGGAGGGCGAGATCACGCTCGTGCTCGACACCGAGGAGGTGCAGCTGGCGGCCGGCGACACCGTCGTCCAGCGCGGCACCAATCACGCCTGGAGCAATCGCTCCGATCGGCCTTGCGTCATCGCGATTTCATCCCACGATGCCGTCTGGTGAACACCGGGAGGACATGCATGGCACCCTGGCTCCGCCTCCTGCTCCTCGTCGCCCTCGCCTGCCCGTCCAGCCTTGCCGGCGCGCAGGATTATCCCACCAAGCCGATCTTCTTCGTGGTCGGTCCCGGCCCCGACGTGATGGCGCGGCTGTTCGGCCAGAAGCTCGGCGAAGCGTTCGGGCAGCAAGTCCTGGTCGACATCCAGGCGGCCGCGGGCGGCGTGGTCGCCGCGCGCACGGTGGCGAAGGCCGCGCCCGACGGTCACACGCTGCTACTGTCCACCGGCGTCTACTCGATCATGGAGGTGATGCGCCGCGACCTGCCGTTCAGCTTCCTGCGCGATTTCGCGCCGGTGGCGCCGATCGGCTCGCTGTCCTTCGTGTTGCTAGCCACGCCGTCGCTTGGCGTCACCTCGCTCGACGAGCTGATCAAGCTCGCCCGGCAGCGACCGGGAGAGATCAACTGCGCTTCGTCCGGCGTCGGCACGACGGCCCATCTCGGTTGTGAGCGCCTTCGCCAGGCCGCCAGCGTCGATATCGTCCACGTGCCGTACAAAGGGGCGCCCGCGGCGCTCGTCGATCTGCTGGCTGGACGCGTCCACCTCACGTTCTCGGTGCCGACCGCGGTCGCGCATGTGCGCAGCGGCGAACTGCGCGCGCTCGCCGTGACCGGCGACAGGCGCCTCGCGACGATCGCGGACGTTCCAACCGTCGCCGAAGCCGGCCTGCCGGAGCTGGAGTTCGGCTCATGGAACGGCGTCCATGTCCCCGCTGGGACGCCGAAACCGATCGTCGACAAGCTCAATGAGGCAATCGCCAAGGTGCGCGACCAGGCCGAGGTGCGGGGCCGCATGACCGATGTCGGCCTGACCCCGGAAGACGGCACGCCGGAGCAATTTGGCCGGTTCGTCGCCCGCGACGTCGCCCGCTGGGGCCGGATCGTGAAGGAGACCGGCGTCAAGGTAGAGTAGCGGCATGTCCGCCTGTTTCGTTTGCCGCATTGCCGATCCTGGCGTCACGCGCTAGCTACCACGAATGGCTCCGGTCGACCGGTCGCTCATCGCCAATCTGCCGCTGTTTTCCGGCTTCGGCGCGGAAGCACTGGACGACATTCTGCGTGAGGCGCGCGCCGTCCGCTATCCGAAGACCACGGCCGTATTCCAGCAGGGCGATGCCGCCGATTCTTTCTTCGTGCTGCTACACGGGCACTTGCGGGTCACGAAGATCACGCCAGACGGTCAGCAGGTGGTGGTGCGCTATGTGGTTCCGGGCGAAGTGTTCGGCGTCGCCATGGCGATGGGCTGGAAGGCCTACCCGGCAACCTGCACTGCAGTCGAGGACAGCGTGACGCTGGTGTGGCCCGCCGCGGCATGGCCGCAGCTTGTGGCCAGACATCCGGAGCTGGCGCGCAACACGATGCAGACGGTCGGCGGTCGGCTGCAGGAAGCGCATACACGCATCGTCGAGATGTCGACTGAGCAGGTGGAGCGCCGCATCGCCCATGCGCTGCTGCGGCTCGCCAAGCAGGCCGGGCGGCGGATCGACCAAGGCGTGCAGATCGACTTTCCGATCAGCCGCCAGGACGTGGCCGAGATGACCGGCACGACCCTGCATACGGTCAGCCGAACCTTGAGCGCGTGGGAGCAGCAGGGCCTGATCGAGAGCGGACGCCAGCGCATCGTCATCCTGAATCCGCACAAGCTGTTCGGGCTTGCCGAAGGCGCGCCCGATTGAGTCGGCCTACGTAACAATCCTTACGCGCGATCTCTTAGAGCATGATCCCGAAAAGTGGGTACCGGTTTCTCGGAAAAGATCATGCTGCAAGCACACCAGAGCGAGATGACGATTCGAAGAAAAGTCATCTCGCTCTAAGCGCGTGCGCGGCTGCGCTCGCTGCACTCGCATGCAGCGCTGCGAGAAAGCCCATCGCCTCCACGCCGTGCTCGCGACAGGCATCCTCGACCGTGTGAAAGCACGCGATCGGACAGCCGACGCAGGACATCTTGTGATCGAGAAACACCCGAATCGTTGCCGGATGGCGGCGCATCACGTCGTCCACCAGCGTGTCCATCTCAATACGCATTGAACGCCTCGCTTTACTCAGAGCTAAACACGAGTGGAACGTGCCTTCTTTGTTCCGGCGCAAACCTCCCCTTTTCGCAACCGAGTTTGTTGCAGCGCAACCAAGCCCGCCGGAGAGTCATGCAGTGTGCCCCGGTCACGATGGATCAGGACCGGAAAGGAACAGACGATGATGTCCCGACGAGCCGCATTGGCTGGCACCGCCGCAATGGTGCTCGCGCTGGCCGCGGCCCCAGCGCTCGGCGAGGAGCTCAAGCTGCCACGGCAACAGGTCAACCTGGTTGCACCGCCATTCGTGCATCCGCACGAGCAGGCCACCAGGCAGCCCCCGAGGATCCTCGAGTTCAAGCTCGTGATCGAGGAGAAGGAAATCGTCATCGACGAGGCCGGCACCAAGCTGCAGGCGATGACCTTCAACGGCTCGATTCCGGGACCGCTGATGGTGGTGCACGAGGGCGACTACGTCGAGGTGACCCTGGTCAATCCCGACACCAACTCGATGCCGCACAACATCGACTTCCATTCGGCCACCGGCGCGCTGGGCGGCGGTGAGCTCACGCTGATCAATCCGGGCGAGCAGGTCGTGCTGCGCTGGAAGGCGACGCGGCCCGGCGTGTTCGTCTACCACTGCGCGCCCGGCGGCCCGATGATTCCCTGGCACGTTGTGTCGGGCATGAGCGGCGCCGTGATGGTGCTGCCGCGCGACGGCCTGAAGGACGGCGCCGGCAAGGCGCTCAAGTACGACCGCGTGTACTACATCGGCGAGAACGACTTCTACATTCCACGCGACGCCAAGGGCAACTTCAAGAGCTACACCTCGCCCGGCGAGGGCTACACCGACATGGTCGACGTGATGCGCAAGCTCACGCCCACCCACGTCGTGTTCAACGGCAAGGTCGGCGCCCTCACCGGCAAGAATGCCATGCAGGCCAAGGTCGGCGAGAACGTGCTGATCGTGCACTCGCAGACCAACCGTGACTCGCGTCCGCACCTCATCGGCGGACACGGCGACTACGTGTGGGAGACTGGCAAGTTTGCCAACCGCCCGGAA
>Ga0126380_10000441_pt1 | contig 13587 bp, 11 predicted proteins | sample PanSoiMetPlot_26_FD_92544 | JGI IMG/M metagenome (GOLD analysis project Ga0126380, IMG submission 92544) | Tropical forest soil microbial communities from Panama - MetaG Plot_26 | ecosystem: Environmental > Terrestrial > Soil > Tropical forest > Bulk soil | place: Panama | collected 2016-02-17
CCGGCACGGGGTGCAGCAAGAACCACAACAGCGCGCCGTCTGGTTCGGCCAGGTCGAGCGCGCGCTCCAGGGCCCGGTCGGCGGCCCCCGCGTTGCCGAGCGAGTCCCGGGCGATCGCCTCCAGCAGGAACGCCTCAACCAGCCAGGCCGGCCAGACCAGCGGTGCGGAGCCGTCCAGGACCGGCGCGACCGCGACCATCGCCGCGCGCGGGTCGTCTTGGGCGAGCCGCAGCACCGCGGCAGCGATGCGCATCTCCCCGTGGTCGCGGTCGCGTTCGCCAAGGCCGGCGAGGGCCTGGTCGGCGCGCTCGATTTCGCCGAGACGCACCAGGGTGTGCAGCAGCAGTGCCCGCGTCGGCGTGAGGAGCATGTGCGGTGTGGTCAAGCGTGCGCCGAGCCGCTCGGCGGCCTGGAATGCGGCCAGCGCGTCTGCGTCACGGCCGCGCGCCAGCTCGAGTATTCCGCGGGCACGGTGCATCCCCAGCACCGCCGCGGGCTCGGTTTCCGCTCTGAGGACACGTTCGGCGCGCTGGACCCAGGACTCTGCCCGCCCCGGCCGAAGTTGCCAGGCGAGCATGGCTCCGAGTATCACGTAGGCGAGGCCCGCAGCCTGCTCCTCGGCCCAGCCATGGCGCCGGGCCAGCTCGACCGCTTTCCTCCCGCGCTCGGCAGCCCGGGGGAACGACTGGTAGATCCCAGCTGCCGCCTGGTAGGCCAGGCCAGTGAACTCAAGAAACGGCCGGCCGATCCGGCGCGCCAGCGCGACGCCCATTTCCAGATGGCGCTCTGGGTCCTCTCCGGCTGCCCAGAACTCGGTGGTGCCGAGGCTGATCAGCGCAAGCGCGCGCAGCTCCTCCCCGCCCACCTCCCCAGCCCTCCTCATGGGCTGAGCCGCGCCCGGGGCCTCGGCCACGGCCTGCAGCTGACGCGCTTCCTCGGTCACCGCCTGCAGGTTCCAGCGCTGACGGGCCAGCACCAGCCGGGTGATCCCCAGCAGCAGCTGCGCATGGGCGCGCCTGTCATCCGGTATCGACGCCATTCCGCGCTCCGCCAGGCCCAGGTACCGCTCGGCCGCCTCCAGCGCTCCGTGCGCCAGCTCGTCCGCCGCGGCCAAAGCCGCCAGCTCGGCATCTGCCGCGCGAGTCCCGGCCGGGAACCCGGCGAGTAGCTGATGGGTGGTGGCGGCCTGCCCGTCCAGCTGCAGGCCGTACCAGCTGTCCGCGAGCAGCCGGGCGGCCAGCCCCCAGTCCTGCGCCGCCTGGGCGTGCCGGACCGCGTCCACCGGGTACCCGTCTCCGGCGAACCAGTCGGCGGCGGCCCGGTGTAGTGCGGTGACCTCTCCCGGGCTGGTGCGGCGCAGCTCCAGCTGTAGCAGGTCGGCGAACAGGTGGTGGTAGCGGAACCACGACCGTCGGGCGTCCAGCGACACCACGAACGCGTTCGCGGCCTGCAGGTCCTGCAGTATCCGCTCCCCACCGCTATCGCCGGTCAGCAGGTCGGCGAGCTTGCCGTTGACCCGCTCCAGCATCGAGGTCCGCAGCAGCAGCCGCCGAACCGGTTCGGGCTGCCGGTCCAAGACCTCGGCCAGCAGGTACTCGGCCACCGTCCGCTCGGTGCCGGAGAACTCTTTGGCGAACCGCCCCGGATTGGGGTGCCCGGCCAGCGACAACGCCGCCAGCCGCAACCCGGCCGCCCACCCCTCGGTCCGTTCCACCAGCAGCGCCGGATCGGGCAGTTTCACCCCCGCGGCGTTGAACAGTTCCTCGGCCTCGGCCACGGTGAACCGCAGATCGGGCTCGCGGATCTCGGCCAGCTCGCCCTCCAGCCGCAGCCGGTGCAAACCCAGCCGCACATCATGCCGGGTGGCGAGCACGAACCGCAGCTCCTCTGGCGCACGCATCACCAGCAGCTCCAGCTGCCGCTGCGCCTCGTCGGGGCCTAGCTCCTGCACGTCGTCGATCACGAGATAGATCCGGTCTTGCAGCGGCGCCAGATCCGTCAACAGCCGCTCGGCGATCGCCCACCCGTCCAGGTCTGGCGCCGCCGTCAGCGGCTGCACCAGCACCAGCCCGGAGGCCGTCTGGCGCAGCGCGTCGACCGCCGACAGCCAGAACTGCTGCGGATCCTGTTCGCCGCGCCTGACCGTCACCCACGCGGCGCTGCCCGCCGCGCCCGCCTGGCTGATCCACGATCGCAGCAGGACCGTCTTCCCGCTGCCCGGCGGGGCCGATACCACGGTCACCCGGGCTGAGGTGCCTAGCCGCTCGAACAGCCTGGGACGGGAAACGATACCTCCCGCACCAAGGCCGCCGACGCCGCCGGCAATAGCGTCCGATCCGACAGCAGACCCCACGTTCCCGATCATCGCATCACGCGAGCCCACATGGCCCAGGTACCGGACGCGGAATTGCTGACCGCCGCCATGCGCCAGGAACTGCCCTGCGGGCCGACGGACAACATCGACGGCGAGCCCGGGTCCGCCTGGGCGCCCTGGCCGCCAAGGCCGCCTCGCTGGGCGTGCCGGCCGGGCTGGGCGAGTGGCGGTATGCCCATATCGGGGCATCGTTAGCCTCCGCTGCCCGGTTTGCGGCGCTGCCCGGTGGGCAGCGCCATGCGGGGCCGTGGCCTCAGGAGTACCACCGCATCCGTGGCATCGGCTCGACCCGGTACCCGGCCGGGCGCCGGTGCCGCAGGCGCCGGGCACGTCGTTTGAGGGCGGGCATGAACGGTGAGAACATCGTTTCTACCTCTGCTTTCCTTCCATTGGTTAGGCGCGGCAGGCGCTGCTGGCGCGAACGTGGCCAGGCGGCCACGCATGGGTTCCCGGCGATCACCGATGGCCCTCCGGCGCCCCCGGGCGGCGGGTGGTGACGCTGATCCACAAGTTGGCCGGCCGCCCAAGGTAATAAGCAGGCGCGCTGTTCGGGCGGATACGGCGGGGCCGGCTGGTGACTGGCATGGTGTCCTCCAGGTGATCGGGATCGACCGTTGCGCTCCACCGTGCCGGACCGCGGCGCGGGCGTCAGTCACCCAGTTGACAGGGCTCGTGTCGGCTTGCCGATACCCCGCCCGCATCAGCGCACCGTCGTGGCCGTGAACGGCGATGTCCGTGGCGGCAACCGGCGAGAGCGCGGGCGGCTGCAACCCACTGGTTGACCACGCTGTGTGACTAGCGCCGAGCAGAAGACCCATCCGCCCCTAGCGGCCAAAATCCCAGCGACCTGCGCTTGGTGGTCCGGGCGTAGCATCGGGCCATGACCACGCCTCAGGAAGTCCTGGCCGGCGTCCCGTTGTTCTCGATGCTGCCGGAAGAGGAAGTGGCCAAGCTCGCACGGCGGGCGCACGAGCTGACGGTTCCCGCTGGCACTGTGATAACCGACGTGGACAGGCCAGGCGTGAGCTTCGGGGTCATCGTGGACGGGCAGGCGGCGGTGAGCGTGCACGGGCAGCCCGTTCGCGTTCTCGGCCCCGGTGACTACTTCGGCGAGATGGCACTCATCGACGAATCCTACGGTTACCGTTCGGCGACGATTACCGCTGAGACGGAGCTGCACTGCCTGATGTTCCCCAAATGGGGGTTCCGCCACTTCGCCATGAGCCACCCCCAGACGGCCTGGGCCCTTCTCGAAATGATGGCGCAACGCGTCCGGGACGCCGAGAACCGCTAGGTAAGGAAATCGCTCGCGCGATGCGGATCGAGACCGTCATCGGCGCCGCCGTGATCTGGGCGCCAACTGGCCCCACGCACTCTCCCGCTGCGGACAGGGTGCCCGGCGCGCCCAGGCACGGCCTTAACGGGTGAGCGTTTGCTTCGGGCGCACCACGCAGAACTCGTTTCCCTCAGGGTCGGCCAGGACGGTCCAGGACTCAGCGCCGGTCTGCCCGATGTCAACCCGGCGGGCCCCGAGCGCAAGAAGGCGGTCAATCTCCGCGTCACGATCCTCAGCGCCGCTGGTGAGATCGAGGTGCACGCGGTTCTTGACCGTCTTGGGATCGCCGGACGGCATGAAGCACATGCCGACGGGGGCGTTGTCGTCGGGCCCGATGACGATCTCGCGGTCACGCTCGGACAGAATCCTCCAGCCCAGAGCCTGCGTCCAGAACCGGGCCAGCCCAGGCAGATCGTGCGTGTCAAAGACGATGTGGTGAAGTCGGACAGGCATGCGGACAGTATGCGCGGCACACCAGACCGCGCCTGGCCGAACCCTCACACTTCTGCCAGGTATCGGGTTCGCGCCTGGCGATGTTCGTGCGGTATCCCGGTACGGGCGGCTTCACGTGCACCCTTCGGCGAGGCTGTTCAACGGGGCAGCGTTGCCGGTCTCGGCACTAGCTCGCGGCCGCGTGCTGGTCGCGCTTGGCCGTCCGGGTGCTGGCACCGCCGTTGCGCGCCGGGCGCTGGGCTTGGGTCGGTGCTTTCCGTGCCTTCCCGTGGCGGCCGGGTGCTCTTTGCTCTGCCGGCTGCTCGGCTACCGGCTGCTCAGCTGCGGGCCGCCCGGCTACCGGCTGCTCGGCTACCGGCTGCTCAGCCGCCGGCTGCTCAGCTGCGGGCCGCCCGGGGAAGGGCCCGTCGGCTGAGGGTCGCTGGGCTACCGGCCGTTCCGCTGCCGGCGGCCGGGCCGCCCGCCGCTCTGCCGCCGGTCGCTGGCCACCGGGCTGGGCGGCGTCCTGGAGCTGCGGAGTGAAGACCTCGCCGCGCACCGCCCTGGCCACAAGGTCCACGGCCTGGGCGGTGGCGACCAGCCTGCGCCCCTCGGCCCGGTAGGCGGCGAGCAGCGCCTCGAGCGCGTGCGGGGGGAGCGCGCCGCCCACCTCGGTGCGAGCGTTCCGGTAACCCTCGCGCGCGCCCGCCACGCACGCCCTCGCGTGGTGGGCGGCCATCGCGGCAAGCGCCAGCGGGTACCGGCGCAGCACCCCGTGCAGGCGGTAGTCGGCCGGAACCACGTCAAGCAGCCAGGCCTGCGCGGTCCGTTCGAAGTCTTCGCTGCCCGGCGGGTGCACTCCGGAAGGCCAGCCGGGCGGCACATAAGCTGACATGTCCCAATCATAGCAAGTTTTTCGAACGCGTGTTCTAGCGGCGTGCGCTACTCGCCCTCCGCCCAGAAATACGACACCGGCTCGGCGGCGGAGTCGCCGGCCGCCCCGTTCCTGGTGCGCCGGTGGCGGCGTGCCCCGTCCACGGGCCCGGCGACCGGGCCCAGGCCCACCGTCACCGAGCCCCCGCCCGACGCCGAACGGCCGATGGTGAGCGTGCCCCCAGAGGATTCCGCGATCCGCCGGGCGATGTCCAGGCCGAGGCCGGTGGACCCGCCGTTAGAGCGGCCCCGTTCGGTGGGATCGGGGCTATGGAATCCCGGCCCGTCGTCGGCGACCACCAGCCACGCGCCCCCGGCCGCCCGGCGGCTGAGCCTGATCGCCAGGCCGGCGCCGTCGGGGGTGTGCGCGAAGACGTTCTCCAGCAGGATGTCCATACACGCCGCCAGGTCCTCACCGGGCACCCGCACCGGCAGTTCCCCGCTGGCCAGTTCGACCGTCATCGCCCGGTCGGTGTCCTCGGCGAGCGGCAGCCAGAACGCCGCGCGCTCGGCGACCACGGCCGCCGCGTCGCACGCTACGCGGCCGTCCCGGGCCGGCCGCCTGGCCTCGCGGATGACCCCGTCCACGGTGCGCTCCAGCGCGCCGACGTCGTCCAGCACCTGTGCCCGTTCGGCATGGTCGCGCAGCGATTCGGCGTCGATCCGCAGCGCCGTCAGCGGGGTGCGCAGCCGGTGCGACAGGTCGGCCACGGTCTCCCGCTCGTAGGCGAGCAGTTGGCCGATGTGCAGCGCCAGCCGGTTCAGGCCCGCGCCGGCCCGGCGCACCTCGGGCGGCCCGGCCACCTCCGCCCGGGCCGACAGGTCTCCGGTGGCCAGCCGGTCGCTGGCCCGGGCCACCCCGGCCAGCGGGCGCACCAGGGACCTCGCGAGCTGGCCGGCGACGGCGACGCTCAGCACGAGCAGCCCCAGTCCCACGCAGCCCAGCAGCTGCCAGGCCCGGGTCACCCCGTGCCGCAACTGGGCGTCGGGCACGAACGTCCGGATCACCGCGGTACTCGCGGGCTCCGGGGCCAGCCCCTGGACGGCCACCAGCACCTCGACGCCGCCCGGCACGGCCGTGGTGAAGCTGCGCCCCCGGGCCGCCAGGCGGACCGCGGCGTCCCGGGGCGCGGGCGGGCCCAGAGTCTTCCCACTGGGCAGGAACACCGTCACCAGGGAGGTGCGGGCCTGGGCGTTCACCTGGGCGACGGCGATCCCCAACTTGTCGGTCCCCAGCGTGGCCACCAGCGGGGCGATCCACTGGGCCTGGACCGTGGCGGAGCTGACCGCCCGGTCCGCCGCGAGCGTGCGCAGCACCAGCGCCAGCGGGACCAGGAAAGAGACCAGGACCAGCGAACTGGTCGCCATGACGAGCAGGATGATGCGCAGTCTCATCGGGGGGCGCTGAGCTTGACGCCGACTCCGCGCACGGTGTGGAGGTACCGCGGTTGCTGCGCGGTTTCCCCGAGCTTGCGGCGCAGCCACGAGATGTGGACGTCGACGGTCTTGTCGGCGCCGCCGTAGGGCATCCGCCAGACGTTGGTGAGCAGGTCCCGGCGCGCGACCACCTGGTCGGCGTGCAGCGCCAGGTAGTGCAGCAGGTCGAACTCGCGGCGGCTCAGGTCGAGCCGCGCGCCGTCCAGGGTGGCCTCGTGCGCGTCGATGTCGAGCCGGAGACCGCCGACCTCCAGCGGTGCCTCCCGCTTGGCGTCGGGCTGGCTGGCCCGGCGCAGCACGGCCCGGATCCGCGCCTCGATCTGGCCGGCCCCGAACGGCTTGATCACGTAGTCGTCGGCGCCGGCGTCGAGTACCCGGATGATCTCGGTCTCGTCGTCGCGGGCGGTGATGACCATCACCGGCACCGCGCTGACCGCGCGGATCATCCTTAGCGCCTCGAAGCCTTCCAGGTCCGGCAGCCCGAGGTCGAGCAGGACCAGGTCAGGTGGCGTGTCCAGGATCTGCCGGAGTGCGCCCATGGCGCCGGGGGAGCTGACGACCGCGTGCCCGCGCTCGGTGAGCGCCCGGATCAGCGCACCACGGATGGCCGCGTCGTCTTCCACTAGCAGCAGTTGCGCCACGACAGGACGGTATCCGTTTCCCCAGGCCGAGACCGGGGGTTTCCCGGTTAAGTCCCCCTCTTGCCGCCCGAATCGCTTGAGGCGGGCTTTACCCGCCCTTAGGGTCCATTCCGTGAGTCTCGGTCGGGTGAGCGCGCGCTTCCTGGCGGGCGTCGGTGCCTGGCTGCTTGGTGCCGGGGCGGCGACGGGCGGCAGCCTACTCGCGGTGTCGGCCCTTGGGCAGGGCCTCGCTCCCGCACCGAGCCAGCAGCTGACCGTGACCGCGGTGAACGATGCGCTTGCCAGTGAGAAGGCCGAGGCCACCCCGCCGGCCGCGGTGCGCAGCCCGATGCCTCCGGTCAGCTCCTCCGCCACGCCGCTGGCGCCACGCCCCAAGAAAAGCTCTCCGGCGCCGTCCGCGCCCGCCCCGCAGCCAGGCACCACGGACCTCATCTCGGCCGGCGGCTCGGTGGTGGCGGGCTGCCAGCCCGAGGGGGCCTACCTGGTCTCGTGGAGCCCCGCGCAAGGGTACGAGGCCAACTTGAAGATCCGCGGGCCGGCGGCCAACGCCAAGGTGACGTTCGCGGACCCGCACAAGACGGTGACCATGACCGTCTCGTGCAGCGGCGGAGTGCCATCCGCGGCCACGAGGGTCAGCCACGACGAGTAGCTGCGGTCGGTGAGGGCGCGGCCGACAGCAACGCGGTGCGGCTGGCCGCGGGGTAGCCGCGGTTATCCGCGCTCGCCGGTGGCCTTGACCACCAGCAGGGCCAGCGTGGGGCACGCGGCGGCGGCCCTTCTGGCGTGCTCGGCCAGGCCGCGCGGCACCTCGGCGGACAGCAGGATGGGGTAGCCCCACGGGTCCAGCTCGATGATCTCCGGGAGCAGCTCGGCGCACAGCCCGTGCCCGTCGCAGGCGATCGGGTTGACCCGCAGCTCGTAGCTCATGCCCAGTCCCAGTCCGCCTCGCCCGGCACCGGGAGCAGCGGGGCCCTGGCCACCCGGGGGCAGGGGCCGCGCTGGTCGTGCCACCGCGCATCCGCCTCGAACGCCCGCAGCGCGCTGCGCACCAGCTGGACCGCGCCGTCGGGGTGCCGGCAGGCGCCCCGGCCGGCCACCAGCCCGGCCAGCGTGGCGACCCGTTCCACCGCCCGGCCCCGGCCCCCCTCGTAGGCCAGGTCGGCCACGGCGTCGGCGAGCGCGGGCAGCCCGAACATGCAGGGGCCGCACTGGCCGGCGTTCTCGCCGGCCAGGTAGCGGACCACCCGCGCGGTCTCGGCGAGCCCGCAGCAGGAAACCGGCAGCACGGCCACGATGCCCGCCCCCATCGCCCCGCCTGCGGCCTTGAGCGCCGCGTGGCACATCGGCACCGGCCAGGCGGACCTGGCGGGCAGCCAGGCGCCGAAGTAGCCGCCCACCAGCAGCGCCGCGGGCCGCTCGGCGGGGCCGCCGGCCGTCATCACCACCCGCCCGGCCGGGGTGCCCAGCTCGATCTCGTATACCCCGGGCCGGCGGACCGCCCCGCTGACCGTAACCAGGGCAGAACCGGGGGCGGACGGCAGCCCGGCACTGCGGAACCAGCGGTCACCGAAACGTGCGATCAGCGCCAGGTGGGCCAGCGTCTCGACGTTGTGCACCAGGGTCGGCCTGCCCCGGACGCCGCGCTGGTGCGGGCGCGGCGGGGAGAACGTCGGCTTGGCCGGGCCGCCGTTGAGGTAGTGCACGATGGCGGACTGCTCGCTCGCAACATAGCGGCCGGGGATGCCGCGGAGCTGGATCGGCACCGGGTCCAGGCCCACCGCGCTGCGTTGCGCCAGCGCGCCCTCCAGCGCGTCCCGCAGCTCGGCTTCGTGCCCGTGGATGCACAGGTACGCGGTGCGGGCGCGCACCGCGTGCGCCGCGAGCGTGATGCCGTCGAGTACCAGGTGCGGCAGGCGGGTGAGCAGCAGCCGGTCCTTGCCGCTCGCCGGCTCGCCTTCGGCGCCGTTGGCGACCACGACCGCACGGCCGGGGCCCGAGGCCACCGAGCGCATCTTGCGGCCGGTGGGAAAGCCGGCACCGCCCCGGCCGGTCAGGCCGGACGCGTCCACGACGTCGATGAGCCGCCCCGGCCGGCGCCGGCCGGATGCCCCCCACAGCGGCAGCGGGCCATACCGCCGCTCATGATCACGCAGGCTGGCGATCTCGTAGTAAGACATGCCCGCGAGCAGCCGGGGCAGCCGCAGCGCCGGTGACCGGCGGGGGGCGAGCGCGAGCTCGGTCACCGGGCACCCACCCGGACCGCGGTGACCAGCCGCCAGGCGGCGGCGGCCGCCACGGCCGCCGCGCACCCAAGGGTCAGCGCGAACACCCAGATCGTGGCCCGGTCCGCGCCGGCGCCCAGGCCGTGCGCCAGGCCGAGGGGCCAGCAGGCGTAGGCGGCCCAGTGCACCCACCGCCACGACCGGTAGCCCAGCCGGTTCCGCAGCAGGCTGGTGGCCAGCAACGCCAGCAGCAGATCCGACGCGATGGCGCCCAGGCCGAGCCACAACGGCCGGTAGCCGGAGACGAACGGGACGAACGCCACGGTGACCGGGATGGACACGAACCTATCCAGCACCGTCGTGCCCACGTGCAACGCGAGGAAGAACAGGACGAGCAGGGAAATGTTGCGATGCAGCCCGGCGGTGAGGAACCGCGGCCACCGCTCGCTGCTGAACCGGCCTGCGGTCATCACCCCCAGCAGCACGCTGGCGGTCAGCAGCAGCAGCGTCACCAGCCCGGCCGACCGCGTCGCGTACCACAGGCCCGGCCCGTGCAGGTCAATGACCATCGGAGCCGTTGCCCGTGGATGCTTCCGCGGGCCAGCCTGCGACGGTCACCGCCTCGCCGCCGTGGCGTACCAGCCGGGCCGGCAGGCCGAGCCCGGCCAGCCAGGAGACGGCGCGCTCGCCGCGCAGGATCGCCGCCGTGCTGGCCGTGTTCGCGTCCACGCAGGTCGCCGCCGCCACGCTCACCGCGCGCCAGCACGACTGCGCGGGCAGCCCGGTGGCGGGCACGATGATGTGGTGCAGCCGCGCGCCGCCGCGCCGCCAGCTGCGCACGGCCGTGCCGGAGGTGGCCAGGCCGCCGGTGTAGATCAGCACCAGGTGCCCGGCTTCGGAGCCGGGCCCGGCGTCGAAGCCGGTGTCGTCGGCGATGCCGACCCGCCAGCCGCCCGGCGGCGGAGGGCCGGCCACCCTGATGTCGCCACCCAGGTTGACCAGGACCCCGCAGCCCAGCTCGGCCCCGATCGTCATCGCCGCCCGGTCGGCGGCCAGCGCCTTGGCGGTGGCGCCCAGGTCGAGCATCACCCCGGCCGGCACCCGGACCTGCCCGAGCACCGGGTCGAACTCCACGCTGCGCCAGCCTGGAGCGGGGGCAGCAGGCTGGCGCAGCGTGGAAGTATGGCGCCTGGCCCGGGCGAAGTCCCGGTCGTAGCCCAGCCGGGCCAGGGAGGTCCCGCACGTGGGGTCCACGTCCCCGCCGGTGAGCCGGGCGGCGGCCAGGGCCACCGCCAGCGCCTGCGCCAGCAGCGGGCTGACCCGGACCGGGCGCCCCCGGGCGTGGTTGACCCGCCACAACTCGGCGCCCCGGCGAAACCGGGAGCAGGCCACGTCCACGGCCGCCAGCTCGGCGGTCAGGCGCGCGAAGGCCTGCTCCAGCGCGGCGGGATCGGTGGTCGCCACGGTGGCGTAGGTGCCGAGGGCCTGGCAGGTGCGCTGGCCCGGCCCGGCGGGAGAGGCGACCGGCATCAGCCTCCCCCACCGGGGCTGGGGCTGGACGTGGTGTGCACCGGGCTCGGCGCCGGGCTGGGTGGCGGCGGCGCCGGGGGCGTGCTCGGCGGTGCCAGGGAGTGCGATGGTGCGGGGGCCGCCGCCGGGGGGGTAGCGGCGGCCGGCTTGTGATGGTGGTGGCGGTGATGCCGCCGCGGGGACGGGCTTGGACTGGGGCGGGACGAGGCGCCAGAAGCAGACGGCTGGACCGTGGCCTTGGCCGGAGGCTGGCTGCTCACCGTGGCCGCGGGCGCGGTTCGCGCGAACACGGCCGCGAAGCCCACCGTTGCGAGCACGCCGAGCTGGGTGGCCCGCCAGGTCAGGCGGGACAGTCGGCGCAGCCCCCGGAACCGGGCCTCCTCGGCTGGGTCGCGGTCGTCTTGCATAGGGAATGAGCCCACCACGGAATGCGTTAAGACACCGTGAAGAGCCGCTCAAGAAGCCGTAGCTACGCTGGCTAAACTGGCCTGGCGGCCTTGGTCGCACCATCCACACCCCCAATCCGGTAAGGCTTTCTGATGCCCGCACGCCCGCTGTCGGCCCGCGATGACCTGCGCAACGTCGCGATCGTCGCGCACGTTGACCATGGCAAGACCACCCTGGTCGACGCGATGCTCTGGCAGTCGGGAGCATTCCGCGCAAATGAGCGGGTGGCCGAGCGCGTGCTTGACTCCGGCGACCTGGAGCGGGAGAAGGGCATCACGATCCTGGCCAAGAACACCGCCGTGCGGCATGGCGGGCTGACCATCAACATCGTGGACACCCCCGGCCACGCGGACTTTGGCGGTGAGGTGGAGCGCGGGCTGTCCATGGTGGACGGGGTGCTGCTGCTGGTGGACGCGGGCGAGGGGCCGCTGCCACAGACCAGGTTCGTGCTGCGCAAGGCGCTCCAGGCGAACCTGCCGGTCATCCTGGTGATCAACAAGGTGGACCGGGCCGATGCGCGGATCGCCGAGGTGGTGGACGCCTGCTACGAGCTGTTCCTCGACCTCGACGCGACCGAGGAGCAGATCGAGTTCCCCATCGTGTACGCGTGCGCGAGGGCCGGCCGGGCGTCGCTGGAGCGGCCCGCCGACGGCACACTGCCGGACTCGCCAGACCTGGAGCCGCTGTTCGCCGTGCTGCGGGACCGGGTGCCCGCCCCGGCCTATGACCCGGCGGCGCCGCTGCAGGCGCACGTCACCAACCTCGACGCGTCGTCCTACCTGGGCCGGATCGCGCTGTGCCGGGTGCATAACGGGACGATCAGCCGGGGGCAGCAGGTGGCGTGGTGCCGCCACGACGGCTCGGTACAGCGAGTGAAGATCTGCGAGCTGTACCTGACCGAGGCGCTGGACCGGGTGCCCGCGCAGAGCGCCGGGCCCGGGGACATCATCGCGGTCGCGGGCATCAGCGACATCATGATCGGTGAGACCCTGGCCGACGCCGAGGACCCGCGGCCGCTGCCGCTGATCACCGTGGACGAGCCCGCGGTGTCGGTGACGGTCGGGGTCAACTCGTCCCCACTGGCCGGCCGCGGCAGTGCTGGCCCGGGGGGGCGAACCCCCCGCGAAGCCACCAAGGTCACCGCCCGGCTGGTGCGGGACCGGCTGGACCGGGAACTCGTCGGCAACGTATCCCTGCGGGTGCTGCCGACCGAGCGCCCGGACACCTGGGAGGTGCAGGGGCGTGGCGAGCTGGCCTTGGCGGTGCTGGTCGAGACGATGCGCCGGGAGGGTTACGAGCTGACCGTGGGCCGCCCGACCGTCGTTACCAAGGACATCGACGGCGTCATGCACGAGCCGGTCGAGCGGCTCGCGGTGGACGTGCCCGAGGAGTACCTGGGCGCGGTGACCGCGCTGCTCGCCGCCCGCAAGGGGCGGATGGAAACCATGATCAACCATGGCACCGGCTGGGTGCGGCTTGACTACACGGTCCCGGCGCGCGGGCTCATCGGGTTCCGCACCCAGTTCCTCACCGACACCAGGGGAACCGCCATCGCGCACCACGTGTTCGAGGGGTTCGAGCCGTGGTCCGGGGCGATGCGGGTGCGGCCCACCGGGTCGCTGGTCGCCGACCGGTCCGGCACGGTCACCAGCTACGCCTGTTTCTCCCTGCAGGAGCGCGGATCGCTGATGGTGGCCCCCGGGACCGAGGTCTACGAGGGCATGATCGTCGGCGAGAACTCGCGGTCCGACGACATGGACGTCAACATCACCAGGGAGCGCAAGCTCAGCAACGTGCGCCAGTCCACCGCGGAGGAACTGGAGCGGCTGGTGCCGCCCCGCGTGCTCAGCCTGGAACAGGCGCTGGAGTTCTGCGCGGCCGACGAGTGCGTGGAGGTCACCCCGTCGGCGGTCCGGCTGCGCAAGGCCGTGCTCGACGGCAAGGAGCGCGCCCGCCAGCGCGCCCGCCGGGCCCGGGGCGAGTAGCGCACGCCCCATGGGTCATCCGGCCCCCTGTGCGGCTGCTGGACGGGCGGTTCGCCCTACTGCTCGGGCGCGGGCCTGGTCGATAATGACGCCATGGCAAGCGAGTTGATCCGCTGCGGGCACTGCGGGCAGATGAACCGGGTGCCGGCCGCGGCGGCCGGGACGCCCCGCTGCGGCAAGTGCCATCAGCCGCTGCCGTGGATCGCCGACGCCGACGACACCACCTTCGGCGAGGTTGCAGACGCCGCCA
>Ga0126380_10000443_pt1 | contig 13580 bp, 9 predicted proteins | sample PanSoiMetPlot_26_FD_92544 | JGI IMG/M metagenome (GOLD analysis project Ga0126380, IMG submission 92544) | Tropical forest soil microbial communities from Panama - MetaG Plot_26 | ecosystem: Environmental > Terrestrial > Soil > Tropical forest > Bulk soil | place: Panama | collected 2016-02-17
CATCGGGCCAAGCCTTGTCCTGGGACTGTAATTTGACAGATCCGCCGAAAGGCGCCGGCGGACCGCCGCAAAGAGCGGGGAGGGCCCGGACTGCGTTATCACCCGGCGTGGAGCCCTCGTTTCCGCTGGTAGCTGGAGCAGGCACAGATCACGCCACGGCCGGCCCGCGGCCCACGCAAAGCCGGGCAGGCGTAAACGCCGCCATGGGATCATGTGCGCACGCCGTCACGACTTCACGGGCCATCGTCTGCCTCGCCCAGTTCGCGCAGGTCGTGAGCCAGGTTGGCGGCGGAGGCCAGGGTGTCGGGGTGGTCTTGGCCCAGGATGCGGCGGCGGCGGTCGAGGGTGTCGTGGTCCAGGTCGCGGGCGGCCTGCACGTCGCCCAGTTCGCGCAGGTCGGTGGCCAGGAAGCCAGCCGAGCGCAAGGTGTCGGGGTGGTCTTGGCCCAGGATGCGGCGGCGCCGGTCGAGGGTGTCGTGGTCCAGGTCGCGGGCGGCCTGCACGTCGCCCAGTTCGCGCAGGTCGGTGGCCAGCATGGCGGCCGAGCGCAAGGTATCGGGGTGGTCTTGGCCCAGGATGCGGCGGTGGCGGTCAAGGGTGTCGTGGTCCAGGTCGCGGGCGGCCGGTACGTTGCCCAGTTTGCGCAGGTTGATGGCCAGGTTGTGGGCGGTGTAGAGGGTGTCGGGGTGGTCCTGGCCCAAGACGCGGCAGCGGCGGGCAAGAGTGTCCTGGTTCAGGTCACGTGATTCGGCGTAGCGGCCCATCTCCAGCAGCGTTCAGGCGAGATAGTGTGCGGCCGTCAGCGTATGCTCGTGGTCCTCGCCGAGCCGGTCGCGCCACTGCTGGCGAAGACCGTCGACGAGATCATGGGCAGTACGGGTATCGCCCCGCTCGATCAGGTACCAGCAGGTATAGCGGGCCAACTCGCGCAAGGCGGGGTTGTCGGTGGCGGCCAGGTCGGCGGCGAGCACGTGCGGCGTCAGTCGCGCCCACCGGGGCCAGGTGACCGGATTCGGCGGGTCGCCGGGGTTGCTGGCGGCCAGCAACGCCTCAGCGTATTTGCGAGTGGCAGTGGCCTGGGCGGGGGAGAGCCGGTCGCGCAGGATGGCCTGGGTGAGCCGGTGCATCTGCAGCCCGCGGTGATCGATACGGGCCAGCGACTGCTTCGTCATCTGTGCCAGGGTCTGCCGCCAGGCCAGCGGGTCCGCGGCCCGGGGCGCCAGCTCGCTGGGCAAGACGCTGACGGCGCCGGTGAACAGGCTTTCTGGGATCGGTTCGGGTGCCAGGAACGCGCACACGCTGGCCAGCTCGGCCGCGGCCGGGTCCTGGCGGGCGAGCCGGTCCACAATCAGACCGGTGGCGGCCGCCAGCGAGCGTTGGTAGGACCCCGGCGCCCCCTGGGCCAGCAGCTGCCCGGCCCGGGTCCGCAGCAGCACCAGGAACTCATCGGCTGTCATGCCGGTGTCCGCCATAAACCCCGCCGCCTGGGCGATAGCCAGCGGCAGATCCCCCAGCTCGGCGGCAAGCCGGTCCGCGTCGGCTCCGGAGAGCGCGGTGACCCGGGTCTGCAAGATCGCCACCGACTCGGCCCGGGCAAGCACGTCCACCTCGACCGGCGCGGCGACCTCGTCCCAGCCCCGCTGCCGGGAGGTGATCAGCACGTGCCCGCTGCCGCCAGGCAGCCACGCTGCCACATCGGCGGGGGCCTCGGCGTTGTCGAAGACCAGCAGCCACCGGCCGCGGTGCCGCAGCTCGGCCAGCACCGCCGCCCGCACGGCCTCGGTCCCGGCCCCCGGCTGCAAGCATCCCAGCGCAAGGCCAAGGGCGGCGACCTGGTCCCCGATCAGCCCGCCCTGCTCGGCGTTAATCCACCAGGCCAGGTCATAGGTCCCGGCGAACCGGTGCGCGTACTCGGCTGCCAGCTGGGTCTTGCCCACCCCACCCATCCCGTGCAGTGCCTGCACCACCGCCTTGTCCCCGGCCAGCAACTGCTCTCGCACCTCAGCCAGCAGATCATCCCGGCCGGTGAACCCCGGGTTACGGGCGGGGATGTTCCACACCCGCGGCCTTGCCCCCCGCACGGCCCCCAGCACCTCCCCAGCCGGGGCCAGCCCGCGAGCCGCCGCCACGAACAACGCGCGCACCGGCTCGGCCAGACCCAGCGCGCCGCTCAGCAACACAGCAGTGTCTTTGCGGGCAGTACGGTTGATGCCCCGCTCCAGGTCACTGACCGACCGCGGGCTCAGGCCCGCCGCCTCCGCCAGCTCCTCCTGCGTCAGCCCGGCCTCGGCCCGCAACTGCCGCAGCAACCCGGCAAACCCCCGCGCAAGCTGCTCCCCCATAGTCCCGGCATCCCCCCCGCAGGCCCTCATCCCGCCGTACCCCAACCCGCAGGGCGCGGAAGGACCTGCACCAACAGTAACCAGGCGCCGCCCGAGCGGCACGCCGATCCTGTGGGTCTCCTGTGGGCGGGCGTGTGTGGTGATCGCCCTGGGTGGCCGGCAGCATGGCAAATGACGGCGGGAACCTCCCGCCTGGTGACCGAGTCAGGCACCGCGGGAAACGAGACGGGTTCCTGGCGCCTGTCGGGCCGCTCGACTGCTGAATCAGCCACACCCGCCGAACACGGTGGAGCACTGCGCGCCTACTCCCCAGTCCGGCACCCGCATTCCTAGACGGCCACCGAATTTCAATTGACGCACCTGAAGGGGACGACATGACTGCATCAGCTGGCGCTGCCACCGCTGCGCCTGAGGAATTGGGCGCCGGCGTGCCTGATGAAACTGCGGAGGCACAGGCGGTCATCGTCATCGTCAGCCGTGACGCTGGCACCCGGCAGCTCCTGCACCGGGAGCTGTCCAAACGGTATGGCGGCGACTATCAGATCGTCGCCTGCGGCCAGCCCGCGGAGCTGGAGCCCTGGATGCGGGACCTGCGGGCCGCTGGGCTGCCGGTGGCGCTGGTCATCGGCGGGGTCGGCGCGCAGGACCCAGATGGCATCGAAGTGCTGGCCGCCGTCCGCGCCATCGACCCGGCGGCAGTTCGGGTGGCCGCGGTGGGCTGGGGTGACTGGGATGCGGCGCGGTCGGTCTTCGAGGCGGTCACCGTGGGCACGATCGACCGCTGGGTGAACCGCCCGGTGCAGGCCCCGGCGGAGGAGTTCCACCGCTCGATCACCGAGTTCTTGCGGGAGTGGGGCAGCCAGCGGCCCGGCGGTTTTGAGGCGGTGCGGGTGATCGGCCGGCGATGGTCGGCGCGGTCGCAGGAACTGCGGGATCTGTTCGCCCGGCACCGGGTCCCGGCCGGCTTCTATGAAGCCCGCTCCGGGCACGGCCGGCGGATGCTGCGCGACCTGGGCCTGGAGTCGGCGGAACTGCCGGTGGTCGTGCTGCGGTTCGCCGCTAAGCCGTCGGCGCTGGTCAACCCCACCAACCGGCAGATCGCCGACGCCTTCGGCATCATGAGGCCGATCCCGCCGGGGGAGGTTTTCGATGTGGCAGTGGCCGGCGCAGGGCCGGCCGGGCTCGCCGCCGCGGTCGGCGCGTCCTCCGAAGGCCTGTCGACCGTGGTGGTTGAGCATGAGGCCGTCGGCGGCCAGGCCGGGACCAGCTCGATGATCCGCAACTACCCCGGCTTCTCCCAGGGCATCAGCGGCGCCACGCTGGCGCAGGAGACCAGGCGGCAGGCCTGGGCCTTCGGCACCACGTTCCTGTACATGCGCCAGGCCAACAGCCTGACCAGAACAGGCGGCCACTACCGGCTGGCGCTGTCCGACGGCAGCGTGCTGGCCGCGCGCACCGTGATCATCGCGACCGGCGTCACCTACCAGCGGCTGGGCCTCCCGGCCTTGGAACACCTGCAAGGCCGGGGGGTCTTCTACGGCGCCGCGACCAGCGAGGCACCGGCCATGCGCGGGCGGAACGTGTTCGTCGCCGGCGGCGGCAACTCCGCCGGGCAGGCCGCGCTGCACCTGGCCAAATGGGCCCGCCAGGTGACCATCCTGATCCGCGCAGCCTCGCTGGCCGACAGCATGTCCGACTACCTCATCCGCGAGATCGCCGCCGCCCCGAACATCGACGTCCGCTACCGCGTGCAGGTGGCCGGCGGCACCGGCGCCGGCCACCTGCAATCGCTGGTACTGGAGGACACCGCCTCCGGGGCGCGGCGCACCGTCCCCGCCGACGCCTTGTTCGTCCTCATCGGCGCCCGGCCGCGCACCCAATGGCTCGACCAGGCCATCGCCCGCGACCAGCGGGGGTACATCCGCACCGGCGCCGACCTGCCCGCCGGCACCGGCGGCCCCCGCTGGCACCCCGCCCGCTGGCCGCTGCCACTGGAGACCAGCCTGCCCGGGGTGTTCGCCGCCGGGGACGTGCGCCGCGGATCGGTCAAACGGGTCGCCTCCGCCGTCGGCGAAGGCGCCGCCACCATCCCCCTGGTGCACCAGTACCTGCGTACCACCGCCGCCGCACAAGCCGGCGCGAGCCGGCAACAACCCCTGCTGGCCAGCACACCCACGACACTGGCCAGCACACCCGCGACCGGGACTCAGCCAGCAGCCCGGTGACCGGGCCCACGCCCGGGCACCATTTGATCGCCATCCCACAAGTTAGGAGCCGAAATGAGCCAGATTACGACAGGCGTCAACGTGCAGAAACCGCCGTTTCATTCACGAGCGCACGCGGCCACCGTCGCAGACATCATGTGGCCACCGGTGACGACAGTTGGCCAGCACGACCACGTGGCCGCGGCCGCGTACCTGATGAAGCGCGCAGGCACGACGGCTCTGCTGGTCCTGGATGCCCAGACCAGTCAGCCAGCCGGCATCATCACCGAAGCAGACATCACTCGCGCCCTCGCGGACGGCAAAGATGTCAACGATGTCTGGGCCGGTACCGTGATGACCACCCGTCCGGCCGTCACCACCACCACAAGCATCCGGGACACGGCCAAGATCATGACGACCAGGCATTTCCGTCACCTGCCCGTCGCTGGCGACGTCGGCCTTCTCGGCGTGGTTGACATTATCGACGTGTGCCGGGCGTTGATCGGCGCCGACGAGGGATAACCACAGCCCGGGTGCAGATCCGGGATCGGGCAGCACGGCCAAGCTGGTGCGCCCACAACCGCCGTCATGCCTCAGCCCAGCCGTCGGCCGTTGTCGCGCTCGGTGACGTAGCACGACCCGAAGCCGCACTCTAGGCAGGCCAGGCAACACCTGCCCTGTCCCTCCCGGCCACCGTTCTGGCTGCGATCACCTCTCATCTTCGTGAGCGAATGACTACTCGAGTTCCGCTCACTGCTGAGGTGCATCTTTGCCGGTCAGCACTGCGCTCAGGCCGCGGTGCCTCCTAGGCAGGACCAAGACCCCTGACCAGATCATCGACCGCAGCTGCCGCTGCTGCGCTCGCATCTCAGAACCGGGACACTAGGCGCCGGTCCGCTCACCGCGCAGCCACCGGGTGCCGAGCGTGCGGTGCACCTGGGCGATGCACCACAGCAGGGCGAGCCCCGCGGCCGCGAACAGCAGGCCGATCCCGAAATGGGCAAGCCACGCGCCGGCGCGTGTCGGCCCGCCCCAGGCGTTGTCGTAGGGACCCTGGTCGATGACTCCATACAGCACGCCCCGGGCGACGAAGAAGACTTCCAGGCCCACCGGGAGCAGTGCCAGCGCGCCCAGGACGATCCCCATCCCGGCGTGCACCAGCCTGCGGCCGCGCGGCGGGCGGCCGCGCGCGAGCGCGGCGGCGAACTCGGCCAGGCTGGCCGGGAGCAGGACCGCCGCGCGGGCGATGTCCGCGCCGACTCGCCTGCCCGCCCTGACTGGCGGCCGCCGCCTGCTGTTGGTGTCGCTCATGTGCGGCCCGGTCATCTGACCCTCCATGGTTCGCGGCCCGGGACGCCCGCGGGATTGGGGTTATCCCGGGGCCGGAAGATCACGCTATGGAATAAGGCGGCCTGCGCGGAATATGGCTACCGCCCGGCTTCAGCGGGGGTTTTCTGCAGGTATAGGATTCTGCCCCGCGAAATTCCGCTGGCGCCCGGCTCTTCCAGGCCGGCCACGCCGGCTCATTCCCGGCGCGCCGTGATCGGTGCTGATCACGGCGGGGAACGGTGGTGCCGCACCAGCTCGGCAACCTGAGCGTCCCCGCGCGGCGCGTACTCCGGGGAGGTGTGCATGTTGCGCCTCTCTCCGGCGTATGGCTGATTCTCATGCCCAGCCGGTAATGGGCGAGGAGCCGCCGCGGCGAGGATAGCCCGGCCCGCTTCAAGATCTCCAAAATCCCCTGGCAAGACCGCCGAAGTCCAGGAAGAACACCGGCAGCTCACCGGCACAATCCGTACTCTGCCCGCGATCAGCTCCATGCAGATCCCCTGCAACCCCGCTTAGCCGGGCGGCACCCGTGCCAGTGCCTGCAGCAGGCCGTTACAGCAGCATCCGGAAGCCGCACCAACCGCACCATGGCGAGATCGCCGAATACGCATTATGTGGCCCTAGCTGTCACACAGCGGTGAGGCGGGTCGCGATGGTTTCCGTCTAACGCGCACAGGTCAGTGGTTGCTCTTAGTGCAGTAGTCCCCGTGCGCGGGCGTGGGCGACGGCCTGGGTGCGATTGGCAGCGCTGAGCTTGCCGAGGATGTGGCCGACGTGTTTTTTGACTGTGGCGAGCATTACGACGAGTTCGTCGGCGATCTGCTGGTTCGACCTGCCCGCGGCCAGCAGCGTCAACACCTCCAGCTCGCGGCTGCTCAGCGCCTCGATGAGCCCCGCAGCCGCAGCGGTGCTACGGGCCGGGCGGGAGGCGGTGGGTGCGCGACCCGCGTCGAATGCCCGCGCCAGGCGGTCGAGGTAGTGCGGCGGAACCGAGGCGGGCAGCGCGGCCTCCCCGGTGCGCTGGGCGGAAAGCCTGCCGAGCAGGCGGGCCATCGGTGCGCCCTCGTCGACGAAGACGCGCACGTAGCCCTCGCCCCAGGCCAGCGCGAGCGCCTCGGTCAGCGCCGCTAGCGCGCCCGCCTGGTCGCCAGCAGCCTGTTGGGCGAGCGCCTGCAGGGCTCGTATCTCGATGATGCTGCCCGTCCGCCCCTGGGCGGCTGCCTGGGCGTGCAGGCGTTCAAGCAGGTTGAGCGCCCGCCAGGGCGTCAGCTCGGCGAGCAGTACCCGCGCCAGCACAAGGTATTCGCCTTCCCGCGGGTAGCTCGGCTGGTCGTCGGCCCCCAGCCCGCGCTGGCTGGCCCAGCGGGTGGCCTCGGCAAGCTGGCCTGTGGAAAGCAGCAGCCGTGCCCGCCAGACCGGCACGGGGTTGAGCAGGGAGACTACCTGCGGGCTTGGCTGGACCCGCTCGGCCTGGCCGATCGCGTCCAGCGCGCCGGCCGGGTCGCCCTGTGCCAGCAGTATCCGGGCGAGGACCGCCAAGCCGATGGCCACTGGCGCGGCGTAGGCCAGCTGGCGGCACAACGCGATGCCCTCGGTTGCGTGGTCGTGCGCCGCGGGCAGCTCGCCGCGCTCATACAGCACCTCGGCGAGGCCCACGTGGGCGGTCCCGGCGGGCGGCGGCGCGCGGCCGACCTTGCTGGCGATCTCCAGCGCCTGCTCGTAGTTCCGCTGCGCCGCGCCCAAACGGCCCTGGGCGCGCTGGACCCGGCCGAGCTCGTAGCCCACCCGCATCGCCAGGTGGCTTTCCCCGGCCGCCCGTTGCTCGGCGACCACACGCGCCAGACCCCGCTCGGCGTGCCCGAGCCGACCGCGCAGCCAGTCCGCCGCCGCCAGGCTCCAGGCGACCTGGGAGCGCAGCAGCCGGTCCTCCCCGCCTAGGTGCTCTAGCGCCTGCTGGCAGCAGCCGACTGTACACGCCGAATCGCCGCGCTGCCGCGCCAGGCCAGCCCGCAGCACCGCGATCGCCGCGGGCACGTTGGCCAGCACGCTCAGCGCCCGCCCGGCGGACGGTTCGTACGGCTCACCGCCGCTGGCGGCAAGCGCGCCCTCGGCGTCGGCCAGCAACGGCTCAACCGCTTCGAGCCGACCGCCGACATGGGCGAAGACTGCCTGCGCCAAGCACAGGCGCGCCCGGGAGCGCACCACCGCCGCGGGTAGCGCGGAAAGCCAGCGAACCAGCGTCGCCTCCTCGGCGCGGCGGAAAACCGCGTCGAAGTGCCGCTCGATTAGCCGGGCGGCCCACTCGGCCTCCCCGGCAGCCAGGGCGTGCCGGATGGCGCCGTCGGCCAGCCCGTGGTCCTCGTGCCAGGCGGCCGCAGCGCGGTGCAGCCCGGGCAGCCGATGGGGCTTCGCCTGCTCGAGCCGGGCCCGCAGCAGGCCGGCGAACAGGTGGTGGTAGCGCCACCAGCCGCGCTCCTCATCCAACGGCACCACAAACAGGTTCGCCCGCTCCAGCCCCTCCAGCACTTCCTGGCTGCCGCACCGGCCGGTGACCGCGTCGCACAGCGGACCGGACAGGCGGTCCAGCACCGACGTCTCCAGCAGGAAGCCCACCACCTCGCGGTGCTGCCGGGCCAGCACCTCCTCGCCCAGGTAATCCAGCACGAACCGATGGCTGCCAGAGAACGTGGCAACGAACCCGGCCGGGTCGGCGTGCCCGGCCAGCGACAGTGCGGCCAGCTGCACCCCGGCCGCCCACCCCTCGGTCCGCTCCTGTAGCGCCGCCACCGCCGCCACCGGCAGGTCCAGCCCGGTCGCCTCCCGCAAGAACGCCGCCGTCTCGCCGAGCGTGAACCGCAGGTCGTCGGCGCGCAGCTCGGCCAGCTGCCCGCGGGCCCGCAGCCGCGCCAGCGGCAGCGGCGGCTCAGTCCGGCTGGCCAGCACCAACCGCAGGCCCGGCGGCAGCCGCTCCACCAAGAACGCGACGCTGTCCTGCACCGCCGGCGATTCGATCAGATGGTAGTCGTCCAACACCAGCATGACCGCGCCCGCCTCCGGCACCACCGCCAGCTCGTTGATCACCGCGGCCGCCACCGCCTCCCACCGCGGCCGCCGCCGGTCACTCAGCAGCACGCTGGCCGGCCCGCCCGCCCCCGGCCGCGCCCCCTCCAGCGCCGCCACGAGATACCGCCAGAACCTGGCCGGGTCGTTATCGCCAGCATCCAGCGACAACCACGCCACCGGCCGTCGGCACCGCCGCGCCCAATCCCCCAGCAACGTCGACTTGCCACAACCAGCCGCGCCGCACACCACCGTCACCCCCCGGCCGGTCCCCTGCGCCAACTCCGCCACCAACCGCGGCCGGGGCACCAAACCAGCACGCGGAACATGGAACTTGGTGGCCACCAGCACATCCATGGGCCGGCAGGACATGGCCTTTCTCTTCGAAGCCGCGATAGGGATCAAAGGCCTGGCCAGCACGACCATCACCCCAAGCCGAAGAAGCGCTGCAGGCCGGCGCCGGGAACCTTGATGCCGAAAGCGTCATACGGGCCGACGACGTCAATAAGCCCGCCCCCCAGGTCAGCGACCCGGTCCGCGCCGGTGCTTGCCAGTTCCGCCAGGGCACTGGGCAGGCCGGGCGAGCGCCTGTACCCTGGCAGGTCGCAGTCGAGGCACCGCTGGAGCCCTCCCCGGGCGCTCAACTGCGGATCCCAGCTAAGCCGGTGGCCGCCCAGGCCATGGAAGAACACTGCAAGCGGTGCGACGCTGGAGCCCGGAATCCGCCAGCCCAAGGAGCCGCCCGATTCGCCGCTGATCGCCTTTATCGACGTCGCCATCATCTGCAAGTGTAGGGAGGCAGACCCGCTAACGTAAAGGGGTGTGACATCACTATTGACAGTGCATCTTACGCAGGTGAGACTGACATCACGGCGTCCTCGGTTTCACACGGCGCGGCGATCAGCCGCTGAGGTCTGCCAGGACCTCCGGGGCAAGGCCGAGCTGTACGACTGAGACCGGCGAGACGCGCCTCGCCTTCCAACCGGCCAGGAGGGAAGAGGAAGACCCCATGCCCGGCGAAACTCCACCCGTTCGGCTCACTCGCGCCAAGATCGTCGCTGCGGTCTCTGAACTGCTCGAGCGCGGTGGCGTTGACGCCGTTTCGACGCGGACCGTCGGTGAAGCTCTCAACGTCCACCCTACGGCTCTTTACAGGCACTTCCGTGACATGGATGAGCTTCTCCGGGAGGCTGCCGACGGCATCCTGGCCGGTCTTGCCGACGGGGCATCCGATCTCAGGGATGCCGACGCCCTCGAGGCCGCGGCGGCACTCTGCCAACGACTGCGCACCGTTCTGATGTCCCATCCTGGGGCCGCCCGGATCGTGGCGCCGGGGCCATCCCGAATGCCTAACGAGCGTGCCTTCACCGAGAAGCTACTTGGGCTGCTGAGCGAGGCCGGGCTGCCCGATTCGGAGATCACGCTCGCCTATCACGCTCTTGTCGAGTACGCCGTCGGCTCAGCCGTCATCGACGTCACAGGCACGGACGATTCGCCGGACGGTGTGGAGGCCAGGCATCGGACCTGGAGGGCGGACTACTTGGCGGCGTCGCCGGAGAGGTTCCCGCACACCACCCGCCTGGCGGCGCTGCTGTATCCGAGCTTGGACGATCAGTTCCGGTTCGGCATCGACGTGATCATCGCCGGGCTCCGCCAGCGCGCCGGCCGAAAGCACCGGGCATCCGGCACCGCGAGGCCGACCCCGAAAGACAAGCCCAGCGATGCCCGATCGGCGCGGTGACGACAGCCTGGACGCGGCGTCAAGTGAGAATCTGACAGTTTCACCGAGATCGGACAGGATTGGTCGGTGTGGTGGCGGTTGGACGAGGCAAGACGGCCTCCGTGCGGATCGGCGGGATGAGGGCTGGTGTTAGCGCCGGTTGTCCAGTCGGCACCGAGGATGGTCTTGGTGACGGTGGCCTCGGCGGCGCCGGTTGCGTGGGTGCGCAGGGTGACCATCGTCCCGGACGGGGCGTGGAACACCGCGCGGAAGTGCCCGGCCGATGTCGATAAACGGCATCACACTGCCAGATCGAGACAGTCACGAAACGCGCGCCGAGCCGCCTAACGCGGCCAAGGGTGGCGGCAGCACTATTCATGTTGAACGCTGATTTGGTTGTTCGGCGCAGGCTACGGCATTGGGCTAGGGCTGGCGTGGCTTATCTGCGTTTCGCTGTTTTACCGGTCCATGGTGGCGAAGAACGCGGCGATGTCGCGGGCGAGGAGTTCGGGTTCTTCGGCGGGGGCGAAGTGGCCGCCGGAGGGCATCACGGTCCAACGGCGGACCTCATACAGGCGTTCGGCCCATTCCCGGGGCGGCTGGCCTTCGGGGATGAGGGTGTGCGGGAAGACCGCGACGGCGGCCGGCACCCGGGCGGTGTCATCCGGGCCGAGGCGCGGCTCGCCTTGCCAGCGGCGGTTGTCGTGGTAGTCGCGCATCGAGGAGGTGATGGTGCCGGTGACCCAGTACAAGGTGACGACCGTGAGCAGGAAATCCTTGGAGAACCGGGATTCCAGGTCGCCGTGGCAGTCGCTCCAGGACCGCCATTTCTCCAGGATCCAGGCGGCCAGCCCGGCGGGGGAGTCGTTGAGCGCATACCCGAGGGTTTGCGGTTTGGTCGACTGGATCGCGTAGTAACCGTGTTCGGCCTGGCCCCACCGCCCGGCCTGGTCCAGGTAGGCCTGCTCGGCCGCGGACAGGGGCCGGGAGCCGGGCCCGGTCCACGGGGTGAGTTCCAGGTTGGTCAGGTGCAGCCCGATCAGCGGCCCAGGATTGTCAAGGGCCATGAACGTGGCGATCCCGGCGCCGAAGTCACCACCGCCTGCGGCATACCGGGCGTAACCCAGGCCGCGCATCAGTGTGTGCCACAGCCTGGCGACGTAGCGATAGGTGACCCCGCCGGCAACGGCTGGCCGGGGCGAGAACCCGTAGCCAGGCAGGGAGGGGATGATTACATCGAACGCCGGGCCGCTGATTCCGTGCTCGGCCGGATCGGTGAGCAGCGGGACCAACGGCAGGAATTCAGTGAAGCAACTGGGCCAGCCATGGCCCAGCACCAGCGGGATTCCCCCGCCGTGGCGGGCCCGCTCGTGCACGAAATGCACCATGGTGCCGCCGACCTGCGCCCGGTAGTGCGCGAACCGGTTTAGCTCCCGCTCGGCAGCCCGCCAGTCGAACCCGTCAGCCCAGTAGCCGAGCAGTTCTTGCAGCCAGTCCCGGTCCGTGCCCTGCGCCCACGGCTCACCGGGCGCGGCCTCCGGCAGCCGGGTGCTGCGGATCCGTGCCCGCAGGTCATCGATCACCGCCGCATCCACGGTCACCGAGAACGGGTGGATCCGAACCTGTGAGACACCGCCAGCAGGCATCGCCTTACATCCCGCGCCTGAGCCCGGGCCCCCCCGACCGCAGGATGGCGTTAGGAGATTCCCGGGGCTCATTGCTGCCGAGCCCGCTAAGCACGGCCCTGACAAACAGAAGGAACCTCTCCGCCTCCGACGCCTGGTCTTTCATGTGCACGGTTGCCCATCGCTGGACTGGAACACCGCCCGGACCGTGGCAGCCCGGACCTCAAGATCCAGACCCCGCCAATGATCATGTGGTCGATGTCTACCCGGCGAAAGGCGGACTCGGCGGCGGCGGCGACGCTGGTGCCGCCCAGGAATTCGATGCCTGGCGTTCGAGGCTCCTGCTTCGCGGCCTCCCGGACGTCTGCCCTCATCCCTGGAAGCAGGACCGTCTTCGCCATGACCATGCTCCCTCAGCCGGCTCCCTTACACGATTAGACCATTGGCGTTGGCCCCGGCTGCCGAGCAAAGTCCATCACCCCATCGACGGTGAGGAAGGTATGAAGGGTCAGTTTCATCGCGTCCCTTTCTGCCCCGGAACGGTCGCCGACCCGGCGAAGAACTGACTTTGCATGCTGCTATGAGAGCTCGCGCTGTCCCAGGCAACTAGCGGGCAGTTTCGCGGCAGTTTGGCAGTGGGCGGCCGGATCGAACCTCCGGGGCCGCGCATCGTGTCCTGCGAGCACTTCCCGCAAGAAGACCCGAGCGGTACCGCGGCCAGGCCCGCGGCCAGCAGCCCGCCTGCACCGGCAACCCATTCCGCGGGCGTTGACCACCCCGCCTGCGGGAACCCCAAGCGGAGCATCGCCATTCGGGAAACTGGACGCTGCGGCTGTGCCGACGGCTCGGTTGTTACCGGCGCCCGGCTCGACGTCCGCGATCTCGCGCAGATCTCCGGCGGCCACCTCGGCTCCGGGCTGCCGAAGGTGCTCCGCGCGGTGGTCTTGCGTCGGTACGAGGGCGCGCACCGGACGCCTCGGGCAAGCACCAGCCCGGCCACCCAGCGGCACCCGGGACCCGGCCCACCGCCCGCGGCGCCGGTCACCAGCACAATGCCCGCGCACCAGAGCACTCCCCAGCGTCCCCGGCGCCGACCCCAACGGCACTATAACCAGTGAAGTTGACACTTGTTAAAAAAAAGTCTACCGTGGCTTTTATGAAGCACTACGGGCAGGCGTGCGCCATCGCCAGAGCCCTGGACGTCGTCGGCGAACGGTGGAGCCTGCTGCTCGTGCGGGAGCTGACTTTTGGCCCGCGCCGGTACCGCGACCTGGCGACCGGCCTGCCGGGCATCCCCAGC
>Ga0126380_10000445_pt1 | contig 13567 bp, 12 predicted proteins | sample PanSoiMetPlot_26_FD_92544 | JGI IMG/M metagenome (GOLD analysis project Ga0126380, IMG submission 92544) | Tropical forest soil microbial communities from Panama - MetaG Plot_26 | ecosystem: Environmental > Terrestrial > Soil > Tropical forest > Bulk soil | place: Panama | collected 2016-02-17
CGAGATCCGCACTGCCGCGGTCCGGCGCGGGATTCCGTGCGTGACCACGATCCAGGGCCTGGCCGCGGCCGTGCAGGGCATCGAGGCGATCACGCGTGGTGAGGTGGGTGTGCGGTCGCTGCAAGACCATGCGAAAGCGCTCCGCGGTGACGCGGCCGGGCCCCCAGGGCCGCAGGGATGACCGGCGGCCGGGGCGAGCCTGGCGCCGCGCTGGTTCCGGCACAGGTCAAGGGGACGGTGCTGACCGTCCGCCGGGTGGACGCCTACTCCGCGATGACCGTGATCGCGCCCGGGGTGGCGGCCAGGTTCCGTCCCGGCCAGTTCGTCGCCGTCGCCGTCGGCGGGCCGCAGACCTCGATGCTGCTGCGCCGGGCGTTTTCGATCCACGAGGTGCGCCCGGATCATGGGGGCACGGTGGAGTTCGTGTTCGCCGTGGCCGGGCCCGGCACCCAGTGGCTGTCCGAGCGCCGGACCAGGGACACCCTCGACCTGGCCGGGCCGCTGGGACGGCCGTTCCCGCTGCCGCGGGACCCGGTGAACGCCCTGCTCGTGGGCGGCGGTTACGGCAGCGCGCCGCTGTTCGCCCTGGCGGACAAGCTGCGCGGCCGCGGCTGCGCGGTGGACTTCCTGCTCGGCGCGGCCAGCGCGGACCGGGTGTTCGGCGCGCTGACCGCGCGCCGCAGCGGGCGCACCGCCGTGATCACCACCGAGGACGGGTCGATGGGTGCCCGCGGCCAGGTGACCGACGTGCTTGCCCAGGTCATCCACGAGGGCAGGACCGACGTCATCTACGCCTGCGGGCCGATGGGCATGCTCCGCGCGGTGACCACGCTGGCCAGCCGGTATGACATCCCGGTGCAGGTCCTGGTGGAGGAGTCCATGGCCTGCGGGACCGGGGTCTGCATGACCTGCGTGCTGCCCGTGGTGGGCGAGGACGGGGTGACCCGGATGACCCGGTCGTGCGTCGACGGCCCGGTGTTCCGCGGCGACCTGGTGCGCTGGGACGACGTCGGGACCATCCCGTTCGACGCGCTGGGCGCGCCGGGCTGGAAGCCGCGCCCGCAGGCCAAGCCGCGGCCAAGCGCCCGGCCGCAGCCGCCCGGCATGCAGCCTGCCGGGAAGCAGGCCGGCGGCAAGCCGCAGCCCGGGCGGGCCCGGGCCGGGCCCGCGGCGGGACGGTCGCGCCGTGGCCGTTGACCTGAGGAGCCGGCTGGCCCATGTCGAGCTGCCGAACCCGATCCTGACCGCGTCCGGGTGCGCCGGCGCGGGCCGCGAGCTGTCCCAGTTCTTCGACGTGGCCAGGATCGGCGCGGTCGTCACCAAGTCGGTCATGCTGGCCCCGCGGTCCGGGCGGCCCACCCCGCGGATGGCGGAGACGCCGAGCGGCATGCTCAACTCGATCGGGCTGCAGGGCCCGGGGATCGACGCCTTCCTGCGGCGGGATCTGCCGTGGCTGCTGTCCCGGGGGGCCCGCGCCGTGGTGTCGATCGCCGGCAGCACCGTGGGCGAGTACGCGGAGCTGGCCGCCCGGCTGTCCGACGCCGCCGGGGTGACCGCGGTCGAGGTGAACATCTCCTGCCCGAACGTGGAGGACCGCGGCCAGGTCTTCGCCTGTGACCCCGGCGCCGCGGCGGCGGTGATCGAGGCGGTGCGGGCCCGGATCCGCTATGACATCCCGGTGTTCGCGAAGCTCTCGCCGGACGTCACCGACATCGTGGCGATCGCGGGTTCCTGCGTGGCCGCGGGCGCGGACGGGCTTTCGATGATCAACACGCTGCTCGGCATGGCGATCGACACCACGACGCTGCGCCCGGTGCTGGCCGGCGTCACCGGCGGCCTGTCCGGCCCGGCCATCAAGCCGGTCGCGGTGCGGTGCATCTGGCAGGTGCACGAGGCGCTTCCCGACATTCCGATCATCGGGATGGGCGGTGTGCGGACCGGCCTGGACGCGCTTGAACTGATGCTGGCGGGTGCCAGCACGGTGAGCGTGGGCACGGCGATATTCCACGATCCTTCCGCATGCCCGCGCATCCTCAGGGAACTGGAGGAGGAATTGGCCAGCCGCGGGATCGAGCGGGCCGCAGATGTGGTCGGGCTCGCCCACGAATCGCACCAGGCGGCAATCCATCGGCGGCCGGGAAGCGTCTTGTAACTGAGGCACCTGCCCGGAGGAGGATCGTTGAGCCAGCCTGCGCCGATCGCCGTCGCCCTTGATGCGCCCGACCTGGAAACCGCCGCCCGGTGGGCCGGGCTGGTCACGCCGCACGTCAGCACCGTCAAGGTCGGGCTGGAGCTGTACCTGCGGTATGGGCCGGGAATCGTGGCCTCGATCCGGGGGGCGAGCGGGGTCAAGATCTTCCTTGACCTGAAGCTGCACGACATCCCCGCCACGGTGGCGGGCGCGGCGCGCGCGGTGGCCCGGCTGCACCCGGACGTGCTGACCGTGCACGCGTCGGGCGGGTCGGAGGTGATCCGCGCGGCCGCCGAGGCGGCGCCGTCCACGATGATCGCGGCGGTCACCCTGCTCACCTCGCTGAGCCCCGCCGACCTGGACCAGCTAGGGATCACCGGGCCGCTGCCCGACGCGGTGCGGCGGCTGGCCGTGCTGGCCGTGTCCGCCGGGGCGCGCGGGCTGGTCTGCTCGCCCCGGGAGGTCGCCGCCGTCCGGGCCGAGGTGGGCCCCGACGTGACCCTGATAACCCCGGGGGTCCGCCCGGCGGGCGCCGCCGCGCACGACCAGGCGCGGACCGCGACGCCGGAGGAAGCGCTGCGGGCCGGGGCCGACTTGCTCGTCATCGGGCGGCCGATTACGAGCGCGCCGGATCCGGGGGCAGCCGCCGCCGCTATTGCCGCCCCACTGCGCCGGTTGACGCTCGCCGCGGGATGAACGTGTTCGCGTTCGCGCCCGGAATGGGCGCCCGCTGCGAACCCGGGTCGGCGCTGTGCCCCCGGGACGGTATACGATCGAGAGAAAGCAGGCCGTCAGCAGGGCCGACCTGTCCCGTCGGCCACGGGTTCAGGGGCCAGCGCATGGCCGGGCGCGGCCCTTGACAACCGGGCAGGCACCCCAGTTAACTACCCTGAGTAGCCATCCGCTTCCGTGGAGTAGTACCAGTCAATTAATATCGTGTTAAACGGGCATTCGCGTTGCCCTGGGGAGCCGATTTGGATACTTTCCCATCCCGAACCAATGTTTTCTATTCGAAACCCGAGGTGACACGGAGTGGCTCTTCCTCCCCTCACTCCCGATCAGCGCGCTGCTGCCCTGGAGAAGGCGGCCAAGGCCCGCAAGGATCGTGCTGAGGTCAAGAACAACCTGAAGCGTGGTGTCATCACGCTCCCGGCAGTCCTCAAGCAGGGCCAGTCGGATGACACGGTCGGCAAGATGAAGGTCTCGGCACTGCTTGAGGCCATGCCTGGTGTCGGCAAGGTGCGGGCGCGACAGATCATGGAGCGGCTCGGCATCGCAGAATCACGCCGGGTTCGCGGCCTGGGTGCCAATCAGCGCACCGCGCTGGAGAACGAGTTCGGCGGTGATATCTGACCGATCCTGACGGCCCCAAGGACAAGCGCGGGGAACTGGGTTCCACGGCCGGTTCGCCCGTCCATCGTGTTTGCGATGCCGCGCTTGCCCGTGGGGGGTCTCACGAGGCCCGGCTGACGGTCCTTTCCGGCCCTTCCGGCGTAGGCAAGAGCACCGTCGTCGCGCGCTTGCGGGCGCAGCGCCCGGACATCTGGCTGTCGGTTTCGGTTACCACGAGGCCACCGCGGCCCGGCGAGGTGAACGGTCGCGAATACCATTTTGTGAGCGGCGAGGCTTTCGACACGATGGTCGCCCGCGGCGAGTTGCTGGAGTGGGCAACGTTCGCCGGCCAGAAGTACGGCACCCCGAAAGCCCCCGTCGAAGAACGGGCCGCCGCCGGGGTGCCGACTCTGCTTGAGATCGATATTGCGGGGGCCCGCCAGGTGCGCCGGAGCGTTCCCGGCGCGCTCCTGGTCTTCCTCGCCCCGCCGTCCCGGGACGAACTGGCCCGCCGGCTCACCGGCCGGGGGACCGAGCCACCGGACGTGATCGAGCAGCGCCTGGATATGGCAAGGCAAGAGATCGAAGCCGGCCGCGAGTTCGATATCACGCTGGTAAACACGTCCGTCAAGGAAGTGTGCAAGCAACTGGTAACCTTGATGACTGCTTGATGGCTACCGCGCGCAACGAGGGAAGGAGCCCGGTGGCAGGAATTACCACTGCGGACGGCATCACCAACCCGCCCATTGACGACCTGCTCGACGTCGTCGACAGCAAGTACCGCCTCGTGATCATGGCGGCGAAGCGGGCGCGGCAGATCAACGCCTACTACGCCCAGCTGGGCGAGGGGCTGCTGGAATACGTGGGCCCGCTGGTTGAGGCCAGGGTGCAGGAGAAGCCGCTGTCCATCGCGCTGCGCGAGATCCGCGAAGGGCTGCTGACCGCCGTGGAGACGGCGGAGCCCTGACCGGGGGACGGCCGCTAGCTGATGCCGGCCCGCGTCATCCTCGGCGTGAGTGCCGGGATCGCCGCCTATAAGGCCTGTGAACTCCTGCGGCGGCTCACCGAATCCGGGCACCGGGTCCGGGTGGTGCCGACCGCGGACTCTTTGCGTTTTGTCGGCGCGGCAACGTGGGCCGCGCTGTCCGGCCAGCCGGTGACGACGACCCCATGGGAAGACGTGCACGAGGTGCCGCACGTCCGCCTCGGCCAGGAAGCCGACCTGGTCTTCGTCGCCCCGGCCACCGCCGACCTGCTGGCCCGCGCCGCGGCAGGCCGCGCGGATGACCTGCTTGCCTCGGTCCTGCTGACCGCGCGCTGCCCGGTGGTGTTCGCCCCGGCCATGCACACCGAGATGTGGGAACACCCGGCCACCCAGGACAACGTCGCGCGCCTGCGCGGCCGGGGCTGCCTCGTGCTGGACCCGGCCACGGGCCGGCTCACCGGCACCGACACCGGCCCCGGCCGCCTGCCGGAGCCCGCGGAACTCTTCCAGGTGGCGGTCCGCGTGCTGGCCCGGGGCACCGCCGGGCTGGGGCAAGACCTCCGCGGCCGCCGGGTGGTGGTGAGCGCCGGCGGCACCAGGGAGGAGATCGACCCGGTGCGCTTCATCGGCAACTGGTCGTCCGGGCGGCAGGGTTACGCGCTCGCCGAGGCGGCGGTCGCCCGGGGCGCGGCCGTGACCGTCGTGGCGGCCAACGTCGACCTGGCCGATCCCGCCGGGGCGGCCGTGCTCCCGGTGACGTCGGCCTCCCAGATGCGCTCGGCGGTGTTGTCCGCCGCGGCAGACGCGGACGCGGTGGTCATGGCCGCCGCGGTGGCCGACTACCGCCCCGCGGCCCGCAGCGAGCGGAAAATCAAGAAAGCAGGCGGTACACCGGCGCCGCTCGAGCTGGTCCTGAACCCCGACATCCTGCGGGAGCTGGCCGCGCAGCGGTGCCCCGGCCAGATCATCACCGGCTTCGCCGCGGAGACCGAGAACCTGGCCGAGAACGGCCGCGCGAAGCTCGCCGCCAAAGGCTGCGACCTGCTCGTGGTGAACCAGGTAGGCTCAGGGCTCGCGTTTGGCACCAGCGACAACGCCGCGCTGGTGTTTGCCGCCGATGGCACGGTGACCGAGGTCCCGCGCGGGCCCAAGGAGGCGCTCGCCGATGTGATCTGGGACCTTGTGGCGGCCCGGCTGCCAGCGCCGGCCTGAGCGGGCACCACGGCAGGTACCCGCGCCGGTCCGGGAGCCTCGGTACAATTCGGCGAAGCCTCCACGAGCAGAGAAGGATTGTCAGGTGGCCCGTCGCCTCTTCACCTCCGAATCGGTCACGGAGGGCCATCCCGACAAGATGGCAGACCAGATCAGCGATGCCATTCTCGACGCGATGCTCAAGGATGACCCGGGCAGCCGCGTAGCCGTGGAAACCCTGATCACCACCGGCCAGGTCCACGTGGCAGGCGAGGTCACCACGGACACCTACGTCGATATCCCGAACATCATTCGCGAGAAGATCCTGGAAATCGGCTACGACTCCTCCGCTAAGGGCTACGACGGCGCCTCGTGCGGGGTATCGGTCTCCATTGGCGCCCAGTCCCCGGACATCGCCCAGGGCGTCCTGGACGCGTTCGAATACCGGGAGGGCGAGGGCGCCTCCGAGTTCGACCGCCAGGGCGCCGGGGACCAGGGCCTGATGTTCGGCTTCGCCTGCCGGGAGACCCCGGAACTCATGCCGTTGCCGATCATGCTCGCGCACCGCCTGGCCAAACGGCTGTCCCAGGTGCGCCGCGGCGGTGACGTGCCCTACCTGCGCCCCGACGGCAAGACGCAGGTGACCATCGAGTACTCCGGGGACGAGCCGGTCCGGCTGGACACTGTCGTGGTCTCGGCCCAGCACGCGCCGGACATCGACCTGAAGGAACTGCTCGCCCCGGACGTCCGCGACCTTGTCGTGGAACCGGTGCTCGCGGGCCTGGACCTGGACACCTCCAGCTACCGGCTGCTGGTCAACCCCACAGGGCGGTTCGAGATCGGCGGGCCCATGGGCGACGCCGGCCTCACCGGCCGCAAGATCATCATTGACACCTACGGCGGCATGGCCAGGCACGGCGGCGGCGCGTTCTCCGGCAAGGACCCGTCCAAGGTGGACCGGAGTGCCGCCTACGCCGTCCGCTGGGTCGCCAAGAACGTCGTTGCCGCGGGACTGGCCGACCGGTGCGAGGCGCAGGTCGCCTACGCCATAGGCAAGGCCAAGCCGGTCGGCCTGTTCGTGGAGTGTTTCGGCACCGAGAAGGTGCCGATCACCCGGATCCAGGACGCCGTGCTCGAAATCTTCGACCTGCGCCCGGCGGCCATCGTCAAGGCCCTGGACCTGCTCCGGCCGATCTACGCGCAGACGGCCGCCTTCGGTCACTTCGGCCGGGGGGAGCCCGACTTCTCCTGGGAGCGCACCGACCGCGTGGAGGAACTCCGCTCCGCCGTCGGCCTCTGATCGGTTCCCCGCCGGCCTCTGATCGGTTCTCCGCGGGCTCTGATCGGTCCCGCCCCGGCCTCCAATCGGTTCCCGCCGGCCTCTGATCGGTTCCCCCACCGCCCTCTAATCGGTCCCGCTCTGATCGGTCCCGCCCCGGCCTCCAATCGGTTCCCGCCGGCCTCTGATCGCCCGGTACCAGCGCGCCGCTCACCGGTTTTCTTACGAAATCGTACTGTTCGATTTCGGGGTGGGACGCGGCCGGTTCGGGGCGGGGTGTCCTCGTGATCATGACTTCCGGGGCGTGATAGCGCCTCCAACGTCATGATCACGAACGGGGCGGCCCGCTGGCGCGGGCAGGCTCAGGTTCGCGGGGGAGTCGGATTGGTCTGGTAGGACAGGAGCGTGGCTGGGGATCAGGGCCGGGCAGCGCCGGGCGCTACCGCCGCTCCCGCGCGGGGTGCGGGGCGGGCGGGGCGCTCGCGGGCGCCGCGCCGGCGTGCCCCCGCCGCCCAGCCCGCCGCGGCACACCTGCCGGTCGCCCGGGTGCTGGTCGATGTGCCGCTGGCGCATCTGGACCGGCCGTTTGACTACCTCGTGCCGGAACGGATGGCGGAGGCGGCGGTACCCGGGTGCCGGGTGCGGGTGCGGTTCGCCGGGCAGCTGACCGGCGGGTTCCTGCTGGACCGGGTGGCCGCGAGCGAGCATCCCGGGCGGCTGGCCGCGCTGGAACGGGTCGTGTCGCCGGAGCGGGTGCTCACCCCGGAGATCGCGGCACTGGCCAGGGAGGTGGCCGATCGTTACGCAGGCACGGTCGCCGACGTGCTCCGGCTGGCGATCCCGCCGCGGCACGCGGGGGCGGAGGCGCGCCCGGGCGGGCCGGGCACGCGTGGCACGCCGCGTTCCGGCGACGGGGCGGGCACCCTGGGAAGTCCGGGCACGCGGGGCGCACCGGGTCCGGCGGCGCCGCTGCCGGCGCGGCCGGAGGCGGGGCCGTGGACGCGGTACCCGGCCGGGCGGGCCTTCCTTGCCGCGGTGGCAGCCGGGCGGGCACCGCGCGCGGTCTGGGCGGCCCTGCCGGGCCGCGACTGGCCGGAGGAGGTCGCCCGCGCTGCGGGCACCGCGGCCGCCACCGGCCGGGGGGCGCTGATCGTCGTCCCGGATGCGCGGGACCTGGACCTGGTCGACGCCACCCTGGCCCGGGTGCTCGGGCCCGGCCAGCATGCGTGCCTGTCGGCCGGGCTCGGGCCCGCTGAACGCTACCGGCGATGGCTGGCGGTGGCCCGGGGCGAGGTGCGGGTGGCGGCCGGCACCCGGGCCGCGATGTTCGCGCCTGTGGCCGATCTCGGCCTGGTCGTGCTCTGGGACGACGGTGACGACCTGCACGCCGAGCCGCGCGCGCCCTACCCACACGCCAGGGAGGTGCTCGCGCTGCGGGCGCACCGGGCCCGGGCCGCCGCCCTCATCGGCGGGTTCACCCGCACCGCCGAGGCGACCAGCTTGGTCGCGAGCGGCTGGGCGCACGCCGTGACCGCCGAGCGGCCCACGGTGCGCCGGTTCGCCCCGGACGTCCGGGCGGCCGGTGATGACGCCGAACTGGCCAGGGACGAAGCCGCCAGGTCGGCCAGGATGCCTAGCCTGGCGCTGCGCACCGCGCGCGCCGCGCTGGCCCGCGGACCGGTGCTGGTGCAGGTGCCCCGGCGCGGCTACCTGACCGCCGTGGCGTGTGAGCGCTGCCGCGCGGCGGCCCGGTGCGCCGAGTGCGGCGGCCCGCTCGTGGTCGAGGCCAGCGGCGCCCCGGCCAGCTGCCGGTGGTGCGGCCGCAGCGATGCGGAGTGGGGCTGCCCGGCCTGCGGGCACGGCCGCGTGCGCGCCGTGGTGGCCGGGTCCCGCCGTACCGCGGAAGAACTCGCCCGGGCCTTCCCCGGCACACGGGTGGTGGTCTCCGGCGGCTCCGCCACGCTCGGCTCGGTACCGGCGGCGCCCGCGCTGGTGGTCGCCACGCCGGGGGCCGAGCCGCTGGTGGACGGTGGTTACGCGGCAGCCGTGCTGCTCGACGGCTGGGTGCTGCTCGGCCGCCCCAGCCTGGCGGCGGCGCAAGAGGCACTGCGCCGGTGGATGAACGCCGCGGCCCTGGTCGTCCCCGGCAGCGCGGGCGGCACGGTGGTCCTGGTGGCCGAGGCGTCACTGCCGGTGTCGCAGGCCCTGATCCGCTGGGACCCGGTTACCCACGCCGAACGGGAGCTGGCCGAGCGGGCAGCGCTTGGCTTCCCGCCCGCCGTGCGGATGGCCGCGGTGACCGGTCCCGCCGAGGCGGTGGCGGGGTTCCTCGCCGAAACCGCGCTGCCGGCCACGGCGGAACTGATCGGCACGGTCCCCGCCGGCGAGGCGGGCGGAGCCGGGGAGGCCGGCCAGGACCGGGTCCGGGCACTGATCAGGATTCCCCGGCCCGGCGCGCTGGCGCTCGTGGCCGCGCTGCGGGCGGCCCAGGCGGCGCGTGCCGCCCGCAAGGAGACCGGGCAGGTCCGGGTGCAGCTTGACCCGGCCGAGCTGATCTGAGCTCGCAAGCCGTGGCGCTGGGTGCCCAGGCTTAACCGGGGATGCCAGCCGGGTGGGGGCACTCTTACCGCTGCGACGTCGTAGGGTGCTGGGGTGGCCACCTCACGACGGAACCCGCGTCCGGAGCCCGGCACATCCCCGCCGCCCGCCGCCACCGGCGAGGGTGACACCCGAGGTACGGGCACCGCCGCCCCAGGCCCGGCGGGTGGCGCGCCAGCTGGCGGCGGCTCCGGGGCCGGGACCGGGAGCCGGGGCGGGCCGCCCAAGCTGCCGCCGGTCCGGCTGGCCTCCCGGGAGGAACTGGCCGCCGCGGCACGGGTAGCGCCGCTGCTGCGCGCCGCCCGGCTGGTGGCCTGCTGGGCCGCGGCCGGCCAGCGGCTCGGGACCAGGGAAGGGATGACCGCCGCCACCGCGTTGGCGGCCGGTGCCGAATTGGAACTGACACCCGCGGAACTCGACGTCGCCTGGCGGGTAGCCGCCGGCACCGGCATGGTGGCGGTGCCGGGCCAGCGAGCCGCCCCGGGCCCGCGGGTGGACGTGCTGGCCAGCGGCGACGCCGGGGACGTGCTGACCATGTGGGAGGACGCGCTCGGGGTGATGCTCGGCGCGGACGACCTGGACGGCATGGCGACCGCGCTGTACACCGTCGGCGGCCCGGTGAAGATGGATGCGCTGTTCGATGCCTACATGGCGGCGGCCGGCAGCCGGGACCGGCCCGGTCGGCCGGCCCGCCCCGGCGGCGCGGACCTGGCCGCGGGCCTGTCCTCCGCGCTGGAGACCCTGGCCGACCTTGGCGTGGTGGAGCTGGGGACCGACGACGCCGCGGGCGGGCTGACCGTCACCTTGTCGCGCCTGGGAATCTGGGGCATGCACCGGCACCTGGACGCCCAGGGCTGGCACGTGCCGGTGCTCGGCAGCGCCGCCCGCGACGGTGCTGCCGCGCTGCTCGCCACGCTGGCCAGCTGCGACGCGGAAGACGGGGAAGCGGAGATCGCCGCCTGGCTGGCGGCGCGGGTCCCGGCACGGGCCGCCCGGGAACTGATCGACGCGGCCAGGCGCGGCACTCCCGGCCTGCGCGGGGCCGGTTTCGCGGTGCTCGACCGGATCGGTGAGCAGGCCGTCCCGGTGGTGCGGGGCGCGCTCGACGACCCGGTGTTGCGCGCCCACGCGGCCGTATGGCTGCACGAGCACGGCGAGGAAGCCGAACTCGGCCCCGGTGAGCGGGCCTGGCTGCTGGTCGACCTCGGAGCCGGGTTGCTGGAGGAGGCAGACCCCAGGGACGTGGTCGTGGAACTGCTTCCCGACCTTCCGCCGAGGGCCCAGGCCGACATGGTGGCCGGCCTGTGGGAGGTGGACCACCCGGCGGTCACCGACCTGCTGACGGCGCTCAGCGAGCACCACCCGGACCCGGCGGTGGCCCGGGCCGCGCGCAAGGCCGCGTTCAAGGCGCGATCCCCGTCGCCCGGGCCGCGCTGGACGCGTTCGTGAGCTGCCTGACCACCTAGACTTGATCCGGCCGTAGGCGCGAGCCGGCCGGCCCGGCCGCCCGCCAGGCGGCCCCACCCGAAGGGACGGTGCGCCATCAGCATCAAGCCGATCCGGCTGTTCAGCGATCCGGTGTTGCGCACCCCTGCTGACCCCGTCAAGGTTTTCGACGCCGAGCTGCGCAGGCTGGTCAAAGACCTGACAGAAACCATGCTGGACGCGCCCGGCGTGGGGCTTGCGGCCCCCCAGATCGGGGTGAGCCTGCGGGTGTTCACCTATCACATCGACGATCAGATCGGCCACCTGATCAACCCATCGCTAAACCTGTCGGAGCAGGAGGAGACCGACGACGAGGTCTGCCTGTCCTTTCCCGGCCTGGTGTTCCCCACCAAACGCGCTTACGGCGTAGTCGCCAAGGGCTTCAACATGCACGGGGAACCGGTCACCCTGGAGGGGACCGGGCAGCTCGCACGCTGCGTTCAGCATGAGACCGACCACCTGGACGGCGTGCTGTTCATCGACCGGCTGGACCCGGCGCAGCGCAAGCTGGCGATGAAGGAGATCCGCGAGTCCGACTGGTGGGGTGAGACCGCACCGAAGGTGAAGATCTCCCCCCACCCCACTTGGGGCAAGGCGCTCTGACCGTGGCCCGCAGTGCTAACCCTGGGGGGCGACCCCCGGACCCCCGCTAAGCCATGCGGGTGGTTTTCGCAGGCACCCCGCAGGCCGCGGTGCCCTCCCTGGAAGAGTTGCTGCGGTCCAAGCACGAGGTCGTGGCCGTGCTCACCCGGCCGGACGCCGCTGCCGGGCGGGGCCGGCGGGTCGGGCCGAGCCCGGTCGCCAAGTGCGCGGCGAGCGCCGGCCTCGAGGTGCTCAAGCCGGTCTCGCCGCGCGAGCCGGGATTCCAGGACCGGCTGCGCACGCTTGCGCCCGACTGCTGCCCGGTCACCGCGTACGGCGCGCTGATCCCGAAGGCGGCGCTGGAGATACCCGCCCACGGGTGGGTGAACCTGCACTTCTCGCTGCTGCCCGCCTGGCGCGGCGCGGCGCCGGTGCCGCACGCCATCTGGCACGGTGACGACATCACCGGGGCCACCACGTTCCGGCTCGTGACGGAACTGGACGCCGGGCCGGTGTACGGAGTGATGACCGAGCCCATCGGCCCCGAGGACACTGCGGGTGACCTGCTGGCCCGGCTCGCCACGGCGGGCGCCGCCCTGCTGGTGCAGACCCTCGACGGCATCGGGTCCGGCGACCTGCGCGCCATCCCACAGCCCGCCGAGGGAGTGAGCTACGCGCCCAAGCTGACCACCGACGACGCGCGGGTGCGCTGGGATACCCCCGCGCTCGCCGTCGGCCGGCAGATCCGGGCCTGCACCCCCGCGCCCGGCGCCTGGACCATGCTGGGGGATGCCAGGCTGAAGCTCGGGCCGGTCCGGGACAGCACCGCGGCACCGCCCGGTGCGCCGCTCCGCCCCGGTGAGCTGCGGGTCGGCAAGTCCGGAGTGCTGGCCGGCACCGCCACCCGCCCGGTGGAACTCGACGATGTCCAGCAAGCCGGCAAGCGCCGGATGACCGCTGCCGAATGGGCCCGCGGCCTGCGCGCCGGCCCGGGGGATCCCGGGACCGCGAGCCTGGTCCTGCACTGACATGCCCGCCCGCCGCAGCGCCACACCGCCCCCGCAGGCCGCCCGCCGCAAAGCCGGGCGCCGCGATGCCGCGACCCCGGCGCGCGAGGTGGCGCTTGAGGTGCTGCGCGCCGTCGCCGACCGGGATGCCTACGCCAACCTGCTGCTGCCTTCGCTGCTGGCCGGGCGCGGGCTGCACGGCCGCGACGCGGCGCTGGCCACCGAGCTGGCCTACGGGACGCTCCGCGGCCGCGGAACCTACGACGCCGTGCTCGCCGCGTGCAGCACCCGCGCGCTCGCGGACATCGACCCGCCCCTGCTCGACGTGCTCCGGCTCGGCGCGCACCAGTTGCTGGCCACCAGGATCGGCCCGCACGCGGCGGTGGCCACGTCGGTCACGCTGGCCCGGGCGGCGGCCGGGGCGGGGGCCGCGGGTTTCGCCAACGCCGTGCTGCGCCGGGTGGCAACCCGCGACCTGGAATCGTGGATCGGTGCCGTCGCGCCGGACCGGGCGGCCAACCCGGTCGGCTATCTTGCGGTCAAGACCAGCCACCCCGGCTGGATCGTGGCCGCGGTCAGCGAGGCGCTGGGGGAGGAACCGGTCACCGGGCTGCCCCGGACCGAGACGGCGCTCGCCGCGAACGGGACGCGCCCCCAGGTGGCCCTGTGCGCCGTCCCCGGCCTGGCCAGCCCGGCTGACCTGATCGCCCGCGGCGCCCGGGCCGCGCGGTGGTCCCCGTTCGGTGCCTACTCCGGCGGCGGCGACCCGGCCGGCCTGCCCGAGGTCCGGCAGGGCCGCGCGGCCGTGCAGGACGAGGCGAGCCAGCTCGCCGCGCTCGCCCTGGCCCGCGCGGACGCCGGCCGCGCGGGCACCGGTGCCGCGGATGCCAGCGACCGCCGTTGGCTCGACCTGTGCG
>Ga0126380_10000447_pt1 | contig 13546 bp, 12 predicted proteins | sample PanSoiMetPlot_26_FD_92544 | JGI IMG/M metagenome (GOLD analysis project Ga0126380, IMG submission 92544) | Tropical forest soil microbial communities from Panama - MetaG Plot_26 | ecosystem: Environmental > Terrestrial > Soil > Tropical forest > Bulk soil | place: Panama | collected 2016-02-17
ACAATTCTCGTTTATCCGACGATTTACTTGGCGCCCGAAGATCGACCGATCACCGCGGACATTTGGGAGGAGGGCAAATCGTTTCGCTCCGGCGAAACCGCGCGTGTGATGGGATCGATGGTGCTGGCGTGGGACGCGGTGCAAGCGGGCGCGGCCGATCCGTCCGACGCGAAGAATGTTGTGCTTCACGAATTCGCGCACCAGCTCGATTACGAAAATCTCGCGGCCGATGGCACGCCGGGGTTGGCGACGCGTGAACAACAAACCTCGTGGCGGAACGTGATGAAAACGGAGTTCGCGTCGCTCCGCGCGGCCGGGGACACCGGGGTCCCGACGTTGCTCGATACCTACGGTGCGACCAATCCGGCGGAATTCTTCGCGGTCTCAGTTGAGGCATTCTTCGAACGGCCGGCGGCGTTGCGTTCCGCACATCCGCGTCTCTACACCGAGCTGCAGCGTTATTTTAATCAAAGCCCGATCGAGTATTCGGCCGAGCGGAGTTATTTATCTTAGTCTGTTAACTAAAAATTCGAACCAAAAGGGAAATTTGAACAACCCGCCGTAAGTGGCTGTCGAACATTCCACTTATGACCAAATTCATTGCGTTACTAGTAGCGGGAATGTTTGTGTCGGGGGCCGTGTTCGCAGGTGAACACGGCGATTGCGCGAAGAAGGTCGGGAACATGGAAAAGCCGGCTTGCTCGATCAATGTGGCCAGTCTGAATCTGACGCCTGAGCAGAAGACGAAGATGGACGCGGTGATGGCGGAGCATCACAAAGCTGGTTGCTCGGAAGCGAGCGAGACCAAGTATATGGAGGAAGCGAAAGCGATCCTAACGGCTGACCAGTTCACGAAATTCCAAGCCGAGTGCAAAGAGCACAAGGAAAAGGCAAAGACCTCGACGTAAATCGTCACACAATCTTGTTTGTGGGAGAAACGCGCTCAATCGGGCGCGTTTTTCTTTGGCGGTTATCAAAACCCGTTGTTGGCGACGATGATGCTGTCGCGAATCAACACGCTGCGCGTTTTCATTCCGGCATTGCGGTCGGGCGTGTTGAAGATCACAAGGTAACCGGACTAATTCCGGCCATCGGGCGCCGGCATCTCGCCCGGTTTTGGATCGCTGTTCCATTCGACGCGTGAAGCATCGAGCGAATATTTTTTCATCCAAGTGATGACGATCTCCTGGTAGTTCGCGGGATACGTTCCGAGCTGCGGACCCGGAGTGGCAGTTGGAGCGGCGGGCGATTCTTGATCCGGCACTAAAGTCGCACTCGGTTCGCTTTTTCCCGGCGGCGCGATGATCGGTTCCGGTGACGCGATCGGCGCCGTTGCCGTAGCGGATGTCGATCCAACGGCCTGGCTCAACAGATCCGCCAACCGCCAACCGGCTTTGTGCATTTCATCCATGACGACTCTGGCGGTCCAATCCGCATAATGGACGCGGTCGGGCATATTTTTCTCGCGCGCATCACCCGACATCACCGTTTTTCCCTGGTCGTCGGTTTCGTGGACGTTAATGAATTGCAGACGTTCATGCGCTTCGCGCGCGACCGGTAAAATATCGTCGGTCCAAAATTCGCCGTAATTTTTCAACGCGACGTTGGCCGGTGCGCGCCAGTTCTTCGGCTGCTCTTTCGTCAAACGATCAATGATTTTTCGCTTGGCCGGCTCGATTAATTTGAATTTTTCATCGCGCGACAAATCTCCCGGAACCGGCGGCAGATTCGCCATTACGGACTCGTTATCCCAGAAGCCGTGCAATTTTAACCCGCGCTTTTCCGTTACTTCAGGCGCGCCGTGAAACAAACGAAGGAAGAGCGTATTGCCGCCTTCATCTTCAACTCCGGGTTGGCCCTTGTCCGGATCAACCGCTTGGCCCCTGTGATTGAAATACTCGGCGCCAACGTGGAGCGGTTGATGAATGTCGCCGACGTAATGCGCCAGCAAAAGGACGGCGACGGCCTTGGTGATTTTGCGTGGATTATCTTCCGGCACGTCGCCGCGCAAAACATTCACACAATAACCGATCATGTGAACGATGTCCCACTGCGTCCGCCCGGTTTTACCATCGACATATTTTTCCGGATTCAAAACCGGCACATCGGTGTAGTGAAACCAATGGTGCGATGGCGTCGCCGACGTCGAATCCTGCGTCGGCGGATTCGCGCGCCAGAATTCGCGCAGCTCTTTGTCGATCTTGGGATACTTGGTCGCGTAATTCGGAAACGAATTCGGATCGTCGACTCCGTTTTTGTCCCATGCTTTGATTTCGTCCGCGATGGTTGAGGCGCGCTCGAGCGTGATGCCCTCGGTCAGCGCGTAGATCTTTTGCGCGGCCGGCGTGTTGGCGATCACTTTGTCGGCGATCCCGCCTACAATCTCGTGACCCGTCGGACCGTAGCCCAAAAGCGAAACGGGAATCGCAACGGCGCTGATCGCGATCAAAATTCTCTGGCGCTTCGAATTCACGACTGCGGTGCGCGCGCGATCAGAACTTCAACGACGGGCCAAGCAAATGGAATTGCCAGACAAACAAGCCAAACGCAATTCCGCCGATCGCGAGTAGAATTGCGTGCGCGCGAAACCAAAAGCCGGCTCCAGAGAGTTTCGCGAAACGGATCGCGGCCACAATGAGCAGAACGATCCCGGCCAATACCGCCCAGCCCAAAATGTGAAGCGCGCTCAACCAGGGATCGATCGCGTTCCCGAGAACGACGACGTGTTCGAGTCCCTGACTGAGAGCGATTGCCGGTGCTAGGATTAAAATCAACTCGGCGATGCAAACGATCCGCGAAAGAAAGTACAAGATGCGGTCGGCATTTTTCGTGAAGAGCGGCCGCTGATAACGTTTGCGCACGACCACTGCGACCGGCCAAAGCAACACCGTCAGCGCCACGAGCAAAAGATTTCCACCGATAATCGGAGAGACGAGGCGCTTATTGTTATACCACGGAACGCGTTGGCCCTCATAAATCGCAGGGAAGGGAAGCATCTCGGCGACTTGGCCCGAAGCGTCTTTTCGAAATGCGATTCTTTCCGAGCCGTCGACTTCCCCATAAACCAACGGCGCGATTTCCTTGAACTTCTTTAGCTCGCCGCGCTGATTTTTGTTTTCTTCGACAGTGATGATGCCGTCCTTGTCGCTCTTGACGCCGAATTGGTCGAGGAGTGCGACGACGCGCAGAAACGTCGTGTCGCTGCGGCGGGTCCCGTCATAAACACCGCTGACTGCGAGACCATCCGCCTTGGCAGTGTTCGCGTCGATGTCGATCTTCGGTTCGGCCGGATTTGGAAAATAACGACTCATGAATGCGCGTTGCACTTCGCCGCGCCCGCCGCCAACCTGTTTGCCGAGGGTATTGTAGGAAAGGAAATAGCCAACGTGCGCGTCGGGAATCAAGACCATGTCGCTATGAAAATAAACGCTGTCGCCGCCGTGGCCGATCACGCGCACGGGATTCAGCAAATATTCCATGAAGGTGATTCCCATTCCGCAGATCATCGGATTCAATTCGAACTGACGCGTCTGCATTTGCTGCACAGTCTCCGGTTTTAAAATCGAGACGCCGTCCAAGGTGCCATTTTGGAGAAACGCGAGCATGAAACGCGTCATGTCGGCGGCGGTGGTCGACAGCGCCCCGGCCGGCGCGGCCTGGACGAGTTCGAAGTCGCGCGGCTTTTTGCTCGCCTCGCGATAGCCCTTCGACATTTGAGGAGCGAGCGGCGCGGGCAGCGGTTGATCGAACGTCGAGCTGTTCATCTTGAGCGGCTTCAAGATGTGATTGTCGATGTAACGCTCGAATTTTTCGCCGCTCACGCGTTCAACGATGTATCCGGCGAGCGAAAACCCGTAGTTGGAATACGACGGAACTTTACCGGGCGGATAAATTCGCGCCGGCATTTGGTTCACCAAGTAATTCCGGAGCGCTTTCAGGTCGGACTCGCGCGCCACGAACAAATTCTTCAGCGTCTCCTCAAAGCCCGCGGTGTGAGTGAGCAATCGCCGCAGCGTGACCGGCTCGGGATAAGTCTTTGGAATCGCGAAGTCGAGGTACTCGTTCACGTCGCGGTCGAGGTCGAGCTTACCTTGCTCGACCAGCTGCATCACCGCGGTGGCGGTAAATAATTTCGAGATCGAGCCCGGCCGAAACAAAGTTTGATCGGGCAAGACCGGCTTCTTCGCTTCGACGTCGGCGTAGCCGTACCCTTTCTGGAACAAGACCTGGCCGTCTTTGACGACCGACACAACCGCGCCGGCAATGTTTCGATTTTGCAATTGCGACGGAATCAGCGCGTCGAGAAATGTTTCGAAATCTTCCTTGGTCAACGCGGGCGCCGGAGCCGTCAGTGGTGGTGTGGCGGCGGCTTTCGCAGGCGGCGGCGACGGAAGCGAGATTAACGGCGATGGCGCCGGACCTTGCGCGTAGGCCGACGCGGCGACGATCAGAATTGCGGCGAATCCGAAAGCTGGTTTTTGCATCGGCGGGCAGTTTGCCAGTTGGGGCGCGACTGACAAGGCTCTGGTTTATCTGGTCGTCGCGCTTGCCAGGCGAGATCGGATTTCCTCGATGCGGGCCTGCAATTTCTCGAAGTGAGAGCCCGACCAATAAACTTGTTCGCAATCGGGACAACGCCGGAATTCCTCATAATAGATCTTGGTCAGCGGCTCTAGCCTCTCGATCACCGCTTCCTTTGCGGCCGGTTGCAACGCCGCGTTGCACCGGAGACAGCGCGCGAACGGCGTGATCGTTGACTCGAGCTGGAACCGACAGATCACATCGACTGTTTGCTCGAGCGGATTTTGGGAGCGCAGATAATAACCGTGCGGCAGAGCCGCGTGCATGAGAAGACGGCGATCGCGGGTGAGGAGGGCGCGGTTTTGGCTGGTCGCAGTCGCGATCAATTGTCGATCTTCGGCATCGCGGTCGTAAACAACGTCGATGCCGAGGAGGCGAAAATCGCGGACGAGCTTTCCGAGGTGTCCATCAGCAACAAACTTTCGGATTTCGCCTACTTGCAGCCGATTTTCTGGAAAAAGCGTAAGTCGTTTCGAATCGATTCCGTGAACATCGACCACAGCATCTTGGGTCAAAACTTTCTCAAACCCGGACGGTTTGCCGTCGATCAGAATCAAATCGACTTCGGTATGCGGGACCCCACACGCCTCGATCACGTCCTTCACCGACGTGCGCTCGCCCAATTGCCGCCGGATCTGCGGCTTTTTGGACCTCAAGAAGAACGGGAGGTCGCCGTGGAAGTTCAGCTCAATCGAGAAAGGCGTCATCGGCCTACCCGCGCGGTCGAGTAAGCATATTCGAAAGTCGTTCCGCGCGGACGGGCCTGGAGCCTTCCCGGACCCAGCGGTTCGTCTTCGCCGTAATAACAATCCATCTGCCAACGCCGAAGTCCGCCGCCGGTATCGATGATTTTCCAGCGCGTGCTTCCGAAGACGCGTTGCACATCACCCGAAAGAGTTTCGAGGATCATGCCGCGTCGGAGCGATCCCGATAACCTTGCAGCCGCAGAGAATCGCGGAACGAGAACGCCGCCGCCGCCGCTCGGTGGACCGGCGAAGTTGTACGAACCGCCATCGCTATAACGGATATAATTATGACCGTTCACCGGCGTTGTGATTCGGCCGTATCCTTCTTTCTTCACCGAGCGCAGAAAATCGCGCGGATAAGTGTGGCCGCGCAAACCTGGTTTTGTCACCCGCGTCGCGTCGAAGCCGCGCTCAGCTGTGAATCCGGATTCCTTCGGCGTGTAGTAAAGCGTGCAGACAATAAAATATTCTCCCGAGTGTCCACCCGGTCGCCGTTCGAGTCTTTCGTTCTCAATCTTCAACCGCTGCACAACTTCCGGCCACGGAATGTCGGCTAGCGCAGCCGATAAGATCGACATCGAGCCGGCCGCGATGCCGCTCGCGATCAGTCGTGGAAGAAATCTTCGGCCGGTCCGCCGAGCAAAATCTGGATCGGCAGCTTCTCGTGCTCGTATTCGTAAGGCGGTTGTTTCCACGCGAACGACTCCGGATATAACTTTCGAATTATGCGAATGATTTCAACGCCCGTTTGAAAGGAGCGATAAACGCTGCGGTCGAGGAGATGGATCTGCGCGCCGCCACAGAGTTCGCCGGCGAATTTCTGAAATGTCGGCTGAAAATAATTCTCGCGAAAGAAAACGCCGGGGAGTTTCAAATCGTTGAGCTCGCGACATAGTCTTTCCGGATCGATGAATGGCGCGCCGAAAATTTCGAATGGGCGCGTCGTGCCACGGCCTTCGGAAGTGTTCGTCCCCTCTATCAAGCACATCCCCGGATAAACCGTTGCGGTTTCAAGCGTCGGCATGTTCGGCGACGGCGCCACCCAGCGCAGGCCGGTTTGATCAAACCACATCGCGCGCTCCCAGTTTTTCATTGGCAAGATGGACAATCGGCATTTCGGAAACGCCTCATTGCGGAACTGCGCCGCAAGCTCGCCGATGGTCTTCCCGTGGCGAATTGGAATCGGATGCAGGCCGACGAACGATTCGTAGCCTTTTTCAATCGGCGGACCTTCAACCGTCACACCGTTGATCGGATTCGGCCGATCAAGGACGACGACGCGCACGTCGCGCTTCTCGCATGCGCGCATGCAAAGATAGAGCGTCCAAATGAAAGTGTAGTAACGCGCACCGATGTCCTGAAGATCGACAACCAGCGCATCGAGGTCGGCGAGCATTTTGTCGGTCGGCTCACGATGTTCGCCGTACAAACTGTAAACGGGAATTTTGAGCCGCGGATGCTCGTAGCTTTTCCATTCGATCATGTTGTCCTGGGTTTGACCAAGGAACCCATGCTGCGGCCCAAAGAACGCGCGGAGCTCAAATAAGTCGCCGTTCAGTCGCTCGAAAATGGTCGACGCGTGTTCAAGCTTCGAGGAAACCGAAGCCGGATGGAGCAAGGCGCCGATCTTTGCGCCGCGCAGTTCTTGCGGCCACAGTTCGCGCAAATTATCGAGTGGAAGTTGAACTGCCATCGTGCACTTATCGCGCAATTTTCCGCCTAACGAAAACGAAGATCAGGGCCAGCGCTGTAATTACCGCGCACGATTCGGCGAACCATTCGCCATGACGCGCGTAGAAGGTGAGTTGTCGATCTTGCGGAACATTGATTTCGCCAGTGAGCACGCCTTCGTTGAAAGTGTTGCCGGTGTCCTCGCGCAACATCTGCGTGACGCGGCCGAACTCGTTCACGAAACAAGTTACACCCGTGTTTGCTGATCGAATCATCGGCCGTCGATTTTCCACACAGCGGAAAATTGCGGTCGCCAAATGCTGCTGCGACGCGGACGATTGCAGAAACCAGCCATCGTTCGTGATATCAACGAGCAGGTTCGCGCCATTCAAAACAAAATGGCGGACGAGATCGCCGACCGTGTCTTCGAAACAAATCAGCGGCGCGACGCGAACGTCCGGATTCGTTAGAGCGAAAACAGTGTGCTCAGTCCCGCGATTGAAATCGCCCGGCACCCACGTCCCCGCAATTGCGGCGAACAGCGGAAAAGACTTTCGCGCCGGAATGTATTCGCCGAAAGGCACGAGATGGATCTTGCGATAAATTTGAAATCCCTCGCCGCCATTCGAGACTAACAACGCCGCGTTGTAATCGCGATTGTCTTCGAAGTCGAGCGTGCCGAGCATCAAGTCTGTTTTTGTCGATGCCGCGAAATCGTTTACGAACCGATAACTGATGCTGTTCTGATCGCGAACCGCGTCGGGCATCGAGCTTTCCGGCCAGACCAGCAGATCCGGCGGCGTCGCGGTGCGGACGGCAATTTCACTCAATCGTTTGAAGCGTTCGAAAATATCGCGCGTGAATTGCGGATCGAACTTTTGCAGCTGCGGAATATTCGCTTGCACCGCCGCGACTCGGACTGGCTTCGATTGCGACGGGACTTGAATTCGGTGCAAACCGAACGCGAGCAATCCAACGACGCCGACCATCGTCAGGGTGAGATCGAAATGCGGACGCATTTGATGCTCTTTCGCTTCAAGAAAAAGACGAAGCGGAGTCGTGACCGCGATGATGTTGCTGAAAGCGACCGCAAATGAAAGTCCGGTCACGCCGGTGAACTCGGCCGCCTGGATCATCGTGAGCTGGCCGTGAAGCGCGACGCCAAGTCCGTTCCAACTGAAGCCGCTAAACAACCACCCGCGGACCCATTCGTGCGTGGCCCACGCGCACGCCGCAAGAAACGCGACCAGCAGATTGCGCCACGACGCCGTGAACGTTTTCGGTTTCAAAAATCCAATGAACCACGCCCAGAACGCGAAGTGCATCGCGAGATAGATTGACAATAGAAACGAGAGGCTGTGCAGAAAAAGATTTTGGTACAAATCGCCGAGCGCTCCGAGCCAGCTGAAGCTGATAGTGAAAAAAAAGATCCCCGCGACGTAGCCGAGCAGGAGATTTCGCAGCCACCGACGCCGCGCACTTTCTCCCGAAAACCAAACCGCGGCGATCAGTGGCGTAAGCGCGATCCAGCAAAGCCAGCTTTGATCGAACGGCGGAAAACAGAATACGCCGAGCACGCCGCTCGCGGCGGCGGCAAGCCATGGCCAGAGTTTTTTCAGGATTGAAACCACAGGCCGATACTACAGGCTCCAAATCCCAAACTCCAAATCCCAAAGGGGTTGATGACTTGGAATTTTCCCTGGGATTCGGGGTTTGGAAGTTGGGATTCCCGCGAAGCGGTCAGCCTCTGCGGCGCCGGCGACCTTCGCGCTCTTTACGTCGGCCGGGATGCAAGGCGTCTTTCAAATCGCGCGCGTAGGAAGCGTTCACGCGAAAAATCGAGCGCTCGACGTCTTCAATCGTGCGGATGTTGACCTTGTCGGCAAGGACGTAGCCGAGCTCCATCAATCCAACCAAGTCGTCGAGAAATTCAGCCTGCTCGACCTCGGCCACATGGTCTACGAGAAGCTTGCCGGGAAACGGCGTTCCCGATAATCCCAGCGTTTTGAGAAGGCTGATTTCGCCACCGCTCAGATTGATCTCGCGCGTCATGCTGAGCGCTGTCTAAAGCAGGTTTTCGGCCGCGCGCCCGGCTCGTTATTTCAAACGCGAGTGGACGTCCTTTTCGATGAACTCCCAAAGCGCGGAAAGCCGCTCGGCCACCTCGCGTTTGATCTTGTTCAACTGTTGCTCGCTAAACTTGCCACCTTCCGGTCGTCGTTGCGCAAAAATGTAATACTTGATCTTCGGCTCAGTCCCGGAACCGCGCACCGCGATCCGCGTTTTGTCCTCCAGTTCGAAGATCGACATCTTTTGTTTTGGAATAACGTCGCCCTCGACGTCGTGGATAGTTTGCTTTTCGAAATCGGTAACGCTGGTAACGCGCAAGCCCGCAATTTCTTTTGGCGGATTGTTCGCGTACGTTTCCAGCAATCGCGCAATTTTGTTTGCGCCTTCCGCACCCTCGAAACAAATCGACGCGTTCTTCTCCTCGAAATATCCGAAGCCGGCGAATGCTTCATCGAGCAATTGATCAACGGTCCGGCCGCGCGACTTGGCGTACGCCGCCATTTCGCAGAACATGATTGCGCCCGCGTTGCCATCCTTGTCGCGAACAAAGTCGGCGCCGCTATATCCGTAACTCTCTTCGCTTCCGAAAACGTAAAAGGATGAGTGTTTCAATCGCGCGGCGCGTGTTTCTTCCTCCGACATCTCCCGATATTTCTTTTGGATCGCTTCAGGCAGCGCGCGTTCGTATTTCTCGAGCTTGGCACCGAAATATTTAAATCCGGTGAGCGTGTCCACGCAACGGACGCCGAAGCTTTCCGGAATCACTTTCTGCAAATCGGTGGTGACGAAAGTTTTTATCGTGACCGCATGGGCTCGATTTTCTTCGTTCAGAATTCCAAGCTCGAAAAACTTTTTCAGCCGGTAATACGACAGCAACGAGCCAATCTGGTTGCCGCTGATCAATTTCATGTGCCCGTCCGGCTCGGACCCGTTCGCGCTGCGCACCGCCACGCCGATACGATCGCAATCCGGATCGGTCGCGATGACAATGTCGGCGTTGGTTTTCTGCGCGAGCGCAATCCCAAGGGTGAGCGCCTCGGCATTTTCCGGATTCGGAGATTTGACCGTGGAGAAGCGCGGATCGGGTTTTTCCTGCTCGGGAACGATTTCGAAATTGAAGCCGAGCCGGTTGAACATCGGTCGCATCGTGATCGCGCCCGTGCCGTGCAAAGGCGTGAAGACGATACGCAAGGATTTTGTGTGATCGAGCACGCTGCGATCGACCACGATTGATTCGAGCCGTTTCATGTACGCGTCATCGACCTCGGCGCCGAGCGTCGTGATTTTTCCTTGTAGATCTTTCGGCAGCGGCCCGTACTTCTCAGTCGTGATCGCGTTTACGCGCTGGATGATTCCACTCGCGTGCGGATCGATTACTTGCGCGCCGTCCGCGAAATAAGCTTTGTAGCCGTTATCATGTGGCGGATTGTGGCTCGCAGTGACGACAATTCCGGCGGTCGCGTTCAAATAGCGGACCGCGAAGGACAATTCCGGAGTTGAGCGCGGCCCGTCAAACACAAAGGCGTCGCAACCGTTTTCGGCCGCGACTTTCGCGGCCAGATCGGTAAAGGCTTTCGAGAAAAATCGCGTGTCGTGCGCGATCACAATTTTCGGGCGCGCTTCGGGCTTGTTTTTCGCGTGCCATTCCTTCGCATAAGCAACAAGGCCCTGGGTCGCGCGGTTCACGTTCGCGAAATTCATCGCGTTCGTGCCGACGCACGGAAATTCCGGCCGCTCGTCGTGCTTCGCACTCCCGCGCTCGGCGTTGGTCACGATTTTGCCAATCGTGCGGCCGCGCAATCCGCCGGTGCCGAACTCGAGCGTTTTGTAAAAGCGATCGTTTAGCTCGTCCCAGTGTTCACCGGCGACTAGTTCGTCGACCACGCGCCCGTACAAGTCCGATCTCGCGCTGAAAAGCAGCGTGTGAATGTTTTTTGCCGCCGACTCGAGCACTCGCTTGTTCGCGACCGCCTTGTCGATCTTGTTGCCTAAATTACTTTGCACTCGCGGCAACTTTCCGGCGCGAGTTCGCTTTGCAACGCCTATTTGCAGGGACCCGGCGCCGGGATTACGAGCGCGCCATCCTTCTCGGCCACAAAGGCCGAGCTCGTGCTGCTCGAACTGCCGTTCTCATTTTTTTGCTCAACTTTAATCACCAACTTTTTCGTTGGCTTGAGCGTAAGGCACATTTTTCCGCCAGGGCCTTCTTGCGGTTCGCCCGCCTTTTTCATTTCATCTGGTGTGAGCGCCACGAGCTCAATGCTGGAAATCTTTGAGCCGGCTTCGCCCGTCATCATCATTTTGAAAAATTCGACAGCGCTCGGGTCCGCGCCGGTCGTGTAAAGGAACGACTCCAGGGTCTTGGTGTCTTTGGCTTCAAACGCGGTTTTGTATTTATCGGTGAACGCCTTTTCGTCGGCCGCTGAGGCGGCGGAAAGACTCAAGCAGAAAACGGCCAGGATCAGGGTGCAGATATATTTCATAAGTGTCTACGATTGATGGAGCAGACTAACGGAGACGATTCGAAAACGACAAGGCCAAAGAAAAAGCATTGCTGAGGTTCAATCCACGCGGTAATTGCACGATCTCGCCGATTCTGACGAATGAACATTCACGAATATCAAGCCAAAGAGCTGCTGGAAAGATTTGGAGTTGCGACGACCCCCGGCAAGGTCGCCTCGACGCCGGAAGAAGCGGAGAAAATCGCGGGCGACCTTGGAAAGGCGGAGATTGTGGTGAAAGCTCAAGTCCACGCCGGCGGCCGCGGGAAGGGGACTTTCAAGAACGGATTCAAAGGCGGCGTGCATGTTGTGAAATCTCCGAAGGAGGCGCGCGACATTGCGGAGAAAATGCTCGGCCAGACTTTAGTGACGCATCAGACCGGTCCTGCCGGCCGCGTCGTGAACAAAGTGCTCATTGCGCAATCGGCCGAGATCGCGCGCGAAATTTATTTTGCAATCATCCGCGATCGTCCAACTGCGGCGCCATTGATTGTGGCTAGCACGGAGGGCGGCGTCGACATCGAGAGCGTCGCCGCAAAGACGCCGGAGAAAATTATTCGCGAACCGGTCGATCTTCTTGCCGGGCTGCAGCCGTTTCAAACGCGCAAGCTCGCGAAACAACTTGGGTTTGAGCATTCGCAAACGCGCGGTGCGACCAAATTGTTCGACGCATTGTATCGGACTTTCATCGGTTGCGATTGCTCGATGGTTGAAATCAATCCGCTGGTCGTCACCAAAAACGGCGAGGTTCTCGCGCTCGATGCGAAACTCGATTTCGACGACAACGCGCTTTACCGACATCCCGACATCGAAGCGATGCGCGACACGGCGGAAGAAGATCCGCGCGAAGTCGAGGCATCAAAGCACGAGCTCAATTACATCGGGCTCGATGGCAACATCGCTTGTCTTGTCAACGGGGCCGGCCTCGCGATGGCGACGATGGACATCATTAAGTTTTACGGCGGCAATCCGGCGAACTTTCTCGATGTCGGCGGCAGCGCAACCGAAGAGCAGGTGACCGAAGCGTTCAAAATCCTGGTCGCTGATAAGAATGTAAAAGCGATCCTGGTGAACATTTTCGGCGGCATCATGAAAGTGGATGTGATCGCGCAGGGCATCATCAACGCAGCGAAAACGGTTCACTTGACCGTTCCGGTTGTCGTTCGACTCGAAGGCACGAACGTCGAGAAAGGAAAAAAACTACTCAAAGAAAGCGGTGTCGAATTGATCGCGGCCGACGATCTCGCCGATGCTGCGCAAAAAGCAGTCGCGGCTGCAAAGGGGAAATGAATTCGGAAACCAGGAATCCAGGAGGCTTTCAGATCTGCTCATTCTTGGTTTCCTGGCTTCCAGATTAATTCTTATGAAAATAATGAACATCGCTTTTGTCGGAATTCCGGTGACCGACATGAAGCGCGCGCGCGAATTCTACGAAGGTGTGCTCGGGTTGAAATTGGCGGAGGAAATGGGGCAGGGACATTGGGTCGAGTATCAAATCGGCGATGGCACGCTCGCACTCGGGAATTTTCCCGATCAATGGAAGCCGTCCCGGGAAGGAACAAGCGTGGCGCTCGAGATGGAAAATTTCGAGGAAGCGATCAAACGGTTGAAAGATCGGCAAATTCCATTCGACGCCGAGCCGTTCGAGAGTCCGTGCTGTCGCATGGCGGTCGTGCAGGACCCGGACGGCAACAAAATTATCATTCACAAACTAAAACCGGAAAACGAGAAGGAGCCATGTCCATGATCACGAACGAAGTCGCATTCATCGCCATCGCTGTTACCGACAAGGAACGCGCGCGAAAGTTTTATCAGGAAACGTTGGAACTAAAGCCGGCCACAACCGCGATGGACGGCGCGTGGGTCGAATATGAAATCGGACCCGTAACACTCGGCGTCGGTTGTCATCCGAATTGGAAACCGTCACAGCCGGGCACCGGCACGAGCGTCGCCCTCGAGGTCGATGATTTCGACGCC
>Ga0126380_10000448_pt1 | contig 13544 bp, 11 predicted proteins | sample PanSoiMetPlot_26_FD_92544 | JGI IMG/M metagenome (GOLD analysis project Ga0126380, IMG submission 92544) | Tropical forest soil microbial communities from Panama - MetaG Plot_26 | ecosystem: Environmental > Terrestrial > Soil > Tropical forest > Bulk soil | place: Panama | collected 2016-02-17
CCGGGCCACCGAGCAGGCGGCCAACGCGCTGCTCAAGGCCATCGAGGAACCGCCGCCCCGGACGGTGTGGCTGCTCTGCGCGCCGTCGGCGGAGGAACTGGTGACGACGATCCGGTCCCGGTGCCGCCTGATGGTGCTGCGGACCCCGCCCGCCGAGGCGATCGCCGGGGTGCTGACCGCCGAGGGGGTGGACCCGGACCGGGCGCTCACCGCCGCCCGGTCCGCGCAGGGGCACATCGGCCGGGCCCGCCGCCTCGCGACCGACCCGGACGCGGCGCAGCGCCGCGACGAGGTGCTGGCCGTGCCGCCGCGGCTCACCGGCCTCGGCCCCGCCCTGTCGGCCGCTGCGGCGCTGGTCAAGGCCGCCGAGGCGGAGGCCGCCGCGATCTCCGCGGACCTCGACGAGCCCGAGCGCGGCGCGCTGCGGCGGGCCTTCGGCGAGGGCTCGACCGGCAAGGGGGTGGCCAAGGCGGTCCGGGGCGCCGCCGGGGCGCTGCGCGAGCTGGAGGACCGGCAGAAGTCCCGGGCGACCCGGCTGAAGCGCGATGCGCTGGACCGGGCCCTGCTGGATCTCGCGGCGTTCTACCGCGACGTGCTCGCCGTCCAGGTCGGCGCGACCGTGGACCTGGCCAGCGCGGGCCACGAGAGCGATGTGCGGCGCCAGGCGGAGGAGTCGTCGCCCGAGGTCACGGTGCGCCGGATCCAGGCCATCATGGCCTGCCGGGAGCGCCTGGAACTGAACGTGGCCCCGCTCCTCGCCGTGGAAGAGATGGCCCTGGCCCTAGCCGCCGGCAGCCGCTGAGCCGTCCGCCCCTCGCCCGTGTCCCGCTTCGTGATCATGGAAGTATGGCCCATGGGGGCGGCAGAACAAGTCCAAAACCCAACCTCGCCTCGTGATCATGACCTAGCGGGCGCTATCACGCCACCTAAGTCAAGATCACGACAAGGAAGGGCGGAGAAGGCAGGCAAGGGTGGTGGCGATAAGGGCATTTTGGCCCATGCGTGGGCCAAAATGCCCTGATCATGACGGCGGCGGATGGGCCTGGGGAGGTCCCGGGAGGCGAACTTTGGCATGCCCGCCGTAACCTGAGGTGGTGGGCATGATGATGGCGGTCAGTTTTGAGCGGTACGGGAGGCTGTATTACCTGGACCCCGGCCCGTATCAGCCAGCCGTGGGGTCGAAGGTGCTCGTGCCCACTGACGCGGGCCCCGAGGTGGCCGAGTGCGTTTGGGCCCCGCAGTGGGTCGACGAAGAGGTCGGCGGCCTGCCGGTCTGCGCTGGCATCGCCACCGAAGACCAACTGGCCAGGGACGAGGAGAACCGGGCCAAGCGGGCACAGGCCAGGGTCACCGCCCGCCGGCTGATCCGCGAGCACGACCTGCCGATGAAGGTCGTCGGGGTGGACTATGTCGGCCCCCCGCCGGTGTTCACCATCTACTTCAGCGCCCCGCACCGGGTGGATTTCCGCGCGCTGGTCCGCGACCTGGCCGGCCGCCTGGCCGGGCGGGTGGAGTTGCGGCAGGTCGGCCCGCGGGACGAGGCAAGGCTCCAGGGCGGGATCGGGCCGTGCGGGCGCGACCTGTGCTGTGCGACGTTCCTCAAGGATTTCGAGCCGGTTTCGGTCCGGATGGCCAAGGACCAGGACCTGCCGGTGAACCCGCTGCGGATCGCCGGCGCTTGCGGCAGGCTCATGTGCTGCCTCAAGTACGAGCACCCGCTCTACCAGGACTTTCATGCCAGTTCCCCGCAACTGGGCGAGCAGGTCGACACCCCGGAGGGCCCGGGTGTGGTTGCCGGGCACAACGTCCCCGGGGACAAGGTCGTGGTCAAGCTGACCGCGGACGGCCGCAAGTGCGCGTGCCCGCGCGCCAGCGTCTGCGGGTCGCGGCAGGCCTATGAGGAACGCTACGGCGACGGAGCCGGGGCGGGGTGAGACGCCGCTCCCTGGTCCGGCTCCGGGGCCGGCCAGCCGGTGCCTGCGCGCCGGCCGTGACTTGCCTGCCGGTGGCCGGGGCGCTGCTGGCGGGGTTGCTGGCCACCGGGTGCTCGGCCGGAGCCCCCGCCGACGGCCCGCCGCAGCAGGGATCGAACACCGCCACCGGCATCGCGTATCCGGACGGCCCGCCGATCGCGCCGGCGGGCGCGCCGCCCGCGACCCTGTCCGGGTACAACGCACAGAAGCTGCGCTGGCGCCCCTGCGATCACGGCTTCCAGTGCGCGCGCCTGCTGGTCCCGTTCGACTACCAGCGGCCGGAAGGGCGCCGTTTCTCGCTGCCGGTGATCCGGCTGCCCGCCACCAGCCCGCGGACCCGGATCGGCTCGCTGGTGGTCAACCCGGGCGGCCCGGGCGTGTCCGGCGTGCAGTACGCCCTGCAGGCCCGCAGCCAGGTCTCGGCCGCCGTCCGGGCCAGATTCGATGTCGTCGGCTTCGACCCGCGCGGGGTGGGCGGGTCGATCCCTGCGGTCAGCTGCCTCACCGATGCGCAACTCGACCACTATTTCGCCACTTCTGACGCCCCTGGCAATACGCAACAGCTTGCATCCGTGGTCTCGGAGGGCAAGCTGTTCGCCCGGGGCTGCCAAGAGCACTCGGGTTCGCTGCTGCGCTACGTGCGCACGGCCAATGCCGCCCGGGACTTGGACGTGCTGCGCGCCGCTCTCGGCGACGCCAAGCTCACCTACCTCGGCAAGTCGTACGGGACCTACCTGGGCACCTGGTACGCCCAGCTGTTCCCCGCGCACGTACGGGCCCTGGTCCTCGACGGGGCCGTGGATCCGGGGGAGTCCGGGTTCAGGATGAGCCTGGCCCAGGCGCGGGGATTCCAGGTCGCGCTCCGGTCGTTCATCGCCGACTGCCAGCGCCGGTCCGCTTGCCCGTTCCCCCGCGGGGAGTCGGTGACCGCGGCCATCAGGCGGCTCCAGGCCATGCTGGACCAGGCGGCGCGCAAGCCGCTGCGGAGCCAGATCGCCGGGCAGCCGGGTGACTCGGCGCTCCTGCTGAACGGGGTGGCCGCCGCGCTGTACAGCACGTCGTTCTGGCCGTACCTGCGGGAAGGGCTGACGGCGGCGTTCAAAGGAAACGGCACGCTGCTCGTGGCGCTGAGTGACCTGCTGGTGCAGCGGGACCGCGGCGGCCGGTACTCGAACCTGGTCGAGGCAGAGTTGGCCGTGGACTGCGTGGACCGGCCGTGGCCGCGCGCCCTGCCCGCGTGGCAGGCGGCAGCGACGGAGGCGGCGCGGGCCGCGCCACAGTTCGGCGCGGCGATCATGTGGGGCGGCCTGCCGTGCGCCTACTGGCCGGCGCGCGCGGCGCCGCCGGTACGGCTACGGGGGGAAGGCGTACCGCCGATCCTCGTCGTGGGCACGACCCGGGACCCGGCAACCCCCTTCCAGTGGGCCAGGGCGCTGGCCAGGGACCTCAAGTCCGGCGTGCTGCTCGGCTGGAATGGCGACGGGCACACCGCGTACCAGCAGGGCAGTTCGTGCGTAGACTCCGCCGTGGACAAGTACCTGATCGGCCTGGTGGTCCCGCGCAACGGCACCATGTGCCCGTAGCCGGTTCGCGCAGGCACGCCCCGCAGGCCGGCCGGACGCGAGCCAGCCAGCCAGGCCGGTAGACTCTTGGCGCTGCCGCCCCAACGCGGGCGGCATTGCCGCCTTAGCTCAGACGGTCAGAGCGACGCACTCGTAATGCGTAGGTCATCGGTTCGATTCCGATAGGCGGCTCCGCAGGTGTGCAGGTGAGAGGCACATTTCCGCAAGCTGGCCATGATCAGGAATTCAGGCCGTGGACCGGGTGGCTCGGTCCACGGAGGCGGTATCGCCGATCCTCGGCGGCCGACGTCGATCACGCAGAGTAAGCTGCAGGACCTTTCTGGGGTGGGCGGGCGGCAACGTTCTGCGCCGTTCCGATTGGGAGGCTGAGCATGGATGGCCTACCGCGACCGGCCAGGCCCGTGCCGCGCTCGGCGCGGCCAGCACCACCGTCATCGATATCCGCGAGGTCATCCGGGGCGCAGATCACGGGGCTGGATCTGCATGGATCAGCGGATTGAAGCGCTGCGGCCGCCATAACGACTCAGTGAGAGCATTGTCCCGCGTCGTCAAATGCTCCTCATCGCGATGGCCGGGAGCGGACTGTCGGGTGACTCATCTGTCCATCCGTGGCATGGCCGCGAGTTCCTGCTGATCCGCGGCGGAACTGGTCGGAGGACCCGGGCGTTCTTTCTCGATGATCAGGGGGTGCAGCACTCGTTGTCGGTGGGCTGGACGGACGCGGTCGCGGTGGATGCGTTCGTCGTGGCGGCTGCTGGCCGGTGCCCGTTCCGAGTGGCTGACTTGACCGCGCTGGCTGGTCTGATCGACGGGCTGCGGGCAGGGCCTGGCTCGGGCGGGATCAGGCGTTAGCGGCGTACTGGCTGGCCAGGCTCTGGTGTGAGTTGACAGCGAAGATTGCTTCCAGCGCCCTTCGGCGCCTGGCCAGCCAGTCCGGCCGGGAGATCCCGTCATCATCGCGATGGCGGGATCTCCCGGCATCATCCGCGGCAGCAGGATGTTTGAGAGGTGAGCGTCGATCACCGGGTGAGCACGAGGTAGCCGGGGCGGCGGAGCGCGGACCTCATGCTCTCGTCATCGTGCTCATCCCCGGGGCGTCCTTCCTGCTGTTCAGCGGCCCGGGGACCCCGGCGGGGGGCGGCCAGGGTCCCCGGGTGTCCTGTCATTTCCTCATTTCGGCTGTGGGCGCAGCAGCACTTGGCCCGTGCCGGGTACGTGTGCGCGGCGCGGATGGCGTAGGGGTTGCCCGGCGTCACCCAGCCGGTGAAGTGGCATGCCTAACGGCCCTCATGGGTCGCGAGCGGTGAGCGCAAGGATTTCCGCGGACCAGTTTCGTACGTCCAGTCGCGCTGCAGGCCGTCGGCGCGAAGTCCGGGACGGGAGCCGGCCTCCTCGGCGATCGGGACGAACAGCTCGCTGGATACCTCACCCAGATCGTTCAGGGCCCGGTACGCCGGCGATTGAAGGTAGGCCTGGGCAGCGCCGGCCGAGCGCCAGTGGGTCAGCAGCAGGTAGCCGACGGGAGCGGTTTGTGGCATCTCCTCGACCGGCCCGACGAGCTGGAACGGCTGCGGCTCAAGCTCTCCTGTCAACGTCTCGAACGCCGACGCGCCGAGATCGCCGAGTGCCGCTGTCAGCGACCTGACCAGATCCGCCGTGTCCGCGCCGTTCAGGGGGCCCGGGCGGTGGATGGCGGTCTGGCAGAAGATCCGCTCCCCCAGGGCTTCGCCGTGTGCCGGAAGACGCCATTTGCGGATGTACATTTTCGCGAACCACTTCGAGAACGCGGCATCCTGCATCGGCTTGTGACGACTGCTCCAGTACCACTGGTCCATCGTGTCCGGCGTCTGCCAGGTGCCCGAGAAGTAAAGCCACGACGAGTTTGCGACCGGCCCGCCGGTCACCGCGACGAAGCCAGGTTGTGCGGCCGCAGTCGGGACTGCGGCGTTGTTGGCTCGCCAGAACTGCTGTTCGATCCCCGTGCGCAAGGTGAAGCCGGCTTCCATCACGGTGCGGGTCTGCGGAATCGCCTGGCTGGTCATCGCATTGCTCCTCACCGGGTGGCTGGGGCCCGTCGTGGGGGTTTAGGCTAATATGACGGAAGATATTCGTCAATGAAAATTCTCCGCGAAAGTGGGCCTGGTGTCGCCGCGAAAGTACGAGATGACCCGCAGGAGCGCCGCGGCCGAGCAGACACGGGCGCGGATCGTCGCCGCCACGGTCGCCGCCCATCGCGAGCTCGGCATTGGCGCCACCAGCTGGGATGAGATCGCGCACCGGGCAGGGGTGGGCGTCGGCACCGTCTACCGTCACTTCCCCTCGCTCGATCAGCTGCTGCCGGCCTGCGGTGAGGTGATCACCCGGACGCTCGCGCTCCCGGCCGGCGAAGGAATCCGTAACCTGTTCGCGGGCGCGAGCGGCACGCGCACGCGGATCGAGCGGCTCGTCGCCGAGGTGTTCGGCATCTACGAGCGCGGGGCGCCGTTCATCGACAACATCCGCCGCGAGCGACACCAGCTCCCGCAGCTGGAGGATTTCCACCAGCAGATCGAGGAAACACTCGACGCGCTCGCGCGCGAGGCGCTGCGCCCGTTCCCACCCAGCCGGTCGGTCGGCGAAATCGTCCGCGCCCTGATCGACCTGCCGACCTGGCGCGCTTTCACAGACCGGGGCTTCACCCCCAGGCAGGCGATCGAGATCGTCTCGCGGCTGATCGAATGCTCGCTCCGCGCACACGGATAAAGCGCCGCCGCGCCCAAGCCCGCGGATCAGCAGCACCCTTTGCCAGCAGCCGGGGTCACCATGCCGTTGCTGACGGCGGCAGCCACGAGACGGCAGTCGCGGCATCGCCCACGCCGATCCCGCAGCGGCCGCAGGAGGCACTACAGACCATGCCACGGATGGAACGGATGGGTCACCCGGACAATCCGCTCCCGAGCGTCGGAATCAGGAGCACTTACCTGGAGGAGGTAGGCCATCCGGCCGGGCGCGTCACCGCGCCGCCGCTGGTGACCTCGTTCCAGCTGCCCGCCGCGTAAGTCCCGCGCTTTCCGGCCTGCCGGTACCGAAGGTCACCGGGCGCCGGAATCGGTCGGCTTCTCCTACGGGCGGGCCAAGGGCAGCCACGCGGTGTACCGGACCGCGAGGGGCGGTGGCCGCCATGCCGCAGTACGGCGTCGTGAAGCGCGGCACGCTGGCGTCGGTCCTGCGGCAGGCGGGCCTGACCCCTGCCGGGTTCCTCAACCTCGACTGAGCCAGCGCCGGCGCTGCCGGTCACGTTGGGTAAGCAGCAAGCACGGGCGGGCCTGTGCGCCGTGGACCGGCTCGTGGACCGGAAGTGGGTGAAGCCTGAGCATTTAGGGCGTCGTGAGCACACGCGACGATCTATCAGTGCAGTCAACGGGTCCCGGGGCACCTCGCCGAGCTTCTCGTAATGCGTAGGTCATCGGTTCGATTCCGATAGGCGGCTCTGAGAATGGGCAGGTCAGACGTTCTTCTCTGGTAGTTATCGGGATCAAGAATCTGGCTCGTGGACCGAGTAACTTGGTCCACGAAGACATTGACCTCGATCACGGAGAGTAAGGCCTGGCGCTCTTCTCCGGAGCAACGTCGGTCACATCCGCGCTTTTCGACTGCGAGCGTGCGCAGACTGACATGTGGGTCACTGGGCTGGAGGGCGAGAAATATCCGCCGATCTGCTTGCCTGCTTCTGTCCAGCGGGAACGTGGCCGCATGGCTCCGAACGGGTGATTCTGCGCTGATGGGCAAGGTGAGCCCTGGTGGCTCGGAGCTACGCGACGAACGGCAGTGGCCGGCGCGAGCATGCCCCGGTTCGCCAGGTTGGCGATTCCGGGGCATGCCCTTATCTGTGCGCCATCACTGGTGGGCGCGGCCAGGCTCCGAGCTTCTGGCCGCTGTTCGCCAGCGCGGATTGGCTTACCTGTTGTGGCCGGTCATCAGCTCCCGAGAGCCTGGATCTGCTGCTGGGTGAAGGCAGTCCTGAAGATCATCAGCTCGTCCAGTTCGCCGGTGAACGGATGGGTCCCATCGATTCCATCGCAGGTGCTCACCCCGGCGCGCATCGGGGAGGTGTTGGTGAGGTTCAGCGTTGCCGCGCTGGTGGCGGTGGCTTCGAGGGTGCCGTCGATGTAGAGCTTGACGGTCCGGCCGTGCCTGGTCGCGGCCACCTGATGCCATTTCCCGTCGTTGATGCGCGTCGTCGATGTGGCATTAGGGTTCGCCGCCGGTGGGGTTCCATACCCGAATGTGATCGCCCCGGCCTGCTGCGGTGGCCCTACCATCGAGAACTCCCAGAAGGGCGTGCCGTTTGTGTTGCAGGCTATGCGCTTTTCCCAGACGCCCACCGGCATCACCGTGGCGGTCGTCTTGATGTCGAAGGCGAGGGTGAAGTCGCCGCGACCGAGGTTGCCGCCGGATTTGTTGAACACGACCCGTTGCCCTCCGCCGGCGAAACTGAAGGCCTGATCGGGGCCGAGCACGCCGGGACCAAACCCGGCCCCCACGAGCCTTCCGTGGTCGGTGCCTACCGAGTCCTTGGCGTTTCCTTCGGCCTGCCACCAGTGCGCTGGCATCGCCGCCCCGGTGGCGGTGTGCCCGGCTTGCTCCGGTCTGATCTGCGCGGCGCCAGTGCTGGCGCCTGCGGGCATCGCCAAGGCGAGCGCCGCGGCGGCCGCAGCCGCCACCAGGCCGGCCGTGGTGAGCGCGTGCCGCCCCGCCGCCCCGGCGCAGACCGCCCGGGCAACGCCCCCCCGCGCACCATGGCGCTGATCCACCGGTTGTGCGCGGCCGGTCCGCCGCCATCTGCTGGTTAGCGCTGAAGTGAACATGATGTCCCCCTGTACTTGCAGGCGGCCCTCTGCCGCCCGTTCTGCCGGCAAGAGTGCGCCACGCGACGGAAGGAATGAAAGGGGAGCCCTCCCCAGATGGGGACCCCTCCTCATCGACCACCAGTTCGCCAAGCCCCCGGCGACGACGTCAACTCCCCGTCGAATCCCGCCCACTAAGGTCCAAGAACATCTAGCGATCCTTAGTTGCAGGCATCAGGCAGCGGCTGCCGGGGGCAGCTGACCGGTGGGGAGGGTTCCCCAGGTGGGGAGGGTTCCCCTTTCGCCAGGCCCGTCGGTCCGGTGACTGTGGACGGGAAGCGCGGGGAAACGTCGCGCACCAGCAACAGGGGGAATCCGATGAACACCGCAATCACGGGCTATCACACGCCGGATGGCGGCCGCACGCTTGGCTCACCAGGCAGCGCCGTTACGCCACGCGCGCATTTGGGCGGTGCGGGCCGTGGGCCTGCGGGGGCGCGGGCCGCTCGTTTGGCCGGCGGCGTGGCAGCCGCCGTCTGCGCGGGCGCCGTGGTCTCGGCCTGCTCCAGCGCGGCCCCAGCTCCGCACCGGGCAGCGCAGAGCCAATCTCCGGTCACGGCGGCCACGGCCGCCCCACCAGCCCCGGCTCCGGCCGGCACCACGCCCGCGGCACCGGCGGGTGTGCCGCGGTGTTTGGAGGCGAGCCTGGGCACCACGGTCAGCAGTTACCAGATCGGTGGCGGCCAGGACGGGATCATCATCAAGCTGACCAACACCGGCGCCGCTTCCTGCTCGCTGTATGGGTATCCCGGGCTAGGTCTGGAAGATGGCAGCCATCATGTCATGCTCTCGCAGGTGCACTGGGGCGAAACCTACTTCGCCCACGACCCCGGCCCCAGCCTGATCATCTTGTCGCCGGGGCAGTCGGCGACCTCCAGCGTCGCGTTCGCGGGCGGATGGCCCCACAAGGGCTGGGCGTGGTTTCTTGAGGTGACCCCGCCCAACGCCTACGACCACGCCGTCCTCCCGCTGTCGTATGGCAGCGGGGGCGGCGGCGGTGACATCCACGCCACGGCGATGGCCCGCCAGACCACGATCTACCGGGGGTCACCGGGGGGCTGCGGCTGCGACCGTTGACCGGCAGCCCGGCCGAATTCCCATGGACGCAAGGGTGCGCAAGGGCACTGCCCGGCAACAAGAGGAGCCCTCCCCACCAGGGGAGGGCTCCCCTTTCGCGGCTGCTGCGCACCACCGAGATGCGCGCTGTGTGGCTGTTTGCCGGGTGGTCCCATCGTGGGGTTAGGGCGGCGGCAGCGAGGCGCGGGTGGGTCAGCCAGTGGCCCGTCCCGCCGCAGTCTGGCTGGGGAGCCGCCGCAGGTCATCAGCGGTCAGCTCGCCGGTCGAAATCAACAGGGTCGCCAGTTCTTCCAGCGCCCGCGGCCCGCGCAGCCCGGGCACCCCCAGCCGCGAGTACCGGTCCCGGATGTTCTCACACCGCTTGGCCACCGTGTGCGCCTGCCAGCCGATCCGCTCCGCGGTCTCCTTCGCCGACCGTGGCGCTGGCGGGCCGGTGTGCCGCCAGTTCAGGTAGTCCTCAAACCGGGCCGCCAAGATGAGCCGGTCCGGCCCGGACAGCGGCGGGCGGCGCCGGGTGCTGGTCACCAGGTGCTCCCCGGTGGGACCGGCCGGGACCGTTCCGCCCTGGCCGGCCCCGGGATCGTCCTCGGGCACGTCATCCAGGTCGGGCAGGCGCAGCCGCAGCGTGTAGGAATCCAGCAAGCCCTGCAGCCGGACCTTGGCATGCCACTGGTGCACCGGCACCCGCATCCCCGGCGGCAGGTCCACCCGGAACCCCCGGTCGCCGGACACAAACAGCACCGAGGAGGAACTGTCGTTGCGCAGCCACCACGTCCCCTGCTCGAAGACCAGGCTGCCCGCCGACCGGGACACCCCACGGTCGGCGGCAGGCAGCGTGACGGTGCACCCGGCGCCCCGCCCGAACGTGAGGACCTGCCCCGGCCGGACGCGCCACGTGCCCGACTCATGCATCACGATCAAAAGCACCAGCCCACAACCCCCGCTCCTGCGACGGTAAACCTGGCCTCAACAACGAGTCAACGCCCAGCCCACGCGAACCCAACGGCCTCGGATCCACGTCCCTCATCGAATAGGAGGTCAGTACACAAGCGCTGATACAGCCCCGCGATGGACAAGCCGGCCCCTCGCAAGCCGCCCAAACCCTTTCACAGTCCAGGACCGCGATCATCTGCCGGAATTTCTCATCCCCGCTGCCTGTGCAGAAGAGATGTTCTGCGCACCCAGGGTGACCTTATGCCTATCTTTCAGCAGACATTCCTATTCGGCGATCTGGTCGACGCCGATGATCGCCTGGCACTGGGCAGGAACTGGCGCGACCCTGGGCCGTAGCCCGCTGCCCTGGTCAGCGGGCGGCGGCTATCCTGGGGCCATGCCGGAGATCCCGCGTACCCTGACTGCGGCGCTGCACCAGGAAGAGGACTGGTATATCGCCCAGTGCCTGGAGGTTGACGTGGCCAGCCAGGGCCACACGATTGACGAGGCCCTGGCAAACCTGGCTGAGGCCGTCGAACTCTACCTGGAAGAGGTGGACGACCCGGCCGGGCATATCACCGCGACACCACTTGTCACCTCGTTCCACCTGCCCGCCGCGTGAGCCCCGCGCTTTCTGACCTGCCCGTACGGAAGGTCACCCGGGCGCTGGAGTCGGTCGGCTTCTCCTATGTGCGGACCAAGGGCAGCCACGCGGTGTACCGAATCCAGGAGGGGCGGGTGGCCGTCATCCCGCAGCACGGCGTCGTGAAGCGCGGCACGCTGGCGTCGATCCTGCGGCAGGCGGGCCTGGCTCCGGCCGAATTCCTCAAGCTCCTCGATTAAGCCAGGACAAGCGCCGCAGGAGTCGGCGCTGCCGATTACGCTAGGTAACAACCAGGGTTTCGGGCGCTCGCGCGGTCGTGGACCGTGTCGTGGACCGGGAGTCAGTGAATATTGGTGCATTCAGGGCATCGTGAGCGGCTGGGAGCGACAGTCAGGGCAGCCAGGGCGCGGAGAGCGCCTTCCCGGGCTTCTCGTAATGCGTAGGTCATCGGTTCGATTCCGATAGGCGGCTCCACCCAGAAAGCCCAGCTCCTAAGGGTTTTCGTACCTGGCCCTGACTCACTGTCCGTTCGAACGCCTCTCTTGGATGGCTCAGATGCCCTCGTGGTGCCCCCCGGACGAGCTGGGCAGCCTGCCACAAGTTGGCATCCACCACATGGCCGTAGAGGTCCATCGTTATCGCGGCGGTAGCATGCCCCATCACTCGCTGAACTACCTTCGGGTCCGCGCCGACACCCAGCCATAGCGACGCTGCCGTGTGACGCAGATCGTGAACGCGTAGGGCCGGGACACCAGCAGCCGCCTTGGCGGCCAGCCAGCAGACCGACCGCTTCCAGTTCGACTCACGCAACGGGCCGCCACCTGGCACATCGAACAGCCAGGCATCCCGGCCGCTTACCCGCGCTCCACCGATCCACGATCGGCGAAGGAGTTGCGAACGTCGCGCTCGCGCCGCCCAGGAACGGAAGCGTCAACAGTGAGCTCGATCGCCGAGCACCCGGCAGCTTCGACGCGCTTCACCAGGGCCGCGGTCGCGGCCCGGTCTTTGTAGACATACAGCTGAACCACACCGGGCCGTCAGCCGCCCTGGCGACGTCTTCGACGGGCGTCATCGAGAGGGTGCTCAACACGAAGATGGAGCCTGCCGCCGCCGCCCTGGCAGCAGCGGCATCGCCATCAGGCCGGGCCATCCCCAGCAAAGCGACCGGCGCCACCAGGATTGGCATGCGCAGAGGGTGACCGAGGACGGTTAGGCTCATATCCCGTTGGTATGTGCCGCGAAGAACGCGGTAGTGCAGCCGGATGCGGTCGAATGCCGCCCGGTTCTCCCGAAAGCGTGACCTCGTCGTTAGCTCCCCCCTGGTAATAGTCCAAACGGGGGCCGGGAGGACTTCCCGGGCGCGCGCCTCGAAATCCACCAAGCTCACCAGCGCCATGGCAGATGATCATAACTGCCGCCGGACCCGGGCTACGCAAGCCACCGCGTTCGCGACCGCATCCACCCATGCGGCACCAACTCGCCTTCGTTGTTGGTGATCGCCGCAAGCCCTAACCAGCCACGCCGGGAAACTCATACCACCACCGGCCAGCTCACGAGCGACTGCCCTGCCGGACCACAGGACTGGACGAACTCAAATGGCGTTACGCGCACTGAGCCTGTCTTTAGCCCAGGTTTAGTCGGCGAGTTCGGACTCGGCCTGGCCACAAGGGTGCAGTCGCGGGATATCCGTGGGACGGCGCTCGGCGCGCAGGGCACGACGGCCGTCGTCTTGCCAGGTGGAGAGCGGTTGCCCGCTGTGAACCGCGATCGTCGTAAATCGCTTACGTTCCGTGCTCGGCCGGGCGCCTCCTCCGCTACAGGCCAGGGCTGCGGGCCATGCGGCGAAGTTCAGCCGGGCCCCAGATCCGCCGACAGCCACCGCTGCGGACGCAGGTAGATCGCGACCTGCTCGCCAAAGTCCGCCCTGGCGAACTCGATGTAGGCCGGGACCTTCTCCGGTGGCGGATATCGCTCAGCGATCTCCCGCAGTAGCTCCGGCTGCTTCGATGAGCCGGACCTTCCGTGACCCGGCCTCAGTCACCTGTTGTCCGCCATGAGCCTGAGCCTAAGCAGAGGCACCGACGATCCCGAGCGGCTTGAATCGCGGGCTCCCGTGAGACCGTGCAGCCGAGAGTACAGCCAAGGCACCGGACGACTACTGACGGAGACGTACCGCCACGGCCGCCGCGAGCGGCGCGCATAGTCCCCGGCGTGCGGCCGTCTGCCAACTTGTAAACGATGGTCAGTGGGCAAGAAAGCGCGACGTCGTGCCCTGGCGTGCGTCCGATAGGACAGCGAGCCAGGGCGAACCGCGGTCACTCCCGGACGATCTTCGGGTAATGGGCGGCCAGCTCCGGGTGCTGCTGGTACTCATTTGGGCTGTGGCCGCGCGCGAGCATGAGGATCATCGGATCGCGGCCCTGCAGCTCGCTGAGGGTACGGACGGTACCGGTGTGGTCGGGCAACGAGTAGTCGGGCAAAGCCCCGC
>Ga0126380_10000449_pt1 | contig 13542 bp, 15 predicted proteins | sample PanSoiMetPlot_26_FD_92544 | JGI IMG/M metagenome (GOLD analysis project Ga0126380, IMG submission 92544) | Tropical forest soil microbial communities from Panama - MetaG Plot_26 | ecosystem: Environmental > Terrestrial > Soil > Tropical forest > Bulk soil | place: Panama | collected 2016-02-17
ACTTTATAAGGGTTTAGGCGAAATTGAAGTTAGTTTTACAAGTATTCGTGTCGACTTTTAGTTTGAGTAGACTAAAATTGACTTCCCCGATTTAGCGCCAATACAAGCGCTTTGTGGGAAATGCGGCCCCAACACGACGGGAAGGGGCCGCAATGGTCGGGCGTTACAAACAGGCACTTTGGGTCGCCAGCGTTCTGGTGTTCGCCAGTATTGCGACTATGGCCCTATCTACGGCTGTGGCTGCCGGCGAATACACCGCTTCGCTCGGCTCATTCGAGCCCCAAAGCCCGGTTTACGCGACGGTCGGGGAGCCCACACGCGCGCCGATCGGCTGGGTCGAATTCTGCATCGAATATCGCGCCGAGTGCGCGACCGGGCCCACCGAGCCGCGGGACGTGGTCCTCACCGCCAAGGCGTGGACCGACATGCTCAAAGTCAATGCCCAGGTGAACGAGTCGATCAAGCCGATGACCGACCTCGAGCATTGGGGCGTGGTCGAGCGCTGGAATTATCCTGACGACGGCTACGGTGACTGCGAAGACTATGTGCTGCTCAAGCGTCGCATGCTCATGCAGGCTGGCTGGCCGCGCGAAGCCCTGCTCATCACCGTCGTACGCGACAAGAAGGGCGACGGTCACGCCGTGCTCACGGTCAAAACCGATCGCGGTGAATTCATTCTCGACAATCAGGAGCCTGAGGTCCTGCCCTGGACCAAGACCGGCTACCGCTTCGTGAAGCGACAATCGCAGTCCGATCCGAACGTGTGGGTCGCGCTTGGTGAACCACGCACCGCGCCCGCCACGGTTTCGGCGCGCTGACAGAAAGGAATTCGCGCTCCCCGTCACATCCCCACCCCTCCCCGTCCCCAGACTGGGTTCGCGAGCGGCCGGGCCTTCCCCAAGGTCCGGCCGCAATTTTTTTTGCAGTCGGGAAATTTCGGAATTTGGTGGAGCGCGTGACAACAGATCACTCTCTATTGTCACCTGACCACCTTCAGGGACCGAAAATTTTTATGATCTTGTCATCTGTCAGTTGAAGGGATGTGCTTCCGTAAACCCACACCGTGAGTTTTTTTCCATCTCTCGTAATCATGTCTGACGTGCGCTGCGGCTTGCGCTCGCAAACTGACAATATTTGCGCCGTTGTCATTCCCTCCCGCAATTCACTCGCTTTCGCGCATCCCGCGCCTTGTTCTTGTCCGGCAGCCCGTTGGCTTGTCTCTGTATCTGTGGAAGCGGAATCGATGATTTGTGTGCACGCACAAAGGCACTGGCATGTCGCAACAATAATCACCAAATTTTGAGCTATCGGCCTGCGCGCAAGGAATGGAAACGCACGGACTTGCTTCCTGTTCAAGCTCGCACCTGATGCTGTTCCCATTGGTCGAGCCGTGGACGGCTGCTCGCTCTAATTTAATGCGAATCTACCTATGCAGGAATCCTCTCAGCGCACAACGATCAAACGGATTAAAAAAGACTTCCGGCTAATGCCTGGCTTCGCCATTAGTCCGCGGAGGTTCGCGTCGTTAAGATGCGAACGCCAAGCGGCACTCGTGATGCGCACGATCAGGCGGCAGGTCTACGCTCGGGATCGGCACCTTGCCCTTCTTCCACGTCGGCAAGGTAAGTGTAGGTGTGCTGTAACTGTTCGCACCTCTGCCGGCTATCCTCGTCGTGGGTGCGCTTCGCCAACTCTGCGCACTTTTCGGCCTGTCGTCGCAAAAATTTCACGGAAGCCATATTTCGGACTCTTCGAATTCCCGACTTTTGCATTGCACCATTTCTTATTTTGCGTTGCAACGAAAATTACATGGCCTCTCAACAGGATTTTGACTGGCAGGGGATGACTGGGGCGACTTGGCGACGACTTGGGGCCGCTCGTCGGGACCGCTGGGGGCGCCGAAAGAGGTGCCCAAAGTTTGATGTAGCGCAATTTGCAGATCGCCGCACATTTCTGCGCCGATTACACCAACAACAGCCTGCGGACGCCGCCGTTCCATATCCACGCGATGGTCACGAAGCCGTCAGACTCCCGGCATTTTCTGCGTTGATATTTGGCTGAAGATGACGGGCCAACATCGCGAATTTTCCATGCAGCGCATTGATGTCACCAAAGTGAATCCGGCCGCATATCAGGCCGTCGCGGCACTTCAATCGTACGTCGACAAGTCTGGTCTCGACGCGAAACTGCGCGAACTGATCAAGATCCGCGTCTCGCAAATCAACGGCTGCGCCTATTGTCTCGCGATGCACACGCGCGACGCGCGCAAGCTCGGCGAAACCGACGAGCGCATGCATCTGCTCAACGCCTGGCGCGAAACGCCGGTCTACAGCGCGCGCGAGCGGGCCGCGCTGGCCTGGGTCGAGGCCGTCACGCTGGTGACGCAAGGCCACATACCCGATGACGTTTTCGAAGCCGCGCGTCAGGAATTCTCCGAAAAGGAGATCGTTGACCTCACTGCCGCCGCGATTGCCATCAATAGCTGGAACAGGATCGCGATCGCGTTTCGCGTGCCGCCGCAGGTCGAAAGCAAGAAAGCGGCAGCTTAGGCTCGATCTGGTCGCCTGATTTTGTGCGGGAAAGCCATTGCTCGTCGCTCCCCGCAAATGTCAAGCAAGTTCAGAAGCCAGTAAGTAAAAAAATAATCAACGTCGTGGGGAGGCTGCATGAAGCGACCATCACAAAAACCCTTATTTGTCGGGCTTTTCGCCGTGTCCCGATTTGGCACCGAGGGCGCTCGCGGTACGTTACTACCGAGACTAATGGAACTAATATGGTAGTGTTTTTGAAACGTCTCAGCATCCCTGGCAGTGCCAAAGCATCGCTGGCCGTAATGACAGTAGAAAAAACCAGCCCAAGTAGCGCGTAAGAGGCGAACATGAGTGGCCCAACCCGTGACGACGAGTCTCCCGATTATAGTAGGTTTGCTCCCAAGCGATTTCGCGAGCAGCCCCCCGCCACAAGCGAACAACGACCCTACGTTCCTTCAGCGCCCACGGTGCCATCGCCCCGGACTCCCAGTACGGAGAGACGCGCAGCGTCCGATTTTCCGTCCTGGCCAGAGCCTGTCCCGGAGCCACCGCCACCGCCCCACCGCCTGGAAGATGGACCATCGGCCTTGATCGGACGTGTTGCACTTGTTGTCACATTCGCGGCTGTCGTAGCGCTGGTCCTCATCTTCGCGCGTCCGATATCGCAAGGCGCACACGCGGTGGTCGATGCAACGTCACGACTGTTCAGTTCTTCCAAATCAACCGATCTGCTGACGGCGAGCATCGCAAACGAGTCGGCCGCTTCGCAAACGCGCACCGCGTCGGCCTCTGTGGCGGCACCCGTCCCTGCCCCCGTCGCGCAAGCGCCTGCCGCTAGTGTCCAGCCGGCACCTGCCGCAGTCGCACAGCCCGCACCGACCACTGTCGCGCAGGCGTCTTCCGGCGGGCAGCAACTCTCTTTGTCCTCGCCCGGACAACCGCTCGGCCAGGAACCCTCGGGTCCGAAGGTCATGGTTCGCGGTATCACCGACAATGAAATCCGTTTTGGAATCTCCGCGCCGTTCAGCGGTGCAGCCAAAGAGCTCGGCCAGAATATGCGGCTGGGCATTGAAGCTGCATTTAACGCGGCGAACGCCCGCGGCGGCGTGAATGGCCGCCAACTCAAGCTCATCGCGGCGGACGACGGCTATGAGCCCGCTCGCACTGCCGAGACGATGAAGCGCCTCTACGAGAAGGACCAGGTGTTCGCCGTTGTCGGCAATGTCGGTACGCCGACGGCGGCCGTTGCCCTGCCCTATGCACTCGATCGCAAGATGATCTTCTTCGGTGCGTTCACTGGCGCCGGCCTCCTCCGGAGCGATCCGCCAGACCGTTACGTGTTCAACTATCGCGCGAGCTACGCCGAAGAAACCGCTGCCACTGTTCAATATCTGGTGAAGGTGAAGCGACTGAAGCCGAGCCAGATTGCGGTCTTCGCGCAGCAGGACGCCTACGGTGACGCCGGTTTCAGCGGCGTAGCGAAAGCCATTCGTGCTCTCGGCGGAGACGAGAACGCAATTCTGCGCCTCCACTATCAACGCAACACCGTCGACGTCGACGAAGCCGTCGATCAGCTGCGCAAGAGCCGTGTTCCGATAAGAGCCGTGATCATGGTGCCGACCTATCGTGCCGCGGCGAAATTCATCGAGAAGACACGGGATCTCTTCCCGGGCATGATCTATACGAGTGTTTCGTTCGTCGGCAGCACCGCGCTTGCCAATGAGCTGATGCTTCTCGGGAAGCGGTTTGCGAACGGCGTTATTGTGACGCAGGTCGTGCCTGCACTCGACGGCCATTCGTCGCTGGTGCTCGACTACAAAGCGGCGCTCGCCAAATATTTCCCGGGCGAACAACCGGATTACGTGTCACTCGAAGGCTATGTGGCGGCCAACGTACTAATCACAGCCTTGCGGCGCAACGGCGCCGACCTCGACACCGAGAAACTCGTGACGACTCTCGAGAATCTCCGCGACCTGGATATCGGTCTCGGAACGCCTGTGAGCTACGGGCGATCCGAGCACCAAGGCGTGCACAAGGTGTGGGGTACGCAGATCGACGACAACGGACGCTATCAGCCCCTCGATCTGCAGTAGACGACACCTACAAAATCAAAAAGACCGGGGCGGAAACGCTCCGGTCTTTTTCTTTTGCAAGGACGCAAGTTCTACGGCGTGGAAATCAAACCCTTGCTGGTCGCGACGATCCAGCGGTTGCCCCAGCGCACGATTGAATCAACTCTACCGACGCCGGGCACCGTATCGCCGTGTCTCACGCGCCAGACACCGTTCGGCCCCTGCACGACCGCCATGCCGTCGATGACTTCAATTAGTGCCCAGCCAGCAATCGTGGTCGGTCTGGTCTCGGGGTATGGCTGCATTGGCCGGGTCTCCGGCGCAACCGACGCGACCTTCTGATTGGCCTCGCGCTCTGCCACTTGCGGTGTCGGAGCGGCGTTAGATTGCGCGTTGGGCGCTTGAGCCGTCTCTTTGCTGTCGGCGGTCTGCGCTGCTTTGGCCGGTTCGATCGCCCGCGCTTCTTCTTTCGGATTCGGGTCGGCGGCCGGCGGTGGTGCACCGCTATTGTCCGCCTTTGCGACCGCGGCCGGGTTGCGTACTTGGGAGACGCCGCTCGCCGCAGCGATCTGTTTGGCCATCTCGGATGGCTTCGACGCCTCCGACACTGCAGGCGCCGGTGATTTTGCGGACGAAGCGAACAGCAAACGATCAACCGGCTTCGCCCAGGAATTGATCTTGTCGCCAATCTGGTCACCGTAAGTGCGCCAGCCGATCGCAGCTCCGGCGCCTAGCACTCCGGCAATGGCAAGGCGCGCAACATTGCGCGACACCCTCCGACGGGCCGATGGCGTCTTATGCGCGACCTGATCGTCGTGAGAAATCTGGATGGGCGACTCCGCGACGGAGGCCGTGCCCGACGGTGCGCGCGGTAGCTCGATGGGTTGATCGGATGATCCGTGGGCCGCATCCGGACCACGCGGCCTCCCGTCCCCCGCTGTTTCTTCGTTCGTCCGCGGCACGACCAGCGAGACGACTTCGCTTTCATGGAGCTGCGCAATATCCAGCATTGCGGCTTGCGGAAGCTCGATCTGCGCATGTGACGGCTCGGAGCGCGGCCAATCCTTCGGCACGAGCGAGACCACGTCGGGATCGTGACGCTGGTAGGCGACGGCCGGCATGGTCGCATCCCTGCGGCCGAACTCCTTCTTCAACGCCTCGAGTTCGGTCTTGAGCGCAACGGTTTCCACGTTCTGCGCCTCGTGCTGGATCTTGAGGCGATTGATGACGTCGGTCTTCCTGCCGAGCTCGGCAAACTGGTTCGCGGCTTTGTCCTTGAGTTGCTCCACGTCCATCTCGAGACGACGCGCCTGCATTGCGAATTCCGCGCGCAAAAGATCCTTGTCGGCCTGGATTTCAGCCATCGACTGCGGGATCGAATTTTCGACGCGCTTTAAGGTGAGCCGCACCGCGCGCGCGTGCACCAGGGGGATTACCGCTAGTCCGATCAGGGATGCGAAAAGAAAGCCGATCCCGAAATACATGATCGCTTGAATCATTTCCGGCAACTCACTCACCCGTACGGTTGGCGGCAACCAGGAAGCGATAGTGACATTAGATCACAAATCCCAGCCGGCAGCAGGATACCAGTGGACCCGATCAGGCCGCATTTACGCATTCAACGCTTAATGAAAGGCCCCATAAGGTACCGTCGCAGCCTGAGCATGAATGATGGTTGTGGTTGAAAAACGGCGCGCCCTGGCGGTCTCTGCGTCGTCAAGGATCAACCCTCCCCAGGCGGTGCCGCTTGTGGCGTCTTGTACCGAGGCCATGACCACCTACAAACGGTAGTGTGGTGAGGGGCCAAATTCAGCATCATCAGCGCTGCACGCCCACAGACCACCACCGATCAAATTGTGGCAACGACGACTCAATGGAACCGCGATTCCGATTCAGAAAAACGCGCCAGGCGCCGGCAATTTGACGCGCTTGATTCAAAAGTTGTTTTCGTCGAACCGAGAATCATGTTCTGTGTGCCAGATAACTCTGTTCCTTGAACGGAGATGAGCGGCAGCCGGGCGCCACACAATCGCTGCCGATGATGCGATCCGCTCCTCGGATGTGTGTGTGGCGCTCAAAAATTTTTTGCAAGCAGGGAGTCGTTGTGACATCCGTCGCTCATCCCCGACAATCTCCACGTTTTGTCTGTCGCTCATATATGGCTGTCGCGCTCGCACCTGAACCGCCGCTCGTCGAATGGATCGCCGAGATCGAGCAGAAGATAAAAGACACCGGAAATTTTCTCGTCGGACCGCCAGTCGTCCTCGACCTGTCCGCTGTCAAACTCAGCAAGTCGGCAATCGCGCATCTTCTGGCGCAACTGGAGCAACGCGGCGTGCGCGTCATGGGCATCGAGAATGCCGACCCTTCACAATTGGACGCCGCCCTGCCTCCATTGCTCCGCTCCACCAAGAAAGAGATCGTGGAAATCAGTGCAGTCGCGCCGAAAGCGCGCGAGGTGCAGCGCGAGAAACCGCCAGAGCGCGAGGCGCGCTCCGCACCGGCGACACTACTCCTCGATAAACCCGTTCGCTCCGGACAGTCGATCTATTTTCCGGACGGCGACGTGACCGTGCTCGGCTCGGTTGGTTCCGGCGCCGAGCTGGTGGCGGGCGGGTCAATCCATGTCTACGGAACGTTGCGTGGGCGTGCCATGGCCGGCTCGAATGGCAACACGCGCGCGCGCATCTTCTGCACCAAGATCGAGGCCGAACTTCTCGCGATCGACGGTCACTACCTGACCGCCGATTTGATGGACAAGGCTTTGCGTGATCGGCCGGTGCAGGCGTGGCTTGAAGGAAGCGCGCTGAAGATCAGCGCGCTGGACTGAATGATCACCCCAGGAGGTACATTTCAATGGCCAAAGTCGTAGTTGTTACTTCCGGGAAAGGCGGTGTCGGAAAGACCACCTCGACCGCGGCTCTGGGAGCAGCGCTGGCGCAGCTCGGACAGAATGTCGTCGTCGTCGACTTCGACGTAGGTTTGCGCAATCTCGACCTGGTGATGGGTGCGGAACGCCGCGTCGTCTACGACCTTATCAACGTGACTCAAGGCATAGCGAAACTCCCGCAGGCATTGATCCGCGACAAACGTCTTGAGCGGCTCGCACTTCTCCCCGCCTCGCAGACCCGTGACAAGGATGCGCTGACCGAAGACGGTGTCGCGCGCGTCATCAATTCCCTTAAACAGATGTTCGACTGGGTGATCTGCGACAGCCCCGCCGGCATCGAGCGCGGCGCCACGCTGGCCATGCGTTTTGCCGATACCGCGATCGTGGTGACAAACCCTGAAGTGTCATCGGTACGCGACTCCGATCGCATCATCGGCATTCTCGACGCCAAGACGGTCAAGGCCGAGCGCGGCGAGCGAGTCGACAAGCACCTTCTTATTTCCCGTTACGATCCTGCGCGTGCCGCGCGCGGGGAAATGCTCAGCATTGACGACGTCATCGAGATTCTGTCGACCCCGCTCCTCGGCATCATCCCCGAAAGCGAGGAAGTCCTGCGCGCCTCGAACCTCGGCTCACCGGTAACATTCAACAATCCGTCGAGCGCTCCGGCACGCGCCTATCTCGACGCCGCACGCCGGCTCATGGGCGAAGATGTCGAAATGACGATTCCGACCGAAAAGCAGGGATTCCTCGGCAAACTGTTCGGGCGGAGAGCGGCATGAACCTGTTCAACCTGTTCAAGCGACAAGGCACCGCCCCGGTCGCACGTGATCGCCTGCAAATCCTGCTTGCCTATGAACGCGGCAGCACGCGCGGTGCTCCTGATCTACTCGCCATTCTGCGCGAGGAGATCCTGACCGCCGTCGGCCGTCACGTCGAGATCGACTCCGATCGCGTCAACGTCCGCATGGACCGTGGCGACAAAGTGTCGACCCTCGAAGTTGACATCGAAATTCCGAACACCGTGCGGATGGCGCCAGGCGGAGGCCGACGCAAACGGGCGGTCCCGGCGCATCGTTCCGCATCCTGATTGCGGCACACGCCGCGCGCGTGGACGCGGCCCTGCCACAATTTGGAATGTTCTGGTAAATTTTTATGCGAAGGTACTAAGTTGCCCCTGATCCGTCGCCGGCTACCGCTATTTTGCTGGGTGGGATTTGGGGGGTTCATTTCCGGTTCGGCGCCGGACACTCCAGATCTCATTCTGTGTGTCAGCCTGAACCACTAGTAATGCTCATTCATGAAGGCACACGGGTGCCCCGGCCGGCTTGCCGGGGCTCTTCTTTTGTGCGGCAGCGAGCGCGAGGCGTCTCAATTGACACGCCCTCGGCTCATTTCCTGTTGCCAAAGTTTGAGCACTCCGGGCGGAAACTCCCGCTCCCCGGCACCTACGCGCCGGCAGGCTTCGGGCCACATCTCAAGCAAGGCCTGGTCGCGACGAAATAGTTCGCTTTGCGATACCTCGCCTGGTTCTGAACTCGGCCATTGGTCGGCTGCCATACGTAGCAGTTCGATCAGTGGAGGTATGTCTCTCTCGGTAGCCATATCTACTCCCCCATCACTTTTTTTGCTGTGCTTATGCTAGGGGCACTAGACAGGTACCGCAGTGTTGGCCGTCACAAAAAGATGCATTCACTGCAAAGTCTGTGCAAAACCTACGGTACTCCACTACCGTCTTCCGCTGCGTACAGCGGGAAGATTCTCAACCGATCCGCGTTAAGCGCTGCATATAGTGTTTCCAGCGACGCACGTAGATGTCCGCGCCGGCGCGGATCATCTCCGCGGCCTTCTCGTCGAGCTTACGAATGACGCGCGCGGGAGCGCCGACGATCAATGAGTTGTCGGGAAAGCTCTTCCCTTCGGTAACGACGCTTCCGGCACCGAGCAGCGAATTTTTTCCGATCTTTGCTCCGTTGAGCATGATTGCGCCCATGCCGATCAGGGAATTATCGCCCACCGTACAGCCGTGCAGGATGACATTGTGGCCGATCACGCACTCGCGCCCGATCGTAAGCGGAAATCCTGGATCGGTGTGCAGAGTGGCATTGTCCTGGATCTGCGAACGCTCGCCAAGCTCGATCCATTCATTGTCGCCGCGCAGGACTGCCCCAAACCAGACGCTCGCTTCGGCCTTCAGCCGCACGCGGCCGATCAGCACCGCGGTTTCGGCAATGTAGAACTCCCCTTTGGGCGGAAATTCCGGCGCCTGTCCCTCGAGCCTGTAAATCGGCATTGCTGGCCGTCTCCATGTCCGACATCGGCACGCACCGCCACGGGACCGCCATGACATGCCTGAACCGGACTGACCTGGAAAGTGGCTAGGCGAGCAGAAAACCGCAGGCCTGCAATGTCATCACCAGTACGAGGCCCGACATCAGGCTCCAGAATCCGGCGATCAGCGTTGTCAGAAACACGAACTCGAAACGGCGGCCCTCAAGCCAACGGCCGAGGGTTGTGTTGCGCATGATCAGAGACGGCGCAGACACGACGAGCAGCGGGACTGAGGCAAGGGCTGCAACCCCGGGGCCAGTGCATGGTGAAGACCCGGCAGCCCGAGCTGCCACATGCCGGCGACGGCAAAGCCGATCAGCAGCGCGAACGGTCACTCAGCTACCTCAACGCAATACAGGCGGGCATGTGTTGCAAAAGTGCGGGGCGAGCGCCAGCCAATCCTCAACGAATGGTAAACGCCGGGATCTGCCGGAACGCCGCGGGTGCGATTTGGCGTGGCATAATCCGGCCGATTCGCGGGGCCAGGAGCCGAAGTCTGACAATCCTCACACAAGATCGTTCGCGGAGAGCACGACGCGGTGCCCGGCGACGCAAGCCAAGCACCGGACACGGCCCGCTGCTGCCGCCGCTAATAGTCTTCGGCGCTGTCGTCTTGTTCGGCGCCGCCTATGTCACCTATGTGCTGTGGCCGCGCTGGCCCGACAGCCCGGTCACTCTTAATGCGCCAACTGTGCCGATCGTTGTTTCAGGCACGGTGTTCAATATCGAACCGGCAGCAATCCGCATGAACGTCCAGCGGCGGCCCGGCGCGCACGAACGCGTGGACCTCTCTTACATGTGGCCGAGCCTTACGCCGCCTGATCATGCGATCAAGCCGACGGTCGGGGCGCCGATTGATCCCAACGAGCGTCTGTTCGTCACCATTGCGTCCGGAGAGACCACCCTGCCCCTGATGGAGCGCCTACAGACCATCTATCCGCGCTATCTGGTAGCCGAACCGGTTGCCGGTCCGCCCGGTTTGACGTTCCGCGGATTTCGCAGCGAAACGCCCTATCAGGGCGAAGATCTGGTCTTCGAGCCGAACGCGCCCGAGCATTTCCTGGCGCGCTGCTCGCAAAAAGGCGTCGCGAACTCCGGCACCTGCCTCCTGGAGCGGCGCATCGGCAAGGCCGACGTCACCCTGCGCTTTCCGCGCGACTGGCTGGACAACTGGTCGGACGTCGCCAGCGGAATCGATCGCCTGATCGCCAGGCTGCATCCAGAAACGAAGTGACCTTGCTTTCCGGCGTCACGGCCGGGCTTGTCCCGGCCGCCCCGATTCATGTGGCGAAGCAGTGCCTTCCTAAACGAGATCGCCGGGACAGGCCCGGCCATGACAAATCCGCGACAATTGCGGAAAATCAGTCCACCAGATCGACGTCGAGGATCGGCAGCTCAAGTATATACGACCGGCGGTCTTTCTCGATCTCGAGAAACAGGACCGCGATGAATTCTTCGCCGATATAAACTTCAAGCGAGTCCGTCTTTTTCGGGCGCGGCACGACACGGATATTGTCGTTGGCGAATTTGTTGCGTAGGTAGGCATTGAGCGTCGGCACCGGCTGGATGCTCGGGTCGTTGCCGATCTGGATCACCATGCGGAAATTGTAGGAACGCTCGCCCTCGTCTTCATCGACGGTGAGCTCGCCAAGATCATCTGCGCCAACGAAAATTTCAGCGGTATCGGAGGATTTCGGCACGACGCGGATCTGCGCATTGCCGAACAGCTTTTTCAAATACCCGTCGATTTTTCGGACTTCCTGGGCGTCCACGGACCGCTCCTCATCTCAAGGCAACGTCTTTGCCTGATCGGACAGCCCGGCGCAAGCGATCCGTCAACCGTCGAGCATAATGCCGTAGAGCATCTGGTCCATGGTGCGGGACGGCTCAGGGCAGCCGGCCTCGCCCACGACTTTCGCCGGAACGCCGGCGACAGTGACATTGTTCGGTACCGATTTGATGACAACCGAGCCGGCCGCGATGCGCGCGCAATGGCCGACCTCGATATTGCCGAGAATCTTCGCGCCCGCGCCGATCATGACGCCGCGCCGGATCTTCGGATGACGGTCCTCGTGCTCCTTGCCGGTACCGCCAAGTGTCACATCATGCAGGATCGAAACGTCATCCTCGATCACCGCGGTCTCGCCCACCACAAGGCCCGTCGCATGGTCGAGGAATATGCCGCGACCGATTTTCGCAGCCGGATTGATGTCGCACTGGAATACCGATGACGAACGGCTTTGCAGGTAGAGCGCAAAATCCTTGCGGGATTTGCCGTAGAGCCAGTGCGCAAGGCGGTGCGTCTGGATCGCATGGAAACCTTTGTAATAGAGCACCGGCTCTATGAAGCGGCTGGTCGCCGGATCGCGGTCCACCGTGGCGACGATGTCGGCGCGAAACGCCTCGCCGAGCGACGGCTCATCTTCCAGCGCATCGTGATAGGCCTGACGAATGAGGTCGGCGGAGACGTCGGCGTGGTCGAGCCGCTGACTGACGCGGTGGGCGATCGCAGCCTCGAGCGCGTCGTGGTGAAGGATGTTCTCGTAGATGAAGGTGGCGAGCTCTGGCTCGCGGCGTGCGACGTCCTCCGCTTCGCTGCGGATGCGCGCCCAGACCGGATCGACCTTATCAAGGGCCCGCGCGGGCCGCGTCTGATATTGAGCCATGAACGACGTACTCCTGGCGTCTCTCGATCCCCACATAGGTCTTTTATCACATTTTCGCAGCCGCCAAGTGTGCCAAAGAGTGACAAAGAGTTCGAAACAGGCGAAAGCACGCCGGACCAGCGTCCGGCGCATGGCTCATGCGCGTTGATTAAGGAAATCGATAACAGCGGTTTTGAAGACCTTGTCGCCCACCGCAAGCATGTGGTCGCGGCCGGGAATATCGAGCGCGCATGCCCCCGGAATGAGCGTGGCCAATTCCTGGGCATTGCCTGCCACCTTGTCGGTCGTACCAACGGCAACCATCACCGGGGCCACGATCGTGGCGACCTCCGCGCGGCTCAAAGTCTGCCGCAAGCCGCGGATACAGGCGGCGAGCGCGCGCAGATCGGATTTCGTCTGTTCGGCAAAAACGCGGAAGGTGCGGCCCGTCGGATCTTTCACGTCGGCGACGGTCGGAGCCTCGAGCGCTTCGGCAATGCTCTCCGGAAGCCCGACGCCGTCCACGAGGCGAATGCCAAGCCCGCCGAGAATCGCCGAACGCACGCGCGCTGGGTGCGCGACCGACAGAAAGGCGGCTATGCGCGAGCCCATCGAATAGCCCATCAGGTCGGAGCGTTCGATCTCAAGATGATCGAGCAGCGCGCGAACATCTCCGGCCATGACCGCACTGTGGTAGTCGGCAGGATCGTAAAGCTTGGTGGATGCACCGTGGCCGCGATTGTCGAGCGCAATTGCACGCCGGCCAGCTTTGGTGAGTGTCGCAAACCAGCCGGTGAGCAGCCAATTCACTTCTTTGGTCGACGCGAAGCCATGGATGAGCACGATCGGCTCGCCCTCACCTTCGTCGAGATAGGCGATCTCGACTTTTCCATTTCTGAAGCTAGGCATGCGCGGATGCTTAGCCCTGCGCGAGAGCGACAGCAATTGGCTGCTTTTGCTTCAGCCTGCGTTTCTCTCGGCGGCGGAAATAACGCAGGACCATCCTTTCGGTTGCGCTCTTGAGCGCGGACACGAAACCGAACACCGCGAACAGAGCGCCGATGAGCCAGACG
>Ga0126380_10000450_pt1 | contig 13532 bp, 10 predicted proteins | sample PanSoiMetPlot_26_FD_92544 | JGI IMG/M metagenome (GOLD analysis project Ga0126380, IMG submission 92544) | Tropical forest soil microbial communities from Panama - MetaG Plot_26 | ecosystem: Environmental > Terrestrial > Soil > Tropical forest > Bulk soil | place: Panama | collected 2016-02-17
CCGGATACCGGAAGGCGGCCAGGCTGATGCGTCTGGCGGGCAAGCTCGGGATCCCCATAGTGACCTTCGTCGACACTCCCGGCGCTTATCCGGGAGTCGAGGCCGAGGAACGCGGGCAGGCATTGGCGATCGCCCACTGCATCAGCCTGATGACGCGCCTGCCCGTCCCAGTGGTGACGGTCATCATCGGCGAGGGCGGCAGCGGTGGAGCACTGGCCCTGGCCGTCGCCAACGAGGTCCTCATCAGCGAGCGCGGGGTCTACTCGGTGATCAGTCCGGAGGGCTGCGCGTCGATACTGTGGAGCGACCCGTCGATGGCGCCCACCGCCGCCGGCAAGCTGAAGCTGGACGCGCGCAGCCTGCTCCGGATGAGAGTGGTGGACGGGGTCATCAGCGAGCCCGAAGGCGGGAGCCAGGCAGACCATCGGGAGGCGGCCAGGCGCGTCGTGGACGTGCTTCTCGCCACCCTGCAGAGGCTCTCCTCGAGCAGGCCGGAAGACCTGGTCAGCGCGCGACGGGCGAGATTCCGGTCGTGCGGCTCGGTGCGGCACGACGACCCGGTCACCGACCCAGCCGTGGCGGCGCCATGACACCGGACCTGCCCGCCGTGAACGGCCAACAGCAACCGTCGAACCAGAGCGAGGGTGCCGGCGCGATGCTCGTAGATCTTGCCCAGGTACGGAAGCACACCGTCGAGCTCCTCACGGCACTCGACCGCCCACCGCACACTCTGCGGATCCAGGCAGGAGCGGTCACCGTCGACATCACCTGGCCCGACGCGGGGACGGTCGCATCGGACACCACTGCGTCGGCGACCATTGGGGCTGCCGGTCGCAACGACGCGAGCGGCGGTGGCGGGGCGCCGGCACCCCAGACGACCGCCGACGGCGTGGCGACGGCCTGTCTGAGCTCGCCCGCGGTCGGCGTGTTCTACCACGCCCGGGAGCCGGGAGCCGACCCCTTCGTGTCCGTCGGCGTCCTCGTCCGGCCGGGCCAGCAGATCGGAATCCTCGAGGCGATGAAGCTGATGATGCCGGTAGAGGCGGACCGTGGCGGAAGGATCACTGCCGTCCTCAAGGCCAACGGTGAGCCCGTGGAGTACGGCGAACCGCTCTTCGCGCTCGAAACCGAGGGGTCGGAGGGCTGATGTTCGACAAAGTGCTCATCGCGAACCGCGGCGAGATCGCGATGCGGATCGCCCGGGCATGCCGTGAGCTCGGTGTGCGGACGGTGGCGGTCTACTCGACCGAGGATCGGGACTCCGCGGTGGTCTCGTATGCGGACGAGGCAGTCCATATCGGTCCCGGCCCGGCGAAGCGCAGCTACCTCAACATTCCCGCGATAGTCGAGGCGGCGAAGCAGACGCAGGCGGCTGCGGTGCACCCGGGCTACGGGTTCCTCTCGGAGGATTCCGACTTCGCCGAAGTGTGCGGGCAGAACGGCCTCGTCTTCATCGGACCGCCGCCGGATGTGATCGCCCAGCTCGGCGACAAGTCCGCGGCACGCCGGCTCATGGCCGCGGCGGGGCTCCCGATCCTGCCCGGGAGTCACGAGCCGCTGCGGTCTCCGGACGAGGCCCGGGACATAGTCGACCGGGTTGGCCTCCCGGTCATCGTCAAGGCGGTCGCAGGAGGCGGCGGCCGCGGGATGAAAGTGGTGTACGACCCCGCCGAGGTCCTTTCCGCGTGTGAGCTCGTATCGAGCGAGGCGCAATCCCTGTTCGGCGACTGCCGGCTCTATCTCGAACGCTATCTGCCGACCGCGCGGCACGTCGAGGTACAGGTCGTCTGTGACTCCTACGGCAACGCCATCCATCTGGGCACACGGGACTGTTCGGTCCAGCGGCGGCACCAGAAACTGCTGGAGGAGAGCCCGGCGCCGCTGCTGCCGGAGGAGATGGCCGCCCAGATGGGCGAGAGCTCGGCCGCCGGGGCGAAGGCCGCCGGGTACGTCGGGGTCGGGACCTTCGAGTTCCTCGTCGACCCGGACTCGAACTTCTACCTGATGGAGGTCAACTGCAGGATCCAGGTGGAGCATCCGGTCACCGAGCTGGTGACCGGCATCGACCTGGTGCAGGAGCAGCTCAGGATCGCCGCCGGCGGCCGTCTCACGGTCGAGCAGGGCGAGGTGTCCAGCCGGGGGGTGGCGCTGGAGTGCAGGATCAACGTCGAAGACCCGGACCGGTCGTTCAGTCCCTCCCCAGGCCGGATCGAGTCGTTCGTGCTGCCGGGTGGGCCGTTCGTGCGGGTCGACACCCACGGCTACCCCGGCTACCGCATGCCGGCGATCTATGATCCCCTGATCGCCAAGGTGATTGCCTGGGCTCCGACGCGGGACCAGGCGATAGCCCGCATGAGGCGGGCACTCGACGAGTTCCAGGCCGCCGGCCCCGGAATCCATACGACCGCGGGGTTCCTCCGTCGTGTTCTCGCCGACGGGGAGTTCCGGTCCGGCTCACACGACACCGGCCTGGTCTCGCGGCTGCTGGAGGGTGCTTCGCCGGCGTAGTGCACGCCGTGCGAGTGGCCTTCGTCGCTCGACCGTCGACACAGGAGGAGAGATGACAGCCCGAGACGGCAAGCCTGCAGACGGCAACACTGCAGGCAAGACTGCAATCGTCACCGGCGCGACGAGTGGCATCGGGCTCGCGGTCGCCGAGCTGCTCGCACGCCAGGACGCCCGCGTCTACATATGCGCGCGTGACCCGGACAATGTCGCCCTCACCGTCAAGCAGCTGCGCGAGATGGACTGTGACGTCGACGGGACAGCGTGTGACGTCCGGTCGCGCGAGGAGATCAGGGCGTTCGTCGGCGCGGCCGTCGAGCGCTTCGGAACGGTGGACATTCTCGTCAACAATGCCGGTAGAAGTGGCGGTGGAGTGACCGCCGAGCTCGACGACGAGCTGTGGCTCGACGTCATCGACACGAATCTCAACAGCGTGTTCTTCATGACCCGGGAGGTGCTCTCCGCTGGAGGCATGCTGAGCAAGGGATGGGGAAGGATCATCAACATAGCTTCCACCGCCGGGAAGCAGGGCGTTGTGCTGGGAGCGCCCTACTCGGCGTCCAAGCACGGCGTGGTCGGCTTCACCAAAGCGCTTGGGAACGAGCTCGCAAAGACCGGGATCACCGTCAACGCGGTGTGCCCAGGCTACGTGGAGACCCCTATGGCGGCACGGGTTCGCCGGGGGTATGCGGCTGCCTGGGGTGCGACGGAGGCGGATATCCTGAAACAGTTCTCGGCAAAGATTCCACTGGGCCGGTACTCGACCCCCGACGAGGTAGCGGGAATGGTCGGGTACCTGGCCTCGGACGCCGCCGGCGCTGTCGTGGCGCAAGCCATCAACGTCTGCGGTGGGCTCGGCAACTTCTGACCGCCACCGCGTCGGCATCTGTCAAGGAGAATGGGCATGCCTCGCAGCGCTACTCGTCATGTGGAACACGAGGTCACCGTCGGCGCGCCGGCCGCGCGGGTCTACGAGCTGATCGCGAACGTCGGAGAATGGCCCCAGGTGTTCGGTCCCACGGTGCATGTCGAGGTCGTCGAGAAGACGGGGTCCGCGGAGCGGATCCGCATCTGGGCGACCGCGAACGGGACCGCGAGGTCGTGGACCTCGAGGCGGGACCACGACCCGGGCCGGATGACCATCGCCTTCCGGCAGGAACGGTCCCAGCACCCGGTCGGCGGGATGGGCGGGATGTGGGTGGTGCAGCCGCTGTCCGAGGGCGCTTGCCGCGTACGGCTGCTGCACGACTACTTCGCCGCCTCCGACGAGCCGGCCGACCTCGAGTGGATCGACAAGGCCGTGGAGCGCAACAGCACCGCGGAGCTGGCGGCGCTCGAGTCCAACGCGGAGTCCCGCGGTGCCGACGAGCTGCTGACCTTCGATGACACCGTCGAGATCGACGGCGAGGCCAAGGACGTCTATGACTTCCTCAACGAGGCGCAGCTGTGGGAGGAGCGTCTCCCGCATGTGGTTCGCGTGTCGCTGAGTGAGGAGACAGCCGGACTGCAGGTGCTCGAGATGGACACCCGCACGAAGGACGGGTCGGTGCACACGACACGGTCGGTGCGGGTCTGCCAGCCGTACCAGAAGATCGTCTACAAGCAGACGGTGCTGCCGGCGCTGATGACACTGCACACGGGCCACTGGCTGATCGAGGAGCGCGACGGCGGACCGCTGTCCGTCACGTCGCGGCACACGGTGCGGATCGACGCCTCGCGCATCGCCGGCGTGCTGGGCGACGGCGCAGACATGTCCGCTGCACGGAGCTTCGTCCAGAACGTGCTGAGTGCGAACAGCATGGCGACCCTCCGCCAGGCGAAGGCCTATGCCGCGGGTGCCGGCGACCGGCCTGCGGCGACATGACGCGACCAGCGACCGCGGTGCGGGACTCCGGTACCGAGGTTCTCGTCGTCGGCGCCGGCCCTGTCGGGCTGCTGCTGGCCGTCGAGCTGCGCCGGTCGGGCGTGCCGGTCGTCATCCTGGAGCGCCGCACCACCCCGATGAGCGAGTCGCGGGCCAGCCAGCTCAGCACGCAGACGGCCGAGTTCCTGCACGAGCGCGGCTTCGACCCGCTGCTCGGGGAAGCCGTGCGCGAGCTCAGGGCGCACTTCGCCGGCCTGCCGCTGGACCTTTCGGGTCTGCCGAGCGACTACGCCGGTAACTGGAAAGTGCCGCAATATCGCACCGAGGCCGCCCTGCAGGCACGCGCGGAGGAGCTGGGCGCCGTCCTTCTCCGGGGGCACGAGCTGAGCGGGGTCAGCGAGCACGCCGACCATGTCCTCTGCCAGGCCGACTCTCCGGACGGGAGGCTCCGCATCCGCGCGCAGTACGTCGTGGGCTGTGACGGTGCCTCGAGCACGGTCCGCCGGCTGTGCGGGTTCGACGTCGCACAGACTGCCGCGACAAAGGAGATGCTGCGGGCCGACGTGACCGGTCTCGACATTCCTGACCGCCGGTTCGAGCGGTTGGAGCGCGGGCTCGCCGTGGCGGTGACTCGCGACGGGGTCACGAGAGTGATGGTGCACGAGCTCGGTCGCGGTGCGGTCTCCCGCACCACCGCGCCGCGGTTCGCCGAGGTCGCTCGGGTGTGGCACCGGGTGACCGGGGAAGACATCTCGGGTGCGAGCGCGATCTGGGTCGACTCGTTCGACAACTCCCGAGGGTTGGTCACCTGCTACCGGCGCGGGAGAGTGCTGCTGGCCGGTGACGCCGCCCACTGGCACATGCCGATCGGCGGGCAGGCGCTGAACGTCGGCCTGCAGGACGCGGTCAACCTGGGCTGGAAGCTCGCCGGGTCGGTGCACGGCTGGGCCCCGCCCGACCTGCTGGACAGCTATCACAGCGAGCGGCATGCCGCCGCCTCGAGCGTCCTCGAGTCCGTTGTGGCGCAGGAGATCCTGCTCCTCGGCGGAGGTGAGGTCGAGCCCGTGCGCGCCGTGCTGGCCGAGCTGCTCGCGCTCCCACGGGCGGGCGAGCAGGTGGCCCGGACCGTTGGCGGGCTCGATGTCCGGTACGGCGCCGGTGAGCACCCGTTGGTTGGCCGGCGTCTGCCGGCCGTCGAGCTGCGGGACCGGCCCGGCGTGGCTGCGGCGGCAGGGCTGGTGACCGGTGTAGAGGGGGCCATAGTGAGACTCACAGACCCGGATGGCTCCACCGCTGACGGAGACGAGGACACGGTTGCCCTCACCAGCGGGTGTCGGCTGCGGATGGTCCATGCCGTTCCAGTGCGGACAGACCTGTTCGATGGAACGAGCACGGTCCTGCTCCGGCCAGACGGGTACGTTGCCTGGGCCGGCAACGGTGAGGCCGACCTGGACTCGGCGCTCGCGCGGTGGTTCGGTGGGCGGCGCTGTGCGCCACCGACAGGCACGGTCGGCACGCGGCTCGCCGCGGCTCGCCGCGTGGCCTCGCCGGCATAGTCATCGCTGGTGGGAGGCAGATGTGCAACCGCGGAGCGACGGCAGTCGAGCACCCGACTGCTACGGGCCGAGAACCCAGGCGGAGTCGTGTCGAGCGAAACCGATGTGCGGATAGTAACCCGCCGCCGCCGGCGCGGACAGGAGCACGATTTTCGCGGCGGGGGCCACCTGCCGGGTGGCCTCGATGAGCGCGCGGCCGACTCCAGAGCGCTGGTACTCCCGGGCGACCGCGATGTCGGAGAGGTACGTCACGTACGAAAAATCAGAGACGCTTCTCGCGACGCCCACGAGCCTGCCCTCCATCCGGCACACGACTATCAGGTTCGCGTTCCGCACCATCGTGGCGAACCGCTCGCGGTCGGCCACGGGCCGGCGCGCACCCAGCCCGGAGGAGTGGTAGACGTCGAGGACCTCGCCGATGTCGACGTCGCTGCCTTGGACACACTCGATCTCCCACTCCATGAAGGTCCTCCAATCGAGCCGCCGGATGCTTCTGCATCGTAAGGCACGTCGGTATCCTGCCCGCGCCGGGTTGGGCACGGAGCCGTCGACCCCGAGTGCCGTTGACCCCGAGTGCCGTCGACCCGAGTGCCGTTGACCTGAGTCGGTGCTCGTGGGACAAAGAGACTCCACTGGGCCGAGAAACTCCATGGGACCGTGAACTCCGTGGTACCAGAAACTCCTCGGCCAGGATGGTTGTTCACCAGAGGAGAACCGTTGATCTGCGGCGGCATTCGGACGACGAGGGAGGCTCTCAGCCGAGGGCAGCTGTCTGCTGCCGATCACGTCGAGTCGGTTCTGGCGGCCATCCGCGAGGTGGACACTGGGCTGGGAGCGTTCCTCTCGGTCGCTTCTGACGAGGCATTGCGAGCGGCTCGCGCGGTCGATGACCGAATCCGTGCGCTCGGCCCGGCGGCGTGGCTGGACCAGCCGCTGCTGGGGGTCACCGTCTCGGTGAAAGACCTCGTCCAGACGCGGGATCTTCCCACCACGAGAGGCTCTCTGCTGGAAAACCGCCGCGCGCGGGTCGACGCGCCCTCGGTGGCGCGGCTTCGGGCAGCCGGCGCGATCATCGTCGGCAAGACGACCACATCGGAGTACGGCTGGAGCGCGAGCACCGTGAGCAGGGTGGCCGACCCGACCCGCAATCCCTGGGCACCCGACCGGTCCGCCGGAGGCTCCAGCGGTGGAGCCGCCGCAGCGGTGGCAGCACGGCTCTGCTCGGCCGCGCTGGGCACCGACGGCGCGGGCTCGGTCCGAATACCCGCGGCGTTCTGCGGCGTGGTCGGCTACAAGCCGTCGTTCGGCCGCATTCCTTACGTGCCCGCGTGCGCCGACCGGCTGGCGCATCTGGGCACTCTCGCGGCGAGCGTCGAGGACGTCATCGAGCTCGACGAGGTGCTCGTCGGTCCACATCGCGACGACCCCGACTCAGGACTGAGGTCATCGGACCCCGCGCGAGAGCCGAGGTCACTACGGGTCGGCTGGCTCGAGTTCCCCGGGACCTCGACGGAGGTGCGACGGGTCAGTGAGCAGGTGTGGCCCGTGTTCGCCGCACAAGGGCACCGACTCGAACGCATCGAGATCCCGTTCCGGGACCCCTACCAGGCCCTGGTCGACATCATCGCCGCGGCTGAGGCGGCCGGTGCGGGTCGGGCGGAGGAGCAGCGGTGTGATCCCGGCCGGGCGGAGGTCCTCCGCTACGGACGCACCGTCAGTGGCGCTGCGGTGATGCGGGCCGAGGAGGTGCGGCTCGCGCTGCGGACGGCGCTGCGGTCGGTGATGGACCGCTACGACCTCCTCGCGATGGCCACGGTTCCCATCGAGCCGTTCGACGTCGATGCGATCGGCCCGCCCTGGGCGGCCGACCCCGGCGACCTGCTCTGGCTGGCATGGTCGCCCGCTACGTACCCGTTCAACATGACCGGCCAACCGGCTCTTTCACTCCCGGTCGGTGTCACCTCCTCCGGGCTCCCCGTGGGACTCCAGTTGGTGGGTCCTGTCGGGGGAGACGAGTTGGTCCTGTCGGCCGCTCGCCGCATCGAAGCGGAGCTCGAGCCCATGCCGGCAGTGCCAGTTCGACCGACCGAAAGGATGCTGTGATCCATGTACTCCCGGCCGTGGTCCTGCCGCTACGCAGAGGGCAGCGTTGGGCGTCCAGCGTTCGTCACCGAGTTCGGCCTGTGGGACGACCAGCAGGCCGCGGTCGCCGAGCAGGTCGAGGCGCACCTCAAGGAGGTGGACCTCGTACGCCTCGTCTTCTGCGACCCGCACGGGCTGGCCCGGTCGAAGACACTGACCGCGGACTCGTTCCGTGCCGTGCTCGGCAACGGCATGGACTTCAGCCCCGGACCGTTCATCTTCGACACCGGCCATGCGGTCGCGGTGGACTTTCTCTCCGACCCGGGCGTGGGCGTCGAGGAGATCGTCGGCGCCGGTGACTTCGTCCTCGTCCCGGACCCGCGGACGTTCCAGGTCCTCCCGCAGGCCGAGCCCAGGACGGCGTGGGTGCTCGGTGACGAGTATCTGCGCGACGGCTCACCGCATCCGCTCGCCACCCGGAACGTCCTGCGCCGGGTGTGCGCACAGTACGCGGCGCGCGACCTGGCCCCGGTCGTGGGGCTGGAGGTGGAGTGGTACCTGACGCGCCGCCTCAGCGGGCCGGTGGGCAACGCTGGGAACGGCTTCGGCATGCAGGGCGCCGCCCCGGCGGTAGCGGCGATGAACGCGGGCTACCAGTTCAACCTCGACACCTACTACGACTCGGTCGCGGCGGTCGCGAACCCGTTTGCCATGCTGCTCCTGGAGCTTGGCCTCCCACTGCGGTCCATGGAGCACGAGTCCGGCCCCGGACAGATAGAGACCACGTTCAACCCCATGCTCGCCCTGGACGCCGCGGATGCGATGCTGCTGTTCCGTACTCTGGCCAAACAGACGTGTGCCCGTCGCGGCTTCCACGCGTCGTTCATGGCACTACCCCGTATCGACGGTTTCGACCCGAGTGGCTGGCATCTCCACCAGTCGGTGACCGACACCAAGACGGGGCGCAACCTGTTCTCGGTCGATGGCGACGCGGACGGCATATCCGCAGAAGGAATGAGCTACCTGCTGGGTGTGCTCGCTCGGGCCCGTGACTTCTGCCTCCTGTCGGTCCCGACGGTCAACGGTTACCGGCGCCTCGACCCGCGGTTCACCCTCTCGCCGACGCGCATCGGCTGGAGCTTCGAGGACCGCAGCGCGATGATCCGGGTGCTCGGCGGCGAGGGCTCGACGCACCTCGAGAACCGGGTCGGCGAACCTTGCGCCAACCCGTACCTCGCCATCGCCTCGCAGCTGTTCGCTGGGCTGGACGGGCTCGTCGGCGACCTCCACTCGGGCCGGCCCACCCTGCGCGGCACCGGGCTGGCCGCCGGGTTCGCCGCCGCGACCCCTGACGGGACACCGGACGGGACAGCCGACGGCTTGCCGGAGACGCTGCCACAGTCGCTCCGCGAGGCGGTGGGGGCGTTCGGCGGCCGCCACGTCGAAGAGCTGCTGGGTGAGCCGCTCGCGTCGTGTCTGGCCAAGCTCAAGAAGAGTGAGCTGTCGCGGTTCGAGGCATGGTGTGCAGACGTGCAGCCCTCCGGCGGTGAGACCACGGAGTGGGAGCAGCGCGAGTATTTCGAAGCATATTGACCAGCACCGGTGCCGGTGACGTGGTGGTGCGCTTCTCCAGCCGGTAGCTCCTGTCTGGCCACACGGAGAGCCGGCCATAGGAGGCGTGTATGTCCAGCACACAGATGCGTGTGTGCATCATCGGGGCGGGCCCACGCGGTATCTCGGTGCTAGAACGGCTGTGTGCGAATGCTCGTGAGCTGGCGCTGGACACGCAGCTGACGGTCCACGTCATAGATCCCTATCCGCCCGGGCCGGGCCAGGTATGGCGGACCGGGCAGTCGAGCCACCTGCTGATGAACACGGTGAGCTCGCAGGTGACGCTGTTCACCGACGACAGCGTGGAGATGGAGGGTGTGCTGGAGCCTGGGCCCAGCCTGTACGAGTGGGCGAGGTTTCTGACCCTCATGCGGCCGGTAGTCCCTCAGCACGACCACACGCTTGCCGAAGCGCGCGACCTCGGACCGGACTCCTACCCGACCAGGGCCTTCTACGGGCACTATCTCGAGTGGGCGTTCCGTCGAGTCGTGAGCATGGCCCCACCGGGAGTGTCCGTCGTGGTGCACCGGTCCAGGGCGGTCGCACTGGACGACACCGACGGCGACCCGCGCCACCAGTGTGTCCGGCTGGATGACGGCACTCGGCTCGGTGACATCGCCGCCGCCGTCATCAGCGTGGGGCACGTGCCCATCGATGCCACGCCGGAGGAGGCCGAGCTCGGTGCGTTCGCCGCGCGACACGGGCTCACGTACGTGCCGCCGGGCAACCCGGCCGACGTCGACCTCTCAGGAGTCGCCGCAGGTGCCGCGGTCGCCGTGCGAGGCCTGGGGCTCAACTTCTTCGACCACATGGCACTGCTCACGCTGGGGCGAGGCGGCAGCTTCGAGCAGCGGGCCGGGCGACTCACCTACCTGCCCTCCGGACAGGAGCCGCACCTGTACGCCGGGTCCCGACGCGGTGTGCCCTACCACGCCCGGGGCGAGAACCAGAAGGGCCCGCACGGGCGCCACGTCCCGGTGGTGTTGACCCCGGCTGTCGTCGCGGCTCTCCGGGCCCGGAGCAAGTCAGGTCCCGGTCTCGACTTCCGCCGTGATGTGTGGCCGTTGATTGCGAAGGAAGTCGAGACGGTCTACTACGTGACGCTGCTGAAGGCGCGTGCCTGCCGGTGCCAGGCGGAGCGGTTCCGCGCGGAATACCTGTGCCAGCAGTGGGGTAGCGTGGCGGACCGCCGGACGGTCGACAGTTTCGGGCTCTCCGATGCCCGGTGGGACTGGGGCCGGATAGCGTTCCCGCACAGCGGGCGGAGCTTCACCGGCACGGGGGACTTCCGTTCCTGGCTCTCGAGCTATCTGCGCCGCGATGTGGCGCAGGCCCGGGAGGGCAACGTCAGCAACCCGTTGAAGGCCGCCTTGGACGTCCTGCGCGACCTCCGCAACGAGATCCGTCTCGTGGTCGACCATGGCGGGCTGGCCGGCCGGTCTCATGACCAGGACCTGGACCGCTGGTACACGCCGATGAACGCGTATCTGTCTATCGGCCCGCCGACCCGGCGAGTCGAGGAGATGATCGCCCTGATCGAGGCCGGCGTCCTGGACGTCATCGGACCCCACACCGAGGTCCGGCCGGACCACGAGACACCCTGCTTCATCATGGAGTCGGGCGTACCGGGGGCACAGGTCCGGGCCACCGCGCTGATCGAGGCCAGGATGCCGGACATCGACATGCGCCGCACCGCTGACCCCCTGCTCCGTCATCTGAAGGCGACCGGGCAGTGCCGGTGGCACACGATCACGGACCCAGGGGGGACACCGCATGAGACTGGAGGGCTGGCGGTGACCGAGCGGCCATACCATCTCATCGACGCCGCGGGCACCCCGCACCCCCGCCGGTTCGTCCTCGGTGTCCCCACCGAGTCCGTGCACTGGGTGACGGCCGCCGGAATTCGCCCGGCCGTGAACTCGGTGACCCTGGGTGACGCTGACGCCGTGTCCCTGACAGTATTGTCGCTGGTCACCGAAGGGCGGGCAGAGGCACGAGCCATGCAGATCGGAGCGTGATCGCCGGTGCGCAACATCGACCCCGAATACGGCCCGGCCCCCGAATACGCCGTGGGCCCCGAATACGACATGGGCTCCGAATACGGAGTGTGCCCCGAACACGGCGTGGGCCCCGGACTCCCCGATGTCGACACAGGACTGCTGTCGCCGGTGCGGGCCGGCACCGAGGTGGAGCGGGCGACCTCCGACCGCGCGTGGCTGCAGGCGATGCTGGACGCGGAAGCCGCCCTCGCGCGAGCCCAGGCACGGCTCGGGCTGGTGCCCGGCTGGGCGGCCGAGACGATCACCGCTGCCGCGCTGGCGGACAACGTCGACCTCGTCGCGATCGCCCGCCGTTCCCGCGATGCCGCCAACCCGGTGGTCGCGCTGGTACACGAACTGACGGTGGCGGTGGCACGAGCCGACCCCGAGGCGGCCGAGTACGTCCACAGAGGATCGACGAGCCAGGACATCCTCGACACCGGCGCGATGCTCGTCGCGTCGCGCGCGCTGCGGGTGATCCTGCGGGATCTCGGGCGCACCGCGGACGGACTCGCCCGGCTGGCTGGCGCCTTCCGCGACACCCCGGCGGCTGGGCGCACCCTGACCCAGCACGCGGTGCCGATCACCTTCGGGCTCAAGGCCGCCGGCTGGCTCGAGCTGGTCTCGACGGCGTGCGAGCGTGTCGGCGGCCTGCTGGCCGGGGGGCTGCCGGCACAGCTCGGTGGGGCCGCGGGCACGCTGGCCGGCTACCTCGAACATGCCCGCCTGCACCGCGCCGGCGACGGCGCCGCGGCCGCGCCGCCGCTCGAGCCGCTGGACCAGGCGCTGTACGTGGACGAACTGTTCGAGGCATTCGCCGGCGAAGTAGGCCTTGCCACACCGACCCTGCCGTGGCACACCATCCGCACGCCCATCGCCGATCTCGGTGCCACCTTGACGCTCGTGACCGGCGCGCTCGGAAAGTTTGCCGTCGACGTCCAGTCTCTGTCGCGGACCGAGGTCGCGGAGGTGGCCGAGCCTGCGGCAGCCGGCCGTGGAGTGTCCTCCGCGATGCCGCACAAGCGTAACCCGGTGCTCGCCACGCTCATCCTGTCGGCAGCGCTGCAGACACCCGCCACCGCCGTGGCGCTCGCTCAGTGCATGCTGGCCGAGGACGAGCGCCCGGCCGGCGCATGGCACTCCGAATGGCAGCCGCTGCGGGAATGCCTCCGGTTGGCGGGCGGCAGCGCGCACACCGCGGCTGAACTGGCGGCCGGTTTGGTGCCGGCGCCCGAACGCATGCTCGCGAACCTTCAGATGACGGGCAGCCTCGTGGTGTCCGAGCGTATCGCCGCCGTGCTGGCCGCCCGGCTCGGGAAGGCACGGGCCAAAGACGTGATCGGCCAGGCTTCGGCCGAGGCGGCCCGGACCAACCGGCAGCTCGGGGCCGTGCTGCGCGGGCTACCGGAGGTCACCGGGCACCTCGACGGTGCGGATCTGGACGCGCTGCTCGACCCGGCCCAGTACACCGGCGCGGCAGGCACTCTGGTCGACCGGGCCGTCCGGCGGCACCGTGGGCGAGCAGCCGCACCGTGACGGCCTCACCGTGACGGCCCTGCCGCCAGTATCTCCACCAGCTCACCGGCCGGCAGGCGGCGAACGAGCGGGTGACCCTGGCCGGCCCACAGTGCCATGCCGTCGGCGTCGCCGCGCGCCGCGGCGGCCTGCCGGATCGGCTTGGTGAGGTGGTGGACGAGCGGATAGCCTTCCGGAGCAGCACGATGCTCGGTCACGAACCGGTTGGCCAGGCCGCGGGCCAGCCGGCCGGAGAACGCCCGGGTCAGGGCCGTCGAGGGAAACCGGCGGTCGGTGAGCGCGGCCCGGTGCGCCGGGTGGGTGCCGCTTTCCGGCGTCGCCATGAAGGCCGTGCCCAAC
>Ga0126380_10000451_pt1 | contig 13531 bp, 9 predicted proteins | sample PanSoiMetPlot_26_FD_92544 | JGI IMG/M metagenome (GOLD analysis project Ga0126380, IMG submission 92544) | Tropical forest soil microbial communities from Panama - MetaG Plot_26 | ecosystem: Environmental > Terrestrial > Soil > Tropical forest > Bulk soil | place: Panama | collected 2016-02-17
CCGGACAGGTCCAGCGCGAGCGCCTTCGCCGGGTTGACGAACGCCTCGCTGTCCGGGCGGCACAGGTGCGCGACCCGTTCCAGCTCGGCGGCGGCGGACTCGTAGGCCTGCTCGGGCATGGCCAGGATCCCGAGCCGGGCCGCGGACACGACCAGCGGCACGGACAGGCCCCAGACCATCGACCGCGGCATGCCCGACGGCTGGACCTCGATGAACCCGGCACGGGCCTGCTCGGCCAGGGCAGCGAGCGGCGAGCCCGGGCTGCCCACGCCGAGCAGGCGGCAGCCGCGGCGGACGGCCTCCCCGGCCGCCGACAGCGTCTCCTCGGTGCCGCCCGAGCAGGAGACCGCGATCACCAGGTCGGCCGCGCCCACCCACCCGGGCAGCCGGTAGTCGTGCACGGTGGTCACCTGCACCGGGCAGCCCGGGCCGGCGACCGCCGCGAGCACCTCCCCGGCGATGCCGGACCCGCCCATCCCGGTGACCACGATGGCCCGCGGCCGCCCGCCGGCGAGGAGCCCGCCGAGGTCAGCGTCGGTGGCTGCGCGCGCGGCCGCGCGTACCTGCGCCGCGGCCGAGGCGACCTGCCTGAGCATGTTGGCCGTGTCGGCCGTCTCCAGCAGCGCCGCGTCGTCGAGGCGCTCGGCCGCCGCCAGGGTCACCCCGCCGCCCCTTCTGGCTCGCTGGCCTTTGGCTGGCCGGGGCGGCGCGCCTCGTCGACCAGCAGCACCGGGATGTCGTCGCGCACCGGGTAGGCGAGCCCGCATTCGGGATTCGTGCACACCAGTTCGCTGGCGGCGTCGTCCTCGCGGAGCGGGGCGTGGCAGGCGGGGCAGGCCAGGATCTCAAGCAGCCAGTCATCTATTTTCACGGCGTCTCCCAGGGTGCGGCGGGTGTTAGCCGCCGCGCACGATGCGCAGGGCCTCGTCACGTACCGCGGCGAGGGTCTGTTCGTCGGATGCTTCCACGTTGAGCCGCAGCAGCGGCTCGGTGTTCGACGGGCGGACGTTGAACCACCAGTCCTGGCTGGTCACGGTCAGCCCGTCCAGGTCATCGGTGGTGATGCCGGGGCGCCCGGCGAACGCCTGCCGGACCGCCTCGGTCGCGGCCTGCTGGTCGGCGACCTCGCTGTTGATCTCGCCGGAGGCGGTATACCGGCCGTAACGGGCCAGCAGCTGCGACAGCGGCGCCTCCTGGGTGCCCAGCGCGGCGAGCACATGCAGCGCGGCCAGCATGCCCGAGTCGGCGAACCAGAAGTCGCGGAAGTAGAAGTGCCCGGAATGCTCCCCGCCGAACACCGCGCCGGTCTCGGCCATCCGCGCCTTGATAAACGAGTGGCCCACCCGGGTGCGCACCGGCGTGCCGCCGTGCTCGGTAATGATCTCGGGCACCGCCCGGGAGGTGATCAGGTTGTGGATCACCGTCGCCCCGGGCTCGCGGGCCAGTTCCCGGGCCGCGATCAGCGCGGTGAGGACCGACGGCGAGACGATCTGGGCTCGCTCGTCCACGACGAAGCAGCGGTCCGCGTCACCATCGAAGGCCAGGCCCACGTCCGCGCCGTGCTCCAGCACGGCCCGCTGCAGGTCGGCGAGGTTCGCCGGGTCGATCGGGTTGGCCTCGTGGTTGGGAAACGTGCCGTCCAGCTCGAAGAACAGTGGAACCACCTTGACCGGCAGCCCGGCGAGCACCTGCGGGACGGTGTGGCCCGCCATGCCGTTGCCCGCATCAACGGCGACCTTCAGCGGCCGGATGCCCGACACATCGACCAGCGACCTCAAGAAGCCCGCGTACCCCGGCAGCAGGTCACGGCTGGTGACGGTCCCGGTGCGTCCCTGATGGGCGGTCACCCCGCGCTCGGCCATGTCCCGCAACTCGGTGAGCCCGGTGTCCTGGCCGACGGGTCTCGCCCCGCCGCGGCACAGCTTGACCCCGTTGTACTTGGGCGGGTTGTGGCTCGCCGTGATCATGGCCCCGGGGATGTCCAGGCTGCCGCTGGCGTAGTAGAGCATGTCGGTGGACCCGAGCCCGCCGGCGACCACATCCGCCCCCTGCAAGGCCGCCCCGCGGCCCAGCGCCTCCGCCAGCAACGGCGAGGAGGTCCGCATGTCGTGCATGATGGCGATGGACCGCGCCCCGGTCAGCCGGGCGAACGCGGCGCCGACCGCCTCGGCGACGGTTTCGTCCAGCTCATCGGGGACGGTCCCCCTGATGTCATAGGGCTTGAAGATCTTCGAATACTGGCCCACGCTGGCCCTTGCCTCCCGTGTCAGCCCGAGGGCACGTCGTTGTGGTGGAATCGCGGCAGGCGCCTGGCGATCACGACACCCGAGCCTACCGGTAGGGCCCGCAGCCCGGCCCCGGTGTGCGTCAGCGCTGGCCGGGCTCGGCCGGGTCCGAGCGGAGCACCCGCAGGTGGCCGCGGCGGCCCACTTCGACACCCTGCCCCACAGGCTCGGCCGCAGAACCAGCCGGCGCGGCCTCCCTGACCGCGTTGGCGAGCGCCTCCAGGTCGTCTGCCTGCGTCGGCACCGGCTCCTCCGGGTGCACCGGCAGCCGCACCACATCCCAGCCGAGCGGCGCGGTCAGCCGGGCGGCGTGGTCGGCGCACAGGTCGTAGCAGTGCGGCTCGACGTAGGCGGCCAGCGGCCCGAGGACCGCGGTGGAGTCGCGGTAGACGTACGTCAGCGTGTACACCGCGTCCTGCTTGCATCCCGGCCGGGAACACCGACGCGCCATCACCAGCCAGCCTCACTCACCACACCCGGCAGCGCGGATCCGGCGGGGAGCTGGATCACGCACATACTCACAAGGGCAGACCGTACCGATATGCGGCAGCTAACGCCATCACCAGCGGCACTCGGCGTGATCGTGTCTTGCACCCCCGTGGAAACGCGCCGGTAGCGGCGGTCCATTCGAAAGTTCACTTGCCAGATGCATAACGGCTGCCGGTGGCCGGCCGGATACCCTCGGAACTGTGCAGACCGCCGAGGGGAACAACCCAGAGCGTGCCGCCCGGATCCGGCGGCGAGACCGGCACGGGCGCGGCCTGCGCGGGGCCCTGGCGCCGCCGGACGTGCCGCTGTACCGGACCCGCGCGGAGCGCTTCGACGACCTCGTCCTGCAGGCCGTGGCCCGGCTGGAGCCGCAGTGGGAGGCGCACCTGTCCGGCGTCGAGTTCGCAGTGGAGGAGATACCGCCACTGGATGAGGCCGCCGCCGGGGGCCGGGGCCCGGTGCCGTTGTCCCGCCTGGAGCCCGGCTCGCCCCGGTCCCGCGCGCCCGGCCCGGGCGACGACTGGCCGGGTGGGCTCGCCGCACCCGGCGCGGGCCTGGCCGGCGGTGACGCCGGCCAGGACCCGCCGCGGATCGTGGTGTACCGGCGGCCGCTCATGGCCCGTGCGGACGACGAGGACGAGCTGGGCGAGCTCGTCTTCGACGTGGTGGTGGAGGAGTTCGCGCGGATGCTGGGCCTCGACCCCAAGGACGTGGACCCCGGGTACGGCGGCGACTGACCGGCCCAGGGCATGTCCCATAGATCATCCAGCCTGCTGCGCGGCGGCCGGACGCGCGCCTCGCGGCGTTGTCGTCGTCGCCAATAGCTCCGCTATGGGCTCCTCCTCCGCCTTGCGATCCATCCCGCTGGACAGCCGCTCGCGACGGCATAGACCTACGGAGCACGCCCTAGCCGCCGGGCGTGACCAGCGTGCCCCGGACGGGCGGCAGCGGCACGATGGTCAGCGCGCTGGGCACGGGCAGAATCGACTCCACCGCCCCGCCCCGGCCGCTGGTGGTGATCACCCGGCCGGCGTACACCGGCCCGGAGCCGGGCAGCGGCGTGACGATCAGCGCGAAGGCAGAACCGCGGCGGGACCCGTCGGGCGTCCGCAGCTGCTGCACCAGGCTGCGGTGGGCGCGGATGACCAGCACTTTGCCCTGCGCCGCCCGGCCTTGCCCGCCGCCGGTGCCGATCTCTGTCAGCCGCACCCGCGCGCCGCGCCAGGGTGCCGACAGCACCAGCGAGGACGCCGCGCCATTGCCGGTTACGCTCGCGGCGGCCACGCCCTGCTGCTGGATCGCCGGAGCGGCAGCGGTGAAGGCGCCGGGTGACCCCTGCTGGCCGCCGGGCACCATCAGCGACGCGGTGACCGGGACGGTCGAGGAAACCACCAGCGCACCGTAGATCCCCGACAGCGATGTCAGCGAGACCTGGGCCACCGACCCGCCGGGGATGTCGAGCCCGCCGCCACCGGTGGGCCGGTACGAGCCCTTGGCGGTGATCGCGTTCAGCGTGATGTGCGCGTCCGAGGTGCCCGGAACGGCCAGGAAAAGCTGCCGGGTTCCGGCTGCGGCCGGCATGCCCGGGATGACGATGCGGGTCGCCGGCGCCGCCAACGGCGGCAGCCAGGCCCCGGCGTGCCCGGAGCGGGTCTCCCGCACCGCCGCGACCACCTGCCCGATGCTGGTGCGGACCTGCAGGGCTACCATCCGCGTCCCGTGCAGCATCTTGTCCAGGGACTGGCTGACCATGCTGTGCGGTGCCACGGCCACGCCGGTGTCGATGTTGGTTTGCAGCGGCCCGGCATCGGTGAAGCCCTGGACGGTGACGTCGGCGGGCTGCCCGCTCACGTTCATCAGGAAAACCTGGATGTGCCTGGCGGTGAAGATGCCAGGCCCGGCGAACCAGAAGTCGGTGCCCGGGCCCGCGCAGCGCGCAGCAGCCCGGCCGCCGTCGCTGACCTGCTCAGCCTCCAGCCCCCGGGCCATCGCCCCGGTCGCCTGGATCACCGCGCCGCCGGGCTTGGGCACCGTGGCCACAGACTGGCTGGCCGGCGCCGGGCTCGGTGTCGCGCTGTCTGCGGGGGCAGCCTTCTTGCCGCGGGCGGGTGCCGGTGCCGGGCGCACCCCGGTGACCGACAGGGTGCCCGGCCGGGTGAGGCTGACCAAAGGGGTCCCGCTGGCCGCGGTGCCGGGCCTGGTCACCACCGCGCGCCCGGATCCGGTCGAGGCCGGGCCCGCGATCAGCGCGACCTGGGCGGCTGGCTCCCCGGTCAGGCCCGGCGCCGGGCAGGCGCGGACCACGGTGTTGACCGGTTCCGACCGCGGCTGCTGCTGCGGGGCGCTCGCCGCGAGCGTCACGGTGTGCTTCCAGACGGCCAGTCCCGCGGCTACGGCGATGGCCACGGCCAGCACGGCGAGCGTGATGGCCCGGGTCGCGATCACGCTCACCAGTCAGCATCTTCCTGGTCGTCGCGCGCCGCGCGGTCCCGGGCACGGTGGCCAGGTTCGTCCCAATCGCTGCGCCGGGGAGCGCGGGGCGGCAGCGGTGGCAGCGGCGCCAGCGCGGCGTCGTCGCCGGCCTGGCCGCCGCGCGGCTGCTGCCCCGGCCCGGAGCCCCCTGGCCGGGGGTCTCCGGGCCTGGTGGCCCGTGCGTGGCCCGGCCGGCGGCCCCGGCTGCGGCCGGGCGCCGGGCCGGGATCGGCCCTGCCGCCGCCCGGGTAGCCGCCGGCCTCGCGGCCGCCGCCGTCGTAGCTGCCAGCCGGGTAACCGCCGCTGTCGTGGCCACCGCCGGGGTAACTGCCGCTGTCCTGACTGCCCGGGTAGCTCTCGCTCGGGTAGCCGCCGCTGTCACGGCTGCCGCGCCGGGAGCTACCGCTGCCAGAACTTCCGATGTCGTAATTTCCGCTGTCGTAACGCCCGCTGGCGTACCGGCCGGTGTCCGGCCCGCCGCGCCGGGAGCCCCCGGTGCCGGAACTTCCGATGTCGGAACTTCCGATATCGTAATTTCCGCTGTCGTAACGGCCGCTCGGGAAGCCGCCGCTGTCCTGGCCGCTGGCGGCGTCGGCCACACGGCCCGGTCCGCCCGATTGCGGGGTCGAGGCAGGCTCCCACCCTTCGCCCCGGCCCGGCGCCGGTTGCGGCGAGCCGCGACCGGCCCGGCCGAACCGGCCGGTCCCGCCCAGGCCCCGGCGGGTGGGCAGCGAGAAACGCTCCCGTGCCTCGCGTTCGGCCCGGGTGTCTTCGCCGGGGCCGCTTCCGGCACCGGCGTCGGCGCGCCCCCCGTCGCCCCGGCGCCCGCGGCGATAGTCATCCTGGCCCTCGGGAGGGTCGTAGTCTCGCCGGGCACGCCGCGGACCGAAACCACGACCGCGCGGCGCGGGATCCTGGCCCCGGCGGGGCGGTCCCGAGTCATCGCCCGGGCCGGCCGGGGCAGGCCCGAAGTCCTGGCGCGGCCTGCCTGGATCGGTGGCGGGACCGCGCCCGGCCAGCGGGTCCGGCTCCGCGCGGTGACTGCGCCGGCCTCGGCCGCTGCCGTTCGGCGCCCGGTAGGCGATGGTTTCGCCGCTCAGGTCCGCCGCCGCGGCGCGGCGGCTCCGGCCCGCCGGGACCGGCTGGTCCGGTACCGGGGCATCGGGGCGATCCGGGCCGCCGGGATACGGCCGGCCGCCGGAGGGTGCCGCATCGCCCGGATAGGGCTCCTCCGCGCCGGACGGCCCGCCCCGGCGCGGCCAACCTACCCGGACGCCGGCGGGCACGGCAGCGACGCGCCGGACGAAGGCCTGGGCGGGCATGGCGGGACGCGGCATCTCGGTGTCCGGCAACTCGGGCTCGTCCTGGCCGCGCCGGAGCCTGCGGCGGCGCCGGGTCCCTTCGTCGGCGTCCCGGCCGCGGCTGGCGTGGCGGCGGCGGCCCGGCGGGGCGAATGCGTCGTCCTCGGCGGAGGCTTCTTGCTGTTCCTGGATGGCTTCGGCGGCCGTCCGGGAGCCGGGCAGGCCCAGGCCGATGACCACGAGCGCGGCAAGGCCGGTCAGCGCGACCACGACCGTGCGGCCGATGTCGTTGTGGCTCAGCGACAGCGTGCCGCCGCCCGGCGGCAGCCGGAACCCCTGCGCCCAGCCGTTCACCGGCGCCGCGAGCGGGGCGAGCGGATGGCCGTTCACGCTTGCGGACCAGCCGCCGGCCGGTTCGGCGAGCGCCAGCGTGCCCCCGGCGGCCGGGGCCCGCGCGCCGGTGACCTTGACCGGCCCCGAGGCAACGGGGACCACGGTTCCACCGGGCTCGGTCACGGTGACCCGGGCGGTCGTGTCCACCAGCCGCCACAGCCGGAACGAGGAGGTGGCGCTCACCGGCCGCAGGCCGGGCACGCCATCAAGCAACTCGGCCAGGTCCGGGTTCACCGGTGCGGGCAACAGCACGTAGCCGATGCCGAACCCGGCGAGCGCGCGGCCCTGGTCTGTGACGGCACCGCCGTCGGGCGCGGTGAGGGTCGCCACGGTCTTGCCGAGGGCGCGCTGAGCCGCCGCGGGCAGGGCCAGTTCCGGTGAGCCGATCAGCGGGTCGGTGTCGCGGAGGACCAGGTACGTCACGCCGCCATGCGGGGCCGAGTTGAGCATCAGGGTCCGCAGCTGCTGCCCGGTCTGCGAGGAGACCGCCACGAACTCCGGCAGCAGCTTCCCGGCCGAGGGCCGGACCGGCCCGGTGACCCCGGAGGTCACCCAGTAGGCGGCGGCGAGCACGGGAGCGGTGCAGGCCACGACGCCGAGGCCGAGGACGGCAAGCCCGGCGGGCATGCGCCACCGGCCCGCCCGGAGCAGGCCGGGCGCCTCGCCGACCGCGGCCACCACGGCGAGCAGCAGTCCGGCCGCGGCGACGGCGAGCGCGGGCCCCGGCCAGGCCCGGACCGGGGCGGCCTGGCCGGCCTCGGTGATGACGACCCGGCTCACCGCTGCCGCGATGATCAGCCCGGTGACACCCACCGCCCAGCCGGCCAGCACCATGCCGCGGCGGTTGCTGGCCACGACGGCGACGGTCGCCGCGAGGACCAGGCCGGCGGTGACCCAGAACGGCGGCAGCCCCGGGCCGCCCGGGGACAACAGCAGCAGGGAGCGCGCCGGGAGGCCAGCGGTGGCCAGGCCGGGCCGGGCCAGGCCGGCTTCGAGGAAGAGCCGGGCCGGGTGCGTAAGGATGTCGAAGGACCAGGGCAGCAGGAGCAGCGGCGGCACGGCCAGCACGATCAGCGCGTCCAGCGCCCGGGAGCGGCGGTATCTCATCGCCAAGCCCGCCGCCATGGCCACGGCCGCGATCAGCCAGAACAACGGGACGAAGGCCGTCACGACCGCGATGAGGAACCCGGCCGCCCAGGCGGCCCGCCGGGCCCGGCGGCGTGGCGCGGTGAAGACCCGCCCGGCGAGCACGGCGATCGGCGGAAGCAGCACGAGCAGCACCGCGGTGCCCAGCCTGCCCGCCGCGACCGCGCCCATCCCCACCGGCAGCAGCGCGTACGCCAGCGCCCCGATCACCCGGGCCGGCACGTACGAGGTCACCCGGCGGGAGGCGAGGTATGCGGTGGTACCGGCGAGCGGCACGCACCCCAGCAGGATCACGTCCACCGCAAGCCACGGCTTTCCACCCAGCACGGTGGCCAGCGCGGCAAGCACCGCGACGTAGGGCGGAGCGCTCGCGGCGGTGCCGACGCCAACCGGGTGGAACCCCTGGACGTACTCGTGCCAGAGGCCGGAGGCGCCGCCCCAAGCCGGGACCAGGGCGCCGCCGCCGAGCGGGGTGAAGCCGAGCAGGGACCGCTCCGCGACCAAGGCAACCACGGTGAGGGTCACGAACAGCAGCACCCCGGGGCTGGTGAGCACCCGCTGGGCTAGGCCGGTGTCGACCAGCAGCGAGTCGTCGTCGGACGGGTCGTCGGTCGCGTGATGACTGCCGACGGCTTCGGCGGGCAGCGTCTTGGACAGGGTGCTGGTCGTGTACTCGGCCAGCACGCGAAACGACCTGCCGGGCGGAAGGTCGGCCGCCATCCGGCTGAACGCCTGCTGGCGGCCGCGGGCCCGGATGCGCCGGGCGGACATTAGGCGCAGCGGGTGAAAGGCCACCGAGGTGTAGGCGGCAAGCTCGTCCAGGGCGGCCGTGGGGCGCTTGGCCAGCAGGAAGAACATCGTGCGCAGGGCCGACAGCACCAGGTTGCCCGCGAGCGCGGAGAGCATCGGGCCGCGCGGCAGGTTCCCGGTGAGCACCAGCAGCGCGTTGCGGCGGTCCTGGCGGCGGCGGCGCGGGGAGGCCGAGGCGTCGCGCCGGTTCCGCGCCGTGGCCTCGACGTGATAGACGACGGCGCCGGTGACGACGCGGACCCGGTACCCGGCGGCCTGGACCCGCCAGCAGAAGTCGGTGTCCTCCCGGAAAAGGCGCATGCCCGGGTCGAAGCCGCCGACCTGGTCCCACACGTCACGGCGGGCCAGCATCCCGGCACTGCTCACGGCGACCACATCGCGGTCGCCGTCGTGCTGGCCCTGGTCGACCTCACGGGGCTCGATGCCGGTAATCCGCCGCCCTACGCGGTCGATCGTGGTGCCGGATTCCAGCAGGACGTCCCGGTCCGACCAGTCCATGACCTTCGGGCCGAACACCGCCGCCTGGGGCGCCTCGTGCGCCCCGGCCAGCAGCCGTTGCAGCGCGTCCGGCGCGGGCTCACTGTCGTCGTGCAGCAACCAGACCCACTCGGTGCGGTCCTCACGGGACGAGCCCGTCAGCGGGACGTGGGCGTTCGCGGACCGATGGCGCAGGGCCTGGGCGACGGCAACGCCGTACCCCGTGGTGCGGTCCATGCCGAACACGGCCGAGCGGCCGAAGGCCTGGGCAAGCATCGAGCCACTGCGGTCGGTGCTGCCGGTGTCGACGGCCACCACGCGCTGCACCGACCTGGTCTGCTTGGCCAGGGCATCCATGACACGCGGCAGCCACGCGGCTCCGTCATGGGCGACGATCACCGCGGTAACAATGTCCGGGCTGTGCGTGCTGTCTGGTGACACGTTCCCGCTAGCTGCTCGCAGTGGTCACCTGCCGAGGCATGCAGGGCCGCCCCCTGGCGTCCCGGCGAGGCTGGGGCACGCGCTGAACAATACGCGAACCGGGGGTGGCCGGGCGGGCAGACGACGGAAGATAGCCCGGGGCCATGCCGGGCGTCTTGCCTGCGGAAACTGGTTGATTTGCTGGTCAGGCGAGGGGCGCGGGGGTGATCAGATGGGCACAGATAGCCCGGGCGGTGCTGTGCCAGCTGAGACTGGTGGGACTCGGTTCGGCCGGGAGCCGACGTCAGCCGGGGGCGTGGGGTCCGGGGGTCCGGGGCCCCGGATGGAACCCTGAGAGCGCGGCCTCGGCGAAGCTGGCCAAAGGCCATCGAGCAGGGCTAGCCCGTCACGGCGCTCAGGCGCCGCGCTTGAGCCGGCGGCGCTCGCGCTCGGAGAGGCCGCCCCAGATTCCGAAGCGCTCGTCGTGTTCGAGCGCATATTCAAGGCACTCGGCACGCACCTCGCAGGAGCGGCACACCTTCTTGGCCTCCCGGGTGGAGCCACCCTTCTCCGGGAAGAACGCCTCCGGATCGGTCTGGGCACACAGCGCGCTGTCCTGCCAAGACATTCCCCCGGCGTCGTCCTCGCCGATACCAAAGATGTCGAGCCCGAGCGGGACGACCTCAGTCACGGCGCACCTCCCTTCCTTCCCGGGAACCCCGTTTCCGTACACGCCTCTCCCGGGGATGGACGCAAACTACACAAGTGAAATTACACGCGCGTGTCTTGCGTCGCGTCAAGCGGGATCCGTGATATTGGCTCTGGTTTCCACTGGATGACTGGCATATCCGGGCAGAAACCCTGGGGGCGGGCGGCCAGCGGGCGCGGGCGGTTGCCAGACTTGCGGCCATGCGCATCACCGTGCCCGCGGGCGGGGTCGGGGCCGCCCGCTTCCTGCGCGGGCTGAAAGCCGAGGCCCCCGAGGCCGAGATCACCGTGATCGGCAACACCGGCGACGACATCACGCTGTTCGGCCTGCACGTGTCCCCCGACCTGGACACCGTCATGTACACCCTCGGCGGCGGCATCAACGAGGACCAGGGCTGGGGCCGGGCCGGGGACACCTACCGCGTCCTGGGCGAGCTCAAGGCCTACGGCGCGGGCCCGGACTGGTTCGGCCTGGGCGACACCGACATCGCCACGCACCTGCACCGGACCAGCATGCTGGCGGCCGGGCTGCCGCTGTCGGCGGCCACGGCGGCGCTGTGCCAGCGGTGGCAGCCCGGCGTGCGGCTGCTGCCCATGTCGGATGACCGGGTGGAGACCCACGTCGTGCTGGCCGGCGAGGGCGGGCGCACCGTGCACTTCCAGGAATGGTGGGTGCGGATGGGCGCGCAGGAGCCCGCCGCTGGCTTCGTGTTCGCCGGGGCGGCGGAGGCCGCCCCGGCACCCGGGGTGCTCGACGCCATCGCCGGGGCCGACGTGATCCTGCTCCCCCCGTCCAATCCCGTGGTGAGCATCGGCGCCATCCTGGCCGTCCCCGGGATCGCCGAGGCCATGCGCGCGAAGACAGTGGTGGGGGTGTCCCCGATCATCGGTGGCGCGCCGGTGCGCGGCATGGCCGACAAGTGCCTGGCCGCGCTCGGCGTGCCCGCCTCCGCGGTCGGGGTCGCGGCGCACTACGGGCCGGAGTTCCTCGACGGCTGGCTGGTGGACGAGCAGGACAAGGCCGCCGCGGACGCGCCAGAGCTGGCGGGCCTCGCCGTCCGCGCGCTCCCGCTCTACATGAGCAGCCCGGCGGCGACCGCCGCGATCGCCCGCGCCGCCCTCGACCTGGCCCAGGAGTTGCGCCCATGAGCACGCCCCTGGTACCGGCTACGAAAGTGATGGTTGTGACGATCATCACCGTAGAAAGTGATGGCTGTCACAATCATCGCGAACGGCCGCGGCTACCCGCCGCGCGGAGGCTGCGATGAGCGTCACGATTATCCCGGTCGAGGGGCTGCCGGAGATCACGGCCGGGGCGGACCTGGCCGGGCTGATCGCCGAGGCGGCCACCGGCCTGGCCGACGGCGATATCGTGGTGATCACCTCCAAGATCGTCAGCAAGGCGGAGGGCCGGGTTGTCCGGGCGGGCCGGCAGGACGCCATCGACGCGGAAACCGTCCGCGTGGTGGCCCGCCGCGGCCAGACCCGGATCGCGGAGACCCGGTACGGGCTGGTGCTCGCCGCGGCCGGCGTGGACGCCTCGAACACCCCGCCAGGCACCGTCGTGCTGTTGCCCGAGGACCCCGATGGCTCGGCACGCAGGCTGCGCAAGGCCCTCCGGGGCCGCCTGGGCGTCCGTCTGGGGGTGCTGGTCACCGACACCCTGGGCCGCCCCTGGCGCGCCGGGCAGACGGACGCGGCGATCGGCGCGGCGGGCGTGGCGCCGGTGCGGGACTACCGCGGCACCGCGGACACGTTCGGCACGCCCCTGGAGGTCACCGTCGCCGCGGTTGCCGACGAGATCGCCGCGGCGGCCGACCTGGTCAAGGGGAAGGCAGCAGGAATCCCTGTTGCCGTGGTCCGCGGGCTCGCGGACCTGGTCACCGAGGCCGACGGCCCCGGCGCCCGGGCGCTGATCCGGGCCGCGGCCGACGACATGTTCCGGTTCGGTTCCGCCGACGTGCTGGCGGCGCGGCGCACCGTGCGCGACTTCACCGCCGAACCGGTGGAACCGGCGGCGGTCACCCGTGCGGTCGCGGCCGCGATCACCGCGCCCGCGCCGCATCACTCCACGCCGTGGCGCTTCGTCGTGCTGGAGTCGCCGCAGGCGCAGGGCGCGCTGCTGGATGACATGCTCGCCGCGTGGATCGCCGACCTGCGCGGCGACGGGTTCACCGAGGACCAGATCGCCCGCCGGGTGCGCCGCGGTGAGCCGCTGCGGCGGGCACCGCTGCTGATCGTGCCGTGCCTGCACGCCGAGGCCGCGCACCGCTACCCTGACGACCGGCGCAACGCCGCCGAGCGGGAGATGTTCGTCGTCGCCATGGGCGCGGCCGTGCAGAACCTGCTCGTCGCCCTGGCCGTCGAAGGGCTCGGCTCGTGCTGGGTGTCCAGCACCATGTTCTGCCGCCCGGTGGTCACCGAGGCGCTTGGCCTGCCGGACGGCTGGGAGCCGATGGGCGCGGTGGGCGTCGGCCACCCGGCCGCCCCCGCCCCGGACCGCCCGCCCCGGAACCCGGCGGCCTTCATGATCACCCGTTAACCGTGGCTGCCAGGCAAACCCGATCCCGCCTCCCGCCTTATCATCTGAAACGGCCGGTTTGGCGTCCGGTTTGTCCTGGTTCGGAGAGCCATTTCGAGTGATAAGGCAGATCTGAGTGCGGGCTGGCCTGGCGGCGAAGGCTAGCCCCGGACCAGGGGAAGGTGAGCACCCCGGACGGAGGTGCACACGCCGTCGCTCAGGGCAGCCGCCGCCATTCGTTCTTCAGCAGGATCTTCATACAGGGTGGTGCGCTGCCGCAGCGTCCTGCCGAGCGGGCCAGCCAGGGCAGCCATCTGGCTGATGGTCTTGTACGAGCCGTTCTGGGACCCGGCCATCCGGCTGATCGTCTCTTCCATCAGGGTGCCCCCGATGTCGTTGACTCCTCCGGCCAGCACCTCCCGGCAGCCTTCGTCGCCGAGCTTGACCCAGGAGCACTGGATCGAGCCGATCGCGCCGTGCAGCATCAGCCGGGACACGGCGTGCACCGC
>Ga0126380_10000453_pt1 | contig 13526 bp, 10 predicted proteins | sample PanSoiMetPlot_26_FD_92544 | JGI IMG/M metagenome (GOLD analysis project Ga0126380, IMG submission 92544) | Tropical forest soil microbial communities from Panama - MetaG Plot_26 | ecosystem: Environmental > Terrestrial > Soil > Tropical forest > Bulk soil | place: Panama | collected 2016-02-17
AGCAGGTGCCGCCCGAAGCGGCCGGTGTGGCCGACGTCGTAGCTCTGCTCCAGGCTGGCGCGTTCCTTGAACAGAGCGGCGACCTGGTCGATCGATAACAGCGCGACGACGACGGCGGTCACCACGACGACCCCGGCCAGCGCGAACAGGACGATGCGGGCGCGCTCGCGCGTCGAGCGCATGGTGATGAAGGACAGCGCCATCATGACGACGGCGGCGATCGCGAACTGGCCCCAGGCGCCGCGCGAGAACGATAGGAACAGCGCCGCCAGCAGCAGCATGAGGAGAACGCCGGCGCGAAGACCGTCGGCGAGGCGGCCGGCGAGAACGCGCTGGAACGCGAGCAGGGCCGGCAGCACGAGGAAGGCGCCGAGCACGTTGGGGTCGTTGAAGGTGCCGCGCGCGCGATCGTAGAGGACGAACAGATCCGCGCCCGGCAGCAGGCGGAAATAGCCGACGACGCCGGCCAGCGCCGCGATCGCCGCCGCCGCACTATAGCCGCGCAGCAGCAGCGACAGCCGCGCCTGCGTGTTGGTGCCCAGCATGGCGGCAAACAGCAGCGCCGTCACGCCGAGGTAGCAGGACACGAGCACCCACAGCAGCGTCTTCGGCTGGCCGAGCACCGGGATGACCGCGACGGCAAAGCCGATGTTGTAGAGCACGAGCAGGACGGCGAACGGCATGAGCGCCGACGACAGCGACAGGCCGGTGGCGACTAACGCGACGATCGCCAGCAGCGACGCCATCTCGTAGGGGCTCGGCTCCATGAACACGAATGCGCCGAACAGGCCGGTGAGCCAGAGCAGCGCGCCGCGCAGCGCTTCCACCGAGGCCGTCAGCCGCGGCGCATGCACGGCGGGCGCGGTGCTCATCAGTAGGCGTTCTCGTGGCGCGCCAGCGCCACCGGCGTCATGGCCAGGATGTACAGGTCGAACAGCACCGACCAGTTCTCGATGTAGTAGAGGTCGTGCTCGACGCGGCGCTGGATCTTCTCGTGCGTGTCGGTCTCGCCGCGCCAGCCGTTGACCTGGGCCCAGCCGGTGATGCCGGGCTTGACCCGGTGGCGGGCGAAATAGCCGTCGACCGCCTCGTCATACAGGCGGTTCTCGGCCTTGGCATGCATGGCGTGCGGCCGCGGGCCGACCAGCGAGAGGTCGCCCTTGAGCACCACGTTGATGAGCTGCGGCAGCTCGTCGATGCTGGCCTTGCGGATGAAGCGGCCGACCCGGGTCACGCGCGGATCATTGCGCGTCGTCAGGCGCGCCGCGGTCGCATCGCACTGATCGACGTACATCGAGCGGAACTTGAAGACCTCGATCATCTCGTTGTTGAAGCCGTAGCGCTTCTGCTTGAAGAAGACCGGGCCGCGGCTGTCGAGCTTGATGGCGATGGCGGCGAGCACCATGACGGGCGTCGCGGCAAGCAGCAGCAGGGCGCCCACGAGCTTGTCGAACAGCCATTTCATCACCACGTCCCAGTCGGTGATCGGCTTGTCGAACAGGTCGAGCACCGGGACATTGCCGATATAGGAGTAGGAGCGCGGCCGGAAGCGCAGCTTGTTGGAATGCGCGGCGAGACGGATGTCTACCGGCAGGATCCACAGCTTCTTGAGCATCTGCAGGATGCGCGCCTCGGCCGAGATCGGCAGCGAGAAGATCACCAGATCGACGCGCGTGCGCCGCGCGAACTCGACCAGATCGTCGACGGTGCCGAGCTTGTGGCGGCCGGCCAGCGTGTCGGGCGAGCGTTCGTCGCTGCGGTCGTCGAACACGCCGACCACGTGCACGTCGGAGTCGCGCTGCGCCTTGATTGCCTCGATGAGCGACTCGCCGGCCTCGCCGCCGCCCACCACGATCGTCCGCCGTTCGAGCCGGCCCTCGTGGCTCCAGTGGCGCACCACCGCCGCCAGCACTGCGCGGAAGCCGACCAGCGCCAGGAAGCCGACGATGTAGCTGCCGGCGAGCCAGACGCGGGAGAACATGCCCTCGAACTTGGCGAAGAACGCGGCCGCCATGGCCAGGAGGAACACGATGGTCCAGGCCACGCCGAGCCGCGTGATCTGCCGCACCGGGCTGCGGAATGCCTGCACGTCGTAGACGTCGGCGACCTGGAACGCGAGCACGGCCAGAACCGCGATGCCGATGAAGGCGCCGGCGTAGTACCAGGCGAAGCCGTAGCTGGGGAACACATAGACGAGGTGGATGGCCAGGCCGATGGCGGCGATCGAGATGGCATCGATCATGCGCACGATGCCGGCGAGCACGATGGGCGAATAGGCGGGCGCGACCGGCTCGGCCGCCACCCGCTCGGCCTCCGGCATCAACGGCCGGGTAGGCGCGAGCGCGACCGCTGCTGCCGGCGCAGCGGCGGCGGTGCACACGGGGGCGGCGCCCATCACCTTGCGAGCGTCGAACTGGAGCATGACACGCTTACACAGCAACCAGGGTTCGGAACCGCCGGCGAAACTCGCCGGTCCTGTGGTAGGGCAAAAAGGTTCAAGAAATACTTAGAGCGGGATGACTTTCTCCGAATCGCCATCCCGCTCTAACTCACGCTTGGAGCATGATCTTTTCCGAAAACCGGCATCCACTTTCGGGATCATGCTCTTGGCTCGACGCGAGCTTCGTCAGCATGGTTAACGATCACGGGCCGCCATCGCGTCGCTGTAGGCGGCAAGCACCGCGTCGGTCATGGCGGCGGCGGAGAAATTCGCGCCGACACGCGCGTGCAGGCGCGATGCCGCGGCGCGCGCGGCGTCCGGCTCGCGCAGCCTCGCGGTGATGGCGGTCGCCAGCGCGGCGGCGTCGCCGGGCGAAACGAGGTCGGTCGTGTCCGGCCCAAAAATTTCCGGGATGCCGCCCACGCGGGTGGCGATCATCGGCACCGCGGCGGCCGCTGCCTCGAGCACCACATAGGGCAACGATTCTGCCCGCGAGGGAACGACCAGGATCCGGCCCGCCGCGAAGGCCTCGCGCGTCGGCAGCGCGCCGGCGAACCGTACCGCGCCGTCGAGACGCAGGGCGCTGATCCTGGCGGCGAGCGCCGCCCGGTCTGGTCCGTCTCCCACCACGGTGGCGGTCACCGGGCGCCACGCGCGTGCAACCAGCGCCATGGCGTCGATCAGCACGTCGATGCCCTTCAGGGCGCGCAGTTCGCCGACGAACACGAGATCGGTCGCATCGGTGCGCGGCTCGACGGCCAAGAACTCGTCCGGCGTGACGCCGTTGTGCACCACGCGCGCCAGCCGCGGCTCGCCGATCTTGGCCGCGAACGTCTCGCGCGCATAGGCGCTTTCGAACAGCACGAGCTCGCTGCGCGGGATGAGCAGCCGCTCGGCCGCGAGATAGAACAGCCCGGCGGGCGCGCCCCAGCCGTAGTGCAGGCTGCCGCCGTGCGGCGTGTAGACCCGCAGCGCACCGGCCGCCGCGGCCAGGCGTGCATAGGCGCCCCCCTTGGCGCCATGGCCGTGCACCACGTCGGCGCTGCGCTCGCCGGCATGGCGGGCGACCGCGGCAACCGCCGTGATGTCGCTGACAGCAACGTGGCGGCGCATGGGCAGGCGCGTCACGCCAAGCGTCAGCTGCGGCGCCAGCGCTGACAGGACCGCATGGGCGCGCTCGCCGCCGGTCAGCGCATCGGCGACAATGCCGACCGCATGGCCGCCCGCCGCCTGGCCGCGAGCGAGATCGACCACATGGCGAAACAGCCCGCCGACCGGCGCGCGCAGAACATGGAGAATCTTCAGCGGCTGGCGCGGCTCCGCCGGCATGGTCAGAACCAGCGCTCGGAGACCAGGATGGTGTCGCCGGGGCGGAGCGGGAAGGTGAGGGGGACTTTGCCGCGATAAGGCTGGCCGTCGACGGTGCGGCTGACCTCGACCCTGGCCTTGCTGGCGCGCGGCGAGAAGCCGCCCGCGATGGCGACGGCGGTCTCGGCCGTCATGTTGGCGACGTAGGGGTACTGGCCGGGCGCCGTGACCTCGCCGAGGATGAAGAAGGGGCGATAGGCCTCGACCTCGACCGCCACGTGCGGCTCGCGGATATAGCCGTTGCGCAGTTTTGCGGCGATGTTCTGGGACAGCGCGGCGGTGGTGTGCTCGCGGGCATAGACCGCGCCGATCAGCGGCATGGTTATGTTGCCGGCGGCATCGACCGCATAGGAATTGGACAGGCCGTCCTGGCCGAACACGACGACGCGCAGCTTGTCGCCGGCGTCGAGCATGTAGGCAGGCTCCGCCGCCATTGCGACGTGGGGCGGTCCCATCGCGGGCGACGGCGCAGGGGGACCCATCACGATGGGCGGCGCCATGGGCGCAGGCTGGGCCGGCGCCGCAATTGCGGGCGCCGTGACGGCGGCCGCTGCGACGGCAGGCGCCGCAACGACGGGCGCCGCGATGGCGACCGGGCCCGGCGCGCGCTTTTGCATGCAGCCGGAGGTCGCGAGCGCAACCGCGAGAGTGACGAGCAGGGGGCGGGTGACCCGCATGACGCACAAATCCGATCGGCGACGAGCCGGCTCGGATTAGGCCCCGTTATGGTTAAGAAAGCCTGACTTCTGTCGCGACAGGGCGAGTTGAAAAAATCCTCGCAACGGTGCGCGCTGCCTGACGGAAGCACCGGACGCGCCTGGTCCCGGCCGTGCGCGCGCACTCCTTATCCGTCGACCCGCGGGCTAAAGCGTTAACGCGAATTAACGACCGGCAACCCCGGCTTTTGCCGGTGCCCCGACACCAATTAACGTGGCCTCAACCATGATGGTGTCTTAATGCCGTGGGGACGGCCTGCGCGCTTTCGGGCCGTAGCTGAGGTTTTTCATATGGGCGCTGGGCCGACGGACGAGCTCGATCTGGGCGCGGTCGGGCGTGCGCTCATGCGCAAGAAGCTTTGGGTGATCATGCCCGCCCTGGTGGTGGCGGCACTCGCCTTCGTGACCGTCAACCTGGTGTCGCCACGCTACCGGTCGGAAGCGCGCCTGCTTATCGAGGGGCGGGAGAACGTGTTCCTGCGCCCCGAGGCGGAAAAGCTCGCCGAGCGCGAGCGCACGGTCGACCAGGAGGCGGTGAGCAGCCAGGTCCAGCTCGTGCTCTCGCGCGACCTCGCCCGCCGGGTGGCCAAGGATCTCAAGCTCGGCGAGCGGGCGGAGTTCGATCCGGTGCTGCACGGCAGGTCGTTCCTACGCCACGTCTTCAGCTTGGTGGGGCTGGGCAAGGACCCGCTCAAGATGAGCCCGGAAGAGCGGGTGCTGGAAGCCTATTACGAGCGGCTGACCGCGTTCGGGGTCGACAAGTCACGGGTGATCGCGGTCGAGTTCTCCTCGTCCGATCCGGACCTGGCGGCCAAGGCCGCCAATGGCATCGCGGAGGCCTACCTGGCGCTGCAGCAGGGGGCCAAGCAGGACCAGACCCGAGTCGCCAGCCAGGTGCTGGGCGGCGAGATCGACAACCTGCGGCGGCGGGTGGCGGAGGCGGAAGCCAAGGTGGAAGAATTCCGCGCCAAGTCCAACCTGTTCGTCGGCGCGAACAATACCAGTCTGTCGAACCAGCAGCTGGGCGAGCTCAACTCGGCGCTGGCGCTGGCGCGCTCGCAGAAGGCGGAGGCCGAGGCCAAGGCGCGGCTGATCCGTAACCTGCTCAAATCCGGCCAGCCGCTGGAATCCTCCGACATCGTCAATTCCGAGCTGATTCGCCGCCTCTCCGAGCAGGGCGCCACTTTAAGAGCGCAACTGGCCGAGCAATCCTCGACGCTGCTCGGCAACCATCCGCGCATCAAGGAGCTCAAGGCCCAGATCGCAAACCTGGACGAGCAGATGCGGCGCGAGGGCGAGAAGCTGGTGCGGGCGCTGGAGAACGATGCCCGCATCGCCGGCGCCCGGGTGGAGGCGCTGACCGCCAGCCTCGATCAGCTCAAGCGCCAAGCCGGCTCGACCGGCGAGCAGGACGTGCAGCTGCGTGCGCTCGAGCGCGAGGCCAAGGCGCAGCGCGACCTGCTCGAATCCTACCTCGCCAGGTACCGCGAGGCGAATGCGCGCGAGCAGTTCGACATCGTGCCGGCGGAAGCCCGCATTATTTCGCGCGCCGTCGTCTCCAACACGCCGGCGTTCCCGAAAAAGGTGCCGATCATCCTCATCACGTCCATCGCCACGCTGCTGCTGTCCACCGCCTTCGTCACCACCGGCGAACTCCTCGCCGGAAACGTCTACCGCCCCGCCGACCCAAGCGCTGAGGTCGTGGCGGCGACCGTTACCAGTGATGCCGCGCAGGTGCCGGCGGCAGCCAACACCGGCCAGCCTCACCCGGCTGCTCCTGCGCTCGGCCCAGCGGCCGCGCCGGCCGCCTCCATGGCAGCGGCGCCCACTCCGTCGGCCACGCCAGCCCCGCAGCAACAGGCCGCCTCGGCCGACCAGATGGCCAAGCTGCGCCAAACCGGCCGCCTCACCGTGCTCGGCATCGCACGCGGCGTCGGCACGACATGCACCGCCGTCGCGCTCGCGCGGGCGCTGTCGCCGGGGGGGCGGGTGGTGCTCATCGACCTAGCGCTGCAGGGACCCAACCTGGCGGCGCTCTCCAGCGAGCCGGGTGCGCCCGGGATCGCCGAACTGGTGCGCGGGGCCTCGTCGTTCCGCCACATCATCACCCGCGACCGCGGCTCGCGCGTCCACCTGATCGCGGCCGGCCGCCTGCCGGCCGATACCGGCGCGATCATGCGGTCCGAACGGCTGATCACGGCGGTGAAAGCCCTGGCGCAGACCTATGATCGCGTGATCCTCGACGCGGGCGCGTTCCCGCAAGTGGCGCTCGAGCGCCTGGCGCGGCTTGCGCCGCACGCGGTGCTGGTTGCCCCCGGGATGCCCGAGTCGGTAACCGGCGCGGCGCGCGATCGCCTCATCGAGGCGGGATTCGACGACGTGACGCTGTTCATCGACACGCCGCCGCGGCCCGACACGACGCTGGGACCGGACATCGAAGCAGCCTGACGCCGGCGCCCCGGCGGCCGCATTTTGCCGCTACCGCATTTTCCACTTGGTTTGACGCAGCTCCATTCATCATTGCCGGGCCCCGATCACGTCCGGGGCAGGCTCGATCCGGCAACCCGTCGTGTCGAATCGGCTTGCATCGTCGATGGATGCGCGGGTCAAGCCGCGCATGACGAGTGAGTTGCAGCAGCAACCTGCTAGCGCTGGCGATCCGTTGACTGTACCGACTCGAACAGGAACCAGGTCCGCCGCTCGGCCGCGTCGATGAAGGTCTCGAGCATGCTGGTGGTCCCGACATCCTCGTGCTTTTCGGCGATCTCGCGCGCCTCGCGCAGGTTGTGGACCATCGCCTTGTTGTCCCCCATCAACTCGCGCAGCATCTCGTGAGGCGGGACGAACTCCGCATCGTTGTCCTTGACGCGCTGCAGGCTGGCGATATGCCCGATCGAGCGCAATGTCGTGCCGCCGATCTTGCGCACCCGCTCGGCAAGTTCGTCGGTGGTCGCGAAGATCTGCTCCGCCTGCTCGTCGAGCAGCAGATGATAGTCACGGAAGTGCGGCCCGCTGACGTGCCAATGAAAGTTCTTGGTCTTCAGATAGAGCGCAAATGCGTCGGCCAGCAGACCGTTGAGAGCCTGCGATATCTCCTCGACGGCATTCGCCTCGAGATCCGTGGGCGTATCGAGCGCAGGCACTACATGGCCGCGCGGTTCAAGTTTTCTGACTTTCGACATGATTCACCCGTTGTCTGATGCCGGCACAACGCCGCGCTCTTAAATTCGCAAAGCGCAACTAATGTTCCGGCGCGCCGGTTGCCACAGGTGCGACTGCGGCATAACCGGCATGGCCAAGTTGCGCCTGCAGCATGCTTTCGCCGCGGCAGCCCAGCGGCGTTCGCGACCTCCCAACCGTATTGAGGGCCTATGGGGCGCCCGATAAGATGCCCGCGGCGGGAGCCGGGCCAGCGTTGCTCGCTGGAATCTCGCATGTCGCGTGATAGCGCCGGACCCGGGTACGGCGATCATCCAGTTCGGGAGGAGTTTTTCGATGCGTGGAGTCTTGTCGATATCCGTAGCGGCTCTCGCCGCGGTGGCGCTGAGCGCCGCCGCCTTTGCCCAGCAGCCGCCGGCGGCGGCGCCCCCGCCACCGCCGCCCTATGGTCCCGAAATCTCGCTCGACATGGCGAGAAAGGCGGTCGTCGCGGCCGAGGCCGAGGCCAAGAAGAACAACTGGTTCATGAACATCGCCGTGGTCGGGCCGTCCGGTGCGCTCGTCCACTTCAGCCGCATGGACGGCGCGCAATACGCCTCGATCACGATCGCCCAGCACAAGGCGCGCACAGCCGCAACCTTCCGCCGTCCGACCAAGGCGTTCCAGGACGGGCTCGCCGCCAATCCGGCCAATATCTACCTGCTGACGCTCGACGACGTGATCGCATCCGAGGGCGGCATCCCGATCGTGGCCGACGGAAAAATCATCGGGGCGATCGGCTGCAGCGGCGGCACCAGCCCGCAGGACGGCCAGGCCTGCCAGGCCGGCGTGAACGCACTGAAGTAAGGCACACGGGGACGCGACGCAGCGCCGATGCGCTGCGTCACCGCTCCCGATCTTCGAGCCAACGATTGTCCACACCATGGGTCCACTGCGTCGCGCGCCCGGGTGGCCGGCGGTCGCCGCCGACGGCCGCCGTCGCAGACGGCTCGTTGCGAAACTATGACCCGGCTGCCGATCACCGTGGCGACGTGGGACTATGACCGCGTGCGCGCGCTCGTCGACGGCCGCGTCCGGATCGAAGGCTGCGACGTCAACTACGTCACCATGCGCGTGGAAGAGATTCTCGAACGCGCCTTTTTCCATGGCGAGTTCGACGTCGCCGAGATCGGCTTCAGCCCATACCTTATCGCATTGTCGCGTGGGGCCGCTCGCTACGTGGCGATTCCGGTGTTCCTGTCGCGCATGTTCCGCCATTCGGCGATCTACGTGCGCACCGACCGCGGCATCGCGGGCGCCGCCGACCTGCGCGGCAAGCGCATCGGCGTGCCAGAATATCAGATGTCGGCGGCCCTCTGGGTGCGCGGCTTCCTCCAGGACGATTTCGGCATCGCGGCAGCGGATATTGATTGGGTGCAGGGCGGCCTCGAGCAGGCCGGCCGGCGGGAAAAATTTCCGCTCAACCTGCCGGAAAAGTTCCCGCTTGCATCTGCCGCCGAGCCGCTCTCGCAGATGCTCGCCGACGGCGCGCTGGACGCGGTCATTTCCGCCCGCCGCCCATCCTGCTTCGTCGCCGGCCACCCCATGATCCGGCGGCTGTTCCCGGACTACCGATCGGCCGAGCGCGACTACTACCGCCGCTCCGGGCTGTTCCCGATCATGCACGCGGTCGGCGTGCGCCGTGACGTGCTGGAGCGGCACCCCTGGCTTCCCGCCAGCCTGTACAAAGCCTTCGCTCAGGCCAAACGGATTGCCGACGACGATCTGGCGGAAACGACCGCGCTCAAGATCGGCCTGCCCTGGGTGAATGCCGAACTGGATGCAACCCGGGACCTCATGGGTGACGATTTCTGGTCGTATGGCGTGGCGGCCAACCACAAGACTCTCGCCGCCATGGCGCGCTATTCTTACCAGCAGGGTCTGGCGGTGCGAATGGTCTCCGTTGAGGAGATGTTTGCGCCCGGGACGTTGACCGAGGTGCGGGTGTAGGGGAGGGGAACGTGGCGGTTCAGCTCATTTGTTGTTCGCACAGCCCGCTGATGACGACCGACGTCGAGGAAACTCAGCCGGACGTGCATGCGCAGTTCTTCCGCGAGCTCGACGCGTGTGCCGGCGCCCTGCGGGCGTTCAATCCCGACCTCGTCGTGGTGTTCGGCCCCGATCATTTCAACGGTTTTTTCTACGAGCTGATGCCCGCGTTCTGCATCGGCACGGCGGCGGAAGCGGGCACTGACTGGCGCCTCGAGAGCGGCGCCCTGCGCGTGCCGCACGAATTGGCGATGGACTGCATCCGCTATCTGCAGTCGCGCGACTTCGACGTGGCGATCTCGCATCACATGAAGGTCGATCACGGCATCACCATTCCGCTTTACAAGCTGACGGGGTCGCTCGCGCGCTACGACGTGCTGCCGGTTTTCGTGAACTGCGCCGCCGATCCGCGGCCGTCGTTCCGTCGCGTCCGCGCGTTCGGGGAGGCGCTCGGCGATTTCCTCGCCGGACAGGACCTGCGCATCACGTTGGTCGGCTCGGGCGGCCTGTCGCATGATCCGCCGACGCCGCGGCTCGAGCAGAGCCCGCCCGACGTGGCGCGCCGCCTGATCGTGCGCCACTCGCCGACCCGCGAGGAATACGACGCGCGTGAGAGCCGCGTCATCGAGGCGGCGCGCGACCTCGTGGTCGGCAAGGGGCCATGCCTGCCGCCGAGCGAGGAGTGGGATCGCGAATTTCTCGATACGTTCCTGGGAGCGCGGCACGAGGATTTCGACGCCATGCGCGACGACGAGATCGACCGTGTGGCCGGATTCGGCGCCCACGAGGTGCGCACCTGGGTTGCCGCCGCGGCAGCGGCGCGGCACATGGGCAAGCTGCGGGTGGAGCTTCGCTACTATCAGCTCGTCCCGGAGTGGATCACCGGGATGGGCATCGTCATCGGTCAGGCGTAGAGGCTGCAGATCGCGTGATGAAAGCCGAGACCAACACAATGGAGTCGACGCTGGACAAGGTACGTCAGGCGGCCGCGCAAGAATTCCTGGCCGCGAACGAGCTATGATCGAGAACATCGACATCGCGCGCTGCACCGGCTGCGGTATCTGCGATGCCGTCTGTCCGGCCGACGTGATCCACATGGAGCCGGCGCCGGTCACGGCGGAAGTCGCGGGCTTGCGACACATTGCGCTGCTGCCCGTGATCAGGTTTCGCGAGCACTGCATCACCTGCTTCAGCTGCGAAGTTTTTTGCCCGGAGCGGATCGTAGACGTGCATCCGTCGGTCAAGAACCGTCCGCGTCCCTGGTAGCGCGATGGCTAGCCTTGACGGGGTTCTCATCGAAACCGACGTGCTGGTCATCGGCGCCGGCGCCGGGGGTTTGCTGGCGGCGCTGAGCGCCAAGCGGCACGGCACGCCAGGAACCCGCGTGACGCTGCTCGACTCGTGGATGATCGGCCGCACCGGCCACACCGCCTTCTCCAATGCCTGGATGATCGTCGCGCTTCCCGGCGACGACATCGACGGGATCCTGCGCGAGATCGTGGCCGGCAATGACGGGATTGCCGACCAGCTGCTGGTCCGCGAGGCGCTGCAGCAGTCGCATGCCCGGCTCAAGGATTTTGAAGCAATCGGGATGACCTTTCATCAGGCGGCGGACGGCAGCTATGCGCGGCGGCCGACGCGCGGGCTTGATCTCGCTCGCGTGCTGTATCCGGAGGGCGGCGGGCTGGAATTCTGCTGGCGCCTGCGCCTGGCGCTCGAGCGCGAGGGCGTACAATTGCTCGACCGCCTATTCGTGACCGGCCTGCTGCGCGGCGCCGAGGGCCGCATCGCCGGCGCCGTCAGCATCCACAGCCGCACCGGGACCTTCCATGTCGTCAAAGCGCGCGCGACGATCGTGTGCACGAATGCCATCACGTTCCGCTCGGGTTTCGTGCGTGACATCACCGGCACCGGCACGCTGCTTGCCTATGGCGCCGGCGCGGCGCTGCGCAACGCCGAGTTTAGCTATGTCCGGCCCGGCACGCCAAAATTCTACTTCGAGGGAATAACGTTCGCCATTCAGGAGGGGGCGCACTTCGTCAATGGCAAGGGCGAAGCCTTCATGCGCGAATACGAACCCGAGTGGGCGGACGAAGCCGACGTTCCGCGCATTGCGCGCGCCATGGCGCTGGAGAAACAGAAGGGCAACGACCCGCTCTATCTCGACATGTCGCCCATCCCCGAAGACACGCGGGAGTATTTCATCCACAGCAAGGTGAAGTGGATGGACTACTTCTTCCGCAAGCTGGGGGCGGAGGCGCGCACCGACATGTTCGGCAAGACCCCTTACTACGCGCTCAATCAGATGACCAAGATGGGCATCCGCACCGGTCCCGATTGCCGCTCCGACGTGCCGGGCCTGCTCGCCGCCGGTCTGGCCCAGGCCGGTTGCGCCAATCACTTCGCCGGCTTCCACATCGGGCTGTGCGTCGGCAACGGCTGGGTCGCCGGGCGCAGCGCGATCGAGGATCTCGACAGCCTGCCGCCGCCGCGGCTCGATGCGAACCAGATCGAGATGCTGCACGACGAAGCGCTGCGTCCACTCGACAGCACGGCGGCGGCGGAGTCCGACGCCATCCTGCGCGACCTGCAGGCGGTGATGTTCGCCTACGACGTCGGTATCCTCAAGCACGGGGAGCGTCTGCAGCAGGCGCGACAGCGCGTCGAGGTCCTGGCCGAGCGCATGCGCGCGCTTGCGGCTCCGCACGTGCACGAACTGGTGCGTCTGAAGGAGACGGAGGCCATGCTGCTCGCCGCGTGCTTCATCCTTGGTGCGTCGTTGTTCCGCACCGAGTCGCGGCTCAGCCATTTTCGTGACGATTTTCCGGAGCGCGACGAGGACAACTGGCTCGTCTGGGTGGACGCCGTCCGCGATGGCGACACGCCGAAATTTGTCAAGACGCCGGTCCCGACCCCGCTCTGCCCGGTGCTTCGCCGCGCCGTGCGGCCGACCCGGCTCGATCAGCGCTTCGCCGTCGCCGGCGGCTAGGAAGGTTGGGGTGCGTTGGGCTATCGTTTTTTTGTCGTCGGCGACAAAGGCCAAAAAATATCGGCCGCGGCGGCAGGGAATGCGTCGATCCAGGGGGAAGACATGATCCGGCAGATTTTGCTCCGCGTGGGCCTCGTGGGCGTGCTCGCGTCGCTGTGCCTGCAGGCCGCGGCGGCGCAGGACTATCCACAACGGCCGATCACCATCGTGGTGGGCCTTGCGCCAGGCGGCATCACCGACGTGACGGCGCGTCTCTATGCCGAAGCCGTGTCGAGGAACATCGGTCACCGGGTGATCGTGGAAAACCGGCAAGGCGCCGGCGGCGCCGTGGCGGCCGCCGCGGTGCAGAATGCGGTCCCCGACGGCTACACCCTGCTTGTGTTCTCGGGCTCGCAGCATGCGGCCGTGCCGGCGGTGCAATCAGCGCCCTATGAGCCGCTCAAGGGGTTCCAGCCCATCACGCTGTTGTTCAATCTGGCCGCCTTCGTGACCGTGCCGGCGGACAGCCCGGCCAAAACGATGCGGGAACTGCTCGACTACGGAAAGAAGAAGGCTGGCGGACTCCTGTTCGGCTCTCCCGGTGTCGGCACCCCGTCGCACCTGTTGGCGGCAAAGATCAGAAGCGTCACCGACACGCCTATGCAATATGTGCACTATCGTGGCGGTGCTCCCATGATGGCCGACCTCGTCACCAGCCGCGTCGATTTCGCTCTGGCGTCGTACACGGTCGCCAACGGCTTTCTGGTCGAGCACAAGATGCGCGCGCTTGCGGTCGACGCCGACGTCCGCCTGAGCGTGATGCCCGACGTACCGACCCTGGCGGAAG
>Ga0126380_10000454_pt1 | contig 13522 bp, 13 predicted proteins | sample PanSoiMetPlot_26_FD_92544 | JGI IMG/M metagenome (GOLD analysis project Ga0126380, IMG submission 92544) | Tropical forest soil microbial communities from Panama - MetaG Plot_26 | ecosystem: Environmental > Terrestrial > Soil > Tropical forest > Bulk soil | place: Panama | collected 2016-02-17
CTTCTCCATCGCCATGTACTCCTGCGTCCCGGCGAAGCTCGAGGACAGCGACTGGTAGAAGGGGTTGGCCAGGATCTGCTCGGACCGCCCGGGCTCGGCGTGCGCCTCGACGATCTCGTCGAACGTGCGCTTCATGTCCAGCATCATCGCGTGCAGGGTGCCCCCCGCCACGGCTCCGGCCTCGGGCAGCGGGACCGGCCGCGGCGTGTTGTCCAGGCTGGACAGGCCCATGGACTGGGCGAGCCTGCGCGCCGGATCGACGGTGAGCACGACTACGTGCCGCCCGCGCTCGGCGGCCCGCAGGCCCAGCGCGGCCGCGGTCGTGGTCTTCCCCACCCCGCCCGAGCCACAGCACACGATGATCCGGGTGCGCGGGTCGTCGAGCAGGCGGTCGGCGTCCAGCCGCGGCGGCGCCTTCGCCTGCCCGCTCACGCTGCCTCCCCGGTCACGCTGCCTCCCCGGTCACACCGTCTCCCCGGTCACACCGTCTCCCCGGTCACGCCGTCTCCCCGGTCACGCCGTCTCCCCGGTCACGCCGCCGCTGCCCTGCGGCCGCGCCGCCGTCCCCCGGTTCACGCCGCCCCCTCATCCCGCAGGACCGCCGCGAGCCGGTACAGCCCGGCCAGGTCCACCCGGTCGGTGAGCAGCGGTAGGTCGTAGCACGGCTGGCCCGCGCGGGTCAGCATGCGCCGGTGCTCACGCTGGCTCAGCACCTGCGTGGCGTGCTCGCCGAGCTCATCCGCGAGGGCGTCCACCAGGTCGGCCCCCTCGGCTCCGCTCCCGTTCTCGATCCCGGCCGATTTCAGGCCCACCGCCAGCTCATGCCGGTCCAGATCGCCGCGGGCGGCCGCCGCGAGCTGATCGTCGGTGAGCCCGGTGGGGCGCACCATGTTAATCATCACCCCGCCGAGCTGGAGCCCGCCCTGGGCCAGGCCGCGCAGCTCCGCGATCCCGTCCAGCGTCTCCTGCACCGGCATCTCTTCCAGCACCGTAACGAAGTGCACCGCGGTCTCCGGCGAGCGGATCACGCTCTGCACGGTGTCGGCATGGCCCCGGATCGGCCCCATCTTGGCCAGCCCGGACACCTCGCTCGCGACGTTGAGATAGCGGCCGATTCGCCCGGTCGGCGGGGCGTCCATGACCACCGCGTCGTAGACGTGATGCCCGGACTTGCGGCGCCGGGTCGCCTCGGCGGCCTTGCCGGTCAGCAGCACGTCGCGCAGCCCCGGCGCGATCGTGGTGGCGAAGTCGACGATGCCCAGCTTCGTGAGCGTCCGGCCGGCGTGCCGGAGGTTGTAGAACATCTCCAGGTACTCAACCAGCGCCGACTCCGGGTCGGCGGCAAGCGCGTATACATCGCCGCCCGGCGCCGCCGGCGTGCCCGGCGCCACCGCCACCTTCCGCTCGCCATAGGGCAGCGGCGGGCAGTCGAACAACTGGGCGATCCCCTGGCGGCCTTCCACCTCCATGAGCAGGACCCGGCCGCCATCGGACGCCAGGGCAAGAGCCAGCGCGCCGGCTACCGTCGTCTTGCCGGTGCCCCCCTTGCCGGTAACGACGTGCAGCCGCACGCCCTCCCAGTCGCTGTCACGAGCCCTCACTGGCATCAGGTTATCGTCGCTTCCGCTCCGCTCTGGCCGCCGCGTCGCGCGCCAACCGCCCGCCGGCACCGCTGGCGCGGCTCGCGCCGTCCGCGCCCAAACCGCCCGGGGGCAGCACCGGCGCGGCTCGCGCCGACCGTGCTCGCATGTGCCTGGATTGTCACTAGGCTGGATCGCACAAAAGGCGGCCGCCTTGGCCGCGCGCAGCGGCAGAAAAGGGGTGATTCCCATGCTCGCAGCGCTCCTTGTGGTCCTTATCGTCCTCATCGTGGCCGGGCTGACCTTGGTCGGCCGTTCGCTACGGGTGGTGCAGCAGTATGAGCGCGGGCTTATCTTCCGGTTCGGCAGGGTCCTGCCGGAGACTCGGGGTCCGGGGCTGACCATCATCAGGCCCGTTGGCGACAGGCTGCAGAAGGTCAACATGCAGATCGTCGCCATGGCGGTTCCCGCCCAGGAGGGAATCACCAGGGACAACGTCAGCGTGCGGGTGGACGCGGTCGTGTACTTCCGCGTGGTGGATCCGATCAAGGCCGTCATCAACGTGCAGAACTACATGTTCGCGGTGTCCCAGCAGGCGCAGACCTCGCTCCGGTCGATCATCGGCCAGTCCGAGATGGACCAGTTGCTCGCCGAACGCGAGACGGTCAACCGTGAGCTGCGGCGGATCATCGACGAGCCCACCGAGGGACCCTGGGGCATCCGGGTCGAGCGGGTGGAGATCAAGGACGTGAACCTGCCCGAGGGCATGAAGCGGTCCATGTCCCGGCAGGCGGAGGCGGAGCGTGAGCGCCGCGCCAGGATCATCACCGCCGATGGTGAATACCAGGCGTCCAAGCGGCTGGCTGCCGCGGCCAACGTCATGGCCAGGGACCCGGCGGCGCTCCAGCTCCGACTGCTGCAGACGGTGGTCGAGGTCGCCTCGGAACGCAACAGCACCCTGGTCATGCCGGTCCCGGTTGAGTTGCTGCGGTTCTTCGAGAAGATGGCGCCGGGTGAGCAGTCGACCCCGCCGCACCAGCTCGAGGACACCGGTGACCGGGAGGTCCAGCAGGCCGAGGCGGAGATCTCGAAAGAAGGCTTGCCGGAACTGGGGGACGGAGCGCCTCGGGAAGCGGCGGACGCCGAAGCCCCGTCCCTCCCGGACGCGGAGGTGCCAGCCCTGCCCCAGGAAGACCGGCCCGGCGAACTGCCGCCGCCCAAGCCCGGCCCCGGCACCACCGAAGCCGCGTAACCATCCCGCCAAGGGCGCCGGGCCGGGCGTCCTGGGCGTCGGCTCCAGCGCTGCGCCCGCCCGCGGTCCCGTAGTTAGCCGGGATTGGCGCCTGGAGCTGTCCTACTGTGGGCTGAGCCCCGGTCGTGGGCTGGTACCGGTGAGTTACCGCCGCGACCGGCGCCCCGCTCGTTCCCGTGCACCGTGACCCCGTGCACCGCGAGATCACTGGAGTACGGGATGAGGCTGCGCCGGCCGGCCGCTGCCGGAGCGACGCTGGCCCTGGGTGCCGTCCTGGCGCTCGGCGCGAGCCTGGCGGCCCAGCAGAGCCCCGCGGCGACCTCGCCCGGCCCGGGGGGCGCCGCCCCGCAGGGCATTCACAAGATCCAGCACGTGATCATGATCATGCAGGAGAACCGGTCGTTCGACTCCTACTTCGGGGTCTACCCGGGCGCGGCCGGCATCCCGATGGATCGCGGTGTGCCCACCGTGTGCGTCCCCGACCCGATGGCGGGCAACTGCGTCAAGCCGTACGTGCTGCACCGGGACAGCAGCCAGGGCGGCCCGCACACCAATACCGCCAGCGCACATGACGTCGACCACGGGAGGATGGACGGCTTCATCGCCGAGGCCGAGACCCGCTGCAGGCCGGGCGGCAAGCCGTGCAAGGCCCTGGACGTGATGGGGTACCACACCGGCACCGACATCCCGAACTACTGGGCGTACGCGAAGAACTTCGTGCTCAACGACATGATGTTCGCGTCCGACCACACCTGGAGCCTGCCCGCGCACCTGGCCCTGACCTCCGGCTGGTCGGCGGTCTGCACGAGCCAGAACCCGATGAGCTGCAAGAGCAGTACGTCGGCACGGCGCCCGACCTCGGCCAACCCGACCCCGTATGCGTGGACCGACCTCACCTGGCTATTGCACAAGAACAATGTGAGCTGGGGCTACTACCTCGACCATGGCTCCGAGAGCAGCAGCAACCCCGATGGCGTCCCGCAGATCTGGAGCGTCCTTCCCGGGTTCAGCGACGTGCACCAGGACGGGCAGACCGGCAACATCCAGCCGGTGACCAGCTTCATGGCGCAGGCCAAGGCCGGCGCCCTGCCGCAGGTGTCGTGGATCGTGCCCAACGTCCAGGACAGCGAGCACCCGCCCGCGAAGGTGAGCACCGGCCAGGCGTTCGTGACCCGGATCATCAACGCGGTCATGAGCAGCAGCGACTGGAACTCCAGCGCGATCTTCCTGGCCTGGGATGACTGGAGCGGCATGTATGACCACGTACCGCCGCCGACCGCGGACTCGCTGGGCTATGGGATCCGGGTACCTGGCCTGGTTATCAGCCCATACGCACGGCGCGGGCTGATCGACTCCCAGACGCTGTCGTTCGATGCGTACCTCAAGTTCATCGAGGACGACTTCCTCGGCGGCGCCCGCCTGGACCCGGCAACCGACGGCCGCCCGGACTCGCGCCCCAACGTGCGGGAGAGCCTGTCATTGCTGGGCGACCTGACGAAGGACTTCGACTTCAGCCAGGCGCCGCTGTCGCCGCTGATCCTGGACCCGTGCCCGGCCAGCAGCACGCTGACGCCCAAGCCGAAGCCCGGCTGCAACGGCAAGGTGAAGCTGCCCCCGGACATCGGTGATAGCTAGGCGATCCCGCGAAAGATCGCGCGGCCGTAGGCTGTCGGCTAGCTAGATCACTGCCGGAAAGCTTCGCTGTGGACCGAGAGGGGGTTGGGGATCCGGCCTGCGGGCTGCTGCGCCCCTACCGCGAATGACTAAGTGGGAGTACGCGACCGTGCCCCTGCTGGTGCATGCCACCAAGCAGATCCTGGACAACTGGGGCGACGACGGCTGGGAACTGGTGGCCGTGGTGCCCGGGCCCAACCCCGAGCAGCTCGTCGCGTACATGAAACGGCCCAAGGAATGACGGGCACGTGTAAACCTGCGAGTTCCGGCGCGCCGCAGCCGCCGGGCCGAACGCCGCATCGCTCCGCGCTGCGGCTTCCCGGCGGCGAGACTCTGCTAGCCCGGGGGGACGCCCCCGGACCCCCGGGCCTCCCGAAGCCAGCGAAGCGCCCGCGAGGGAGGCCATGAGATGAGTGAGTCCCCGGAGGCCAGGCTCGCAACGCTGGGGCTGGAACTGCCGGCCGTGCCCGCCCCGGTCGCCGCCTACGTGCCCGCGGTGCGCACCGGCCGGTACGTGCATACGGCCGGTCAGCTACCGATGGTGGACGGGAGGCTGCTGCTGACCGGGAAGGTGGGCGATCAGGTGTCCGCGGCGGAGGCGGCGGCCCTGGCCCGGACCGCGGCGCTGAACGCCCTCGCCGCGGTCGCATCGGTGGTCGGCGGGCTGTCCGCGGTGACCCGGGTGGTCAAGGTGACGGGTTTCGTGGCCAGCGATCCCTGGTTCACCGGCCAGCCGCAGGTCGTCAACGGGGCCAGCGAACTCCTGCTCGAGGTGTTCGGCGAGGCCGGCCGGCACGCCCGCAGCGCGGTCGGCACCGCGGTGCTGCCGTTCGACGCGCCGGTGGAGATCGAGCTGATCGTAGAGGTCAGTGACTGAACCGCCCGCTGGCCGCCGCGCTGCCATCCGGCTCCCGCCGCATTTCGCGGCGCGGGCCCGTGAGGTGCTAGACGGCACCGTAGCCCCGGTGACGCCCCGCGATGCGGCCACGGTCATGCTGCTCCGCCCGGCCCCGGCGGGCCACGCCGAAGGCGGCGGCGCGCCCGGGATGTGCGTCTACATGCTCCGGCGCCGGTCCTCCATGGCGTTCGCGGCGGGAGCGTACGTGTTCCCCGGCGGATCCGTGGACGCCGCCGACGACGACGCTGGCATCGCGTGGGCGGGCCCGGACGCCGCCGAGTGGGGCAGGCGGCTGGGCGCACCGGCTGCGCTGGCCCGCGCCCTGGTCTGCGCGGCGGTGCGCGAGACGTTCGAGGAATCCGGGGTGCTGCTGGCGGGGCCGGACGCCGGAACGGTGCTGGCCGCGACCGAGGACGAGGGATGGGAAGCGGACCGCAGGCAACTGCTGGGGGGTTCGCTCTCCCTCGCCCAGTTGCTGCGCCGCCGGGGGCTCGTGCTCCGCAGTGACCTGCTGCGGCCGTGGGCGAGGTGGATCACCCCGGTGACCGAGGAACGCCGCTACGACACAAGGTTCTTCGCCGCCGCCCTGCCGGCGGGGCAGATCGCGCGGGACGTCAGCGGGGAGGCAGACGAGGCCGCCTGGCTGGAACCCGGGGCGGCGCTGGAGGCCGCGGGGCGCAGGGAGATCGCGCTCTTCCCGCCCACCGCGGTCACGCTCGGCGAGCTGCGGGCGTGCGGCACGGTCCCCGCAGCGCTGGCCGCGCGCCGGCGGATGACCGCGCTGATTCCCGAGGTGATGGTCGCCGAGGGTGCCGTGTGGCTGACCGTGCCCGACAGCGTCGAGTATCCGCTGTGATCGACGGCACCGGGACCACGCGGGCGCGCTGCGTCCTTGCCCCCAACCCCTCGCCGATGACCCTGGACGGCACCAACACCTGGATCCTCGCCGAGCCCGGGTCACCCCGGGCGGTGGTCGTGGATCCGGGCCCCGGCGACGCTGGCCACCTGCACCGCGTCCGTGACCAGGTCGCCGCCGCCGGGCAGCGGGTCGCCGGGATCCTGCTCACCCACGCCCACGCCGACCACTCCGCCGGTGCCGCCGCGTTCGCCGCCATGACCGGCGCCCCCGTCCGCGCCGCCGACCCGGCCTACCGGCTCGGCGACGAGGGCCTGGCCCCCGGGGACACGATCACCGTCACGGGCTGTGAGATCCACGTCGTCGCCACCCCCGGGCACTCCGCCGACTCCGTCTGCCTGCACCTGCCCGCGGACCACGCCCTGCTGACCGGCGACACCGTGCTGGGCCGCGGCACCGCCGTCATCGCGAAAGACGGCAACCTCACCGACTACCTGGCCTCCCTGGACCGCCTGAGGCTGCTCACCGACCAGGCCGAGCTGGCTACCCTGCTCCCCGGCCACGGCCCCGTGCTCAGCAACCCCGCAGCCACGCTCGACTACTACATAGCCCACCGCCACGAACGCCTAGCCGAGGTCGAGGCCGCCCTCGAGGCAGGCGACCGCACCACGGACCAGATCGTCGCCCGCATCTACGCCGATGTGGACCGCTCCCTCTGGCCGTTCGCCGCTTTCTCTGTCCGGGCCGCACTCGAGTATCTCAAGCACCAAAGCGCGCTCCCGCCAGGCGTTTTTCAGTGAAGAACGAAAGCCGGCGCCAAGGCGAGCGCGCCAGCACCCCGCGAGCCGTCGCCGACGTTATGGGTTAAGAAGGCACCCACGCTGGGGCGGCGGACGTGTTATCTGGTCGCTTGCGTTCAGCACGCGGCCAGATGACCGTCCGACGCCCCCTCATCGCGCCCGGCGGGCGAGACGGTCCCGGTCCAGGATCAGCACGGATTTAGCGTGTAGCTGCAGCCACCCACGGGCGGAGAAGTCCGCGAGCGCCTTGTTCACCGTTTCCCTGGAGGCACCGACGAGCTGGGCCAGTTCCTCCTGGGTGAGGTCGTGGTGCACCTCCAGCCCGCCGTCCCGCTCCTCCCCGAACCGGTCCGCCAGGTCCAGCAGCGCCTTGGCCACGCGCCCCGGCACGTCGGTGAACACCAGGTCGGCCATGACGTCGTTGGTGCGGCGCAGCCGCTGCGCGAGGGCACGCAGCAGGTGCATGGCTACGTCCGGCCGGCCGGTCAGCCACTGGCGCAGGTAGTCATGGCCGAGCGCGGCCAGACGGGCATCGGTCACGGCGACCGCGCTGGAGGTGCGGGGCCGCGGGTCGAACAGCGAAAGCTCGCCGAACATCTCCCCGGGGCCGAGCACGCTGAGCAGGTTCTCCCTGCCGTCCGGGGCGGTCCTGGTCAGCTTGATCTTGCCGTCGAGCACCACGTACAGCCGGTCACCCTCGTCGCCCTCGTCGAACACCCGGTCGCCCCGGCCCAGCGTGACGTCGTGAACTCCAGCCCGCAGCGCCTTCGTGCCCTCCTCGTCGAGCGCATCGAACAGCGGCGCCCGGCCGAGCACATCTTCTGATTCAGCCACGGGACCCTCCTTGACACGTCCCTGGAGATTAGTCTCGCGCATCAGCCGGACAGCGCGCGAGCACTGATCATGTTGGCTGCTACTGGCTTATGGCGCGGAGCCGAGAGACCTCGATCTGTTCCTCGGCGGCTATCCGCCCCGCCCAAGCGAAGACCTCGGTGCTCTTGCCGGGCTCCAGTGCCTTGTACACCTCGAAGAAATGCTGGATTTCCAGCCGGTCGTACGGCGGGACATCCTCGATGTCCCGCAGGTAAGCCATCCGCGGGTCGGTGGCCGGGACGCAGAGCACTTTGTCGTCCGCGCCCTTCTCGTCCCGCATCCGGAACATGCCGATCGCGCGGCAGCTGATCACGCACCCGGGGAACGTCGGCTCATCCAGCAGCACCAGGGCATCCAGCGGGTCCCCGTCGTCGGCGAGGGTGTTCTCGATGAAGCCGTAATCTGACGGGTACCGGGTGGAGGTGAAGAGCATCCGGTCGAGCCGGATCCGCCCGGTGACGTGATCCATCTCGTACTTGTTGCGCTGGCCCTTGGGGATTTCGATGATTACGTCGAACTCCACTGCTAGCCTCCCTCGGCGCGACAATGTTGTGAACGGTCGCCAAGCATCTCGTGAGAGGACAGGGTGGTGACGAACCGCTCCGCCGTCACCGTGCTGGCCGCGCTCGCGATGCTCAACGTTTTTACCCTGGGCGCGGGCGTGGCAGTCGCCGGCCTGCTGCCCGGTCGGCTGGCCCTGTGGCAGGTGCCTCGGGTGGCCAGGGCGGAGGTCGAGGCGCCCGGCACCGTGCTGTCCCCGGCCGGCTCGCACGGGCCGCTGCCCAGCCGCAAGCGGCTGGCCGCCGTGCTCGCCCCGCTGATCGGCGCGCGCCCGCTGGGACGGCACGTCGGCGCGGTCGTCACCGACCTGGCCACCGGGCAGGTGCTGTTCTCGCGGCAGGCCGGGTCGCCGTTCGTGCCCGCCTCCAACGCGAAGCTGCTGACCGCGGTGGCGGCGCTGAGCACGCTCGGCCCCTCCGCGCGGTTCACTACCCGGGTGGTCGCCGGTGCCAGGCCCGGCTCGCTGACCCTGGTAGGCGGGGGAGACCCGACGCTCGCGGCGGGACACCCGCCGCGCTCGGACTACCCGCAGCCCGCCACGCTCGCGGCGCTGGCCGCCGCGACCGCCCGCTGGCTGTCCGCGCGGCACGTGCGGGCGGTGCGGCTGACCTACGACGCCTCGCTGTTCACCGGGCCGTCTCTCGCCCCGGGCTGGACGCCCGGCTACATCAGCACGGGCAACGTCACGCCGATCACCGCGCTGGAGGTGGACCAGGGCCGGCTGACCCGGTCCGGCGCGCCGCAGGACACGGACGACCCGAACAACTTCCGGCCCCGGTCCTACGCGCCGGCCGCGGACGCGGCGGGCGCCTTCGCGCGCCTGCTCCGCCGCGAGGGCGTCCATGTGACCGGCGCCCCCGCGCCCGGCCGCCAGCCACGGCGCGCCGTCCCGGTCGCGGCCGTCCGCTCCCCGGCGCTGCCGGTGATCGTCGGCTGGATGCTGCGGGAGAGCAACAACGTGATCGCGGAGGGCCTGGCCCGGCAGGTCGCCCGGCACACCGGCCGGCCGGCCTCGTTCGGTGGCGGCGCAGCCGCGGTGACCGCGGTGCTGGCCAGGCTCGGCGTCCGCCACGGCGTGCACCTGGTGGATGGCAGCGGCCTGTCCCCGCAGGACCTCCTCACCCCGGCCGCGCTGGCCGCCGTCGTCCGGCTGGCGGCGGCTGGCCGGCCAGACGCGCTGCGCGCCGCCATCACCGGCATGCCGGTGGCGGGGTTCTCCGGCACCCTCGCCCCCGGGCAAAGCGTGTTCGGCAGGTTCGGGCGGCCCGCGCTGGGCAGGGTCCAGGCCAAGACCGGCAACCTGAGCAAGGTGGCGAGCCTGTCTGGTATCACCACCGACGCTAGCGGCCACGTCCTGGCGTTCGCCTTCATGGCCGACCAGATCGCCAGGGACAGCCAGCTGGTCAGCGCGGCGGGCGCGATCGACGCGATGGCGACGGCGCTCGCGGGCTGCGGCTGCCGCTGACCGCACCGCCGCGCCGGTAGCGCCCGGGGCCGGTAAGCGCCCGGGGGCATGGCCGCGTCGCCAGGAGCCGGCCCGGGGTCGTACCGTGTAGTAGTGAGCAGCGGACAGATGATCGACTGGGAACTGGCCATCTCCACTGGCGTGCGGTGGGTGAGACCTGGCCCACAGGTCAGCCTCGCCGAGGCGAGGGCAGTGGTCACCGAGTTGCATGAGCTTGCCGCGGCGGTCGCCGAGCCGGTACGCCAGGTCACCGGGATGGCCAGCGCCGAGGAAATCGGGCGGGTGGCCGTCGTGGACCGGCCGGGCTGGATCCGGGCCAACGTCGACGGCTTCCGCGTGGTTCTCGACCCGCTGGTGGACCACCTCCGGGAGCAGGGGCGGGTCCCGCCGCCCGGCTCCGTGGTGACCACGCTGGGGTCCCGGGTCACCGGCATGCAGGCCGGGCTCATCCTCGCCTACCTGGCGGGCCGGGTCCTCGGCCAGTACGAGCTGTTCCTGCCGCCCGACCCGGAGGTGCCGGAGAACGCGGCGCCCGCCGGACGGCTGACCCTGGTCGCGCCGAACATCCTCATGGTCGAGCGCGAACTCGACGTCGATCCGCATGACTTCCGCCGCTGGGTGTGCCTGCACGAGGAGACCCACCGCACCCAGTTCACCTCGGTGAGCTGGCTGCGCGGGTACGTGCAGGAGCAGATGACGGACTTCCTGCTGGCCTCCGACCTCGACCCGGCGACGATCCTGGGCAGGGTCAGGGCCGCCGCGGACGCGGTCGCCGGGGCGGTCCGGGGCAACGGGCACGCCGACAGCCTTATCGAGGCGATCCAGACCCCGCGCCAGCGGGAGGTCCTGGAGCGGCTGACCTCGGTGATGACGCTGGTCGAGGGGCACGGCGACTACGTCATGGACGCCGTCGGCCCGCAGGTGGTGCCCACGGTCGCCGAGATCAGGGCCCGGTTCAACGCCCGGCGGTCGGCGGCGGGCCGGGTGGAGCAGACCATCCGCCGGATCCTGGGCATCGACCTGAAGATGAAGCAGTACGCCCAGGGGTCGCGCTTCGTCCAGACGGTCGTGCGTGAGGGGGGGATGGAGGTCTTCAACCGGGTCTGGACCTCACCGGAAACCCTCCCGACCGCCGCGGAGCTGACCGACCCGCACCTGTGGCTTGAGCGGGTCGGGGGCAAGGGCGGCGAGGGCAAGGCGCTGGCCGCCGGCAGCGGCTGAGGCACGCCCTCATGGGGCCCCCTCCGGCGGTCGCGGAGGTTCGTTCCGCTGTCCGCCGGTGCCTGGCGGAGTTCGCCGGGGGCGACCTGGTGCTGGCCGCGTGCTCGGGCGGGGCCGATTCGCTCGCCCTGGCCGCCGCCCTGGCGCATGAGGGCCCGCGCTGCGGGCTGCGCGCGGGCGGCGTCACGGTGGATCACGGGCTCCAGCCCGGCTCCGCGGAGCGGGCCAGCGAGGTGACCCGGGTCCTGGCCGGCCTCGGCCTGGAGCCGGTGGCTTGCCTGCGGGCCACGGTGCCGCCCGGGCCCGGCAACGGCGGGCCGGAGGCCGCGGCCCGGGCTGCCCGGTACGCGGCGCTGGCCGCCGCCATGCAGCGGACCGGCGCGGTGGCGGTCCTGCTCGCACACAGCCGCGACGACCAGGCGGAGAGCGTCCTGCTCGGCCTGGCCCGTGGCTCCGGGACCAGGTCGCTGGCGGGCATGCCGCCGCGCCGCGGGCCCTACCGGCGGCCGCTGCTCGGGGTCGGCCGGGCCACGCTGCGGGCCTCGTGCGCGGCGCTCGGCCTGTGGCCCTGGGACGACCCGCAGAACGCGGACCCGGCCTTCGCCCGGGCGCGGGTGCGCCACCAGGCACTGCCCGCCCTGGAGGAGGCGCTGGGCCCCGGCGTCGCCGAGGCCCTGGCCCGCAGCGCCCGCCAGCTCCAGGCCGACGCCGACGCGCTCGAAGACCTCGCCGACAGCCAGGCGGAGCGGGCGCGCGACGAGGACGGCGGCTGGCAGGCGGACCTGCTGGCCGGCCTGCCAGAGGCGGTCCGCACCCGGGTGCTCCGGCAGGCCGCGATCGGCGCCGGCTGCCCGCCCGGCGCGCTGACCGCCGGGCACATTGACGCCCTCGATGCCCTGGTCACCTCCTGGCACGGGCAACGAGGGGCAGACCTGCCCGGTGGTGTCCGGGGCCAGCGGCAGCGTGGCAGACTGCTTTTCACCGCCGGTCACCCCAGCGAGCCGGCCGGACATCACGGATCGGAGGGCCCGGTTGGACGCGACTGACGTGGGAGCCGACCTCAAGGAGATCCTGATCCCGGCCGACCGGCTGCAGGCCCGGGTGGCCGAACTGGCTGCCGAGATCGACGCCGACTACACCGGGCGCGACCTCCTGCTGGTCGGGGTGCTCAAGGGCGCGGTCATGATCATGGCCGACCTCGCCCGGGCCATGCGGCTGCCGGTGGAGATGGACTGGATGGCCGTCTCCTCCTACGGGTCCGGCACGCGGTCCTCCGGGGTGGTGCGGATCCTGAAGGACCTCGATGCCGACATATCCGACCGGCATGTGCTCGTGGTGGAGGACATTGTCGACTCCGGGCTGACCCTCTCCTGGCTGGTGGGCAACCTGCGCTCGCGCCAGCCGGCCTCGCTGCGCCTGTGCGTCCTGCTCCGCAAGCCGGCCGCGGCGCTGATGGACGTCGACGTGACCTACACCGGCTTCGATATCGGGAACGAATTCGTGGTCGGGTACGGGCTTGACTACGCGGAGCGGTACCGGAACCTGCCATTCATCGGCACCCTGGCGCCGCACGTTTATGGTGGAACCGGAAGCCGGACGGCTGAGCCGGGGCCACAGGGGTAGGACCGGGGAACACGGCCAGCGATCGGGAGCGTTGATGCGAGGAGAAGACCGCCGGGAAACCTGGGGCAGCATGGCTGCCCGAGCAGTCCCGGGCGCGGTGTAACGTCAACTAACCCGCACCTTTACCGGGGAATGACTAAGGAAGCCGGCATGGTCACTGGGATGCAGGTCAGGCCCGCCGGAAGTCGGCGGGTAACAGAGGCTGGTCAGGAGGGACCCGCCCGGAGCAGGCGGGGTCGTTGATCGATGGATCTCAAGCGTTACTTCCGCGGGCCGTTCGTTGCGGTCCTCGTGATGCTGCTGCTGTTCTTCATTGTGTTCGCCTACGCGAACCGTGGTGCCTCGTACACCCCGACCTCCACGTCCAGGGTTGTCCAAGACATCAACGAAGGCAAAGTGCAGTCGGCGACCCTGATCGACAAGAACCAGCAGATCCAGATCGTCACGAAGGACGGCAAGCACCTCCAGGCGAACTGGGTCGGCAACCAGGGGCAGCAGATCGCCCAGCAGCTGCAGAACAGCCCCCCGCCCGGCGGCTACAACGTCCAGGTGCCCAGCGGCAACACCGTCATCGGCGTGATCTTCAGCTTCCTGCCGTACATCCTGATCATCCTGATCTTCTTCTTCCTGCTCAACCAGATGCAGGGCGGCGGCTCCCGGGTGATGAACTTCGGGAAGTCCAAGGCCAAGCTGATCACCAAGGACACCCCGAAGACCAC
>Ga0126380_10000455_pt1 | contig 13488 bp, 15 predicted proteins | sample PanSoiMetPlot_26_FD_92544 | JGI IMG/M metagenome (GOLD analysis project Ga0126380, IMG submission 92544) | Tropical forest soil microbial communities from Panama - MetaG Plot_26 | ecosystem: Environmental > Terrestrial > Soil > Tropical forest > Bulk soil | place: Panama | collected 2016-02-17
CAGAACTAGCGATAAACGTCGGTATAAAGCTCGGACACCTCAGGCTCGGGATCATGAGTGGCGAACTCGGCAGCCTCGTTGATCACATCGCGCACTTCGCCGTCGATTTTCTTCAGCGCGTCCTCGCTGGCAAATTTTTTTTCCAGGATTCGTTGGCGCGCCATGTCGATCGGATCGTGATGAGTGCGTACCTCGTCGACCTCTTCACGCGTGCGATACTTAGCGGGATCCGACATCGAGTGTCCTCGATAACGGTAGGTCAACATCTCAAGAATGTAGGGACCTTTTCCGGATCGGCACCATTGCGCGGCCTTCTCGCCTGCGGCTTTCACGGCGCGCACGTCCATGCCATCGACCTGGTCCCCCGGAATATTGAACGACAGGCCGCGCCGGGACAGGTTCACCTCCGCCGAGGAACGCGTGATCGATGTGCCCATAGCGTAACGGTTGTTTTCAATCACGTAGATGACCGGCAGCTTCCAGAGCTCCGACATATTGAAGCTCTCGTAAACCTGACCCTGATTGGCCGCGCCGTCGCCGAAATATGTGACCGAGACGTTGTCGTTGCCGCGGTAGCGGTTGGCGAATGCAAGGCCGGTACCCAGCGGCACCTGTGCGCCCACGATGCCGTGCCCGCCGTAAAAACCTTTCTCCACGCTGAACATGTGCATGGAGCCGCCCTTGCCCTTGGAATAGCCGTGCGCACGTCCGGTGAGCTCAGCCATTACGCCTTTGGCCTCCATACCGGTCGCCAACATGTGCCCGTGATCGCGGTAGCCGGTAATGATCTGATCGCCATCCTTGAGGACCATCTGCATGCCGACGACCACAGCTTCCTGACCGATGTAGAGATGGCAAAAGCCGCCAATCAGCCCCATCCCGTACATCTGCCCTGCTTTCTCTTCAAAGCGGCGGATGGTCAGCATGGTGCGATAGGCTGTGAGCTCCTGCTCCTTGCTGAAATCAGCGACGGGTTTGGTGTCGGCGCTCGGAGTTTTTTGGGCGACCGCCATTGGTTCTCCCTGCGAAAGCGTCCGGCTATTGTGACAGGGCGTCGGTGGGCTTTCCAAGCTCCCAATAGCTTAAATTGCGCGGCGGCGAAAGCGAGAGACCGTCGCGGGAATTGCGCAAAACGGGTTGAAATTGGCCAAAAATTTCAAACCGTCCGGTGGATAACGCCGATGCCCGGTTGCGGTTGCTATCGGGGTCGCAAGAGGAGGGTCAGATCGCGCGGATCGGTATACCCGACCAGGGCACGAGCGCGTTCATCCAGCATGTCGGGATCGATACTGTCAGCGCGCAAAAGTGCAACTCGACGCTCCCAAAGCGCTCGTTCGGCCTTTAGTCCGGCAAGCTCACTCTTCATGGAGACAAGCTGTTGCTCGAGGTCCTGTTGTGCCCGTAGCCCATGATTGCCGGTGAAAGCATTCGCGGCGAAATAGCCGATGAACAGCGCGGCAAAAATATAGAGACCGAGGACGGTCAGAACGGTGCGGCGACGGCGATGCGTGACCATGATGCGCCAAGATCGTCCAAGCCGGTTAAGGCGCCTTTAAATTTCCAAACTATTTGACGACCGCATATCTTACTGCAAGACGCCTGGGCCATGAATGCCGCCCGGGGTCGTCCGGTGTTATAGAGGGCATCGAACGCCGGAGGCCGACCATGTCCTGCATTTTTTACCCTTTCCGCTACAGATCTATCGAGCAATGCCGGACGACCATCCCTGCGGGCAATCGCGGCTTCTGTAATCCGAATCCCTACTATGTCGGAGCTGCTGAGCCGCGGCGCTCGCGTCGTGTGCGTCCGTACTAGCCGCGTCAGATCCTGTAACGAAATTCATTGAGTACGAAGTTGCCCAGCCGCTTGCCGCGGTTGCGCAGAACTTTCAGCACCCCGTGATCGACAAAATAGGTCAGCAGAATCGAATCGCGCGTTTTCACTCGGTTATGAACCGGGTCGGCGGAATGCCAGGTGTCGTTGCCGACCGCAAAGGCATAGCCGGTGTTGGGTGCAAACCGCATTTGCGATTTCTTCGGCATGGAACCGTCAGGCAATTTCTCGTGAAAGATCGTCCCGATGTCGGTATTGGCATCGTCCTTCGGCAGATAAAGCTGGACGGTGATGCCTTTCCAATGCGTGTCGGTGTGTGGGGTAATGAGATATCCCGGAATGTCGCGAGTGAGGATCGGGATCGGATACATGCCGACCTTGGCGAACTGGTCACCGAAGCGTTTGGAAAGGCCAGGCGCGAGACGCCGCATGAAGGCCTGCTTGACCGGTTCGGAGCACAATGCGCGCCCAACCACATCCCAAAGCGCATGCTTCTCCGGAGGCAGATTTCGAATGTATTCCGGGAACAGATCGATCTTCACCCGCGTATGCGTGCCGTCCTTGAGATCGTGCCCCTTGCTTCGGCCGTGCATCGGCCGGTAGTCGGTGGACTCAGGCATCAAAGTCAGCATTTGCGCGTATATGTCGTCTGGAAATACGCGATCGAATTCCAGATGGAAGAATGGTTTTTCGACCGCCCGTGACCCATCAATCGACTCCACGATGAAATTGGCCAGGCGCTCGGCTGCCCGGCGGCGGTCGTAGGCTGAAAGCGTCGTGGTCTGGTCCATCGCACCAACTCGAGTTCGTGTTTCGACAGCAATGTGCGGCGAAATGACCGGCGAAGGCAAGCTGCCAATCGCCGCGATTATCGTCGTGACTTGAGAACTTCGCGCCCGGCATATTTCGCCTGCGAGCCGAGTTCCCCCTCTATCCGAAGTAGTTGATTGTATTTGGCCGTCCGATCGGAGCGGGCAAGCGAACCGGTTTTTATCTGTCCACAGTTGGTGGCCACGGCGAGATCGGCAATGGTCGAGTCCTCAGTCTCGCCGGAACGGTGCGACATCACCGCCGTATAGCCGGCCTTGTGTGCCATTTCGACTGCTGCGAGCGTCTCAGTCAGCGTGCCGATCTGGTTGACTTTAATAAGGATGGAATTGGCGATGTCCTCCTTGATCCCCTTTGCCAGGCGCGTGACATTAGTAACGAATAGATCATCGCCTACGAGCTGGCACTTTTTCCCGACGAGATCGGTCAGAAGTTTCCAACCCTCCCAGTCGTCTTCCGACATTCCGTCCTCGATCGAAACGATGGGATAGCGGTCGATCAGGTCGGCGAGGTACTTCGCCTGATCTTGACGTGAGCGCTTCTTCCCTTCGCCCTCATAGACGTAGGTTCCGTCCTTGAAAAACTCCGTCGCCGCGCAGTCGAGCGCCAGCATTACGTCACTGCCGGCCTTGTAGCCGGCCTTGTCGATTGCCTGCATAATAAAATCGAGCGCAGCTTCCGCCGATTTGAGGTTAGGAGCGAAGCCGCCTTCGTCACCAACATTGGTGTTCAGTTTGGCCGCGTGAAGTTGCGCCTTGAGCGTGTGGAAGATCTCTGCGCCGGCGCGCAGTCCCTCGACAAACGTCTTCATCCCCACCGGCATAATCATGAATTCCTGAAAATCGATGGGGTTGTCGGCGTGCACACCGCCATTGACGATATTCATCATCGGCACAGGCAGCGTGCGTGCGGCCGTACCACCGACATAGCGGTAGAGAGGTGCCTTGTTGGCGGCGGCCGCGGCCTTCGCAACAGCGAGCGAGACACCAAGAATTGCGTTGGCGCCCAGCCGGCCTTTGTTCGGCGTACCGTCCAGAGCGATCAGGGTCTCGTCGATTTTTGTCTGCATCTCGGCATCCATTCCGCCAATGGCGTCGTAGATCTCGCCGTTGACCGCATCAATCGCCTTGCCCACCCCTTTCCCACCGAATCGCTTCTTGTCGCCGTCGCGCAGCTCGACCGCCTCGTGCGCGCCGGTCGAAGCGCCCGACGGGACAGCGGCACGGCCCCTCGATCCGTCTTCCAAGATGACATCGACCTCCACTGTCGGATTGCCCCGGCTGTCGAGGATTTCACGGCTGATGATGTCGGTGATGGCGGTCATGGATGGGTCCGATATTCGTAATGCGGGGCTTCTACAGGATCGATTATCTTGTATCTATAGTTGATTGCATTGAAGAAAATCCCTGCATGTCGCGTTTATGTCGCGTCCAGCCTCAACTCACGCGGAGAAGCGCATTTTCCGCCTCAGCCAGTTCGCTACCGTCATCGCTGCGCGGAAACAAATGGCCGTATACATCGGAAGTCATGATGATGCTGGAATGTCCGAGACGCTCCTGCACAGTTTTCATCGGCAGTTCAAGGCCGCCGTCTTTCTTTCGGTTGATGCACCACGACGCATAGAAGTGTCGCAGCGCCGGCAAAAAATTGTTTGAGGCCGTGTGTGATCTTGGATTGGAGGGCATCGTGTCCAAGCGCCTCACATCTGTTTACCGCTCGGGTCGGTCGAAAGCCAGGATCAAAATCAAAATCCAAAGTCGCCAGCAGCCACACGGGTGATTGACGGGACGTTTTGAAAAGAAATCATTTAGGCATGAGGCCTAAACTTTGATCATTTCGGTATTGTGTTTCTGCGAATCTACGATCGTAACGACTACAATCGGATAAGCCTTCTTAATCGCAGTACCGGCGGTTGTCGCCGCTTCTTCGCTGCCGAATGAACGCTTGAATTGTCCGTCCACCTTTAGATGGAAACGCTGTTCGACCGGGCGGGCCTGACCTTTTGCCGGGGCTTCATCCTGATCGGACGATCGATCTGGTCTTCTCAACGGTGGTCGTGCGAGCATGGAAGCTGGCCGTGCCGAGGAATCAACACTGGGAACGTTTGAAGGATCTTTTGGTTCACGGGCCATTGCAAGCACTACTCGCTGCTGTGACTAACATCTCAATATTCAATTTGTGCAATGACGGGACCTTTTAGTAGCCGGCTTGCTCGCGGGCGCGCCGATGCCGCCTTCGAGACATGTACTCGCGGACGCCATATCCACCGGCGAAGCCGAGCGCTAGGAGGATCAGATAGACAATTGTATCTAGCATAACGCGTTGTCCATACTACCCAACGACCATAAAAAGCATTCTGCCAAACGGTTCAGGAACCATAAAATTCCTGGATTGCAGTGACACTAGCGGGCTTGCCACCTGGCTTTGAAAGCTGAAATGCAGGGAACCTCCAAAGTTCCTGACTAAAAGGCGGGCCGCTCGCACGAAGCAATTTTTTCGTACCTAAATCGTGTTTTTTGTGACGGTTATCACTCGCGCCGCGACTCCAAATCTGCCTATCGCTTTAGGGCGATGACATAGATGGGGATCAGAATGATCAGATTTTCATCTCTGATCGTGGGACTCGGGCGGCCCTTCTTCTTTTTGTTCCGAGCCTGGCACCCTATCCGGCCCCCTGCGTTGCGCGAACAAGGCTGGCGGTATGTCAAAAGACATTCGGGGATCGCCAATGAGCATGAGAGATCATTACGTGACGAGAGCAGCCGAATTACATGCCAGAACTTTTCACGAGCCGAATCAAAACGGCGAGAATATGCGAACCTAGCTAGACAGTTCTTGCGTCTGGCGGAGGAAGCCAAGCGCAAGACCTCTGTCGATCCGCCCCGCTTGGACCAATCCCAGTCGGAATTAGATGGTCAAACAAGATCATTGGCAACAACAAAGACCCGACACTCAGTGGATGTGTTCGGTCAGCAGTATGCCCTGCACGTCTATCAATACGCAGATAATCTTTGGATAGCTGAGGGTGACTTTCTTGGCCGCCAACTCAGAACGATAGAAAGAACTCTGCAAAAAGCGGTGCGCTCCTGGCAGAAGGCAGCCATAGAAAAGCGCCCGAGTGACCAAGACCGAGACGCTGGTCCGGCGAGGTAAGAAGTGATTTCGCTACGATGCCCGGGACAAGCGGTTATTCAGGCAGTTGCAGAAAACACTGACGCCATGAACGGCTCGCTTCAACTGTTCGAATATCAGGCGACATGGTTCGGCTGTCCTATGAGACATGCAGCGCTCGGACCGATACCTCGTTAAGTTGATTAGGTTCCAAACCCGAAAAATAAAATCTGATGGTGTTCGGTTGGGGAATTAGTCGGCCCCACGTCGGTTATATGAGTTTCAGAAGACACTCACGGCGGACTAAGGCCCATGCCAAAACGCAAGCGCAGGCGTGTTCTCAAGCCTGCGACCTCGCACATTTCCAGGAAGGGCGTGACTGCGCGAAGAATTGAAGTTTACAGCGCGGCCTACAAGATTGCATGGAAACAAATTCCGCCCGATGAGAGACGTGCGCGGCCAGAAATGTCTTTGCGCATTCATGCTTCCATCCGGCGTCAACTTAAGGCGGGGGCGAACAATCCCGATGCTATCGCTTTCGTGGCGCTCAATGATGCCCTTGTCACTGACACGCAATAGGGCGGAACGACTCAATCCAGCGCGTCTTGAGCCCATTGCGTGGTGTCACCGCAGAAAGGGCACTCAAACATTCGCCTTTTGTAACCGGGATACTCTTCCCTGACACAGGTCAGCGACATTCGTGCTGCTCGACAGCTCAGACAGAGTGGACGAGCGAGGCGTTGCAGAGGATCGGGTTTGAACTTCATTGTCGCCTCCGCAGTAAGCGGGCATCCGGCGACGACGACATCTATACGAACATATAATGCGAGATGTGATTGCCATCACAAAAAGGCGCAATACCTCTCGAGTTTTTAAGGCCATAGCAAGACCAAAGGTCAGTGCAGACGCCCAGGAAGTCCGCCGAGCGCAGGCTATAACTCTATACGCGTCCGGAAATGAGCTTTTTGCGATAGTCAGCTAGCCACCTAGCTTTGAATGCTGCCATCGCTTCTTCGCGCGTTGCTGAGTAGCCCCGCTTGTCAAGCGAGGGTGGATTTCAAGGCGCGGTGAGCAAGCCCAAGAAAAAAGTGTTTAGCGCCGCCTCGCGAGTTCCTCCGCAAGGTCCGTCGCCATCCTTTCTGGCAAGTCGAGACCCGACAGTTTCCACTTCCATGCGACCAATCGGAGCCGAACACCGAAACGTTGGTCGAACGGCCTGTCAACAGGAACGGCTACATAAAAGTTTCTGCCGCTGTAATCCGAGTTAAGCCAGGTCTGCCATGCGCTGCCCAAACTGTTCGCCGCAAAGGGAGCCGCAAGACCCGACGACCGCGATGGATCGGCAGATATTAACCCCTTGCCAAGCAGATCAAACAATCGCTCCGGATTGAATATTATTTGGGCCAACAGCGCATCTGCGATCGTAGCCCCAAACCGAGATTCAAGACTTCTATTGCCGTCTCTTGATTCCACTGACTTGCCGGTGAGTTTCCGATGGGCATCTGCAATCTGGACGGCCAGCGAGACGCGCAAGGATGGAAAATCTATCAATTCTTGCAACGCGACGGAATTTCGCGTCTCCACAGCCGAGGCGATACGGTACAGGCCGTAGAATGGCCAAACGGTGTAACCCGCTAGGAGCGCGACCATCGCAAGAATGGTAACCAGGGTCCAACGCATAGTTCTTTACTTTAACGCAATTAAAAGGCGGCGCTTTCCGACCAATCGGCGGCGTTCTCAAGTCATGTCGCATGGAGCTGCCGGGAATGATTGAAAATCGTCGAAACCGCCATCAAAGAGGCCACCGCAAGGAGTCCAAAGCAGCGACCTCAGCCACCGACCGTTCGGCGACGGGGGGACCGGTTCGGCAACCGCTGAGTCAACAAAGCTAACGCCCTGACGTTCCTGGCGGGCGGCAAACTTGGACCTAAAGCAGGATTAAACGCCCATCCTCGCTTGCAACCGGCGAAGTTTTTCCAGTCGCCGCGCCAGGGACATTCGCCTGATTACCGGGCGACGACGACTTTTCGCAGGGCGAGGTGTGCCTGCATCTAACATTACATTTTTTAGCCAAACACGCCGCCAAGCGATTTTGTTACGCACGGCAAAACTCCGCAGAGCACTACCAGATCGCGAGAGACATAAAGGTTCCTGCAGGTGCTAGGAACGCAGAGTTATAGCCGTGGTTAACTTCGCGGCCAGCGTTAGCCCATGTCGCGTTCATGTTGCGTGGAGCTGCCGACAGTGTTTGGAAACCGTTGGAATTAAAGGGGAACAGATTGCAACATGCGCAACATGAGCAACATTAGCTATCTCGTCTAAGCCATTGATCTGCTGTCGGTGTTCCCACGGCACGCACTCGTTTCAAGAGGATCGATTACCCTCTTGTCATGCCCCGCGCGAAACGGGCATCCAAGGGGCCTCAAACACTGCGACAGACCAATGGCGAAGAAACAACTGCAGCTGGGCCGCCCAACCCCGATCCCCAGTTCCCCGGACCGGGCCAGTCTCGACCGCGTGCCGAACCCTCATCCGGGCACGAACTATATTGCAAGATTTACGGCCCCCGAGTTCACGACCCTCTGCCCCATCACCGGCCAACCTGATTTTGCGCATCTGGTGATCGACTATCTGCCGGCGCGTTACCTGGTCGAATCCAAATCGTTCAAGCTCTATCTCAACAGCTTCCGTAGTCATGGCGCGTTCCACGAAGATTGTACCGTGGCGATCGGGAAGAAGCTGACGGCGCTGCTCAAGCCGAAATGGTTACGGATCGGCGGATATTGGTATCCGCGCGGTGGAATGCCGATCGATGTGTTCTGGCAGACCGGCAAGTTGCCGAAAGATGTCTGGGTGCCGGACCAAGGCGTTGCCCCCTATCGTGGCCGCGGCTAGATCGTCGGAAACTGTCGGCGCATTTGCAGGGCGCAGACCCATCCTGTTACGGCGAGAGCCACCGCTCCGACGATCAGCACAGCGTTGACGCCAATGCTGTTGAGCCCGATGCCGTAAACCACGGGACCTGCTGCCTGACCAAGGAAGAAGAACATGGAATGGGCTGCCGTCGCCGAACCGCGTGCTGTTGGAGCCAACTCCGTGACGTAGACCTGGATGCAGCCGTGCAGCAGGTAAAATCCGAAACCCATGACAATAAAATTTGCAAACTCAACCGGCCATGGCATGCGCAGTGCGATGACAAGGAGACAAAACCCCATCGTCATACCGCCGGCTGCCATAAGCTTGCGCTCGCCGATGTTCGCGAGCAGCCATGCGACCATAAAAGTGTAGATGACGCCACCGACCCCAAACCCAGCGATAACTACGCCCGCCACCGAAGAGCGCTCCACGCCGTCGGTGCGCAATAATCCCGCCATGTAGGGAAACACACCGAACAGAAACACAGCTTCAATGAAGACCGCGCCGAAACAATACTTCGCCATCGGATTGCTAAAGATCGCGCGATAGTTCGGAATCAAAGTCGACAGGTCGAAATGCCCGGGCTTCTCGCCCATATTTCGAAACCCGGGAATGGCAACCGCGAGTGCGACGAGATCAATTGCGCCGGTGAAAAAGAACACGGCGCGCCATCCAAAGATGTCACCAATCACACCTGCGCCCGATGCCCCGAGCAGGTTGCCGCTCATCGCCGCAAACAATAGCCGACCAATCGCCACTTGCCGCTGCTGCACCGGAACCCGATCACCGGCAACGGCCAGTGCAATCGGGAAAACGCCGCCCGCGGTGGCGCCCGCCACCACGCGCAGCGCCATCAATGTTTCAAAATTCGTGGCAAGCCCGCACGCCAATGTTGCTATGCCAACGATCAGCATGCTGAGCGCTATCAGCCTCGTCTTGCTGAACATGTCGGCCAATGCGCCGAGGACCGGCTGTACAAGCGCATAAGGCAAAGTGAAGCCGGTTGAGAGCATCGCAGCGGTCGTCGTCGTTACTTTCAAATCCTGCGCGATCTGCAGGATGACGGGATCGACCGAGCGCATGAAAAGCGTCGTCGCGAAAATGACGAACGCCATGAGATTTAGAACGCGTCCCATGGGAGCCGATTGTGCGCCTCAGCTCTTGGACAGCCGATCAAACTCGACCAGCTTGCGCAGGAGCGGCTCCATCTCTTTCACGGGAAGCATATTGGGTCCGTCGGAAGGAGCCTTGTCGGGATCCTGATGCGTCTCTATGAATAGGCCGGCGACTCCCACTGCGGTTGCGGCCCGCGCAAGCACGGGGACAAATTCGCGTTCACCACCGGATGATGTGCCCTTGCCGCCCGGCTGCTGTACCGAATGGGTGGCATCAAAGATCACGGGCGCTTTTGTCGTTTGCTTCAGGATCGGCAGTGCTCGCATGTCGGACACGAGCGTGTTGTAGCCAAACGACACGCCACGTTCAGTGACGAGAACGTTGCGATTGCCCACGCCGGTGATTTTTTCAACGACGTTCCGCATGTCCCACGGCGCCAGGAACTGACCTTTCTTGACGTTAACGGTCTTTCCTGTTTTCGCCGCTGCTTGGAGTAGATCCGTCTGGCGACAGAGAAATGCGGGGATTTGCAGGACGTCGACGACCGACGCAACGCGCTTGCATTGCTCGGCGTCGTGTACGTCGGTGAGGACAGACACCTTCAGCTTGTCGCGAATCTCGGAAAATATCGGCAGCGCCTGTTCGAGGCCGATGCCGCGCGCCGAGTTCGCTGACGTCCGGTTAGCTTTATCGAACGATATCTTGTAGACGAGACCAATACCGACGCGCGCGGCAATTTCCTTCAGTGCCGTCGCCATCTCGAGAGCGTGAGCCCTGCTCTCAAGCGCGCAGGGCCCGGCGATCAGTGCCATTGGCAAAGTGTTGCCAAAGCGGACATCGCCCACCACGACAGTGGAATTGGCTTTCTGGTCCAAGATTTAAATCCTCGCGGGGCGGACCATGAAGGGACGCAAGCTGTTGGTCAACCGGGCTTCCGTGTCGCTGGCTCGAACACCAGGACTGCCCCCATCGCATCTTCCGATCCGATAATCGCATCATTGCCGACATAGAGCCCTGCAATGCCGGCAAGTTCGGGTAACGCCTGCAGACGGCTCGGCGATGTTACGGCAAAGCGAAGTGCCGCCAGTCGTGCTCCGCGCGACATGTCCGGAGCCTTGACACCGAAGCGCCGCAAAAAGGCGGCGGGCGTCACCACGTCGATTGCTCCGCGGTGCGTGGCGATGCCAAAGCCGTCTTTGGCTGCGCTCGCTCGACCGTCGGCAAAGACCTCAAAAAATCGTCGGTGCTGTTCCGGTTGCTCGCCGACTACCACGACACCGGCCACTGCGGAGACGCCGTTGGTATGTTGCTGAAAGCTCGGGTTCCAGAAATTCTCCGGATAGTGCTGCTGGCACGCGGCAAAGTGAATGTCGCGCGCGCCGCGGTCTTCGGCAAATGCCAGAGAGAACCCGACCTTCACCGAGGATCCGTCCGATCTGTTTGCCTCGCGTTCGAAGCGCAACGGATCCGGCTCGCCGACGCCGGCGCCGGAGAACGTTGCGGCATCTCCGGTGGCATCCTTCGATTCAAGAATGAGCAGCGAGAAGCCCTCGCCCCGCGCGATGAAATCCCGATTGTACGCCCCGAACATCGTCGAGAACCCATCACTGCCGAGCTTCTCCGGCTCTGCCAATGTCAGCAATTCGATGAAAAAGCCTGGCAGCTGAACGATGTGATTGTGAGTCCCCCATGGGTGCTTGTTGCGCGCGCCTACGGTGAAGCCAAGTCGCCGATAGAGATCGGCGGCGGCATCGAGGTCGCGCACGGCGTGGACGATATGATCGAGGCCGCGGGCCATCGCTACGATACTACACCAACCGGCTACGCTCGACCGCTGCCCCGATAAATGACGAGAACAATGGATGCGGCTCAAACGGCCGCGATTTCAGCTCAGGATGGAATTGGACGCCAATGAACCAGGGATGGTCGTCATACTCGATGATTTCCGGCAGGATCCCGTCGGGCGACATGCCAGAAAAACGCACGCCCCGTTGCTCGAGGCGGCCTTTGTATGTCGTGTTGACTTCGTAGCGGTGACGGTGGCGCTCGGAGATTTCAGTCGCGCCATAAATCTGCGACACACGGCTTCCGCGGGTCAGGACCGCATCATAAGCGCCAAGCCGCATGGTACCACCGAGGTCGCCGCTTGCGCTGCGCCTCTGCAACTCATTGCCTTTGAGCCACTCGGTCATCAGTCCGACCACTGGCTCGGACGTTTGGCCGAACTCCGTGGAATTGGCGTTTTCGATGCCGCACAGATTGCGTGCCGCTTCCACAACCGCCATCTGCATGCCAAAGCAGATCCCGAAATACGGCACGTTCCTTTCGCGTGCGAACTGTGCCGCCTTGATCTTGCCTTCGGCCCCTCGTTGACCGAATCCGCCAGGAACGAGAATGCCGTTGACGTGTTCGAGGAACGGCGTCGGATCTTCGTTCTCGAACACCTCGGACTCGATCCAGTCGAGATTGACCTTCACTTTGTTGGCGATGCCCCCGTGCGACAGCGCCTCGATCAGCGATTTGTACGCATCCTTCATGCCGGTGTATTTGCCGACAATGGCAATCGTGACGTCACCCTCGGGGTTACGGATGCGTTCGTTGATAAGGCTCCAGCGATCGAGATCCGGGGCCTGACGCGGTTCGATTCCGAAAGCGGCCAGCACCTCTGCGTCCAATCCTTGAGCCGAATAGGCCTCCGGTACTGCGTAGATGTTGTCGACGTCGCGAGCCTCGATCACCGCACTTTCGCGGACATTACAGAACAGCGCGAGCTTGCGCCGCTCGCTTTCAGGGATAGGCCTGTCGGTGCGACACAGGAGAATATCCGGCTGGATGCCGATCGAGCGCAATTCTTTCACTGAGTGCTGGGTCGGCTTCGTCTTGAGTTCGCCAGCGCTTGGGATGAAAGGCATCAAAGTGAGATGGACGTACAGCGCATGCCGACGTGGCAGGTCGTTGCCGAGTTGGCGGATTGCCTCAAAGAACGGCAGGCCTTCAATGTCGCCGACGGTGCCGCCGATCTCGCACAGGACGAAGTCGTAGCCTTCGTTGCCTTCTCGGATGAAATCCTTGATGGCGTTGGTGACGTGCGGGATGACCTGAATGGTGGCGCCGAGGTAATCGCCGCGTCGCTCGCGCGTGAGGATGTCCTGGTAGATGCGGCCGGTCGTAATGTTGTCGTGGCGTGTAGCGGGGCGACCGGTAAAACGCTCGTAGTGGCCGAGGTCGAGATCGGTCTCGGCGCCATCATCGGTAACGAAGACCTCACCGTGTTGGTAAGGGGACATCGTTCCGGGGTCGACGTTGAGATACGGGTCCAGTTTGCGCAGACGGACCTTGTACCCGCGCGCTTGCAGGAGCGCGCCGAGAGCTGCAGACGCCAGACCCTTGCCAAGTGAGGAAACCACGCCGCCGGTGATGAAAATATACCGCGCCATGGGACCTAACCTTTAGCCCTCGCGAATCGATTCGACGAGCCCGAAAAGCACAGGGCTGTCCTGCGCCTGTGTGTAGTTCGAAAAATTTTCGACTTTCCAAATGCTTGGGCCACGATCTTCATGCCGATTTCCAGTTCGTACGGGACTTCTCATAACGGTGAAGGGCCGGAGTTCCCGGCCCTTCGCTAACGACTTCATTTTGACTGTGGCACCTGCGGCCCGGAGGGCGCGGGGGCCGCCGGCGGCG
>Ga0126380_10000456_pt1 | contig 13479 bp, 13 predicted proteins | sample PanSoiMetPlot_26_FD_92544 | JGI IMG/M metagenome (GOLD analysis project Ga0126380, IMG submission 92544) | Tropical forest soil microbial communities from Panama - MetaG Plot_26 | ecosystem: Environmental > Terrestrial > Soil > Tropical forest > Bulk soil | place: Panama | collected 2016-02-17
CGCTACGACGACACGATGCTCGTAATAGTTCGGCACCGCGGGTGAGTCGTTGCTCACTGCACCCGGACAGCAGTTTCGTAGCACATCGCGGGCGAATTCCTCTCCGTTCGTCCCCGCGAAAGCGGGGACCCAGAGCCACAGACTGCGGCTCCTCGATTCCCGCTTGCGCGGGAATGAGCGGTGGAGAGGCTGCGCCTAGGGGCGACAGCCGCCATCTCACTCCGCGCTGATACCGGCTTCGCGGATCGGCTTCGCCCAGCGCGCGATCTCCGCCGGCACAAATTGCGCGAGGTATTCCGGCGTGCGGCGTTCCGCCGGAACGATTTCGAGCCCGAGCTCCTCGAGCCGGCTGCGGATGGCTGCATCGTCGAGGGTCTCGCTCATTGCCTTGTTCACTTTGCGCACGATCGCCTCGGGCGTGCCCTTCGGGAAGAAGAATGCGTTCCAGACGCTGGCCTCGACACCGCTCAAGCCTTGCTCGCCGGTGGTTGCGACGTCGGGAATGATCGGCAGCCGCTTCTCCGCCATGACCGCGATGGCTTTGACGCCGCCCTGCTTGGCCTGCGCCGCGCCGCTCTGGACGGTGGCGCACATGTAATCGATGCGGCCGCCGACGAGGTCCTGAAGCACCAGCGCCTCGCCGCGATAGGGCACGTGCGTGATGTTGGCCCCGATCGCGAGGTTGAACAGCACGCAGGGCAGATGTGTTCCGGCCCCGACGCCGGCCGAGCCGAACTGCGCCGTCTTTTCGTTCGCTTTCAGATAGGCGATCAATTCTTTGAGATTGTTCGCGGGGAGATCCTTGCGTGCGATCAGGAGGCGCGGCGATTCCGACACGAGTCCCACCGGCTCGAAATCGGTGACCGCGTTGTAGAGCGGCTTCTTATAGAGCGACTGATTGAACGCGTGCGTGCCGGTATTTCCGATCAGTAACGTGTAGCCATCGGGCGGCGATTTGGCGACGCGCACGCCGCCGACCATGCCGGCGGCGGCGGCGACGTTCTCGACCACGATCGATTGGCCGATGAGCTCGCTCATGCGCTGCGCTTGGATGCGCGCGCTCACATCGACCCCGCCGCCCGCGGCAAACGGAACGATGAGCGTGATCGGCCGCGCCGGCCAATCCTGCGCGGTGGCGTGCGCGCCGAGCGCGATGACGATGGCCGCGGCGAGCATCGTGCGGTGCATGCGCATCTTCCTCTCGTGCCGACACTCGCGCGTCGGAGCGACGGGATCAAGCCCGTCGGTGTCTTGCCGCCGCGGACAACGACCACCCGCGCGATACCGACGATACACTTTGCCCGCCGCCGCGACATTGCTGCGATACGCACCGTTCGTAAAAAACGGTCGCTTGCAGCTGCTCGCACAACGTGATCTCGGAAGAGCGCGCTGAGGCAGCTGTGGCACTCGTCTTGTGTGACATGCAGCAACCATATGGAGGTGCTTGTGAAAGCTCTTGCGATCAGTCTAGTGGCCGGTGTTGCGCTGTGCGGGATCGTCTCCGCGCCTGCAGCGGCGATGCCCATGAGCAACGTTGCGGCCGCGGCGAGTGATCTCGCGCTGGACCAAAGCGTGCGCTATGTGTGCGGAAAGTATCGATGCTCGTGGCGGCCGGACTACTATTACAGCTATGCACCTAGCTACTGGTACGGACCGGGCTGGGGCTACCGCAGGTTCTGGTGGTAGGCCGCCGTTAGTCTGAACGATCCCACAAGGCTCAGCCCCGCGCGAGCGGGGCTTTGCTTTTGCCACTTACCTCGCCACGGCGGCGCGTGACGCGAGTGGGATAGCGCAAAATAACCGTACGTGTTCTGACCGCAGCGAAAAGAGCTAAGCCGATCAGTAAGCTTTAGCGCCGGAGAACTTAATTACCTCGGCCCACTTCTGCGTATGTGCGGCGATGAACACGCGGAAGTCGGCAGGCGAGCTTGCAAAAACCGTGTAGCCGAAGTCGGCGATCCGCCCCCTTATCTTGGGATCGGCAAGCACAGCATTGATCTCCCCTGTTGAGCTTCTCGATAACCTCCTCAGGGTGCTCCTGGGTCCGCCGACCCCCTGCCAACTGCTTGCTTCGTAGCCCGGCACGAAATCGCCCACGGTCGAGGTGTCTGGTAACACATCCGACCGCGCCGCAGAGGTCACTGCGAGTGCGCGCAATTTTCCCGCCCTGATGTGCTCGATGGACGTAGCGAGAGTGTCAAACATTATCGACACTTGCCCGGCGAGGAGATCGGTGAGCGCCGGCCCCCCACCCCGATACGGTACGTGGAGCATTTCCACGCCGGTCATCATCTTGAACACCTCGCCGTACACATGCTGCGGCTCCCGACTCCGCCCGAGGCCATATTGATCTTACCGGGATTGGCCTTGGCATAAGTGATCAACTCGGGCACCGATTTCGCTGGGAACGACGGGTGCACCACCAAGACCCCTGGTCCGCGGCACAGGCTCGCGACCGGCGCGATGTCGCGGACAAAATTGAAGCCAAGGTTGTCGGTACAGGGTCGCGTTGAACGCATTGACCGAAGAAACGTGGAGCAGCGTGGCCGTTCGGGACCGCGCGCACGACTGCTTCGGTGGCGATATTGCCTTGACCGATCAGGCGTGCAAGGAGGTCCGCCGCGCCGCCAGGCGGCCAGCCGACGATCAAGTGCACAGGCCGTGCCGCTGCGCGGTCCAATGGCTTGTTAGCTCGGTTTTTGGCGCTCTCCCTTTATCGGCTGCCTTCAGGGTCGCGCCGACGAAGCACTGTTTGCAACCTCCGCAGGTGATGCTGCAGTTTCTTTATAACATCGTGCGCAAATGAATCGTTTTGATCGGCGTGGCGCGCAAGCACGAACGCAGCATCGCACGCCTCTTTTAGATGGTGCTGCGCCTTGCCGAGACGAGACGGCTTTGCGCTGTTGCTTGGCGCTGTCACGCACTTCGGCACAGCACAACACCGGCGATTAGACTGATCGCAAGAGCTTCCACAGCCACCGCCCTATCGTTGCTGGGTTGCGGTCTCTTTTAGGGATGGTACGTATCGCACCGATGTCGCGGCGCGGGCAAAATGTATCGTCGGTATCGCGGGCACGCTCAGCATGCGGCGGAAAGGCCGAAAAGTCCTTGGGTTAGACCTGAATCGTTATGAATCTAGGTGAGCGCCCGTATTCCGGGTTAGCTCACCGGCGGCGGAATGACACAAAATAGAACACCCTTGTTCGCACCCTCCTGCCTCGGCGCGCAGACGTGAGCGCCACCATCAGGCGCCACCACGTTATTGATCTTGTCATTGGGAACCCGTGTCCATTCGCCGTCAACCTTGACCTCGTAATGGTCACCAACCCTGCGGCTTTGCGTCGGGCGACAGTCATAGAGGTTGCAGCAGGAGCCTTTGCCGTCGTTTCTGTTTAGTTTGGAGTAGAACTCCATATGCCAGTGTTGGTGGCCGACCCCGTAATATCCTTCTTGCGCTACCGCGCCTGCACACAGGAATACTGAGACCGCGCAGACTGTGGCTATCCCCCTTTTGGCCGTCATCATGATCAGTTCTGCGGTCGTGATCGTGCTCATTTACGGTTGCAATTTTTTGGTTCCGGTTGGCGCCATTCAATCGTCGTCTTTGAAGCTTTCGGCCAAGCGAAGCCAGAAACGCGCCATCTCCATCAGCTCGACTCGGCCCTCTCCCTCCGGAATGGTGGGCACCATCTCCAAGCACTCTTTCGCAAGTTGCCGATATTGCTCGCTTGCAGATTCTTTATGAGGGCGATCACGCATGCCCACCACTTCGGTCACGCAGCGCTTCGCGCAACTCTATTAGGTTGGGAAGAAAGCTGTTTTGCTATCTGCTGCCATTGATTTGCTCTTGCGCGCGTGCAGGGGTCGTTCCGGAGGGCGACTGGGTCTTACGCTGCGGCGTCGAAACCGCGTGCCTCGAGTAGCGTCGCGAGCCGCTTGCGAGCGTGGAACATGCGGGTCTTCACCGTATTCTGTGGCGCGCCGATGATCTCGCGATGCGCCGGTGACAGCTGCGTGAGGCACTGCCGCAGAACGGCGCTCTCGTTCTGCTTCTGCAGGATCATCTCGGGCGTATCCGCGCTGTCGGGAATTTCGCACACCATCTCGTCATCGAGCGGATCATTGGTGCGGCGGCGCAGCGCGGCTACTGCCTTGTAGCGGGCGATTGCGAATATCCAGGTGGAAACCTGCGACCGCCCCTCGAAACGGCCGGCATTCCTCCAGATGTCGAGAAACACATTGCTGGTCACGTCCTCGGCGGTGGCTGCATCGTTCACGATCCAAAGCACGAAACGGTAGATTCGCACATGATGGCGCACGTAGAGGGCCCGCATCGCGAGCCTGTCGCTGGCGGCGACGCGTCGTACGAGCAGTTCATCGGAACTGCCATCGTGCCCGTCGGCGTGATCAGCTGAGAACTTCGAAAGTGTCAAAGCATCTTGCATATGACCTCTCCCCAAAGGTCCATTACCCGCCGCACTGCGCGGCAATGAGGCTGTTGAAGGCGTCGATCTCGCCGTCGAGCAGAGCGAGATCGCGCTGGCGGTGGATGCCGTCCTCGCAGATGGAGGCGGCCTGGCGCGCCGTCACCGCATCGTAGAAATGAATGCGGTAGGCACGGCATTTTTTATCGCTTTCGGCAGCGTCGACGCGGCTCTGGCGCGCCGCCGCCCAGCGAACGCGCGCGGCGGCAAGATCCCAGACTTGCGTGCAATTCGATGCGTCGGCCCTGGATGCTATCGGTGAGACGAAGAGGAGAGCGAGCACGAGCAGTGCGATGCCAAGAACGAGAGACGCGGCGTGCACCACGAGATGGCGCGGTCTGATTGAGCGCTTCGCAGCCGGCACCATTGCCGGCAGAGCCACGACGTCAGAACCAAGCCGGAACGGCTGCGCATGCTTGGCATGCCATTTGGGGCCGGGACCGCGCATATAGTGCAGCTCGGGCCGGTAGGGGTCGAACAGGGCCTTGACCAGGTCGCGGGCGAGGTCGGCAAGTTCGCGCATCGGTCGGCATCCAAATCGGCCTTTGATCAATTCTCTTTTAAGGATGACCGGTATCGCACCGATGTCGCGGCGGTCGGCAAAGTGTATCGTCGGTATCGCGGGGCGCCCGTCGCGTTGGCGATCTCGCTTCCGTTCACGAGGGCCGCGATACAGACGATACAAACGCCGCGCGTCCGCGATACATCGCCGATACAGGCTGCCGGTAGCATCGCACTAGGAGTCGCTCATGCCGAAAGTGACGTCCCGGGCCACCGCCAGGCGGTCACGTCGCAAGTCTTCACGCCACAAGCCTTCCGGGCGGACGTTGCCGAAGGCGGCCAAAATCGCGCGCAAGCGCACCGGGATGGCGGGCCGCCGAGCGGCAGAGCTCGAGCGTTATCGGCTCGCGCTCGAGTCAATGAACCTGAACACGTACGACTGGGATATCGCAAAGAACGTCATCTATATCTCTCCCGCGATGCGCGAGACCGTGGGGTTCGGCCCTGATCAGCCGTTCTCGCTGAAAAACTGGGACGATTTCATCCATCCCGATGATCAGCCGCTCTATCGGGCGGCACTGGTGTCGCTGTTGAAAGGCGAGAGCGCGCGGTTCGAGTGCGAGTATCGCTATCGCGCTCGCGACAGATCATGGCGCTGGATCCGGCAACACGGTCTTGTCGCCCGTGGCCGCAATGGTCGGGCGCTCCGCATGGTCGGAGCTGCCGGTGACATCACTGACCTCAAGCAACGCGAACGTGCTCTCCAATCGGCGCAAGCCGAGGTCATGGTTGCCCAGCGCGGCCTCGAGCAAGCCCGTGAAGCCATGCAGCTCGTGCTCGACAATATTAGGGATGGCGTGGTCCTGGCCGACAACAATCTCGATTTGAAATTCGCCAACCGTCACTTTGCGGAGTTCCTGCAGATCCCCGCGGAAATCGCCAGTCCAGGCCGGTCCGGCCACGACATCCTGCGCTTCCAAGCGCGGCGCGGCGATTTCGGCCCGGTGGAGAGCAAAAAAGACCTCGAGCGGATTGTTCAAGAACGCGCCGCCATGTTCCGCACGCCCGGCGGCTCTCGCTACGAACGGCGCATGGGCAATGGCCGCTACGTTGAAGCGAGCTTCCGGCAATTGGCCGACGGGAGCGTGCTTGGATTCTATCGCGACTTCACGGCGCGCAAGGAGCGCGAGGAGGCGCTGGCGGCCGCCAAGGAAGCGGCCGAAGCCGCGCGCGACGCGGCCGAACGGGCGCAGGCAGAAACGCTAGCGGCGCGCAACGACGTCGAGCGCGCTTATCGGATGACACAGAGCATCCTCGACAACCTCAGCGACGGCGTGGTCCTGGCTGACAAGAATTTCGATCTGAAATTCGCCAATCGTCACTTCGCGGAGTTCCTGCAGATCCCCGCGGAAATCGCCAGGCCCGGCCGATCCGCCTACGACGTGCTGCGCTTCCTGGCGACGCGCGGCGATTTTGGGCCGGTCGAGAGCGAAAAGGACGTCGAACGGATCGTTCAAGAACGCGCCACCATTATCCGCACCCCCGGCGGGGCTCGCTACGAACGGCGCATGGGCAATGGCCGTTACGTGGAACTCAATTTCCAACAATTGGCCGACGAGAGCGTGCTTGGACTCTATCGCGACATCACGGCGCTCAAGGAACGCGAGGAGGCGCTGGCAGCCGCAAAGGAAGCGGCCGAAGCATCGCGCGACGCGGCCGAACGGGCGCAGGCGGAAACATTGGCAGCGCGCAACGACGTCGAGCGCGCTTATCGGATGACCCAGAGCATCCTCGACAATATGACCGACGGCGTCTCTCTGTTCGACAAGGATTTCCGTTGGCGCTTCAGCAACAAGCATCACCGCGATCTGCACGGTTACACGAGCGAAATCGCCTATCCGGGCGTGTCCGGATACGACCTCATTCGCCACCTGATCAACAGAGGCGAATACGGCGACGTGGCCGACGTCGATGCCAAGGCCAATGAGATCGCGATGCGCATGCGCAAGCCTGGTGGCAATCGTTACGAGCGCCGCACCGAGTCCGGCAGATATTTCGAGCACAAGTACAGGTACCTCGATGACGGCAGTTTGCTCGCCGTGTACAACGACATTACCGACGTGCGGCGGCGCGAGGAGGCTCTGGCGCTTGCCAAGGAAGCCGCCGAGGCCGAGCGGGAATCCGCCGAGCGTGCGCGCAAGGAGGCGCAGGCCGCAAACCAAGCAAAATCGACGTTCCTTGCCATCATGAGCCATGAAATCCGCACGCCCATGAATGGCGTGCTCGGCATGATGGAAGTGCTGGAACGGCAGGGGATCGACGATGCGCAACGGCAAACGCTCGCGACCATGCGCGACTCGGCGCAGGCATTGCTGCGCATCATCGATGACGTTCTCGACTTCTCGAAGATCGAGGCCGGCCGGCTCGAACTCGAGCAGGTCGCATTTTCCCTCTCGGACCTGATCGAGAGCGTCGTCGGAACGTTCCGCCGCGAGGCCAGCGAAAAGGGACTGACGCTCGATGTGAATTTGAACGTGGGCTCGAGTGGCGCACTGATCGGCGATCCGACCCGCGTGCGCCAGATCCTGTTCAATCTGCTCGGCAACGCGCTGAAGTTCACACAGCGCGGCGGTGTGCGCGTTCATGCTAGCACGTCGCCGCTCGGGAACGGGCGTGCCCGCATCCAGCTCGCCGTCAGCGATACCGGCATAGGGCTCGATGCGGGTCAGATCGCGCGGCTGTTCAGGCCTTTTGCCCAGGCCGACAGCGCAACGACGCGGCAGTATGGCGGCACTGGCCTCGGCCTTTCCATCGTACGACGCCTGGCCGAGCTGATGGATGGAGAGGTTGGCGTCGAGAGCAGGCCCGGGGTCGGCTCGACCTTCACAGTGGCGCTGACGTTACGGGCAGCGCCGGCCGATTCGCCCCTCAAAACAATGCTGCGCTCGTCTCCCTCGCCGCGCCCCTCGACGCCTTCGGTGCGTTCATCGGGGCAGCGGGTGCTGGTCGTCGACGATCACCCGGTCAACCGCGAGGTTCTGGTTCGCCAGCTCGACCTGCTCGGCGTTGCGGCCGATACGGTCAACGACGGTATCGAAGCCTTGGCCGCGTGGGCGTCCGGGCATTATGCAGCAGTGCTCGTCGACGTTCACATGCCACGCATGGACGGCCACGAGTTCACGCGGCAGGTGCGCAAAGCCGAATCCGAGCGCGTGCCCAGCGGATCGCGCACGCCGATCGTTGCCGTCACCGCCAATGTCATGAAAGGCGAAGAGGAGCGTTGCATCGCAATCGGTATGGACGCTTATCTGGCCAAGCCTGTCAGCATCGAGCAACTCCGGGTCACGCTCGAGCGATGGGTGTCCGTCGACGGCAATAACAACGGCCAGCAAGGCCGCGAGGTCGCATCGAACCCTGTCGCCGCGATCGACCGCGCTGTTTTGGCCGGCTGGCTCAGTGACGAGAGGGCTATCGCTTCCCTGCTGGGGAAGTTTCGCGACACCGCGATCGAGACCGGGCGCGTCGTCGAAGCGTGCTCCCGCTCGGGCGATCTTGCGGCGCTGGCAGCCGCGGCGCACAAGCTCAAGGGCGCCGCGCAGACGGTTGGCGCCACGGGACTCGCGACCGCAGCTGCGCAGCTCGAACGCGCGGGCAAAGCCGGCGACCACAGCGCCTGCCGCGGCGGACTCGGACCATTGGCGAGCGAGTTGCGTCGCGCGCTGGCGGAGATCGATGGCGCGCGTTGAATCGACCCGGACGGCGCTGACCTTCAATCCCGCGGCGGCACGAACATGTAGCCGACGCCCCGCACGGTGCGAATGGCCTCGGGCCGGCTCGGATCGACCTCGATCTTGCGGCGCAGCCGTGTGATGCGCAAATCGATCGAGCGATCGAACGCCTCCATCTCCCGATGCGAGGTGACCTCGAGCAGCCAATCGCGGTTGAGCGGGCGATTGGGGTTCTCGGCAAAGACTTTGAGAAGATCGTACTCGCTCGCAGCGAGTGTCTCCTCGCTGCCGTCGGCCGGATCGACGAGCACGCGCTTCTCGAGGTCGAGAATGCGCCGGCCCAAGCGCACGCGCGGCCCAACCGACGGCGTACCGCCCGTCGCGCGCCGCAGCACGCTCTTGACTCGGGCCAAGAGCTCGCGCGGATCGAACGGCTTGCCGATATAGTCGTCGGCGCCGGTCTCCAATCCCGCGACACGGTCGACGGTGTCGGAAGCGGCCGTGACCATGATGATGCCGATCCGGCCGCTGCGTTCGCGCAACCAGCGTGCGAGCGCGAACCCGTCCTCGCCGGGAAGGCCAACGTCGAGCAGGACGACAGTCGGCAGCTCACGCTCGACGAGCCGGCGCAGCGCCGGCCCGCCGTCGACGCCGGTGACACGGAAATTGTGTTTGCCGAGGTACTCGACCAGCAGATGGCGCTGGGCGGCCTCGTCCTCGACCACGATGATATGTGGCCGGTAGTCCGTCATTGAGACCTCGCGCCGATTCCCACGCGGCAAGCATTGCCGACCTTGCGCCATTCGACAAGTCCCGGCGCGCTCGCCTCCACCCCGAGATACCAGCGATACACTTTGCCCGTCGCCGCGACATCGCTGCGATACGTGCCTTCCCTAAAAAGCCATCGCTCGCAGTCGGGTGTGCTATCCTTGATGGAAAGCACAGGAGTGATCAGCAGCCCTTCTCGTTCAAACAATTCAGATCTGTCCCAGGGAGCTGCCGGCTTGTCGTGAGGCAAAGTTGAGAAACTGTTGATCAGGAAATGGTAGCCGTGCAACGTCCCGTCACTCTTGAATCGGACTAGGGTCCAGACTCATTAAATCCACCATACAAGAGCAGCGGCGAGGCAGACAGAGGCCAGATAATTTCGCGCCAGCCTGTCGTAGCGGGTTGCGATGCGCCTGAAGTCTTTCAACCGGTTGAACGCGCTCTCGATGCGCCAGCGCAGCTTGTAGATACGCTTGCTAAAGCTGAACTGTTGTTTTCTGTTGCAGCGATTTGGAATGACCGGCTTGATTCCCCGCTCGTGCAGGTCCTCGCGCAGTTCGGCGCTATCGTAGGCCTTATCGCCGAGTATCCGTTTCGACGGCTTCACTCTGCGAACGAGGCGCTTTGCGAGCGGGCAATCGTGTGCTTCACCTGTAGTCAACAGGATGGCGATAAGGCGGCCTTTAACATCTGCGAGTGCGTGAATCTTCGTGTTGCGCCCTCCGCGCGAGCGGCCAACAGCCTGCTTCTGCTCCCCCCTTTTCCACCTGCTGCCGAGCGGTGCGCTTTCACGTGCGTGGAGTCGATCATCTGCGTGTCGGTGGATCGTCCGTTCCCAGCAAGTTCCCGGAACAGGTTTTCCCACACCCCACGCCGCGCCCAGCGCACAAAGCGGTTATAGACCGTTGTCGAAGGACCAAACTCGGGCGGGCAATCGCACCAGCGACAGCCGCTCTTCAGCACGTGCACGATACCGCTGATCACGCGGCGATCGTCCACCCGCTCGACGCCACGGACATCTGTTGGCAGGCGAGGTTCGATCCGCTTCCATTGCTCATCGCTCAGCCAAAACCGGTTCCTGCGCACGATCCCAATCCTTTCCAAAAACGAATCAGGACCGTATTGTCAGAGCGGAAAAATTAATGAGTTCTGACCCTAGTTAGGATGGACTCAGCGTTACTCCAAAATCTGATCGTCGGGGCTGGGTCGAGCAGTCAGCTGATTGGTGGGCTCGTCGTCGCCCTCTTGTATTTTGTTGTTGGTTTGCTCAGCGCGATTGGAAGCATTTTTGTTTTTCGACGAATGTTCCAAGGACGATGGGAACAGATATTCTGGGCCTGTTTCCTGGTCGTTATTGCCGGTTTTTACCTGAGCTTCGCTGCCTATTTCGCAGCCTCGGCGCATGCTTGGCGAACCGAACTGATCGGCGTCGCCATCTTCCTTGTTTGTGCGCTGTGCGGACTGTTTTCCCGATCTGCTCTTGCAGTTGGGTATGTCATGCATGGGCTCTGGGATTTATCCCATTCATTGTCAGGCTCTTCAGTTGCCGGCGTGTCGCTAACGGATATTCCGCTGGGCTACGGCATCTTTTGCGCGACCTTCGATTTTGTGGTTGCCGGTTATCTCATGATCAGCGACACCGCGTGGCGCGACGCGGGCAAATTCGATCTTTACTTTTGGCGGCATCGCACGTGATCCCGCAATGACGTCAGTCGATCTTGACGCCGAGCGCTTTGATCAGCGCGCTCCAATGCTCGAGATCGCTTTGAATGAGCTTGCCGACGTCCTGCGGCGAGAGGTCGAGGCGCTCGAAGCTGTTATTGCTGAAGAACTTCGTGGTCTCGGGATGATCAAGCGCCTTGGAAACGTCGGCGTGAATCTTGGCAAGAAGACCGGGCGGCATTTTTCCCGGCCCCCACAGCCCGAACCAGACCGATGTTTTGAAGCCCGCAACCGTCTCGGAAATGGTCGGCAGATCCGGCAGGTGAGGGATCCGTCTCTCGGTGGCGGCCGCGACGAGGCGCGCCTTTCCGGCCTTCGCGTGCTGCTCGACGCTCGACAGATTGAGCAGCATCACCGAAACCTCGTTGCCGAGAAACCCGTTCAATGCCGGTGCCGCGCCGCGATAGGGCACGTGCTGCAAGTCGATGCCGGTCCGCTGCTTGAAGTCTTCCATGCTCAGATGGGCATAGGTGCCGACGCCGAACGAGCCGTAGCTCAGCTTGCCCGGCTTGGCTTTCGCGTATGCAATCAGTTCCGGCACGGTCTTCACCGGCAGCGATGGATGCACGATCAGCATTGGCGTGCCGCGACAGAGCACCGAGATGGGCGTAAAGCCGTCCGGATCGTAAATGAGCTTCGAGAACAGCGCCGGATTCGCGGTGAAGGTCGCATCCGGCGCGACAGAAGCGTCAGTCCATCGGCCGGAGCCCGCTCGACGGCTTGCGCCCCACGCCGGAATTGCCGCCGGGCCGATTTTCCACCACGACGGCTTGGCCCCACATCTCCTGCAACCGCTGACCGATCACGCGCGCCATCACATCGGTGACTCCGCCCGCCGGAATCGGAACGATCAACTTGGCGGGATCGCCCGGGTAAGTCTGCGCCGAGGCCGCGCTCGCCAACATTGCCAAGGCGACGCAGGCCGCTGCTCTTATGAAGCGCAACATCTCGCCTCCTCCCATTTGAACTCCCGCGCTGTCTCTGCCCGCGTCCATTCTTTAGGCGCGGTCATGGAAGCGCTGGAATCCGGCGGTGATGATCGCTCGCAGCTTGAAATGCACGGCCGAGCGCAATCAACGTTTCGTCGCCGAACGGACGGCCAATGAGCTGCATCCCGATCGGCAGTCCCGATTTCGATTGCCCCGCCGGCACCACCAAGCTCGGCAGGCCGAGAAAGTTCACCGGCCGCATGAAGCGGGTGATGGCCTGGATCGCCGCCTCCGCTTCCGGCATTCCGCCAAGATCGGTCGCCGCGATCGTCGGCGCGACCGAGCGCGAGACCGGGGTAACGACCACATCGACATCTTCGATGGCGTCAAGATGCGCGGCCAGCGCCGGTCCGCGCCAACGCAGCGCCTCGAGGTATTCCACCGCGCTATAGGCAAGTCCGTTGTGCAGCCGATTGCGTACCTGCGGACCATAGTCCGCTGCGCGGGTGCGCAGCCACGGCGCGTGCGCGCTGGTGGCCTCGACCGCGAGTACAATCAGGGCCGCCGCGCTCAACAAAGCCTGGTCGGGCAGCTCGACCTTTGCGATCTTCGCGCCGAGCTTGCGCAGCGTAACGATGGTCGCATCCAGCGCGCTCGCAATGTCGGGCTCGAGATCGTCGATATAGAAGCGCGCCGGCACGGCGATCCTCAGTCCCTTGGGCGAGGCGCGCGTGGCTTTGGCGTTCCAAGCAGGCGCGCCGAGCGTCGTTGCATCGAGCGGATCGGGCCCGGCAATGATGGCCATGATCGCCCCCGCATCCTCCGCGCTCAGCGCCAGCGGGCCAACGGTATCGAGGGTGAACGAGAGCGGCAGCGCGTTGGCGCGGCTGACGCGTCCATAGGTCGGCTTGAACCCGGTCACGCCGCAGAAATGGGCGGGCAGCCGGATCGACCCGCCCGTATCGGACCCGAGCGCCGCCGGAATGAGGCGCGCCGCCACGGCGGTGCCCGACCCCGATGACGAGCCGCCGGTGATGCATTTCGCATCCCACGCATTGCAGGCCGGCCCGAGATAGGAATTATGCCCGGTCGGACTGTAAGCGAACTCCGACATGTGCAGCGCGCCGATACGAAACGATCCGGCGACGGCGAGCCGTATCAGTACGGTTGAGGTCGCCGGCGCGATCCACCCCTTGCGCACCTTCGAGCCGCATTCCGACAACTTGCCTTTGACGTAATACATGTCCTTGTGCGCGAGCGGCACGCCATACAACGCGCCTTTCGCCTTGCCGCGCGCGAGCGCACGGTCCGCTCTCTTGGCAGCAGCCAGAGCTTCGTCCTCCTCGA
>Ga0126380_10000457_pt1 | contig 13469 bp, 14 predicted proteins | sample PanSoiMetPlot_26_FD_92544 | JGI IMG/M metagenome (GOLD analysis project Ga0126380, IMG submission 92544) | Tropical forest soil microbial communities from Panama - MetaG Plot_26 | ecosystem: Environmental > Terrestrial > Soil > Tropical forest > Bulk soil | place: Panama | collected 2016-02-17
ACCCTGGTCCGCCGGTCGCTGCCGCGGATCCGCTCAAGCACGGCCAGGGCCTGGTCGGGGTGCCCTGAGAAGGTCAGGACGGAAGCCTCGTCGGCCACGAGCTCCTCTGCCAGCGGCGCGAACGTGACGACGGCCCGGGCGGCGGCGTTGATGGCCAGCGCCGCTTCGGGCTGGCACAGCCCCCATTGGGCGTTCTTGGCCCGGGTGACCGCCAGCCGCAGCGCGATGTGCTCGCTGGCCGGGAGCTGCTGGCCGCGAGCAAGGACCCGCCCGGCGGCGGTGAAGTCGCCAAGCTCGTACAACGCCTCCCCCAGCAGCAGCGCCCCGGCCGCATCCAGGTTCGCATCAGGTACCGCCTCGATCAGCCGCCCCACCGTCCGGAAGTCGTGCGCGTAGCGGGCCAGGTGGGCGCCGCGGACCAAGACGGCCGGGTCGGGCTGCCCGCCGGCGTCCAGCCGCCACACCGCGATCCGCAGCGCCGCCGGGCCCGCGGGACCGGCCGCCTCCAGCCGGGCGGCCTGAGCCAGCAGGATCGCCCGCGCCCGCGACCTCGGCATGGCGGCCCGGACCACCGTGCCGTGCAACGGGTGGGCAAGCCGCACCTCCCCCTCAGCGACCGCGATCGTCACCAGCCCCGCCCGCTCCAGCGACTCCAGCACCCCCACCGGGGCGGCCGCCTCCAGATACTCCAGCTCCAGCGGCTGGCACAGGGCGAGCAGCTCGACAAGCGAACGCGCTCCGGCGGACAGGCCCTCGATCCGCTGCCCGACCAGATCGGCCAGCCGGGCCGTGCTCGGCACGGGGCCCTCCAGGTGCCAGACCCCGGCCCGTTCGACCAGCGCTCCCGATTCCAGGCAGCCCAGTACGAGCTCCCGAACATACCGCGGGTTGCCCCCGGTGACCTCCCAGAACTCCCGGCCAGTGCCCGCTTCGACCGGGCCGTCGAGCGTCAGGTGCAGCAACGTGCCGAGATCGGCGCGGCTGAGGTCCGCCAAGTCGACCCGCTCCAGCCGCCCCTCCCGCCACAGGCCGGTTACCAGGTCCGGAACGGGCTCGCCGCTGCGTACGGTCGCGATCAAGAAGATCGTCCCCTGCGCGGCCAGATACCCCAGCAGCGCCAACGACGCGGAGTCGATCAGCGACACGTCATCGGCGACGATCACCAACCGGCGACCGCCGTGGCGGTGGTGCAGTGCCCGGCGGCTCTGCTCGAACAGGCCCGCCGTATCCAGCTGCCCGTCGGGGCCGGGGAGGTCAAGGCCGCCGGTGAACAGCGCGGCCACGGCACCCAGCGGCAGCCCTGCGGTGCTCCGGCTGCCGAACACGCGCTCGGTCGGGTGACCGGCTGCCGCAGCCAGCTGGCGGCACTCGTCGGCGAGCCGCGTCTTCCCGACCCCCGCGCGGCCGTGAATCAACAGGCCCGCGTGCTCACCGGCGGACAGAGCTCCCTCGAATACCGTCAACTCCGCCTGCCGGCCGACGATCGGCCACTGCGGCACCGTCACCACAATCGCCTACCGCACCGGGAGGCGCGGCCGGCCGGACCCGGTGCCCGGGCTGCTGGAGACCGACATGGCATTCCTTCTTTCTCCTGTTTCACCGAGCCGATCCTGGGGGGAGGACGGCAGCGGGCCGCCGTTCTCAGCAGGCGGTCCAGGGTTCGCCTCCGCCGCCGAGATAACAGAGGCGCAACCGCCGGCGCTGATACAGTGCCCCAAGTTCCCGGGCTGTGACAGCGGCCAGAGCCCACGAGCCAGCCAGCGCGCCACCGCACCACGCCGATGAGCCGAGGCGTTCCAGACAGTCGAAAGAGCCATGGAAGCAACCAACCTCGCGGACTTGTATCACTCACCGCTGCTCGACTGGTCCGGCATCGAGGCCCGGCTTCGGGAGGGCCTGAGCCAGGTACCAGGCACCGGGGGCCCGAACCGTCATACCTGCTGGCTGGCCACGATCAACCCGGACGGAAGCCCGCACGTCACCGGTATCGGCGCGCTGTGGACCGACGGCTGCTTCTGGTTCGAGACCGGCACGGGCACCCGCAAGGGCAGAAATCTCGCCCGTGACCCGCGCTGCACGCTCAGCGTGGCGGCCCAGGAGTTTGATCTCGTCGTGGCGGGCGAGGCCACCCTGGTCACCGACCCGGCCACCGTTGCCGACCTGGCCGCGCGCTGGGCGGCAGAAGGCTGGCCAGCGCGGGCCGACGACACGGGATTGGCGCTCACCGCCGAATACAGCGCGCCCTCGGCCGGGCCACCCCCGTGGCACGTGTACCGCCTCACGCCGCGCACGGCGACAGCGGTGGGCACCGTCGATCCCGGAGGCGCGACGCGGTGGCGGTTCTAGCCGCACCGGTCCATGGCAGCGGATCGAGAGCGCGAGCGCCGCACGGTGTCACCGGACCCGGCGAACCGCGCTAGGCCGGCCGTCAGCGGATGCGCAGCGGGAGGGCGCGCGGCCCGCGGATCTGGCCCGCCGCCCAGGTGACCGCCGCCGGGTCGTCGAGGGTGAACTCGGGGATCCGGGCGAGCCATGCTTCCAGCGCGACCCGGAGTTCCATCCGCGCCAGGTGCGATCCCACGCAGCGGTGGATGCCCAGCCCGAACGCGGCGTGCCGGTTGACCTCACGGTCGATGACGACCTCACCGGCCCGGTCGAACTGGGCCGGGTCGCGGTTGGCGGCCGGGAACGAGAGCAGGATCCAGTCGTCGGCCTTCATGTCCACGCCGCGCCAGTGCATGTCCTCCTGCACCAGCCGCGCCATCGTGACCGGCGCGTAGGCGCGGAGGAACTCCTCGATCGCGGTCGGCAGCAGTGCGGGCTCGGCGACCAGGCGCCTGCGGTCGTCCGGGGTCTTCGCCAGGTGCCACAGCGACGCGCCGATCGCGCTCCAGGTCGTGTCGATGCCGGCGATGAGCAGCAGGGCCATCGTGCCGACCACGTGTTCCGGGGCGAGTTTCTGGCCGTAGAGTTCCGCGTTGAGCAGGTAGGTCGTGAGGTCGTCGCGCGGGTTGTCGATGTGGTCGTGGACCTGTGCCACCAGGTAGTCGAACAGCCGGGAGACCCGCTCGATGCGCTCGTCCGGCGGCAGGTTGATGCCTTCGAGCAGGTCCTCGACGAACACCCGGAACTGCGGCCCATCCTCCGGCGGGAAGCCGAGCATATCGGCGATGACCCGCATCGGGATGTGCTGCGCGTAGTCCCCGGCGGCGTCCACGACGTCCTGCCCGCCGAACGCGTCGATGAGCGAATGGCAGAACGCCCTCGTGGCCGGCTCCTGCTTGGTGATCACGGCCTTGGTGAACGCGGGGAGCAGCAGTTTGCGCGCGTCGTGGTGGAACGGCGGGTCCGAGGAGATCGGTGGTGAGCCGCCGATCGGTGCCAGTTCGCGCGGTGGCCGGAAGTTGCTCAGGATGATCGACCGCGAGGAGAAGCGGCCGGTGTCGTATGCGATCGCCGCGACGTCCTCGTACCGCGTCGGCAGCCATGCGCCGCCGAACCGCTCGGTGTGTGCGAGCCGGCAGCGCTGCCGCAGGTCGTCCTGGATCGGGTAGGGGTCGGCGGACCACTCCGGCTCGAGGTGGGAGAAGTCGGTCGCCCAGTCGGCGACCGGGCCGGTGATGGCCTCGCTGATCGCGCCGATGAGCTCCTCGTCGCGGGAATCCCGGAAGTCCTCGGTGAACCGATCGTCGGCCGCCATGTCAGCCCTCCTCGAGCAGATCGATCGCGCGCTCGGGGCAGTTGGCTGCCGCCAGGCGCGCGTCGCGCTCTTTGCCCGGCGGCACGACGCCGTCGCCGAGCACCTTCCCGTAACCCTCGTCGTCCGCACCGAACAGATCGGGGGCACGGTCGTAGCAGCGCCCGTGCCCCTGGCAGCGGTCGCTGCCGATCTGGATCTTCACGGTGTCGTCCCTGTCTGTGCCGTCATGCCTGCCGTTATGCCGGGCGTGCCGTCCGGCGGGGCCAGGGCGGCCGCCAGGCGGGTGAGCAGGGCGCTCCACTCCTCATCGCCAACCGCATGCAGGTCGGGTGGCACGAGCGCGCTGCCCATCGCGAGCAGCAGGCAGAAGTGCGCAAGGGCGTTCGGCGACAGTACCGGGTCGAGCTCACCGCCGGTCTGGGCGAGGCGCACCAGTTCGGACAGCCAGTCGGCCCGCTCGCCGATGTAGTCGCGCATCGGCCGGGCGACGTCCCGGTCACGGCGCGCCGCGACCAGGGCCTCGACGATGAGATAGCCGCGGGGATCGCGGCGGCGGGGCAGCCAGCGGCCGACGGCCAGCAGCGTTCCCGTGATCGACCGGTCGGGGTCCGCGGCGAACAGGTCGGCGAGCAGCCGCCGCCCGTGCGTGCGCAGCGCGTCCACCAGCAGGTCCGCCTTCGAGGTGAAGTGCGCGTAGAGGGCGCCGTTGCTCACGCCCGCGGCGGCGGCGATGTCGGCGACCCGGGTCCCGTCGTACCCGCGCTCGGCGAAGACGTCGGCCGCCGCCCGCAGCAGCCGCTCCCGGGTCTCGGCGGCGGTAACGCCGGCGATCCGCCCCATAACAGAATTAAAAGAACGTTCATCTGATTCGTCAAGACCCCAGCTTCTCCTTGCTGACGGGCGGAAGCGTGGGTGGCGTGGCGGGAGCAACGGGCGCGCTCCGGGTCAAGCCCCGGGGCAAGCGACAGGCGCGCTCCAGGTCGCGCTCCGGGCCAAGCTCCGGGTCAGGAGCCGGTGACGGTCGTCACGAACCAGGCGGCCTGGGAGACCGCGCTGTCGGCGGCGGCCACGAGGCCGGGCTGCAGGATGAAGTCGTGCCACATGCGGGGCCACTTGGTGTAGGTGACGTCCGCCCCGGCGGCCGAGGCACTGGCGGCCGCGCGTTCGGCGTCGGGGGCGAGCAGTTCGTCGGATGCGGCCTGGAGCAACAGCGGCGGAAGGCCGTCGTGGCGGGCGAGCAACGGCGACACCGAGGGGGTCGCCCAGTCCGCGCGGGGCGCGTACGCGCGGGCGCAGGCCTCCAGCCAGCCCGGACGGAGCATCACCTCGCTGCGCACCAGCCCCGGCACTGCCCGGCGGTCCCGGCTGAGGTCAAGCCACGGCGACATGAGCATGCACCCGGCGGGGAGCTTGTCGCCCGCGTCCCGCAGGGCCAGGAGGAGCGACAGGGCGAGACCGGCGCCCGCCGAGTCGCCGGACACCACGACCGAGCCGGGCGCATCCTCACCAAACAGGGCGTTCAGTACCGCGCGGGCATCGTCGAGGCCGGCCGGATGCGGGTGCGCCGGTGCCAGCCGGTAGTCGGGCACCACGACCCGGCAGTCCGCCTGGGCGCTCAGGTGCGCGGCCCAGGCCCGCATCATGCGCGGCGAGCCGATGCAGTAACCACCGCCGTGGAAGTGGACAACGGTGCGCTCGGGGCGCACCCCGCTGGCGGTCACCACCTCGGCCCGCACCCCGACCAGCACGCGCCCGGTGACGCTCGTGCCGCGCGGCACCGGCAGCGTGCGCACCACCCGGTCGAGCCGGCGGCGCTGCACCTCCCAGGGCAGGCCGGGGTCCAGGACACGCCGGCCGATCTGCCGCGCGGCGAGGCGCGGCAGGCCCGGCGGCAGCCGGAGCGCGCTAGCCCGCGATGGGGTCACCCGGCTGAGCAGGCTCATGGCGCTGCTGCGGCTTCCGGTGGTCATGCCGGGCTGGCCCCGGCGGTGGCACCGGCCGCGGCAACACCGGGCGCGGCGGCGGGCCGTTTGGGCATGACCCGGTATTTGGCGAGGTCGAAGCGGCGCACCCGGTACCGGTACAGGAAGGTGTGGTCGGGCCAGTTGTTGGTGTTGCGGCCCGAGGCCGTCGTGTACCAGCTGCGGCAGCCGCTCTCCCACACCGTGGCGCGGCTGGTCGCGCTCACCCACGCGTTGAACGAGCGCTGCACCTCGGGGCGCACGTCTATCCAGTCGAGGCCTTCTTCGTCGAGTGCCCGAAGGGCGCTGGCCACGTAACCGATCTGGCCTTCGAGCATGTAGATGATCGAATTGCCGCCGAGGTTGGTGTTGGGCCCGTAGAGCATGAAGAAGTTCGGGAATCCGGAGACGCTGATCCCCAGGTACGCCTCGGCCCCGGCATGCCAGCTCTCGTCCAGCCGCCGCCCGCCGACGCCGGTCACCGCCATGGGGGCCAGGAAGTCGAGTGTCCGGAACCCGGTGCCGTAGATGATCACGTCCGCCTCGCGGGTGGTGCCGCCGGCGGTGACCACGCCGTCCGGCACGATCCGCTCGATCGGGTCGGTGACCAGCTCGACATCCGGCCGGGTCAGCGTCGGGTACCAGTCGTTGGAGAACAGCACCCGCTTGCAGCCCATCACGTAGTCGGGGACGCATCTCTCCCGCAGCCCCGGGTCGGTGATCGCCTTGAGCTGCCGGCGCCAGAGCTGCATCGGCGCGGCGAGGAACTTGGGTGACAAGACGAAGCCGCTGGTGAGCAGCTCACCGTAGAGGAAGATGCGCAGCCGGTCGGCCTTGCGCACCACGGGCAGCCATTCGTTCAGCACGTGCTCGGCGTGATGGTAGGGCCGGTCGAACTTGGGCAGCACGTAGGGCGGGGTGCGCTGGTAGACGTCCACGTGCGCGGCGATCTTGGCAACCTCGGGCACGAACTGGATGGCGCTGGCCCCGGTGCCCACGACGGCGACCCGCTTGCCGGTGAGGTCGACGCCATGGTCCCAGCGCGCGGAGTGCCACGACGGGCCGCGGAAGTCGTCCCGGCCCGCGATGTCGGGCAGGGCGGGCCGGCTGAGCTGCCCGACGGCGGAGACGACGGCGTTTGCCCGCAGCCGCTCCCCGTTGTCCAGGGTGAGGTGCCACAGCGCGCCACCCTCATCGAACTCCGCCGACGCAACGCCGGAGCCGAAGCGCAGCCGGGAACCGAGCCCGTGCTCGGCGGACAGTGACTGGAGGTAGGCCAGGATCTCCCGCTGGGGCGGGAAGCGCCGGCTCCAGCGCCCCGGCCGGGACGAGAACGAGTACAGCCGGGACGGCACGTCGCAGGCGGCGCCGGGGTAGGTGTTGTCCCGCCAGGTCCCGCCCAGGCCGTCGGCCCTGTCGACGATCAGGAAATCCTCGATGCCCGCCTGCTCAAGAGCCACGGCCATGCCGAGCCCGCCGAACCCGGCGCCGACCACGACCACGCGGTATGACGAATGCTCGGGCACGGGCCCTCCTCGCGCCTGCGCGGCCCGGGCCAGGATGCGGCCGGGGCGCCGGGCCGGTCGGGAACCCGGCACGGGCAGGATAGCGGGAATCGCCCGGGCCGTCCGCCCGCCGGACGCCGCATCCCAGGCCGCTGCCGGCCCGCGCCTTTTCCCGTGCCCACTCCTGATCGCCATTCTTTTCTTAACGACCCGCCGGACCGGCGCTGGCAGCGACGGCGCAGCCGCGTTCGTGGCGGCCGGCTCCGCCGGCGACCCGCCGCAACGGTCACATGACTGCAAGGCCCGGCCACCTGGCGACCGCCCCCCGCGGCGGGCCGGGCGAGTGCGCCGCCCGTCACCGCAGGATGGCGCGCGCGGTCACCTGGTCTATGACGGTGCGGGCCCGCTCGCCTAATCTCGAAGATGCCGCGGCTGCTGGGCGCCGCGCGGCAGGCGCGGACTGGCGCACCAGGGAGACACGATCATGAGTGAGTCGCTGAGTTATCGCGGCGTCGGGGTGACCGACCGCACCCGCACCTTGTTCGGCCAGACCATGGGATACGTCGCGGCCACCACCGGGTTCTTCGCGCTGGGCGCCTACCTCGGGCGCAACTTGTCTGCGGGCTGGGCAATCGTGTGGTTCATCGTCGGGTTCGCCTGCCTGATCACGATGAACTTCACCGTGCGACGCTCCACCGGGGTGACGGTGGTCCTGCTCTTGGCGGTCGGCACGACGCTGGGGCTGGCGATGGCGCCGACCCTGGTGTACTACGCGAGTACCCAACCGCAGGCACTCTGGCAGGCGGGCGGCGCCACCGCCCTGTTCATCGCCGGTTTCGGCGCGGCCGGCTACGCGACACGGCGGGACCTGTCCGGGATCGCCCGGCTGTGCTTCTGGGCGCTCATCGGCCTCATCGTGCTGGGCATCGTGCTGATCTTCGTCAACATCCCGCACGGCTCGCTGATCTACTCGATCCTGGGCTTGGTGATCTTCGCGGGGCTGACGATGTTCGACTTCCAGCGGCTGCGGCGCTCGTCCGACCTCGACTCTGCACCCCTGCTTGCCGCGTCGATCTTCCTGGACGCGCTGAACGTGTTCCTGTTCTTCCTGCGCATCTTCTCCCGCGACAGCAACTAGCGGCCGGCGGGCCCACCCGGTCAGGCGAGCCGCCCCGTCGGGCACGGCGCCCGGAGCGGGCTCCGCGTCAGGGCGCGTATTTCAGCACGAGGTCGCCGACCTGCGGAAGCGCTGCCTCGATGTGCTTGGCCGCGCCGGCCCGGACCGAGCGGTACGCCCTGACGATCACCGGTCGGCCGGAGGCGGCGGCGCGGGCGTCGGACACCGTGAGCAGGGCGTCGGCCACTTCGTCGCCGCGCTTGGCCAGGTAGTCACCGAACTCGGTGCCACCGGCTGCGTTGAAGTCCGCCCAGAACGGCTCAAGCTCTTCCACCATCCGCGGCAGCAGGGTCTCCACCATGTGGCGGACGTGGCCAGGGGCGAAGGTCGTCGCGGTCTTGTAGGCAAGCTTGATCCCGGTCCCGGAGATCCCGGACTTGTCGGCGACCTCCCGCTGGATCAGCGCGTAACAGTCGTCGACCACATGAGGCTGGGTGTCCGGCGCGAGCAGGATCTCCTCAAGCGTGGTGGCCATGGGTCTGTCGTTCTCCTTGTCACGGGGTGCTGCCCGGTGGATCGTGCACGCTCCCGAGTGAGTCCCTGGTGGGCGCTCAGCCCCGCCCCCGCTCACATCAGGGCCCGCCTAAGTTACCGTGCCCCGGTGCCGCCTGTTACAGGAATCCAGTGACGATGATGGTGATATTTGCGGGTCGACCCGGCAGACGCTGCCCGACGGGCGGGTCGCCGCCACGGAACCGGCCGTCGGCGCCGCTTGCTACAACGCCGCGATGACCGTGCTGAGCGCGGGCAGGTCGTGGTCCGAGGTGACCAGGTAGGACAGGCCGAACCGCTCGCGCCGGGCCTGCAGGTCATCGCGGATCTGGGCGGGGCTGCCGATGTAGATGGTCGGCATCTGCCACACCGCCTCGACATCGATCCCGTCCCAGCCACGCTGGGTGATGAGCTCCTCGGTCCTCGCGCGGCGGTGCGTGGTGAGGTGGAAGGCGGCGAACGCGCTGAGTTCCAGTTCGGGGAACCGGTCACCGGCCGCCGACCGGAGCACGTCGAACTTGCGGTCAAAGGCCTGCGGCATCCGGTCGCCCGGATCGTCGCGGTCCTCGGAGCCCTTGATCGGGGCGGGCAGGAGCCCCACGATGTCGGCGTGCCGGGCCGCGACGCGAAGCATCCTCGGGCCGCCGGCGCCGATGAGCACGGGCGGGCGACCGTGGTGCTCGGGCATCACGTCAAGCTCGAGGCCGTCGATCTGGTACCAGGCGCCGTGGTGCTGCACCCGGTTGCCGTCCAGCAGCCCGCGGAGGATCGTCAGCGACTCCTCAAGCCGGTCGATGCGCCGGCCCGCACCGTCAAACGAGATGCCCGCCGCGTCGTACTCGGGCTGGTACCAGCCCGCTCCCAGGCCCAGCTCGAACCGGCCGCCGGACAGATGATGCAGGCTGGCCGCCTCGTGGGCGACGATCGCGGGGTGCCGGAAGTCGTTCGAGAGCACCAGGGTGCCCACCCGCAGCCGGGTGGTTACCGCGGCCGCGGCCGCCAGCGCGCTGAACGGAGCCAGCTGCTGGCCGAACGCGCCCGCCGAGAAGTGATCGCGCAGGAGCAGGGAACCCACGCCGGCGTCCTCGGCGGCGCGCGCATGATCGGCCCACGCCGGGCCGTCCCGTACCGACTCGGCCACGATCCCGAACCGGAGCGCCCTCACCTGGACATCCCCACCGTGGCCGGGGCGCGATCACTCGTCGTAATGAGTTGGCGGGTACGGATCGCGCTCTCCCTCGACCGTCAGCTCGTCCTTGTCGTACTCGCGCCGGATCTCGGCCTGCGCCTCCTGATAGACATCGCTCTCGGTGATATCCGGCTCCGGCGGCGCGTCGGTCGCCGGCGGCACCTCGTCCGGGTCGAAGTCGTCGAGGCCGGCCTCGACGCGCTCCTCCTCGGTCAGGCGGGCAAGCTGGTCGTCATCGAGGTGCCCGGGAATGCCACCGTGCTCACGGCGGTCGCGGTGGAACTCCTCGGCTGGCTGGCTTTCGTCCTGATCGGTCATCACATCACCACCGGGCTTGCTTGGTAGCTGGCGCAGGCATACACGCTACGCCTCACCACGAAGCTGGGGCAGTCGCCCCATGCACCGGCGCCCGGCGCACGGAACTTCCCCAGGCCGCACGGGGCGCGGGGTCAGCCCTGGGGCCCCATGGCGTAGACCAGGGTGCGCCCGCTGGTGTTGTCGGTGGAGGCCATGAACACCTTGCCTGCGGCGACCGCCAGCGGTGCCCCCAGATAATTCTGGTCGGTGCTGAGTTCCAGGAACGAGTCTGCCGCGTCGCGGGTGGACGGCAAAGGGAGGGTAAAGGGGGCGTTTGTTCCGGTCTGCTGTCCGGTGGGCTACCCCGGCTGCCCGCTCCCGGGGGCGGCCCACCCCGATCTGCCCGCTCGGGGGGACTACCCGAGGTCGAGGACCAGTCCGGCGGTGGCAACGCCGACCTCGCCCCGGTAGCCGTGCTGGGCCGCGGCCTGCGCGGCCGCCGGGTCGGTGCCCGGCATCAGGTGGGTCAGCAGCAGGTGCCTGGCGCCCGCGGCGGCGGCCTGCCTGCCCTGCTGGCGCGCGCTGGACAGGTAGTGCGCCGCGTCGTCCGGCACCTGATCCGGGTAGCTGGCCTCGGCCAGCAACAGGTCGGCTTCGCGGGCCAGGTCGGCCACGCCCTCGCTGGGACCGGTGTCACCGGTATAGGCGAGCACCTGCCCGGCCGCGGTCAGCCGTACCCCGGCGTTGGGCAGCCAATGCGGCAGCAGCCGGGTCCGCGCGTGGAACGGGCCGACGCCCAGGCCGCTGCCGATGCTGAGCTCGTGCAGGATGTAGCCGCCGGCCAGCATCCCGGGACGGTCCAGCGCAAGCACCGCGTCCAGCGCACCGGGCGGCGCGTACACCGGCAGCGGCGGCAGCGCGTCACCGCCGAGGACCCGGGCCCGCAGCAGCGGATTCAGGTCGGCGCAATGATCCGGATGCCCGTGGCTGATGAACACCGCGTCGACCTGGCTGGCGCTGAGATGCTCCAGCAGCCGGGGCACGACCGCGTAGCCAAGGTCCACCAGCAGCCGGAATCCGTCGTGTTCCAGCAGGTAACCACTGCAGGCCTGGCGTGCCGCCGGCCAGGCGCCACAGCTGCCGAGCACCGTCAGCCGCATCCCAAGGACTCTACCGACCGGCCCGGCTCCGGTGACGCATCCGGACTTCGGCAGTCACGCCACGCAGAGGTGCGGCATCGAGTGCGAGCGGCAGCGCATCGCCTGGTTGCGCTGGATGGTGAAGCAGTTCACCAGCCGCTGACGCCGGAGTTACCCGGGCCTGCTTCACGCCATCCTGCCGGAATGGCGTCCGTTAAGTGAACATATGGTTGTCGCTGGTCAATGTTTTGGCCAACCTCTGCCATTCAGGGAGGTGCGCCTCGGGGAGGTGGCGCCGAGCCTCATCCGCACATCTTGCCCGGACCGTTGGCTGATTGGTCAAACAGGATGCTGCCGTTGGCTGATTGGTCAAACAGGGTTGTGCCGGGGGCCGAAAGGTAGCCCGGGGCAAAATCGCGGCCTGGCTTGGCTGAGGGTTACCCCACGAGCGGGTCACGCAGGAGAATGGTCCCGGTGCAAGCGCTGCTCCGGGGTGGCATACTGGCCGCCCGGAGAACCTGCCGAACTGCCGGACATCGGCAGCCGGCTAGGGCATGATCGGGGTGAGGGCTCCAGATGTGTAACCAGAGCGAATGGATCGTCCGCGAGGCATACCTGGCCTACGACCGGGGCGATATAGCGCGCATGATGGACTTCGTAGACCCGGATCTGGAATGGACTTCCCTTGATCCGGACACGGAGGATTCGCGGCCGAGGGTCCGTCACGGCCGCGATGAACTGGACAAGGCCATATATTGGCAGGCTCAGCGGGGGCTGCGGTCCGAGCTTGAGGAGGTCGTCGCGGCCGGCGACCAGGTGATATTGGTGATGCGAACGCCGGGGCTCAGCCAGCACCTGAGCGGGTACCCCGACGACCGGACGTATGACGTCGTCACGGTCAAGGACGGGCTGATCGTCGGGCTGCACGCCTGCCGCGACCACAGCCAGGCACGGTCACTCGCCGGAATCAGCTAACGCCCCGGCCCGCCCCGGCTGCGCCAGCGTGGCGCTGTCAGGCATCCGCGGATGAGACTGCTGGTCGCGCCGCGTTGTACGGTGCAGCGGAACCTGGCAGCGACGTACCGAAGGGCGGCCCGCGTGCCCGACTCCCCCACCGCGGCTGACACTCTGGATGTGCCCGGCGCACGGCTCTACTACGAGCGGCGGGGCGCCGGACCGCCGCTGCTGCTGATCGGCTCTCCGATGGACAGCACCGGCTTCGCCGGGCTGGCCGGCGCGCTCGCCGGTGACTACACCGTCGTGACGTACGACCCGCGCGGCATCGGCAACAGCAGCAGAGATGACACCGGCGATGTGACACCTGAGCAGCAGGCCGGCGATGTGCACCACCTGCTGTCCGCTCTGGGCGGCGGACCGGCCGATGTGTTCGGCAGCAGCGGCGGCGCCGTCGTCGGGCTGGCGCTGGTCACCGCGTTCCCGGGCGAGGTGCGCACGCTGGTCGCCCACGAGCCCCCCGTGGTCGAACTGCTGCCTGACAGCGCGCAGGTCCGTGCCCAGATCCAGGACATCTACGACACCTACCGGGCCGACGGGGCGGACAAGGCAATGCAGAAGTTCCTGGCCCACGCCGGCCTCCTGGAGAGCGCCAGCCAGCAGGCGGACGCACCGCGCTGGCAGCCTTCGCCGGAACAGGTGGCCCGGATGCGCGCCACGACCGACCACTTCCTCGCCTCCCTCCTCCGGCCGACCACGCGCTACCAGCCCGACATCGCGGCACTGCGCGCGGCGCCGGCCCGCATCGTGGTCGCCGCGGGGGCCACGTCGGCGGGACAGCTCGCCAACCAGGCGGCCGTGGCACTCGCCGGCCGGCTCGGCACGTCGGTGGCCGAGTTCCCCGGCGACCACGGCGGCTTCCTGGCCCAGCCGGAGCAGTTCGGCCGCGAGCTGGCCCGGGTGCTCGGCGAAACGACCTGACCGGAAACCCGCTGCCGGGCCAGCGCGGCACGCGGGCCCGTCATCACGGGCGCACCCTCCGGCCTGCGCAACAG
>Ga0126380_10000458_pt1 | contig 13455 bp, 11 predicted proteins | sample PanSoiMetPlot_26_FD_92544 | JGI IMG/M metagenome (GOLD analysis project Ga0126380, IMG submission 92544) | Tropical forest soil microbial communities from Panama - MetaG Plot_26 | ecosystem: Environmental > Terrestrial > Soil > Tropical forest > Bulk soil | place: Panama | collected 2016-02-17
GTTGCCGAGCCGGTTCACCGCGATTTTGCCCATGCGCGTCATGATTCGCATGCTGAGCACGACATATTTTGAATCGGTGATTTCGAACCCGACTTTCGTCAGGGGCGACCCGGGCGGACCCATGATGTAGGGCACAACAAACATGGTGCGTCCGCGCATCGCGCCGTTCAGTAGTCCATATAGCTTCGAATACGTCTCCGCAGGCTCCGACCAGTTGTTTGTGGGCCCGGCTTCTTCTTTGGTCGGCGTGCAAATGAAAGTGAACTTCTCAACTCGCGCGACGTCATTCGGGTTGGATCGGTGCAGATATGAGCGGGGAACTTTTTTCACGTTCAGCTTGATGAGCACATTCTGCTTTAACGATTCCTCGATCAGAAATTCATTCTCCCGCTCAGAACCGTCGCACCAGAAAATGTTTTCGGGTTTTGTCAGTTTTCCGATTTCGTGTACCCAGTCGCGCACGGCCTGGTTCGTGGGCTTCGAATCGCCGATTCCATTCGGCGGGAGTATGGCAGGGGCGATACTTTTCATGAAACGAAGGTGTCCATCTTAAGCATGAATGAACGGCTTCGCCACGTTGAATCGTAGGACGGTTAAATCGTTTCCTTCGCACTAACGCACATAAGAAGTCTCCCGAATTATGAATCATCTTGCGCAAGAACAGTGCGCGGCATTAATTGAAAGCATGTTCGGGGTGACCACCTCCGATGATTACCGGCCGGTTGCGTGGATGGGCCGCTATCCCGTCGATGTGACCACAATGCTGGTTGGGCTGCACGTCGCGGCGGCGATTCTGACAGCCATCTTCGTCGCGATCGGGGCGGGGTCGGTTTTAGCGTATTTGCAATTCGATAGTGCGGGAGTCTGGTCCGGCCAGGTGTGGCGCCTTTTTACGTATGCCTTTGTGCATGCGCCGTCGGGACTGCTGTGGTTTGCGATCGAGATGTACATGTTATTCGTGTTCGGCCGCGAAGTGGAACGCTTTATTGGGCGGCGCGCCTATATTGCGCTCTATGTTGTTTTGCTTGTCACGCCCGCGGCGCTGCTGACGATTTGGGGTCTTTGGCAGCACTCAGCCCTCGCCGGTTCGCCTGCACTGCATTTTGGAATTTTTGTTGCCTTCGCCACCATCTATCCGCGGGCGGAATTGTTCCTGCGAATCATGACCAAATGGGTAGTGCTAATTCTGGCTGCCGTTTACACCTTTCAACTGCTCGCGTATCACGCCTGGAGCGACCTGATGGTGGTTTGGACAAGCATTGGTGCGGCGTTCCTTTTCATTGAGATCCATGGCGCCGGGCCAGAACTTCCCTGGTGGGACGCTTTGAAAACGCGCTTCGCTCCCAAGCCGAAGCTCCATGTTGTTCCCAAAATGCGTTCTGGGCGTTCGGCGGAGCCGGATGACGTTTACACTTCGATCGATCCGATCCTCGATAAGATTTCAAAATTTGGAATTGGTAGTTTGACGGCGAGTGAGCGCCGCCAGCTAGATCGCGAGCGCCAGCGGTTGCTGAAAAAATCTGAATAAACAGAATTTCAGGCCACGAAAGATGCGAAAGGGAAGGTTCGAAAGGATCCGTATCCTTTAGTGTCTTACATGCGCTTAGTTTGCTTTTTTCCTTCGCTGAGCCGAGCCTCGACTGTCTCGCACAAAACGTGAAGCAGAAGTTGGTGCGCTTCCTGGATCCGGGCAGTTGAATCGCCGCGAACCAAAAGGTCGACATCAGCCATCCCGATAGTCGAACCGCCGTCGCGACCCAAGAAGGCAATGGTTTTAAGCTCGCGTGCTTTTGCTTCTTGCAGTGCGCGCTCAATATTCCTGGATTTGCCGGAGGTCGTGAGGCAAATCAGTACATCTTCCGGGAGGCCAAAAGCCGCCACCTGGCGGCGGAAAATCTCGTCGAACCCATAATCGTTGCCTGCGGCCGTAAGGAGCCCGCCATCGCCAACGAGAAAGATCGCAGGATAAGCCGGACGGTCCTTTGCAAAGCGCACCACAAACTCTGTTGCAAAATGCGACGCATCAGCTGCGCTTCCACCGTTCCCGCAAACGAGCAGTTTGTTTCCCTCACGTAAACATTGTTCGATCAACTCTGCAGCCTTTGCGACCTGCGAGTCGAGGTTGAGAAGCGATTGCAGCGTATCTTTCGCTGCCTCGATTGCCGTCTTTAAGACCTCAGAGGACCGGCCCATACGTCAGTTCGAAACCGTAATTGAAACATTCATGTAAAAACCAGACCTTTTTTGACGTGGAACAAGCATTCTAGGGAAACTTCTGCCATCGGTTTCCGTAGAAGTGCTTGTGCAGGGTGTAATACTCGGCCTCACACTTAAGCTTCTCGTTCTCCACGCTCTCACGAGGTTGCTTGGTCCTCTATGGAGCCCAGCCAATCACCAGATAAGCTGGCTTCGGCCGACGCCTTGCGACATTTAAACAAACGAAGCGCACTTAGCGACAGCAGCCAGTAGGGACAACGAAAAATGGATTTTACTGCCCTTAGTGATTCTCTCTCAGCGACTCCGCACGAGCACGACGAGTGCCCACACTGTTGCAGTGTGGTGCGAGTTCACAATGGACTTTGCCTCGGGTGTTTGGTGCAAACGGGACTCGCTGAAGACGACGGTTCCGAGAATGAGAACCTCGACGCACTCCTCTCCGAAATCGAATGAGTGTGCTGGATCAATTAGGCTGCGATCGTCGCTTTTCTTGAATTTCCAAGCTGGATCTTCGGATTGTGACAGTCCCGTGAAATTCCTGGTCCGGCAAAATAATCGGAACCTTCAGCCCCCAGTTTCCGTAGAAGTAAGCGTGCGGGAAATCAGACAAATCCAAAAGCCCCTCCCGGTACGGCGTCCTGCCTGCGATCAAACATCGTTCGACTGGCCTAACTTCAATTTTTGTTTCCGACTTTGTCCCCCAGTTTTCAAATCTTTGAGGGTGAGTTTTTCGAGGGCCCGCTCCTCGGTCACGTTTCCTTGATGTACGGGAGACCTAGATACGGGTGTGTCCTGACTCACACAATCCCGCAGGATTAGCGGGTTAGCAGTAGTTGGAGGAACCCATCAGATGAGGATAGAAGGTCATCTCCCGCATGTGGGGCGAGCGACCAAGGGCGGCAGCTTGCCCTATAACAGCTCGAACGGAAATGGAGCACAAGCTCCTCGTATTGCGATCGACTTTCCAGCGGCGCGCGTAAACGGGATACCTGGCTGGAAATCGGCTCTCGACATCGCCTGCATCCTCCTCGCGCTGCCGCTTTGGCTGCCGCTGATGATGTTACTCATGATCGTGACGCGACTCGCTTCGCCAGGACCAATTTTCTACCGGCAGAAACGAGTTGGTCTTGGGGGAAGACATTTTTCAATCTGGAAGTTCCGAACAATGAAAGTGAGCGCTGAGACGCACGCTCACGAGCTTCATCTTGAAGAATTGATCCGGGCCAATTGTCCGATGACGAAGCTTGACGCCTATGGTGATCCGCGTCTGGCGCCTTTGGGGCGATTTCTGCGCGCGAGTGGTCTGGATGAATTACCGCAAATTTTCAACGTCCTTTGTGGGGAGATGAGTCTGGTCGGTCCCCGGCCATGCCTGCCAAATGAATTTGCCCATTATCAACCGTGGCAAAGAGAGCGTGTGAATGGTCTGCCGGGTCTGACCGGATACTGGCAGGTAAATGGCAAAAATAAAACGACGTTCAACGAGATGATCGCCATGGACCTTTTTTATCTAAAGAACCTGTCGCTTCTGCTGGATCTGAAGATCCTTTTCAAGACCTGCGCCGTTATTGCCGGGCAACTCTTCGAATCCCAGGCGGCAGCGAAACCCGGCCGCCAGGTTGAGCGCCTTCGCTCGCCCGCGCCAACTTTGCAAAGACTGGCGGAATCAGCTCGAAAAGTATGAAGAAGCAAATCTCAGTCGGTATAATCGGGTGCGGTTACTGGGGACCGCTTCTGGTTCGCAACTTCAAAGGTCTTCCGGACTGCCAACTCAAAGCCGTCTGCGATCTCAATACAGAGCGCCTAAAACATATCCGCGCACTGTATCCGGACATCGAAGGCTTGACACAAACCCAGCAGCTTCTCAACGGCACAAACGTGGACGCGGTCGTCATTGCCACCCCGGTGAAGTACCATTATTCATTGGCCAAGGCAGCTCTCCTTGCAGGTAAGCACACGTTCATTGAAAAACCGATGGCGTCGTCTTCAGCCGAGTGCGAGGAGCTAATCGAAATCGCCGACCGCAACGGCCTGGTTTTGATGCTTGATCACACTTTTCTCTACTCTTCGCCGGTGCAAAAGATTGCTCAAATTGTTCAAGCCGGAGATCTGGGCGAGATCCGCTATATTAATTGTCGGCGTCTCAATCTGGGGCTATTCCAAAAGGACATTAATGTCGCGTGGGATCTAGCGCCGCACGACATCTCAATCATTCTCCATATTCTGGATGAATTTCCCACCGCGGTTAACTGTCAGGGAAACGCTCATATCACGCCAGGAGTAGAGGACGTGACAAACATGTCGCTGTCCTTCTCGCGTAAGCGCTTTGCAACCATCCAGAGCAGCTGGCTCGAGCCACGGAAAATTCGCGAAATGACGATCGTCGGTACGCGACGCATGATCGTCTATGACGACTTGCGGACACGTGAGAAAATCCGCATTTACGATGCACGAGTAGAACGTCCTCCGCATTACGACACGTTCGCCGAATTTCAATACTCCTATCATTACGGAGACAGTTACATCCCGTACCTTCATCAGGAGGAACCGCTAAAGCTGGCCTGCCAGCATTTCGCTGACTGCATCAAAACGAGTTCTCAACCCCTAACGGATGGCCGTCGGGGTCTGGAAATGGTCAGGATCCTCGAGGCAGCCAGCGCTTCACTCAAGCTGAATGGTGCGCCCGTGACATTTTCTCGTTTAAGCAGTGCTGCTGTGCCGGCTGTTGCCCCTGTCCAATCAGAAGAAATTCTTCAGGTTGAAGCATTCGCTGGATGAGTAGCGAACCAGCCGCGCACCAGGTGATTGCTCCGGATGTTAAGCTTGGGCGTAACGTCCGGATTCATGCCTTCGTTAACCTCTACGGCTGTGAGATTGGCGATGAAACAAAGATTGGCCCGTTCGTTGAAGTGCAAAAAGGCGCGAAGATTGGAGAGCGCTGCAAGATTTCGAGCCACACCTTTATCTGCGAAGGCGTGACCATCGAATCGGAAGTTTTTGTGGGGCACGGAGTGACTTTCATTAATGACAGGTATCCGCGGGCGACGAATTCCGCTGGTCACTTGAAGACGGAGGCGGATTGGAATTGCCAGAGTACGCTGGTCAAACGAGGCGCATCCATCGGTTCCGGAGCCACGTTGCTGGGCGGGATAACTGTTGGAGAAAATGCGACCGTGGGTGCCGGGAGCGTCGTCACTCGCGATGTGCCCACGGATGCAATTGTCTTTGGGAATCCCGCAAAACCGAAAGGAGCAAGAAGCTAAAAATGAGAGTTCCCTTCCTTGATCTGAAGGTGCATCACGCTGCTCTAAATGAAGAGTTTGAGCGCGCTATTCGCGAAGTCATCGACAGGAGCGCGTTTGCCGGAGGAGTGTTCGTAGAAAAGTTCGAAGAGGAGTTCTCCGCATTCTGTGGTTCTGCCTACGCCGTTGGCGTCGGCAATGGCACAGACGCGCTTTGGCTTACTCTTCTCGCGCTCGGAATTGGTGAAGGCGATGAAGTGATTACGGTCCCCAACACATTTATCGCCACCGCCGAGGCGATTACATACTGCAAGGCTCGACCAGTGTTTGTGGATGTGGACCAAGAAACATTCACGATGAGCCAAGCCGAACTTGAGAAGAGTCTGACGGAAAAAACGAAAGCAATCATTCCGGTCCATCTTTTCGGGCAACCGGCAGACATGGACCCGATTTTGGAATTTGCTCGTGCGAACGGACTTTTCGTCATCGAAGACGCCGCCCAGGCGCACGGGGCTGAATACAAAGGTCGAAAAGCAGGCACTATGGGCGATGTGGGTTGCTTCAGTTTTTATCCTGGAAAGAATCTTGGCGCCTTCGGCGAAGCCGGCGCAGTCGTAACGAACGACCCTGAGTTACGGGAACAAATCCAGATGCTGCGAGACCACGGCCAGGCACGAAAATATTACCATGCCATGATGGGATGGAACTGCCGTATGGACGGGATTCAGGCGGCGGTCTTGTCGATCAAACTGCGTCATCTTGACGAAGCAAACGCTCTTCGGCGCAAACATGCCTTAGCATACAATAAGGCTTTCGCCGGAATCGACGAGGTTCTCACACCGCTTGAAGCGATGTACGCGCGGCACGTTTACCACGTCTATGCCATTCGCGTACAGGAACGCGATAAAGTCGCCCGGTATTTGGGAGAAAAAGGAGTCGGATGCGCTGTGCATTATCCGGTTCCGATTCATCTCCAGGGGGCATGCCGAAATCTTGGCTACAAGAAGGGCGCATTCCCGATTGCCGAGAGCCTTGCCGATGAATTTCTTTCTTTGCCAATGTTTCCCGAATTGACCCAAGAACAGATCGAGTATGTAGCTGACTGTGTTAGCGAAACGGTCGGTGTGGGGGCACTCGTCTAGGAAACGAGTCTTGAAAACTCTCCAGTCAGACAAATTGCCATCCGCGCAAGAGACACCCTTTTCTGTAGAGCATTCATTCGTAGAGACGAAGGCGAGTGAGGAATCGCTGCAGATGAGGATTATTAATCCAGTCCACGATCCAGGGTGGGATCTTGTAGTTGCTTTGCACCGCGACGCCGGTTGTTTCCACACGAGCGCTTGGGCGAAGGTGCTTCATGAGACTTACAACCATCAACCTTTTTACCTTCAATTCTCGCGCGGACGCAGGTTGGCTGCGTTGATACCGCTGATGGAAGTACGCAGTCCGTTGACTGGACGGCGCGGTGTCTGTCTCCCGTTCAGCGATGTGTGCGAGCCGCTCATTTTTGATTCGGAAGTTGCCGACGTAGTAAGAGATCGCATCGTTCGCTTCGCCCAGGAACGTCGGTGGAAACATCTGGAAATTCGCGGGGGTAAATCGTTCCAATCCGACTCGAGTTCGACGAAATTCTACGGGCATACCCTCAATTTCCGCCGTTGCGTCGACGAAATGGCCAATCGATTTGACAGTCAGGTCCGTCGCGCTATTCGCAAAGCAGAACGCAGCAATGTGAGCGCGCTCGTTGTCCGGAATCGCGAGGCCATTCGCGATTTTTACCGGCTCCATGTCCAAACGCGCCGGCGTCACGGTCTCCCACCCCAACCGATGTCGTTTTTCCTGAATATATACGAGTACATCATTAAACCCGGTCTAGGCTTCATTGTCTTGGCGCGACGTGGGTCATGCGCAATCGCTGCGGCGGTTTTCTTCCGCTTCGGAAAGAACGCTGTCTATAAATACGGGGCTTCGGACAAGAGATTTCAAGAATTTCGCCCGAACAATCTTGTCATGTGGCAAGGCATCCAGTTTTTGGCTCGCACTGGGATCGAAAAACTGCATTTCGGACGCACCGACTGCGACAACGAGGGTTTACGACGATTCAAACTTTCCTGGGACACGCAGGAACAACCAATTGATTACTTCCGTGTCGATCCATCGGGACGGCAATGTTTAGCGCCGGCCCGGAGTGACTCCGGATTTCACAAGAGGATCTTTGGCAGGTTGCCGCGGGTGTTCAACCGGCTGGCAGGCGCCATGATCTATCCACATCTCGACTAGGAGTTAAATTATGACTGAAGTCCAACATGAAATGCAGCATCACTCCACAGTGAAACTGAGTGACATTCTTTTTGCTCTGTTTAAGCGCAAACGAATAATCATCCTGTGTGCGGCGCTGGGTATTATTGCCGCCGCGACGGTTTATTTCCTGTATCCGCCTTCCTACGAATCCCAGGCCAAGTTACTCGTGCGCTACGTCACGGAAAGAAGTGCCGTCGACCCGATCGAGGCAGAGAAAGCCGGGGCCGCGTCGAACAACGAAGCGGATAGGGTAATCGGCGCTGAAATCGAGATTCTGACAAGTTGGGATCTGGCGGTGCAAGTGGCCCAAGCAATCGGTCCCCAACGAGTGCTGCCACCGAACAAGGGCATGTTCAAGAAGGTGGCAGAGGCAATCGGCCTCAAACGATCTCCCGCACCGGCTAGAGCGCCGACAGAAAATGACGCGGCGGGCAGTATCGTTTCCGGTTTGAAGGTAATTTCGAATAAAGGAAGCAACATCATTTTCATCTCCTACAAGAACCCTAATCCAGAAGTTGCAACACTCGTTTTGCAGGAACTATTGAGTCGTTACTTCGTCAAGCATCTTGAAGTGCACCGTTCTGCCGGGGCGTTCGATTTCGTAACACAGCAGACCGATCAGGTCCGGGCGCGCTTAAACCAAACCGAGGACGCCCTGAAGTCGCTGAGGGAGAAGACGGGAATTGCTTCGCTCAAAGAGGGCTCAGCAGCCCTTACCACCGAGGCCGCCAAAACTCAGGAACAACTCAATATCGCCGAGGCGAACCTGGCCGAACAACAAGCTCTCGCTAATCAGGTTGTAGAAAAGAAAACAAAAGGGTGGAGGACAAAGAGCTCCTCCTCTTCTGAAAAGAGCCCGCAATCTGTAAAAGCTCAGGTCGCCGGCACGCAGGCAAAGATCGAGGCACTTAAGTCCCGGCTTGCCGATATTCAGCGGAGGACGAAGCAGCTTTCAGAACTAGCTCCGCAAATTGAAGACTTGGAGAGGAAGCGAGAGATGGAGGAAACGAATTATAAATATTTTGCAGCATCGCTCGAAAAAGCGCGGATCGACGAAGCTTTGGATCCCACCAAAATGCCAAATATCAGCGCGGTACAGCGGCCCTCTCCTCCTGGCTTGGAGACCAAAAAACGTGATAAGATTGCGATGGGACTGGCTGGTGCCGGGATAGCCTTGGGCATTGCGATTGCATTGCTAAAGGGTCTGGTTTTGAACCAAACCGTCGGGCGCCCGCTCCAGCTCGAGACGCAGTTACACATTCCCCTGATGCTCTCGATCCCATATAGGAACGGGCACTTCGCCTTGCCTCGTAATGGTTCGTCGCCGAATCCGGGAGCGCTGGCGACGGGTCGGCACCATCGGAAGTTGGCACCCTGGGAGTCCGACCATTTCATTCGGCCGTACTGTGACGCTATCCGTGATCGGCTCGGTTTATATTTCGAACTTAATCATTTGACGCATAAACCGAAACTGGTAGGTGTCGCCGGTTTTTCAGACGACGCGGGCACTTCCACACTCGCTGCCGGCCTCGCTGCCTCACTCTCGGAAACGAACGATGGCAAGGTGCTTCTCGTCGATGTGAACTTGGGCCCGGACGAGGTGCACCCCTTCTTCAAGGGTAAACCTGCTTATCCTTTGAACAAAGCTCTTAAACCATCGCATTCCATCGCCTCGGCTGCGGATAATCTCTATCTCGCCACGGTGGGATCGCCAAATAGCGGCGGTCCAGCGCAGCTCGGCTTGAAAAAATTCTTCGACATGATGCCGAATATGAAGGCAAGCGACTTCGACTACATCATTTTCGACATGCCGGCGCTCGATCAGACCAGTCCCACATGGGGGATGGCTGCTTTCATGGACAAGCTTTTGCTCGTGGTCGAAGCGGAGAAGAACAACCGCGAGCTTATAAAGCGCAGCTATAGGAAGTTAAGTGCGGAACGAAACAATCTTTCAGTCGTGGTCAACAAAGCGCGTTCCTACGTCCCGAAGTGGCTTGACGCGGAATCTTGATTGTTCCCAATTCACAACGGCTGAACTTCGGGCCAATTCCTGCAATCTGTCTTTTCCTGTTCTTTGGGATCGCTGACCTGGTACGAAGAGCGAGGGCAGGAGACCCACGAGAGCTTTGCGACGCCCAGTTTGATTCCTAGCACTGGCGATTAACGCGATCTCTCAACTCGCGACATCTCATGTTACGCAATAGGATCTATTACGGGCTAAAACCTTTCGTTCCTCAATCTCTTCGAACGGCGATTCGCCGAAAGCTGGCCACGCGCTTACGCAAACACGTCGGAGACGTCTGGCCGATCATACCGGGATCGGAGCGTCCACCGAACAACTGGTCAGGCTGGCCAGGGGGCAAGAAATTTGCATTTGTTCTGACGCACGACGTAGAGAGCAAAGCCGGGGTCGACAAGTGCAAATCCTTGGCGCAATTAGAGACGGACCTTGGATTCCGTTCTTCCTTTAATTTTATCCCCGAAGGAAATTACCGCGTTCCAGCGGAATTAAGAGAGGAACTTACGGCCCGGGGATTCGAGGTTGGCATACACGATCTTAAGCACGATGGCCGTCTCTTCGCTTCGCGTCGCAAGTTCAAACGGCGCGCCGTGAGAATCAATGACTATGCGCGTGAGTGGGGAGCGTCGGGGTTTAGATCGGGGTTCATGTTGCGGAATCTCGATTGGCTGCACGATCTCGAAATGCAATACGATGCATCGACCTTTGATACGGACCCATTCGAGCCGCAGCCGGACGGAGGTCACACCATCTTCCCGTTCTGGGTTCCGCGACCAAACGGCGACTCGATCACTAAAGACCGATCAACCATCAACTCCTCTTCGAAGGGCTATGTCGAATTACCCTATACGTTGCCTCAGGATTCCACGCTTTTCTTGCTTCTCGGCGAACGCACCCCCGAAATCTGGCTGCGAAAACTCGATTGGATCGCAGCTCACGGTGGGATGGTCCTCGTTAATGTCCATCCCGACTATTTGCAGCTGAATGGTGAACTTGGTTCGAAGCGAAACTATCCCGCGGCACTCTACCGAGACTTTCTCGAACAGGTTCGTCAACGCTATGGCAACGCATTCTGGCAGCCGCTGCCGAAGGAGATGGCGTCCTTCATTGCTCAGCTTGAATTTCGTCCGACGGTTCACCGCCCCAGGCGAATATGCATGGTGACACACTCATTCTACGAAAGTGATAATCGCGTCACCCGATACGCCGAGGCACTCGCCGCCCGTGGCGATCTGGTCGACGTTCTTGCTCTTCGACAGTCTCCTGACCTGGCAAAAAAGGAAAGCGTGCAAGGCGTTCGTGTTTTTCGCATTCAAGACCGATTCGGTAAGAAGGAGCGCTCCAAACTCGCATATTTGTGGCCGTTGCTTCGCTTTTTGGGACTGTCAAGCCTTTGGATAACCAAGGGTCACCTGCGCAAACCTTACGACCTGTTTCACATTCACAACGTGCCAGACTTCATGGTCTTCGCTGGGTGGTATCCGAAGTTAACCGGCGCCCGGATTATTCTCGATATCCATGACATCGTACCCGAGTTTTTTGCGAGTAAGTTCCGGAAGGGCGCGGAAGGAATTACATTTGGTTTGCTTTGCTGGATGGAACGCGCTTCCGCAGCGTTTGCGGATCACATAATCATAGCTAACCATCTTTGGCTCGAAAAGTACTCCCGAAGAACTCGGACTATCGGACGCTGCAGCGCGTACATTAATAACGTGGACGCTTCTGTTTTCATTAGGCGCACCCGGCAGCGCAATGACGGAAAGCTGGTGGTGCTTTTCCCCGGTGGCTTGCAGTGGCACCAGGGTGTAGACATCGCATTGCGCGCCTTTAGTACCCTCCGAGCGGAATTGCCGCATTGTGAATTCCATATCTACGGGGATGGCAATGCAAAGGAATCGCTCGTTAGGTTGTCCGCCGATCTCGGGCTGAACGGGAGCGTAAAGTTCTTTAAGCCATGCAGCGTGCGAGAGATTGCAGCCATCATGTCAGAGGCTGATCTGGGCGTGGTCCCAAAACGCGCGGACTCTTTCGGGAACGAGGCCTATAGCACCAAAATCATGGAGTTCATGGCTGTGGGAGTTCCAGTGGTTGTCTCGAACACGAAGGTTGATCGGTACTACTTCAACGACTCGGTTGTCCGCTTCTTCGAGTCTGGCGATCCCGACGCGCTCGCCAGGGAAATGATGGCACTCCTCCGGGACGGCCAACTGCGCCGTCATCTAATCATCCGGGCTTCTGAATACGCTGCCACGCATAGTTGGGAAAACCGAAAAAGAGACTACCTCGGTCTTGTCGACTCTTTGTGCGTTCCAGACAACCAGGGATCTGCAACCGTTCGTATGCGGAAGACGGCTTAGCTACCTTTCAAATGTTTTGCGTAATGAAACGGAATGGTTAACCAAGCTGATACTGGCGATTTGGTTGAAACCACTCTAGATGCGCTGCAGAAGTGGATCGAAGTCCGAGGCTACAAAGGGTACGATCCGGGCGATGGCCTCACCTCGTGGCTGCGACCTCTTACGTTCGGCAATCTTCTGGCTGAGCGCGTCCTGCAACAGGCCGTCTGGAAATCTCCGTGGAACATCCGTCGATTGGTCGGCGTCAAACCTCTCGATTCCACGAAAGGTCGAGGGTTCATGGCCTGGGGATATCTGTTGCGATTCAAAGCCACCTGCGACACCGCCTTTCGCGACAAGGCGATCGCGTGTCTCGATTGGCTCATGGCAAACAAGACTCCGAAGTATGCCGAGTACTGCTGGGGTAACCACTTCGATTTCGCAAGCCGTGGTGGGCGCATTCCCGCGCAGGAACCAACGATAGTCTGGAGCGGCTTGATCGGCCAGGCGTTCCTCGAAGGTTTTGAACAGAGGGGCGATGAAAGATACCTCAACGTCGCGCAAAGCATCTGCGAATGGATTCTGAAATTGCCCCGCGAACGCACGTCAGATGGCCATTGCCTCAGTTACCACGGCCGGTTCCAATCTTCGATCCACAATTCGAATCTGCTCGGCGCCGCGTTACTCGCCCGCACATGGAAACACGCTGGCCGCAGCGAGTTTCTGGAAGTGGCGCGCCAGGCGGTGCGCTACAGCTGCCATCGCCAGTTGCCGGATGGCGCGTGGTGGTACGGTGAGGAGCCGAAGTATCATTGGATCGATAATTTCCACACCGGCTACAACCTCGATAGTCTCAAACGTTACGTTGAAGCCACGGGGGATGATTCTTTCAAGCAAAACCTCCACGACGGTTACCGATACTTTATCCGAACCTTCTTTGAACCCTCGGGTTGTCCTCGTTATTATCACAACAATACCTGGCCCGTGGACATCCAGTGCGCGTCGCAGGCGATTGACACCTTATGTTTTTTCTCGGACGAACATCGGGAAGGCCTGACGCTGGCTGCGAAGGTTGCCAGATGGACGATGGCGCATCTGAAAGATCCGTCGGGATATTTTTACTATAGGAAGTATCCGATGGTGACGTCGCGTACACCTTACTTTCATTGGGGCCAGGCCACGATGTTCAAGGCTCTGGCGCATCTGCTGTTGAAAACGCAGCGTGGCGCCCCAGTTCAATCGGACTCGGCAGCCTTGCAATTGGCGCCATGAACTCTGCCGCCACCCTCGAATTGCCTGAACATTTGAGTGCGCCGTTTGCACCGCAGATTTTGACTTA
>Ga0126380_10000459_pt1 | contig 13441 bp, 11 predicted proteins | sample PanSoiMetPlot_26_FD_92544 | JGI IMG/M metagenome (GOLD analysis project Ga0126380, IMG submission 92544) | Tropical forest soil microbial communities from Panama - MetaG Plot_26 | ecosystem: Environmental > Terrestrial > Soil > Tropical forest > Bulk soil | place: Panama | collected 2016-02-17
CGCCGAAACAACATCGACGCGATCACGCTTCGAACGAGCGAGGATTATTTGCCGGCGTTGCGCGCTTTTTTCAGAACGCGCGAGCGCCGGGCCAATATTCGTTAGACGATGATCCCGATCCTTGCCGCTCAACAAAACTTCCACGAGATCGCGCCCCCGGTGGATTACTCATTCGTTCCTGCGTGGGCAATTTTTCTGGCGAGCTTTGTCGGCCTTTGCTTGATCGGCTTGATTGTTTGGCTCTTCAAGCGACGCAATAAGCCGGCGTTGCCACCGAAAACGCCGCGCGACGTCGCGCTCGAAGAGCTCGATTTGATCGCAAATGAAATCGGGACCGCGAACCCTTACCAATTCAGCATCCGCGTCTCCGATATTCTGCGGCGTTACGTGACCCATCAATATGGCTTGCCGCTGACCCGACAGACATCGATTGAATTTCTAACTGCACTCGCTAAAACGAAATCGTTTTCAGCGAATGAAAAATTCCTGCTCGAAGATTTTTTGAATCGCTGCGACCTGATCAAGTTCGCGCGCTACGACGCGACCCCCGCCGACAGCCGGCTTTTGCTCGAAGAAGCAAGCCGCTTTGTGAAAGGAGAACAACTTGCGCTGGCTTGATTGGTTATCGCAAAATTGGTGGCCGCAAAACACTGCGCTGACGTTCGCACGTCCGTGGCTGCTTTTGCTTTTGCTGGCCATTCCGATGCTCGCATATCTGCGCGGCAAACGCGGTCCTGCGGCCGCGCTTACTTTTTCATCGACAACAACATTGCGCATGATCGGCAAACAAAGCGCGGCGCGCGCCGGAAAATTTTTACGCGCGCTGATTTACGTCTCGCTCGCCATTCTTGTCATCGCGCTCGCGCGTCCACAGCTCGGCAAAAGCCTGACCCAGGTCGAAGCGAGCGGAATCGACATCATGCTCGTGCTCGACGTCTCCGGTTCGATGTATACAAAAGATTTCACGATCGGCGGCGAACGCGCGACGCGTTTGGATGCGATCAAAGAAGTGACGAGCAAATTCATTGAAGGCCGGCCGAACGATCGCATCGGTATCATCGCCTTCGCCGGCCGACCCTACGTGGTAAGCCCGATGACGCTCGACCACGATTGGTTGATGCAAAATCTCGAGCGCGTGCGCATTGGCCTGGTCGAAGATGGAACCGCGATCGGCTCGGCGATGGCATCGGCTGCGAATCGATTGAACGATAAAAAATCCAAGAGCCGCGTGATTGTTCTGCTGACCGATGGCGAAAATAACGCCGGGAAAATTTCGCCGAACACGGCCGCCGAAGCGGTCAAGGCGTTAAAAGTCCACTTCTACGCGATTGGCGCCGGCATCAACGGAATTGCCCCCGCGCCAATCTTTACCCAGCGCGGGCCGATGACCGACGTGCTTGGCAATATGCTTTATCAAAACCAACGGGTGGAATTCAACGAAGCCGGTTTGCGAGAAGTAGCGAAAATTGCCGATGGCCAATTCTTCCGCGCAACCGACACGAAATCGCTCGAACAAATCTACAGCGACATCGACAAACTCGAGAAGTCCACCGTTGCGGTGAAAAAATATCAGCAGTACCGCGATCTCTTTCCGATCTGCGTCATGAGCGGCGCCGGCTTGCTCATCGCGCAGCTTCTCTTGTCCCAAACGATTTGGAAAAAATTGCCATGAGGTTCGGATCACCAGAATGGTTTTGGGCTTTGCTCGCGATTCCGGTGCTTGCCGCGTTATACTTGCGGGCGGAGCGACGCGGAAGCGTGAGATTGCGCGAATTCGTTTCGCCGAAACTGCTGCCGCAACTTTCAGCGACGTTAGATCGGACGCGGCGTGTGGTGAAGTTTGCTTTCGTGTTACTCGGACTCGCGTTCGCGATTGTCACTCTCGCGCGACCGCAGGTCGGTTACATCTACGAAGACGTGAAACGGAAAGGGCTCGATTTGCTTTTCGCCGTCGACACTTCGCGGAGCATGCTTTCGAATGACGTGCAGCCAAATCGATTGGAGCGCGTCAAGCTCGCGGCCCAGGATCTCGTCAATCAATTGCAAGGCGATCGCGTCGGACTGATCGCATTCGCCGGACGCGCATTTTTGCAAGCGCCGTTAACGATTGATTACGAAGCAGCCGTTGAATCGATCACTGACCTCGACACCAAGACCATTCCCGAAGGCGGAACGAATATTTCCGAAGCGATCAATCTCGCGGTGCAAACATTCGGCAAAAGCGCTGCCGGCAATCGCGCGCTGATCATTTTTACCGATGGTGAAGAATTGAGCGGCGATTCGGTAAAGACCGCGAAAGCGGCCACCGATGCTGGCGTGAAAATTTTTACGATCGGTGTCGGAACGCCACAGGGCTCATTGATTCCGATCTCGAGCGAGGAAGGCGGAACTGCGTTCGTGAAAGACTCGGCCGGGCAAGTCGTAAAATCGAAGCTCGATGAAAAGAGAATGCGTGAGATCGCAGAGGCGACGGGCGGTTTCTATCTCCATCTCGATAACGGGCCGCAAACGATGGCGCAGCTTTACTCGCAAGGTCTGGCAAACATGAAAGCAGCGGAAATTGACGCGCGCTTGTCGCGAACACCGATCGAGCGCTACGAATGGCCGTTGAGCGCCGCGTTGCTCGCGCTCACGATGTCGATCTTGATCGGAGAACGAAAGCGCGTTCGCTCGCGGGAACGACTGGTGCGCTGGGCGAAGGTCGCGGTGCCGGCAACGGCGCTGCTTTTCATTTTCGCGCGACCGGCATTCGGAGAGGCCAGCACCGGATTGAATCTGTATCGCGACGGCAAATATGGCGACGCCTACAAGAGTTTTCAGGAAGATCTCCAGTCACATCCGGACTCAACGCAGAAGGAGAGAATCCAGTTCGATTCCGGCGCAGCCGCCTTCAAAATGGGCGATTACAATAAAGCGCTGCAATCTTTCAGCGACGCGCTGCTCTCCTCCGACAAAAATATTCAGGAAAGCAGCCATTTTAATCTCGGCCGCACATTGGAAGACCGCGCCGATCTCGATCAATCAACCGACAAAGCGTTGAAGGACCTGACCGATGCCGCGTCGCATTATGAATCAACCTTGCAACTCAATCCGAATAACGAAGCGGCCAAGGCGAACCTCGAAGAGGTCAGAAAAAAAATTGAGCGGCTGAAAGCGCATCCCAAACCGACGCCTACGCCAACACCGCCTCAACCGCCGAAGCAACAGAAGAATCAGCAGCAACAAGGAGGCGGTGGCGGCGGGCAGGACCAACAAGATCAGCAACAGCAACAATCGCAAAGCAGCTCCGGCGGACAGGACCAAAATCAGCAGCAGCAGCAGAATCAGCAGCAACAACAAAACCAGCAGGCGCAGTCCAAAGACCAATCGAGCAAGAGCCAGGATCAAAAATCCCAGAACAAATCAGATCAGCAACAGCAGCAGCAGATGGCGAAGAACGAGCAGCAGAAAAACCAGCAGCCGAAGCCAGGCGAAAGTCCGACGCCGTCAGAAGGAAAAGACAAACAACAGCAAGGGAATCGGCCATCACCCTCACCCGGAAAAGAAAAAGACAAAGGCGAACAAGATCGACAATCATCCGGCAAACAAGAGCAACCGGAAGAATCGCCAACTCCACCCGGCGGCGGCGAAGATCAAATGCCATCCCCGGCGCCAGGCGAAGGTGAAGACGAAAACGGAACCCCGTCGGCCACCCCGAGCGGAACCCCGCAAAAGAAATTGGCCGGAGAAATCAAGGACGCGAGCGGCGAGCAGCCGCCGGATTCACAGCAACAGGCCGCAGCATTTGCCGACACCGAGCCGGAAAAAGAAGGACAAATGAGCGAAAAGCAGGCGGAGCTTCTTTTGAAATCAATGAAAGACGAGGAGCAACGCGTCCAGCTTGATGAACGCAGGGTACGACGCCATGTCTATAATGACTGGTAATCAGAAGTTGAGGGTTGAGAGTTGATAGTTGAGTGAGATGTCGATCTACGCACGTCACCTTGGATTGTTTTTAGCGCTCGCGATCTCAACGGGCGCAAATGTTCGTGCGGCGGCGCCGAGTGTGACCGCGGTATTGAGCGATTCGCAGCCAAGCGTCGGCCAGATGGTGCAGATGCAAATCAAAGTGAACGGCGCGCAAAGAGCGAATGTTCCGGAAACGATTTCGATCGACGGTCTCGAAATTCATCAGACCGGCACGTCGCAGCAATTCGAAATGCACAATTTCGACGTAACGAGCAGCGTAACCTACAATTACACAATCCTGCCGCTCAAAGCGGGGCGGTTTAAAATTCCGCCGCAAAGCGTGCGCGTCGGAGATGACTCACTGAGAACGCCGGAGTTGGCGTTGAACGTTGCGCAGGGGTCGTCGAGTAGCGCAGGCGCTCCAGGTGGATCGACCGGATCCGCACCGCGAGGACAAGCTTCCGTCGGAAGCAAACCCGCCTTTGCCGAATTGGTCATCGCGAAAAAAGATGCCTACGTCGGCGAAATGATTCCGGCAGTAATCCGGCTCGGTTTCGACATGCGCGCACGCGGGCGACTTCAGGACGGACCGGAACTTTCGGCGCAGGGTTTCACCACGCAGAAGCTCCAGCAACCACGCGAGAATTTGGAAACAATCGGCGGGCGAACCTATCAGGTTTACTCTTTTAAAACCGCGATCGCCGCTGCGCGCCCCGGAAAATTCGAGCTCGGCCCAGTGACCGCGAAAGCAGTCGTTGTGATTCCAGAACGACCGAGCGGCACAACTCCACGGGCGCGTCCGCGATCGCCGTTTGATATATTTAATATGGACGATCCGTTTTCGGACCCGTTCTTCGCCGATCCCTTCGGCAGGATGGGCAAACCCACCGAGCTTCCAATTCAGAGCGAGACCGTGGAGCTCAATATCAAGCCGTTGCCGCCAAACGCGCCGCCGAATTTCTCCGGCGCGGTCGGCAATTTCACAATGTCGGTCGACGCCAAACCGAAGACCGTCCAGGCCGGCGATCCGATCACCGTTACATCGACAATCACCGGTCGCGGAAATTTCGATCGGATGAATTCGCCTGCGCTCGAAGAAGAACGCGGCTGGCACAAATATCCGCCGTCTTCAAAATTCCAACAGGATGACGATGTCGGAATTAGCGGCACGAAGACTTTCGAAATGGTGCTTGCGCCGAATGAAAAGAAATCCGCCGTGCCTCCGTTGGTTTTCGCGTACTTCGATCCGGCGAAAGAAAATTATGTGACATTACGAAGCGACGCGGTGCCAATCACCGTAGAGGGCGGCGCTGCACCGGCGCCAAGTGTAGCGGCTGCCCCCGCGATTGCGCGACCCTCCGCAACGCCAGCGAGAGCAGCGGCCACGCCGGCCACGTCCGCAAAACCGGCCGACATTTTATATCAGATGAACGATCTCGGCCCCCTTCGATCGTTCGCGCCGATTTATGCGCGACCGATTTTCTGGATCGCACAACTCGCGCCGCTAATCCTGCTGTTGGGATTTTCCGGTTGGAAAGTTCGACAGGCGAAGAGCGGCGATCGTGAAGCGCAACGGCTTGCCGCTCGACAGCACGAGATGACGAAGTTGTTGCGGGAATTGCGCCACGGCGACGTCTCGCCGCAAGTCTATTTCTCGCAAGCGACCCGTGTAGTGCAGCTGAAGACCGCAGTTGCGAAGAATATCAACCCGAATGCGGTGGACGCGGAAACGGCAGCGAAGGCTTTTGGTTTGGGCGAGGGGGAAAAATCACAGCTCCGCAAACTTTTCGAGCGGAGTGACGAATTGAGTTTCAGCGGAAGCGGCAACGGCGCGGACAAGATTTCAAAAAACGACCGGCAAGAGGTTTTACGACTCGTAGAAAGTCTGCGCGCATGAAGCTCGTTACGATTGCAATTCTTTGGATGGCCAGCGCTTCGCTTTTGTTCGCACAGGAGTCAGCCGCGCAGTTCGCGAAAGCGAACAAGGATTACGCGTCCGGCGATTTTAAAGTGGCGATGGCGGAATATGAAGAACTGGTCCGCGCCGGACAGGATGCGCCGAATCTTTTTTACAATCTCGGAAACGCTTACTTTCGCCTGAAAGATTTCGGCCACGCGATTTTGAACTACGAACGAACGCTCGCGCTCGAACCGCGCCACGCCGAAGCGCAGGCCAACCTGCGAATCGCGCGCGATGAAGCGCGCGCCCTCGAATTAGTTCCAAGCCGACTTGAACGCTGGCTCGCGCTTGGGAACTCGAATCAGTACGCAATTACCGCGGCGGTCACATTTTGGATCGGCCTGTTTGCGCTCGCGATTTTTGTTTTCAATCGGCGGCGGCTCGCGCTCGCGTTGTCGGTCTTGTCGTTGGCGATCTTCGCATTTTCAATTTTTGCAGTTTATCAACTGAGCCGTGGAAGAGATGGACTGGCATTGGCGGTGGTGATCTCAAACAGTGTGGAAGCGCGGATCGCGACCGCGGACACAGCCAACCGAGTTTTGACGTTGCCGGCTGGAAGCGAAGTGCAAATCCTGAGCCAGCGCGGCGATTGGATTTACGCAGCCCTCCCGAATAATTTGCGCGGTTGGATGCCGGCGACGAGCGCCGAGAAGGTGCGGATGTAGCTCTTCCGCAGAAAACGTTCAACGTTCAACGCTTAACACCCATTTCCGTGGCGTGTTTGAGAACCTGGCAAGCAAGAGCAAGAGTAAGAGTCTGAATGAAAGCGGAGATGGATGTCGGGACGAACCGGAAAGCGTTCGAAATTAATCTCGATCGCCAAAAGTACGGAACGTTTGCGGAAATCGGCGCCGGACAGGAAGTCGCGCGGCGATTTTTCCACGTCGGCGGCGCGTCGGGAACGATCGCCAAGACGATGTCCGCCTACGACATGACGTTCAGCGACGCGATTTATGGACCCAGCGATCGTTACGTGAGCCGCGTGCGACTGAACACGATGCTCGATCACGAGTACAACCTCTTGATTGAGCGACTCGACCGAAAGCTCGGTGCTGAAAAGACATTTTTTGTTTTTGCCGACACGGTAGCGGCACGAAGCTTCAAGCAGCACAACGAATCGCACGGCTGGTTGGGCGTTCGTTTTCAAAAAGAACCGCGCGGCGAGCCGAGTCAGATCATCATTCATGTGCGCATGCTCGACGAAGCGAATGTCGATCAACAGGAAGCGCTCGGGGTGATCGGAGTGAATCTGCTTTACGGCGCGTTTTATCAGGCGCAGCCGGAAAGATTGATCTCGTCGCTCCAGGAAAATCTCGCACCCGGTCGGATCCAGGTGGACCTGATTAAATTCTCCGGACCGGCCTTTGCAAACATCGACAATCGTTTGATGAGCCTGCAGCTCGTCAGCCAAGGATTGACCGACGCGGTCATGTTCACAGCGGATGGCGAAATGGTGCAGCCGTCGGAAATCCTTTACAAAAAAGCGATTCTGATCGAGCGCGGCAGTTTTCGTCCCGTCACTTACGCGACCAACGACATGCTCGATGGCGCGCGGCGCCAATTCCTGAAGGGAACCGGCTGCTCCGAAAAAGAATTGGTCGTGCTGATGGAAATGACGCTCGAGAATTTGCTCGCGGAAGGACAACTCAATCACGCGGATTTTCTGGCGCGGGTGGACATTCTCGGTGCGCTCGGCCGAACGGTGCTCATTTCGAAATTCGGCGAATATTACCGGCTCGCGAATTATCTGTCGCGTTACACGAACCGAACCATCGGTTTAGTGATGGGCATCCCGAGCGTCATGGAAATTTTCGACGAGAAATATTATCTCAACCTCGAAGGCGGAATTTTGGAAGCGCTGGGCCGAATGTTCAAACACGGTCTGAAGCTCTACGTTTATCCGATCATCGACGAAAAGGCCGGGAAAATCGTCACTTCCAAACAGGTGGATGTGGCGCCGAATCTTCGATCGCTCTTTCAATATCTGATCGACAATCGCCACATCGAAGACATCGGGGATTACGAAAAAGAATTCCTGGGGATCTATCCGCCGACGGTCTTGGCCAAACTGAAAGCCGGCGACGAAAGTTGGGAGAAAATGGTGCCCCCGGAAGTGGCGCAGATCATCAAAGAACGCGAGTTTTTCGGTTATCGGCGCGCGGTAGCCGCCTGAGTTTCAAGACCTAACAAAGCCCGTTCCAGTTGGAGCCGAAGGGGCGCGTTCCAAAAAGCGCCACCGCAAGGCACACTTCCCGCTACATGACCCTGCGAGTATCATGGCGAAACGCGCAGATTCTGTTGTCGGCATCGATTTGGGAAAGCACGTTCTTAAAGGCGTTACCCTCCGTCGGAAGAGCGATTCACGCCTTGTTTTAACAAGTTTTGCCTCACGTCCAGTTCCGGAAGAATTCGCTTCGGCCGAGGACCTTTCGCGAGAGCTAAAACAACTCATGAGCGAGCTTGGTGGCGGCGCGAAAGTGTGCGCGTTCGCAATCTCCGATCCGACGAGCATCTTGCGCATCATTGAGCAACCTGACACGCCGGTCGACTTGCTTCGAAATGCGCTTCGATTCAATGGCCTCGCCGTCCTTAACCAGGAATGCAAAGATTTCGTGCTCGATGTGGCCCCGGTCGGCAGTCCAACAAATAACGGATCGACACCGGAAAAACCCTCAAGCCCCGCCGGGCCCGGCGTCCTTACCCAAACGAAGTACCTTGTGGGCGGAATTCAGCGCGACCAGGTAAAGCAAATTGTCGCGGCGGCCAGCAAGGTCCGGCTTTCTCCTGAATTGGTTCAAGTCGCGCCGGTTTGTTCTTTCAACGCGTTCGAAGTGGCGTATCCGGAAATTTTCACAGACGAAGCCTTTCTGCTGCTCGACATGGGCCATCTGCAAAGCACCGTATTGATCGGGAGCAAAGGCGAACTCGTGCTAGTGCGGAGCATTGATTACGGCGGCAAAGCCCTGATGCATGCGCTCACTGCCGAAGACGCGCTCGATGCCGACGCCGCTTGGCTGATGATTCAACAGGCCGATGAAGGCATGACGGAAATTTGTCGCGGGTCACTTCAACGGCTCGGAATGGAAGTGCGCAATTCGATTGGATTTTTTGAAGGACAACGCGAGGAGCAAATCAATCGCATTTACGTTTCCGGCGGACTGGCGCGCGCCGAGGCCGTTTTGCAAACGCTGAGCGACGAATTAAGTTTGCCCTGCGAGATCTGGGACCCGCTCGAGACCTGCGAAGTTGCGCTTCCTCCGGCGAAGCGGCAGGCCTTACCTAACGAATTCGTTTCTCTCAACGTCGCCTGCGGCGCGGCCTTCGAATATTTGAACAACGAGTCCTGACGAGCACCGATGGCCCTTCACCTCAATCTCCTGCATGAGGAAATCTCCGAGCAGCGGCAGCGGCAACGCGATCCGCTCAAGATCGGCATGCTCGTTCTCTGCAGTCTCGGCGCGATTCTGTTTCTCTACTACGCCTGGAATGCATATCAGACGCTCAACATTAAAGCGAAGCTCAGCGCAATCGATGCGGAATGGAAAAAACTCGAGCCAAAAGTCACGGCGGCGCAGAAACGCTCCGCTGAGTTGACCAGTCTCATCAACACTACGCGCGTGCTCGACGACTACATCGATAATCGCTTTTTCTGGGGCCCGTTTCTGGAAAAACTTGCACGCTGCGTTCCGCCTAACGCCCAGCTAACCAACATGGAGGCCAATATCGGCGACGAAGAAAGGGGCGGAGTTGTCACCGTCACCCTGGACGGCGTGGCCGCAGCCCGCGAACCGCGCTCAGCCGCGGAAGATTTGCGGCAGATGCTGCTCGAGCAGCTCGGCAAAAGTTATCATGAAGTAAAAGCCGAATTCAAAACGCTGGAAGACGTCGAAACAGTGGCGAACCTCAACGGTACGAATGTGCCGATGGCGCGTTACCTTCTCTCGATCACTTTCAACCCGAACGCCACCGCCGCGAAACCCGCCGCCACGCCTGCGCCTGGCCGCCGCAGCAAGCCGAAAGCCGAAAGCGAACAATGAGCCTGAGCCTTCCCAAATTTTCCAAAGACCAGATCAAGAAACTCGTGCTCAGCGCGATGGGGTTTGTCTTTCTGCTCTACGTTTACTTCACTTTCTTCCTCGGCCCGTTGCAAAAAGCGCGCACCGACAAGCTCGCCCAGATCGCGGACCGGCAGCAAAAGATCGACAGCTCGAAATCGGAAGTGCAAAAGGCCGCAAATCTTGAGCGCCAGGCCAAGGACGCGATGGCGCGTTTCGCCGCCCTTAAAGGTCTCGCGCCCGAGGGCGCTCCCATCGCATGGTTTCCGCCGCGAATGAAAACATTTTTTACCAACCAGGGAATCGACCACGCGGTCGCGCGTCTGGAGAGCAATGCGAATTTCAAACAAAGCGAGCTCGCCGCCTGGACGAAGTTCAATTGGCTGATTGAGCTTCCTCAAGCCGATTTCGTGACATTTGGTAAATCGGTTGCCGAATTGGAGAACGCCGAGCCGTTGCTCTGCATCACCAAACTGAGCATCCACGTTTTGAATGAACAGCCCCAATACCAGCAGGTCGCGATCGCCGCGACCACCGTTATTGAAAAACGATGAAGAAACTCTTTGTTCTCATTTCGATATCGATCCTGTCAGCGTCGCCTTTGTTCGCGGCGGGGGGAAAAGCTGCGCCAGTCGCGCCTAAGAATGACAAGCCCCCCGGACAAGCGTCTCCTCCTCCTGCGGCGGAAGAAACGAAAAAGACTACCGAACAATCGGCGCCCACGATCGCGGTTAAAAACAAATCTTCGTTTGGCGTCGATCCGGTAACGCGAAGCCCTTTTTGGCCGATAAGCTGGAAACCGACCGGAAAAGTTGCCTCAGGGGGAACGGGGACAAGCGAAGGTCCAGTTCCGCTCGGCGCTTTCCTTGTCACCAGCATCACTTTCGATGGCGCCACCCATTTTGCGATCATCAACGGCAAAACGATGTCGGAAGGGCAGCAATTCGGTCTCCAAGTCGGCACCCAGGTTTATCACGTTACGGTCAAGCGAATCGAAGATGGCCGCGTGATCCTCGGTCGCCAGGACGAAGAAATCGTCGTTCCGCTGCGCCGCAAATAGCTGTCGCCTCTCCGCAAGATCGACAACCGCAGTTCATCTCGGACTTCGTCTGAATCCTGCTGCATAAATATCTCTGTTCAGGCGATTCAAGTTGAGTTTTTCCGTTGAAAACGGCAATCTCGTTGCCGTCTTTCGCTTCACGTGTTCGCCGCCAATCCGAACCCTAAAATGAAATTCCTCTACGCTTTCACTCTTGCCCTTTGTTTGTCCGTTAGCGCCAACGCAAATGCGACGAGCTTCGGCGATTTCTTCGGCCCGCGCTTCAGTGGCGTCCAGACCGCGCGCACTTCTCTCGCGCCGAAGAATGCACTCGATTCAATCCATCGGTGGAACGCGATCGCAGTCAACGCGAGCGGCCTCGATCACACCCCGGTCGCGCCCGGTGAAGTTCGCACGTTTGGTGAACAACTCGGACCCGGACGCGCGAGCCGCGCGATGGCGATCGTTCACATCGCGATTTTCGATTCCGTGAACGCGGTTCTCGGCGGCTATCAAAGTTACACCGGGATTCAATCGGTGAAGCCGCCGGTCTCGCTCAATGCAGCGGTCGCGCAATCCGCGCACGACACTCTTGCCGCGCTTTATCCGTCGCAGAAATCGGCGTTCGATTCGCTCCTGGAGGAAGATCTCGCAAAAGTTTCAAACAGAAACGAACGGGCGAACGGCGTTTCGTTAGGCCAACGCGCTGCTTCTGCGATTCTCGCAATGCGAACGAACGACGGCGCGCAAGTCGCCGAGCCGCATTGGGGCGTTGATTATTTTGCCAGCAGCGATCCCGGCGTTTGGCGAATGGATCCCGTTAGCATGATTATGACTGGGCTCGGTGCGCATTGGGGCGAATGCGTTCCATTCGTCATCCAATCCGGCAGTCAGTTTCGCGTCTCGCCGCCGCCAGCAATGACTAGTCAGCAATACACCGACGCTTACAACGAAGCGAAATCACTCGGCGGCGATGGCGTAAATACGCCGACCGCGCGCACCCCCGAACAAACCTTCATCGGCGTCTTCTGGGCGTATGATGGAACTCCGAGCCTTTGCGCGCCGCCGCGTCTTTACAATCAAATCACGGTTCACATCGCTGATCAGAAGACATTAGGGACTGTCGATCTTGCGCGCCTGCTCGCGCTGGTTAACACCGCGATGGCCGATTCCGGAATCGCGATTTGGGAATCGAAGTATTACTACCAACTTTGGCGTCCAGTTTCAGGCATTCGCGAAGCAGATTCTGACGGTAACCCGAACACGGTTAGCGATCCGAACTTCATGCCGCTCGGCGCGCCCGCGAGCAATCTCAACGGCCCGAATTTCACACCGCCGTTTCCAAGTTATCCGTCCGGACACGGCGGTTTCGGCGGTGCGCTGTTTCAAACGATGCGCAGATTTTTTGAGACCGACAACATCGCGTTCACCTTTACCTCCGACGAATTCAACGGCGTGACCAAAGACAACGCGGGCAACGTGCGCCCGCTCATGCCGCGCAGTTTCACGACGCTTTCCCAAGCGGAAGAAGAAAACGGCCAGAGCCGGATTTATCTCGGCATCCACTGGCAGTTCGACAAGACCCAAGCCATCGCGCAGGGCCGCAACGTCGCCAACTACGTCTTCGACCACGCCTTCCTACCGGCCACGAAGCACTAACTCTTCTGATCAGCCGATCGTTTCGAGCTGACCAACCGGGATAAACTCGCTCTCACGCAGCACGGCCGGCTTTTTCCCGCGGATGAGTTGCCACCACTGCGCCGCGGATCCGACCACGATCAGAAATACGAACAACATGAAAAATCCGGCAACGATCGCGTCGAATTGCCAGACCCACACTTGTCGCAATAACTCCTGCGCTTTCGTTGGATCGACAATCGACGCCGCCTGTTCTTTAAGTGACTGCGCGCCGCTCAGAAATCCGAGTCTCGGATCGCTCGAGAAGATTTTGAGATAACCGGCCGAGAAAGTCACCGCGCACATGAACAGAAGCGGCGCGAGCGTGATGAAGAGGTAACGCGTCTTCTGCATCTTGATCAGGAGCGTCGTGCACAAACAAAGCGCGATCACTGAAAGCAGCTGGTTCGCCAAACCGAACAATGGCCAGAGCGTGTTCACGCCGCCAAGCGGGTCAACTACGCCCTGATACAAAAACCAGCCCCAGGCCGAGACGAGCAGCACGCTCGTCAAAAAATTCGCAGTCCATGATCGCGTGTTGCCGAGCGGTCGCCACACGTTGCCCAACAAATCTTGTAACAAAAATCGCCCGACCCGAGTACCCGCATCAATCGTCGTTAAAATAAAGAGCGCCTCGAACATGATCGCGAAGTGATACCAGAGCGCGAGCGCGGTCGGACTTGATGTAACGCGGGCGAACATGTGCGCCATGCCGACCGCGAACGTCGGCGCGCCACCGGCTCGGTTATACATCGTTTGCTC
>Ga0126380_10000460_pt1 | contig 13439 bp, 11 predicted proteins | sample PanSoiMetPlot_26_FD_92544 | JGI IMG/M metagenome (GOLD analysis project Ga0126380, IMG submission 92544) | Tropical forest soil microbial communities from Panama - MetaG Plot_26 | ecosystem: Environmental > Terrestrial > Soil > Tropical forest > Bulk soil | place: Panama | collected 2016-02-17
CGATCGCCGACCTGCGCCGGGCGCTGCAGGCCGACGAGTTCATGCCCTACTACCAGCCGATCCTCGATATCAGCAACGGCCGGCTGGAGGGCGCGGAGGTGCTGATCCGCTGGCGCAAGCCAGACGGCTCGATCGTTCCGCCGGCGCAGTTCATTCCGTTGCTGGAGTCGAGCGGATTGATCTTCGAGGCCACACGCGCCCTGATGCGCCGCGTGTGCCGCGAAGCCGGCCCGGCCATCGGCCGCCGCTCGCGCTGCAAGGTCAGCTTCAACCTGACGGCGCGGCATTTCGCCGACGACGCGCTGGTCACCGAGATCCGCGACATCTTCGCTGGCTCGCCGATTTCGCTGTCGCAGGTCGTGCTCGAGGTCACCGAGCGCCAGCCGCTGGAGAACCTGACGGCGGCGCGCACCGTCATCGCCGGCCTGCAGGAACTCGGCGTCCGCGTCGCCATCGACGACGTGGGGGCCGGCCATGGCGGCCTGTCCTATCTGCTGAAGCTCGGCGTCGACGTCATCAAGATCGACAAGCTGTTCGTCGACGCGATCGGCAGCGAACGCCATTCGGCCGCGATCATCAATTCGCTGGTGGAACTGGCCCGCACCATGCGCATGGAGGTGGTCGCGGAAGGGGTCGAGAGCTTCGAGCAGGTGGAGTATCTGCGCGACCAGGGCATCCATCTGGCCCAGGGCTACGTCTTTGCCCCGCCCCTGCCCGGCACCTCGTTCCTGCAGCTCCTAGAGGCTGCCGACCCGGTCGGCCGCGCGGCCACGCATGCGGACGAGGCGTTCGCGCCCGACGTTTCCCTGCCGGAAAGCGTCGCCGTGGCGTGAACCGCCGGGAAATCCTAACAAATTCCTACCGCCGGACGGCCCATGTTTGGGTTTGAAAAAAGCCCCGGCGTCCCGTATGGGACAGGGGCGTTCAACCAAGCGAAGGACACGCACATGATTCGCACGATCGGAGCAGCGGCACTCCTGAGCCTCGCCTTGACCATGCCGGCGCAACAGGCGGCGGCGCAGGACCCGTTCAGCGTGTTGGGCGGAGCGGCCGCCGGCGCCATCATCGGCGGCGCGGCGACCGGCCGGGCCGGCGGAGCGGCCGCCGGCGCCATCATCGGCGGTGCCACCGGCGCCATTCTGAGTGCGGAAGCCGAGCGGCGGCGCGGGGGTTATTACTGGTGGAACGACGGCTGCTACGTGCGCGCCCAGGGAGGTTGGGTGCGCGTTTCGCGACGCTATTGCTACTGACGTGGCGGCTGCCGGCGGTCGCCTCGACGTGACCGTCCGGCATCCGTTTTGGCGGGGATGTATTCCGCGCGCCAGTTTTCTGGTGCTACTTTCGCCTTCATTTGCGGTCTCTGTTCCGTGGCGCCGGCGCGGCACCGTTGCAAGCCACGGCGGTGCCCCGATCCGGGTCTAGGACCGGTATCGGAGACCAACCGGGGACACATCATCGCGAGGGACGAAGACGCCGCGCTGCAGTTGTCTCATACTGCCGGTCTGCCGAGTTCGGGGGAGGAGTGGACGATGAACGCGGTTTTCACAATTGGGCGCATTGCGCTTGTCCTGGCCTTCATCATTTCGGGCGCACAGAAGCTGCTGGACATTGCCGGCACGGCCGAGCAGATCCAGTCGAAGCTGGGGTCCATTCCAGCGCCGCTGACGGACATCACCTCGCAGATCGAGGTGACGCTCGGCATGCCCATCTGGCAGACGCTCGCCGTCGTGGTGGCCTTGATCGAAGTGGTGGGCGGCCTGCTGGTCGCCTTCAATGTCCTGACGCGGACCGCTGCCATCGTGCTGCTGCTGTTCGTTGCTGTCACCACGTTCTACTTCCATGACTTCTGGAACATGAGCGGGCCGGACCGCGCGAGCAACATGGTTCAAGCGTTGAAGAATCTGTCCCTCATGGGGGCGTTCCTCATGCTCGCCGCCTGGCCGCGGCGAGCGCTGGTCGAGACGGCCGAGCACGAGCGGCTCGAACGGCTCGAGCCTCTGTGACCGTCGCGTACCGCCCGCGTTCGCTTCCCGGCCCGACCAGTGGACCGTACACGGCGCCCGACGGAGGCCTGCCTCGATGATCCGCATGCTGTTGCTCCTGGCGGCGCTCGTGGCCTGCGCGGGTCGCGCGGCGGCGCAGGATGCCGGCCCGCGCAGCGCCGGCATCTACCGGCAGGTCATGGACAACGAGCGGGTCCGCGTGTTCCAGGCGAATTTCAAGCCCGGCGACAAGCTGGCCAGCCGCACCTACCCGACCCACCTGATGATCACGCTGACCGACGGCACCTTGATCTTCGTGCCCGAGGGCCGCACCGGCTATGAGGTCAACTTCAAGGCTGGGGAGACGATGTGGTTTCCGCCGCTGACGCGCGCCACCGAGAACGACAGCGACAAGGAGGTGCGCGTGCTGGTGGTCGAGTTCAAGGACGGGGCGGCGCCGCGGTCGGCCAAGGTCAGGGCAAAGGGCAAGGGGAAGGCCCGCGGGGCGCGGGGCGGCGGGCGCAGGGCGGCCGCGCCGAGGGGCAAAGGCGCCGGGAAGAAATAGCGCACTCGGCGCGCTCCATCATCCCAATAACGGCAGGGCCATCGCATATGGCTCGCTGGTTGGAGTGGCAACGGGCGCGCCGCTTGCTCCACCTCTCCCCCGCGTACGGAGGTGGCGCAAGTGGCTTTGCCTCGCACCTCAAGATACCAACTCATATGCGATAGTCCTACCAACGTCGGGGAGAGATGGAGCAAGCGGCGTGGCCGCGCTTCTTTGCGTCAATACGCGATAGGTGAACTGAAAGCGGCCGCCTACGACGCCACGGACAGCGCCGGCGTCGTTTTCTCGGCCTGCTGCCCCGAAGCCTCGTCAGCGTCCGACTGGCTCCGCAGGTGGTAGAAGTCGAGGACACGCTTGGCGGTGTCGGTGCCCAGGCGCTGGAAGCTGCGCAGGGCGCGATCGAGATCCGACGCCGCGATCCCGCGGTCGGCCGCCTGCATCAGCAGGATGGCCTTGGCGGTGGTCCACGAGCACTGGGCGGCGCGGATCAGGATCAGCACCATGTCGGCATTGTCGTCGAGGAGCGCCCGCTCGACCACGTCCACCGGCACGCCGCACAGGAGCGACAGCGCCACGGTCGTCTGCTCGAACTTGCGCTCGCGCGCGAAGGCGTGGACGTCGGCTTCGCCGAGGCGGCCAAGCTGATGCAGCTTCTCCACCTGGGCGCGCGCGATGGCGTGGTCGGGCGACGCATTGCGCAGCTCGGAGCGCAGCTTGCTGGCGATTTCGGCGATGGCATCGTGCACCGCCGCGGCGCGCTGCGGATTGGCCGCCTCGAGCTTGGCGCAGACGCTGGCCGAGGCGGTCTCCAGAAGCTTGAGAAAATGATGGCGCGGAATGTCCGGCCGCACGCCGACGCGGATCGCCAGCGTCTCATCCGAGTGCGCGCGCGCCACCAGCTTGCCGAAGCCGGCATCGGAGAAGCGCGCCCCGGCATTCTTGGCGACCGAGCGCACGACCTGCTGGTCGCCGCGGTCGATCAGCACGTCGGTGACGGCGGTGCTGAGCGAGGTGCGGCTGGCGATCGCGTTGAGGTGCGCCTGGCCCTTGGTGCTGGCCACGGCCACCAGGTCCTGGTCGTTGAGCCGGGCCGATTGTGTGATGACCGGAACCGCGACCGCGCTGTCGTCGTCGAAGGCGAGCGAGCGGATCACTTTGACCGGCGCATTTGCTACCGGCCCGAGGCGTTGCGACAGCTTGGCCTTGGCCTTGGCCTCGATCTCCGCGGCGAGCCGCAGGATGACGTCGTCGAACAGCGCCACCTGCTCGTCGGAATAGCGGCTGGCGCCGTCCATGAACAGGTCGATGACGCGCCACAGGGAATTCAACCGCTTCTCCGGCGATCCGGACGCGATTGCGTCTTCCAGTTCGTCGATGAGGGAGGAAATTTGCATCCCGAGGCGATCCGTCCCAAAGCCCAAGCACCGGTACCACCGGCGGTTTCCGACCATACGGGCCAAAGGTGAACAAACGTTACCGCAATCGCCTCAATTCGATGAAAGGCCGGCAGGAGGCTGTGAACCGAACCGCATGGCCCGCGCCCGGGCGCCGCGGGCCGGCCCGGTTTCGTCGGGTCAGGCAGGACCCTGGCGGCGCGAGCCGCAGTACCGCCTTGCCCCAAGACTCGCCGGCACACCCGCGCCCATCAGAGCTTGCGGGCGGCCGACCACGTGACCAGCACCACGCCGGCCGTCGCATCCAGCACCTGCGGCGGGCCGGCGACCAGGCCGTGGGCGGCCAGAAGGTCCTCCGGCGTGCGCGCCGGAACGTCAGGAAAGACCGGCCGCCCGCCCGGCAGGCGCACCTGGTTGGCGCGCGTGAGATGGAAGGCGTCATAGCCGATGTCGAGGAACAGGCCGAAGGTGTCGGTGCCGCCGATCACCGCCAGGATGCCATCCCCCGCGTCGAGCGCCTGCCACGCCTGCTCCAACGACGCGCCCGCCGGATTCCACAGGAGCGCCCTGGCGATCTGCGGATGCGGAGCGAGCGACGGGATGCGGCGCGTCAGGATGAGGCGCTTGCGCGACGCCCCGTCGGCGCCGCCTTCAGCCGAGTGCTTTCCGTGTGCCACCGCAGCGGCGCGGTCGAGCCCGCGGTGGAAGAAGCCCTGGTCGGCCTTGACCATCAGCCCCGGCGGCTGGACGCCCGCGGCGTCGGCGATCATGCCGTCGGCGGAAATGATGGCATAGCCTTCGATGCGGGACGGGCGATTCATGGCCGGCGAATGGCGAATGATGAGTGGCGAATGGGTGCTTTCAGCGATTCAACCCATTCGCTATTCGCTATTCGCTATTCGCGCAATCCTACGGCGCGCCGAAGGACGTGCAGTTGGCGGCGTCGCCGGAAAAGTCGCAATTGATCATGCGCGGCTGGCGCGCCGCATCGGCCATGCGGTCCCGGCGATAGAGCTGCTGCTGCTGCGACGTCCATTGCTCCATGGCGGCGGCAGCGCGTTGGCGCTGCTGGGCTTCGAACCGGGCCCGCCCATGCACCTGCGAGTCGATCTGTCCTTCGACCTCCGTCATCTTGGCGGTCGCCTGCAGCGCCAGCCGCTCGCGGGCCTCGTTGAACTGTCCCCAGGTCAGTTTGCCGGCCGCGGCCTGCGCCCACACCCGATCGTTCTCCGCAAACGACTCGATCAGCGCCGTGAGGATCAACGGGTGAACCTTCGACGCCGCGTCCAACAACACCTTTCGGCAGGCCTGCACCTCGGCATGAAGCCGGTACAGGTCGGCGATCTCGGCCCTGGTCGGCTTGGCATCATCCGTCAGGTATTGAACCGGCATGCTGCGGTTGAGGTCGGGGTCGAGATACATTCGTTTGGCCAGCCGGGCATAGCGCCGCCGGGAGTATGGCTGGCCCGTGCATGACTCACCGGCGGCCGCCATTTGCGCGGTTTGCGGTGCCGGCGCGGGCGCCGGCACCACCGCCTTCTCGGCCTGAACGGGTTCCACTGGAACGGCGGTGCCGCAGCCCGACAGCCACGCTGCCAGGATGGCGCAAATCGACCCTGCGAAGAAAAAACGCGCGCCCGCCATCGGGCTGCCCCCGCCAGCCTCAACCCTGGCTACAGATTACTCGGCAACTCTTGGATGCACCACGAGAATCTGCGGCGCTTGCCGTTACCCACAGCCAAAATTGCGGTCGAATCCCGCGCTGGCCGGCCTTGTCGTCATCCCGATACCGTCATGGGAACGGCTGCCGGGCCGCCGAAACGCAACGAGGAGCCGCTGGCGGCGGCTCCTCGCGTCCCGATTCGCCCGTCGGGCGATCGGAAATCACTCGCTGATCGTGCGCACCACCGACGAGGTCGGACGATCGCTGACCGTCGGCAGCTTGAGCTCCTTGGTGACCATCTCGTCGTACTGGGCGAGCGTCTGCACCGGCTCCTTCGGCTTCATGTGCACGACCTTGTAGCCGCCCGCCTTGAGCTGCCGAAGAATCTCAGGCAGCGCTTCGCCGGTGTGCAGCTGGAAGTCGTGCATCAGGACGATGCCCTTGCCGCGCTTCTCCAGCTTGGTCATCACCGACTTCACGATCTGCTCGGGCCGGCGCATGGTGAAGTCGAATGAGTCCAAATCGGTCGAGAAGATTGCGATGTTGCGCTGTCCCAGATAGGTCACCATCTCGGGCGGATGTTTCAGCGCCGGGAAGCGGAAGAACGGTGCGGTCGGTCCCCCGACGGCCATGTGCACGGCGCTGATGCCCTTCTCGATCTCTTCCTTGGCGAGATCCAGATTCTCGCTGTACGGCTTGCGTGACAGGTCCTTGTGGCCCCACGTGTGGTTGCCGACCGTGTGGCCCGCTTCCGCAACCTGCTTGAGGATGTCGGGATAGTAGGTGGCGTGCTTGCCGATCGGGAAGAATGTCGCCTTGAGGCACTGATCAGCCAGCGCCTTGAGCACTGCCGGCGTGTGGCCGGTCCACGGGCCGTCATCGAACGTCAGCACGACTTCCTTGTCGCGCAGGAAGTCGTGCATCTTGAAATGCTCGTAGCCGAAGCCGGGCCCGCTGGTGGTGTCGATCTCCACCACGCGCGTGACGCCGAGCGCGTCGGGATTGTTGCAGGTCGGAAGCGGCATGGCGGGCGGCGGCGGTGCGGCGGCGAGCGCCGGAGCCGGAGCCGGAGCGGCGGCGCGCGCCGGCGCGACGGTCGGGCTCTGGCCCGTGGTGGGACCCGGGCCGGTTGTCGAAGCCGGGTTGGTGGCGGAAGCAGGGGTGCGGATCTGCTGCGCCCAGGTTGCATAAGCGGCGATGGATAACACCACCAGGATGACGCACGCGCTGGCCAAACGCATTGCTGATTCCCCTCGTACTCGCTTGTTTACTATCCGATTCTTAACCCATGAAGGGGGCAATTATAGGAAAAGTCAACGAAAAGTCCGGCGCATGGGGTTTCGTGGTTAAGGCTTTGACTGCGCAAGAAAACACGCCTTGATTCGGGTGCCCGACGCATCAACCATCCGGGGAGGAAATCATGAAACGGACCGGTTCGGCCCTGGTCGCGCTCGCGCTGATGAGCGGCGCGGCGTTCGCTCAGGACACCCTCAAAGTGGCGGTGCCGCAGCGCGGCGCCTGGGACGCCGGCATCGCCGAGCTCGGCCGGCGCGGCGGCATCTTCAAGAAGCACGGGCTCGATCTCGAGATCCTCTATACCCAGGCCGGGCCTGAATCGATTCAAGCGCTGATTGCAGGCAGCGTCGACATCGCGACGGCCTCGGGCGTGTCGGCGGCGGTAGGCACGTTCGCCAAGGGCGCGCCGATTCGCATCATCGGCAACGAGGTGATCGGCTCCCCTGATCTCTACTGGTACGTCCCGGCCAGCTCGCCCATCCGCAAGGTCGAGGACTTCAATGACCGCACCGTGGCCTATTCGCTCACCGGCTCGTCGAGCCACGCCGGCCTGCTGGCGCTGATCGCCCAGCACAAGCTGACTGCCAAGCCGACATCGACCGGCAGCATTACGGCGACGCTGACGCAGACCATGACCGGCCAGGTCGATGTCGGCTTCTCGGCGATCCCGTTCTTCCTCGACAAGGTCGACGACGGCCAGATCCGCATCATCGCCACCGGCAACGACGTCGCGTCGCTCACGACCCGCACCGGCCGCGTGAACATCACCAACGTGCCGACGCTGCAGAACCGCCGCGACGCCCTGGTCCGCTTCAACCGCGCCTACAAGGAAACCATCGACTGGCTGTACAGCGCGCCGGCCGCGATCAAGATTTTCAGCGAATATTCCGGCCTGCCGGAGAAGGTGGCGCAGCGGGTGCCGAAGCTGTTCCCCAAGGAGACGCTCACGCCCGACAAGGTCGTCGGCATCGATCAGATCATGGCCGAGGCGGTGGCGACGAAGTTTCTGCCCGCTCCGCTCACGGCGCAGCAGGTCGCCGAACTGATCCAGATCCCGGAGAGTAGTGCGAAGTAGACGCTTGTTGGCATGGGCGCAGCAGCGACCTCGGCGTGCGTGCACAGCGCTCATCGGGATGATCTCGTTTCGCCTACGGGGTACGAATATGCCCTCAGCAGGCGCTTTCCTTCTTGGAAAATTCTGCTGCGAATAGGACATTATTGCCGCATTTTTCGGACCGTCGCTGGCTGTGTCCGTCGGGGTGGACGAGATCTTGAGCACCAGCGAAGGCCACGAAGCGCCACGGTCGTCGGGCCGAGGGTTGGGGTGATGGGCCAAGTGATTTCGCGCTGCATTCGCGCCAGCCACTTTAGTGTCGAATCGCGGTGATCTCCGCATCCTCGTGACCTGCCCGCACGGCGTCCCCGACCCGCTTTCCGAGCAGCGCACGCGCGAGCGGCGCAACGTGCGAAATTGATCCCCTTGACGGATCTGCTTCGTCCTCGCCAACGATCCGAAATGTTTGCTGCCGACCATCGTCGCGCACGATCGTCACGGTGCTTCCGAACTGCACCAAGTCCACGTTCGGCCGAGGAATTGTCACTTTCGCGCTCGAACGGCGGGCGCTCCAGTACCGGAGTTCACGTCCGGCCTTCGCCAGCGCTTGTCGGTCCGCAGCGGCTTGCGCCTCGCCGTAGTCACGCCTGGCGGCCTCCATAGCCTCTTCAATCAACGCCAGACCGCGCTCCGTCACCAGATTGGGGTGTTCGGAGACAGGTCGGTCGGGAAGCTCCTGGACGAACGAGTCTTCGTTGACGAACGCTCTGCTCATCCGGAGAAGGTAGCAACCCGCACGCGCATTTGCATCCGCCATACGCCTGCGGCTCGATGTTGAAAGCAGCGAGCCGCGCGCTCTGTGCCACACGAGCGCGCGGCCATTGGCCGGAATCGGCCGTCGACCCGCCTACTTCGCCAGCGGATCGGGCCGCAGCTGGAAGTGCGCCGCCAGCGGCTTCGTGCCCTTGCCGCCTTCGATGAGCCATGGCGTGCGGTCGCCGTTGGCGGCCCACAGACCACGGCCCTTCCAGCCGGCGTTCTGATCGTCGATGCGGCCGTCAAACCCCTTGGCGTAGAAGCCGAGCGGATAGGGAACGCGGATCGACACCATCTTGCCGTCCTTGTTCAGCGCGACGAGCCCGTCCATCAGGTTGGCGGTCGACATCGGGATGTCCTCGCCGAGGCCGAACGTGTTGTGCTGATCGACCCACGAATAGTAGCTCGCCTCCGCACTGTTCTCGCCGATGCCGCGGAAGCCGGGGCCGGGATACTGATAGAACGACCAGCCCTCGGGGCAGTGGTCGCCTGTCGCCTTCGGGCCGTTGAGCGGGCCCTTGCACTTGCGGCGGTCGAACATGCCCATATGGCCGCTGGCCAGCGAAACCCACACGCGGCCCTCCTTGTCGATATCGCCGCCGCGCACGCCGAACCCGGGCATCGGCACGTTGTAGATCTCGGCCAGCGCCTTGTGCGGGTTCTTGCCCGGATCGACGCGCACGATCGCGCCGGGGCTGCCGCGCAGGGTTCCCCAGATCGAGCCGTCGACCGGGCTCGGCATCACGGCATAGAACGTCGGACCGATGCGCTTGTCCTTGGTCGGGTCAAGCGGCTGATTGGGCTCTACGTACTCGTCGCGCACGCCGTTGCCGTTGGTGTCGAGCACCAGCGCGGTCCAGCCCTGCGACTTTTCGATGTCGCCGGTCTCGTCCAGCATCTTGGTGTTGATCCAGCCGACATTGCCGCCGCCGCCGCCGGTGCTCATCCACAGCGTCTCGTTCTCGTCATAGCCGAACTGCAGATGATGCGAGCCGAAGCAGGTCTGGTAGGCGGTGTACTTGCCGGTCTTGGGATCGTACATCGTCACCCGGCGGTTGGTGCTGTTGAGCGGGAATTCCACCGCCGACGGGTGGCTCGAGCCTTTCTTGCAGAACGCCGGATTGTCGGGCTTGTGGCCGGTTGCCGCCAGCCACACGCGACCCTTCCGGTCGAACATCGAGTTGTGATTGTTGGCCTTGCTGTCCCAGATATTCTCATCGCCCCAATAGGCCGAGGGCCCGAGAATCTTGATCGAGCCGGCGTTGCCGGGCCCGAGCGCCAGCGGCATGTCGTCGGTGACCGGCAGCACGAAATTCGTCGCCACGTTCTTCACCGGGTCGAGGATCGGCATGTCGTTGCAGGCATGCTCGCACTGCCCGTACAGCGGCCCATAGGCATTGACAGTGGGATAACGCCGGTCGCTGGCGATCAGGTCGTGCAGGTATTGCTTGTCGTTGTGCCAGTCGCGCAGCGTGACGACGATGTTGCGCTCGACCCCCTGCGGCCGCGTCGGCTTGGCAAAGGGCAGCTCGCCCTTGGCGACGCGTTGCGTCCATTCGCCGAAGAACTTGTACGGCACGCTGCCCATCTCGCCGGCCGCGATGTTGATCATGTTCTCGCCGGCCTGCCCCGACTGGGTGCGAAGCATCCACGCCTCCTCGTGGGACTTGGCTCGGTCCAGGTGGAATTTCGGAATCGTCCGCGTGGAGAGCTGGCCGAGCTGATGGCAGCCGACGCAGCCGTTGTTCTTCATGGCATTGAGCCAATCGGTCTGCTTCACCTTCTCGGGGACGCCCAACTTGTTGTTCGGCCCGAACTGATCGGCGCTCGGGATCTCAAGCATCGAATACCAATAGATCGCCGGGTAGTATTGCGCGGCGGCCCGCTCGTCCGGTGCCGGCACAGCCGTGAGGTTGAGCTGCTTGCCGGGCTCCGCCTTGACTTTCGGGCTGTCGACGAGGCCATAGCCACGCACCCAGACGTCATAGTTGGCCTTGGGCAGATCGGGCACGACATAGCGCCCCTGGTCGTCGGTGACGACGATCTTGATGTAGCGCACGCCGAGATCGTGCGTTTCCGCGATCACCCACACGCCGGCCTCCGGACCGCTGGGGCCGCGCACGACGCCGCCGATGTCGTCGTTGTCGATCGCCACCGCAGTGGTGTCCGCCTGCTGCGCGCTGGCTGGCAGCGCGATCGCAATCAAAGCCGCAACGGCGGCCGAAATCGAAACAGCACATCGACCAAGGTTAACCCGCATGGCGTGCCCTCCCCGCATCCTGCAATCGTATGATTGCTGTGATTGAAGCTGACGCAGACTAGCGCCGAATTCGGGCCGGGCGCAATGATGGTCGAACAGCGTGCGCGACTGACCGGCGCGACAGCAGGGGCCGGCTCGGCTATGTTGGCCCTGTAAGGCACATACCCCCGCCGCGCCGACATCTCGATATCGACTGCAAGGCCCCGCATGACCCGCATGACCACCGCGGAGGCGACCGTCGCCACGCTGCTCGCCCATGGCCTCGACACGGTCTATGCGCTTCCCGGCGTGCACAACGACTTTCTGTTCGACGCGCTCGCCAAGGCGTCGAACCGGCTGCGCACGGTGCACAGCCGCCACGAGCAGGGCGCCGCCTACATGGCGCTGGGAGCGGCGCTGGCGACCAACCGGCCACAGGCTTACGCCGTGGTGCCGGGACCCGGGCTGTTGAATTCCGGCGCTGCGCTGCTCACCGCCTACGGCATGAACGCGCCGGTCCTGGCGATGATCGGCCAGATCCGCCACGACGACATCGGCCGCGGCTTCGGCCACCTGCACGAGATTCTCGATCAGGCCGGCATCATCCGGCGGCTGGTCGATCATTACGCGCTCATCCGCGACGCCGGCGAGGCCCCTGCCCGCGTCGCCGCCGCCATGCGCGCCATGTTGTCTGGCCGCCCGGGCCCGGCCGCGCTCGAATGCGCCATCGACGTGTGGGGCCGCGAAAGCGACGCCACCATCGTCGCCCCGGGACCGCCTGACGAGCCGGAGATCGATGACGATGCCGTGCTGGCCGCAGCCAGGCGGCTCGGCGCCGCCAAGCACCCCCTCATCGTGTGCGGCGGCGGCGCCCAGGGCGCTGCGCCCGAGGTTCAGGAATTGTCGCGCCTGCTGCAGGCGCCCGTGCTCGGCTATCGCCGCGGCCGCGGCGTGCTCGACAGCCGCGATCCCCTGAGCGTGACGCTGCCGCTCGGCCGCGACCTGTGGGGCGAGGCCGACGTGGTGCTGGCGGTGGGCACGCGGCTGTTCCTGCAGCAGAGCCAGTGGGGTATCGACGACGACCTCGCGATCATCCGTGTCGATGCCAACCCGGACGAGCCCGCGCGCTTCTGCGCGCCCGCCGTGGCGCTGGTCGGCGACGCGCAAAGAATCCTGCGGCGGCTCGTCGACGTGCTGCCGGCGCACAACCGCGTGCGCCCATCGCGGCGCGACGAGCTTTTGCAACGCCAGGCGCAGACGCGGCGCAAGCTCGACAAGCTCAAGCGCCAGCTCGCCGTGCTTGATGCGATCCGCGCCGAGCTTCCCGAGGATGGGATTTTCGTCGACGAGGTCACCCAAGTCGGCTTTGCGGCGCGCCTGGCATTTCCCGTCTACGCGCCGCGCACGTTCCTCTCGCCCGGATACCAGGACAATCTCGGCTGGGGCTTTGCCACCGCGCTCGGCGTGCAGGACGCGCGGCGCGACAGGCCGGTGCTGGCAATCTCCGGCGACGGCGGCTTCATGTACACGGCGAACGAGCTCGCCACCGCGGTGCAGCACAAGATCCCGCTGGTCACGGTCGTGTTCGCCGACGGCGCCTTCGGCAACGTCAGGCGCATCCAGGAGGAGCGCTTCGACGGCCGCCTGATCGCCTGCGACCTTGCCAATCCGGACTTTTTGCGCTTCGCCGAGAGCTTTGGCGCGGCGGCGGAGCGCGTGCATAGGCCCGAAGAGCTCCGCGCCGCGCTGCGCCGCGGCCTTGCCCGCCGCGACGGGCCGACCCTGATCGAGATGCCGGTCGGCCCCATGCCCTCGCCGTGGGAATTCATCTTCATGCCGCCGGTGCGCGGCGGGTGAGTGCGCCGCAAGGCCACTTGCTCCTCACCTGCCCTTGAAAAGGGCCTTTTCAAGGACAGGCGGAGCAGGCGGCACGGCCTCGCGTTTCCGGCCACTGGCCCGCCTTTCGAACCATGGCCGAATCCGCTACCCCTTGGGCGGTCGGGAGCCAGGATGCAGGCCAGGATGCAGGCCAGGATGCAGGCCAGGATGCAGGACAGGATGCAGGATCGCCCAACCGACGACAGGGGTCGAAACAGTTCGCTATGTAGCGCCATGCAGCCGATCACCACCACGTCCGAACTGGCCGCGGCCTGTGCGCGCCTGGCCCAGCACCGCTTCGTCACCGTCGACACCGAGTTCCTGCGCGAATCGACGTACTACCCGGTGTTGTGCGTGGCGCAGATGGCGAGCACCGACGAGGCGTTCGTGGTCGATGCGCTGGCCAAGGCCATCGACCTGCAGCCGTTGTACGACCTGATGGCGAACGAGGCGGTGCTGAAGGTGTTTCACGCCGCCCGCCAGGACGTCGAGATCGTGTGGCATCGCGCCAACCTGATCCCGCACCCGATCTTCGACACCCAGGTGGCCGCC
>Ga0126380_10000462_pt1 | contig 13422 bp, 9 predicted proteins | sample PanSoiMetPlot_26_FD_92544 | JGI IMG/M metagenome (GOLD analysis project Ga0126380, IMG submission 92544) | Tropical forest soil microbial communities from Panama - MetaG Plot_26 | ecosystem: Environmental > Terrestrial > Soil > Tropical forest > Bulk soil | place: Panama | collected 2016-02-17
GAACTCGTCGCCGAGCACGAATTGATCGCCGGGCATTTCTTGGAAAATGCAGCGTTTATCGATGAGTTTGCCTCGCGAAACAAGTGACTCTTAACGAGCAATTCTCCTGGCGAAGAGGTGGTTGCTACCAAATTCGCTACCACAAGCATAATTGGGGAAAAGCCCGAAATCCGTTACTGCACAGTAGCTGGCGGCATCGCGGCTGGCGGGATCGGCAGCTTCAGGCGTTGCAGTTCCGAGTTGATCACTTTAGCAAAGCCTGCCAACGGCTGGGCGCCGCCGAGGAAATGGCCGTTAACGAAAAAAGCCGGCGTGCCGGTCACGCCGAGGCGCTGTGCCTCAGACATGTCATCGGTGATGTGCTTTCTAATCTCAGGACTCGTGAGATCTGACTCAAATTTCGCTGTGTTGAGTCCGAGTTCCTCTGCGTACTGCCTGATCTGGTCAGGTGTCAGTCTGCTGTGACTCGCCAAGAGTTTGTCATGAAACTGCCAGAACTTGCCCTGACTGTGCGCTGCCTCAGAGGCCAACGCAGCTTCCATGGCGTTCTGGTGAATCCTAGTGAGTGGGTAATGCTTCCACACGATCTGTACGTTGTCTTTGTAAACATCCTGAAGTTGTTTGACAGTCGGATCGACTTTCGCGCAGAACGGACATTGAAAATCCGAGAACTCGACAATCGTGACCGCTGCTGCCTTCGGCCCTTCGAACGGCGCGCCTTCTGTATTCACGGTGTAGACTTTGTCCGGATCGGGCCCAGATAAACGCGCGGGCGCGGCGGGATAAGCCGGTCGCGAATTGACAGCGGTTACCAACTTCGTCAGGCGATCGTTTAGCTCTTCCCGCTGCCGGCGTGTCTCATACAGATTCACGCTGGCGATCGCAATCAAGACCGCAACGCCGATAAGGATAGCGAGTAACACTCGCTGTGACGTTTTGTCAGTTACATCGTTATCCATCCTATGCATCCTCCTCTAATTTTCTTTCACGGAGTACAACCGCCCGTGAGCCTTCCACTGTTGTAAGCGTCGAGCTGGTTGCCGGCGCTGATCATTTGCTGACCCAAAGTCGAGTTCGGCCTGATTCCACAGGGAAGCGTGCAACCGTTGAGCGCGCTGTCCGCAGCAGCGATCGTGTTACAAATGGGTGTCGGATCGGATCCGTTGGCCAGGTTTAGAAGCGCAGCAATCTCGGAGTCCGCCAGGACCAAGCTGGCGTCTCCGATGGTGGGGCGGTTGAGGATGTTGATCAACTGGGCCTTTGTGTAAACCATATTGCCCAACGTAAGCGAGTTCACCGGCCACAGACCTGAATGATTCTTCCAGTAGCCCGCATTGCCTACTGGACACTTGTTGCCGTGAGTCACTGTCACATTGAAGCTGCAACTGGAGGTATGTCCCGCCTGGTCGGTCGCAGTACACGTGTCGGTCGTCGTTCCGGACGGGAACGCAGAGCCGGACGGGATGCTGCACTCGACGCTAACAGAACAATTGTCAGACGCTACTGGTGGCTGGAACGCTACGGTCGCAGTGCACTTTCCAAGATCTACTGGCGTAGTGATGTCGGCAGGACAGCTAATCGTGGGTGGCGTGGTATCGTAGTGCGGAGTAATCGTAACGAGTCCGACAACACCGTCCTCATTGTGAGGCAGGTGGATGTTCAGGACGGTTCCGTTCATAAGATCGAAGCCGTTGGAGCAGTCAATACTGCCGGCGCCGCTGCTGTCGCTTTTGGAGTCGCAGACTGTGATGTCCTCCGAGCCAGAGCCGAACGTTTCGTCCGCCCATTTGTGCCACTCCACGTGCACATCAGCTCCCGTGAGAACGGCGTTGCCAGGAACTACGGGTAGCCCGAGCGGCAGTTTGAAGTCCGAGAGGCAACGGGAATAATTCGCGCTTCCGCATGGACCGGTGTCACCATGCTGCCGGTAAAAGAAGGCCCATTTTTCAGCCTGCGGGTTCTGCGGAGTGGGCTCCTGAATCCGGATCGCCATTGCCAAGACGGGATGAATCTCGTCTGTTCCCTGATAGGCATCGTCGGCGCAATCCAGACTGGGGACACCGACGACCACCGCCATCGGGTCGTGTAAATTACAGTCGGCGTCCACATCCTCGGACGGCGGGCAAGTCAGGGTCGGGTTGACAAGATGCTTCACGAAACAGCGCGCCGCGCTGGTTCGATCCTCCGGACCGATTTGGCAAAAATTACTATCAGCTTCACAGCGCAGAGCTCTCCAAAATTGGTTTGCGGGCCCCCAGTCGTCGTCGGTGAAGTTATCGGTAACCTGCGCCGAGGAGAATTCAATATGGATGCGGCCATGGCTCGCCGTTGAGCAGCCATGGTGATACTCAAACTCAGTATCCGTGTCATAGAGCTCGCTTCCCGGGCTCTCCATATCCCACGTCCAATCGTCGTCGATCGGGTTATCCCAAAAGTCGCTAAAATCTTCCCACCGAGTCGGAGCACGGTAAACGATCACATTGTTCGGGAAATCAATGCGCGCGGGATCACTAACGCCGCCGATGTGGTGGATCGGATTAGGTATGGTCCCGAGGGAACATGTGATGCTGTGGTCGATGTATGGCCACGCGTCAGTGAAATCCGAGACACACTTGCCGCAGAGATCGCGAGGGTTCCCTGAGCGACTCGGCGACCATTTGTCGACATCAACGTCATCGCAGCTCCCGCACCCCTCGCTGCTATCGCAGTTGTCGAAATCGAAGTCCCCCTCGTCGGATTCCTGGAGGCCGAAGCAGAAGGGGAATGGGTCCGGAGCTCCTCCCGCCCAGGTCCGTCCCGCGATGCACGTCCCGACGTCAACGCAGTCGGCGTCGCTCCCGCAAGTTCGGCCATCGACGCTGCAGTGTCCTGGGACCGGAGCGCAGAATCCAGAGCACTCGGTGTCGTCGTGGCACAACCCGCCCTGTCCCGAGCAGAACCCCACGGCAACGCACTTCCCACCCGGACAGCAACTCTGGGTGCCGGTACAACTCCCAGTGGCACAGCACGCATCACAGATCTGGCCGTCTCGATCGCCTCCCTCACACTGCATTTCGGTCAGTGGGCCGCAGGTCCCCGTGCAATCGGATCCGCTGTAGCAAACTCCGCCAGCTTTACTCCCTCCCTGACAGGTTCCAACGAAAGTGCAGGTCCCACTTGGACAGTCGGCGGGCGTGTTGCAGTCGCTACCGTCTCTGCTCCCTCCGGAGCAGCGTGCCCCCACTCCGTGATCCCCTAATTGGTTCGCTTGGTTCCCCCAGACTGGCATGAACGCCTCGCCGCCCGGGGCAATTCCATGAACGGGCACAAGATCGAAAGCCTTGTAAATGCTGCCCACGGTCGCCCATGTTGTTGTCTGGGCTTGCGGACAAACGCCCGGGCAATCATAACCACCAAAGTGTCTAACGTTCTCCGATCCGATGGGGGGGACCTCTGGCTGGCGTGGCTGGCACACTCCGTTCTCTAAGTCATATCCAGGCGCGCACTGACATTGCCCATTCGAGCAATAAATGGGAGTGCCGAACGGATCGAGACTACAGGTCTGCCCACAGATTGCAGGGCCGGGACACGGCAGCGATGTAGATTGAGCGCCGATCTGGGTCAGGGTCACTTTGGAGCTGGCGATGGCGCCGCGGTGACCGCCTGGCGTAGCCAAAATCACTATGCCCAAGGCGCCCACTGAACAAAGCGTCCAAGCTAATACGATGCGCATGCTAAGAAAGCCGGATTTGGGAGCGTTGCTTTTCATAGGGCTTAGCTGGTTTTTCGAACCCGAAGGGGGAAGTCATTTCAGCGGATGACTCGCTGCAACCCCAAAACGCCGGAACGGCTGGCCGATTCGGATTAGGTTAGTTGTGTGGCGAGCAAACCACAAAAATGCGGAGTGATACATTAGACCTTCGTCTATTAGACTTCAGTCCGACAGATATAGCCCTGCATTTAGCCCTCGGTGCTTAGACGGACGTTAGCGCAAATTTGCTGCCCAAGATTTCTCTCTTTCGAGTGTTTGCCACGCCGCTTTAATTTACAACGAAAGTCAGTAGTATTTCCCGCCATTTGCGCCCGTAGCTCAGCCGGATAGAGCAACGGGTTTCTAATTGCCTAACGAGTTTCTGCGCGGTTTTTCGCGGCGTTGCATAGCGCGTTTTTCACAGGCAGCCCAAACGAATCTCGTTTGCGCCGCGTTTCGGCATTTTGCGCAGTTTTGCACCAAAAAATTGTCAGACCGTAGAAAGGACCGTGAAAGATTTGGCCGCCGCGCGGTGTATTTGAGGCCAGTCGTGAACAACAAAAAGAAGCTTCGTGGTTAGTAACGATGTCGCCGTTTAATCCGAGCGCCACATCAATTCATTCGATGGCAACTTTGGATCGAGTGCCTTGCGGGAAGTTTCGACACCTGCCACAGGAAGAGAACTCGCGTCGAGCAGGCCGAGCTGAATCAGTACAAAAGCTTGATCCCAATAAATGTGTTCGTGCGCCAGCTTGCCCTTACGGAATTTGACGATCGCGACCAGCGGCACTTCCACTCGTTTTCCAGTTGGTGCAATGCCGGGCAGCATCCAATCCATCCGGATGGTATGCGTGAACTTGAAAATCTTCTTGGCACGTGGCCGCGCGCGAATTGCTACGGAAACTCGATATTTTAGCTGTCCTGCCAAGTTGCTTGATTTCGTGCAATGACTGAAATTTCGCGACGTGAGTTTTGAAGTTGTCCGCACGATTGGCGCCGATCATCCCAGCTTGCCGGGGCATTTCCCCGACGCGCCCATCGTGCCTGGGGTAGTAATCTTAGATGAAATTCTCGCCGCCTTCGCCGAATGGCGCGAAGATTCTCGTGTCAAAGTCGTGCGCACCGTCAAGTTTCTCGCTCCCCTGAAGCCGGAACAGCCGTTCACTATCTGTCTTTCCGCGGGTAAAGACACTAAGGGCGAGGTTGATTTTTGCTGTCGAGTCAAGGATCGCGTGATAGTTGAGGGTCGATTTCAGTTCTGTTGCGGCGTAAGCTGACCCCGTGAATGGGGCATCATCTGCAGCGCCTGCATTCACCGCTGCGCCCCTCAATCCTCGCTTGGCGGTTTGGCTCGAGAACTACCCCGCATGGCTGGTGAGCGAACGCTTGTATCGAAGCATCGAACTGATGGAGCGTTACAGCATCGACCTAGCTATCAATCTCCTGCGTCAGTTGGAGGTGCTTGATCAACTCGATCGGTGGCGATCGGCGAGTGAGCTTTGTCACGCACTTTCCTTTCAACCGCGCTTCCGTTTTGCTTTAGGTTGGCTGTTAGAACGCCTAGTCGAGACTGGCTGCACGGAAGCGAGAACCGACCGCAACGGGCGCTCATATCGTTTGCGACATGCACCGTGGCACCCGGAGCTCGCGCGTTTGCGTAGTGTAGGGCTCAATATTGACCCAACCAATGCGGCGACCTTGGATTTGTTAGATTACGTAGCAAGTGTCTACCCAACTATCGCATGCGGCGAACAAAGCGGCGATCAGGCTATGGTGGGACTGCAAGGAATACCGCTGTGGTTGAATTTTTTTAATAACAACAATCTAACTTACGCGGTAAATAATTGGGTCGGTGCAGTCCCCGCTGTTGATCGTCTATCCACTCGATCCAAACTGCGGATTTTGGAAGTTGGCGCCGGCGCCGGCAGCTCCAGCGAAGCTTTGCTGCGCTGTCTTGGTGAATGCGGGATCCTAGGACACATAGAGCGTTATCTAATTACAGAGCCAAGCGCATTCTTCCGTCGGCGCGGTGAGCGAGAGCTGTCGAAACAATTTCCCGACTTGCCCCTGCAATGGGGCACACTCGACATCAATTTGCCATGGGATAGCCAAGGCATCGCCGTGGGTGAGTGGGATCTCGTATACGCCGTAAACGTTATGCATATCGCTAAAGATCTTTTCTTTAGCTTAAATCAGGCGCGCTCTGCTTTGGTGGACGATGGCTGGCTGGTCATCGGCGAATGTCTGCGGCCGTATGTTCATCAACCGATCTACCCTGAACTAATCTTTCTGATTATGGAGAGTTTCACTGAGGTGCAGACACACCTCGAAATTCGACCTAACCCGGGTTTTCTGACTGCAGATCAATGGCGCCAAGCATTCAAACGTGCAGGATTTGAGCGTGTCGAGGTCGCACCGAACGTTGATGATATTCGCGCGTTATATCCGCATTTTTTTACTGGTGCCATCTGCGGACAACGCGCCAGTACGAAAAAAACGAACCCGAAAACTTAAGGGCCCCTTCTTTGCACGCGCATCGCTGGGCGGATTTTCCCGAGCGTGGCACGCCTGTCTTGCTGCGACTGATTGGTTGGATCGGGGTTTACGGTGGGCGCTGGGCGGCAAGGCTGCTCCTGTATCCTATCACTCTGTATTTCCTGGTCTGCGGAAATGCGATCCGGCGAGTATCGCACCAATACCTACAACGCGTGCGCGGCCGTCCGGCGCACTGGTGTCATGTGTTCCGTCACCTTTATTGTTTTGCTGCCACGATTTTAGATCGCATTTATCTGCTTAAGGGCGAATTCGAGCGCTTTCACGTGACGGTTTATGGAAAGGAACTTCTGCACCAGCAAATAGAAAACAGGAAGGGTTGTATCCTCCTAGGCTCGCATCTGGGAAGCTTCGAGGTGTTGCGCACGCTCGGAGTAACGCAGCAGGACCTCCCGCTCAAGGTGTTGATGAACATTGCGCACAACGAAAATATTACCCGTTTTTTTGATGCGCTTAATGAGAAGATCGCTGGCACAGTGATTGTGCTGGACCGATCGGACACTTTGCTGAAAGTCAGGGAGAGCTTGGATGCAGGCTTCTTGATCGGCATGTTAGGCGATCGCGCCTCGAGCGACGGTAAAACGACGCGATGTCAATTCCTAGGTGCGCCGGCCACCTTCCCGGCCGGTCCGGTCCTGCTTGCCGCGACCATGCATTGCCCTGTCATTTTGTTTTTCGGCCTCTATCGAGGCGGTAATAGTTATGAAATTCACTTCGAGAATTTTGCTGAGCAAATAATTTTGAACCGGGATCATCGCGCCGAGGACATCAATCATTGGATGCAATGCTACGTGGCGCGGTTGGAGCATTATGCGCGACTTGCACCTTACAACTGGTTTAATTTCTATCCGTTTTGGGATTAACGACTGCTCTGCTGAAAGAACAAAACATTGGACAAAGTCCCGATTAGCAAACTGGAAATCCGCAAACTTGTCCCACACTCGGGTCTGATGTGCCTGTTAGATCTTGTTACTGAATGGGACGATCGGTCGATTGTCTGCATGAGTACTACGCATCGCGATCCGGCCAATCCGTTGCGGCGTAACGGACAGCTATCGGCTGTGCACGCCTTCGAATACGGTGCGCAGGCCGTTGCTGTGCACGGCGGATTGCGAGCGCGCTCGGCAGGCGTCACGGCCCCGCCGGGCTACCTGGCCGCTCTTCGCGATGCGCGTTTGAACGTGGTGCGATTGGATGATATTGCTGCGCCCCTCCAAATTCGGGCGTACCGCTTGTTTGGTGATTCTGTCAACGTGGTCTATGAATGCCGCGTCTCCGCGGACGATTTTCTTTTGGCTGACGCGCGAACGACAATCATGCTGCGCGTATGACGCTTCCCTTATGCCGACTGTTTCCGCCATTCTCGCTCTGTTATGGTTGTGCCGCGCAAGCACGGTACCAAGGTGTACGTCTGGCGCGTCTGGAGTCCTTTAGACTCACGGCTTCTTTTCCTCGCAGAGTTTTTGGAAAGCGAGATCGGCACGCAAAGGATCCCAGAGCGGATCGAGCCTTAAAATTGCCGGTGTAATCAACCATGGTTCAAAACTGCTATTATAGGACGTTTGTAACAGCTGGGTGAGAGTTGAGATTGCACGGTTGTTCTCGCCGAACATCGCCTGAATTAAAGCCAGATTCTCTTCCAGACCAGGTCCATTCACCGCATCTTTACTAGAGGGCAGAATTGTGATTGCACGCTCCGCTAGTTTTAGGGCCAAGGCCTTCTCCCCCATCACAGCATAAGCTTGAGACAGCGCCGCCGCACTGGCCCAATCATCTGGTTGATCTTTATAGAGCGGTTCAAGTGTATCGCGCGCCTGTTCAGCGGTAACCTTTGCACCAACCGTATCGCTAGCAAGACGCTGCATTAATGCGAGCGTCACCTGTTCAAAGGCCTTGTCTTGCTGAGTAGCATAATGGAATTGAGTTAGTCGGGCTTGCAGCAATCGAACAGCTTCACCGTAATTTCGTTCAAATCTCAACTGAATGATCTTGGTGTCGAAGGCATACGAAGAAGAAATCTGCAAGTTTACTTCTGGTAAGAACGTAGCGGCTTCCTTTAAATTACCCTCGGCCTGATAGACGGACGCCTTTGCTGCCTTTATTGTCGGATCGTTTGGCGTAATATCCAATACTCGATCATAGAGCTTTAGTACGGCCGGGAATTGTCGATGCCAGCCGTAACCCCATGCCGCGTTGCTGAGTAACTCCACATTACGCGGGTCTAGGGCAAGCGCTTGTTCGAAGTAGGCAATGCTTTGATCCCACTGGCCCTCGCGTCGGGCGATTAAGCCGAGGGCATATGGTACCTCGCTACTGCCCGGTAACATCTTGCTGACGCCACCGAACGTGGTTTTAGCAGCCCCGTAATCACGCAGCCCCCGGTATTGGTAATAACCCAATGCAAGCAAGGTTTCGGGTGAGTTCGGCTCCAGTTTCTGCGCGTTGTCCAAAGCTCGTTTCGCGGCATCGCGCCAAACCTCGGTACCACCGGAGCCCAAGGAAAGAGCCGCGTTCGCACGAGAAAGCCGCGCCCAAGCAAGCGCAAAATTGGGGTCAAGCTGCACCGCCCGCTCAAAAAAACTGAGGGCATTCTTTTCGAGATCGCCAAGGAAGAAGGAGGAGTAGTAGCGTGCTTCAAAAGCCACACCACGCAGATAAGCATCGTAAGCTTCCAGGTTGTTTGTCGGTTTAGCTGCTAACTCTTGCTGCTCGCGACCACTGAGCTTCGCTTGCAACGATTCCGCTATTCCCTTGGCAATCTCACTCTCGACCGAAAAGATGTCGGTCAGTTTGCGATCAAATGTATCGGCCCATAGATGAGAATCGTTGGCTGCTTTAATTAGCTGCACGTTCACCCGCACGGAGTCCCCGCTCTTTTGCACGCTCCCTTCCAGGATGTGGGCCACGCCAAGCAGCCTAGCGATCTCAGGCAGGTTTTCCGGCGCACTTTTGTAATGCTGGGTGGACGTGCGTGAGATCACCTTTAAATCCGCAATCTTTGATAGGCGGGTCAGGATTTCGTCCTGGATGCCATCGGCAAAGTAGGCATTGGCCTTGTCTTCACTCCGGTTTTCAAAGGGAAGAACAGCGATGCTCTTTTCGGGAATTCCGGCAATGCTAGCCTTGTAGGCTGTGGTCAGAGCGGAGCGGCGCGTCCAAACCCAGGAACTGATCGTTAGGCAAAGCAAAACAAACAAACTGGCGGCCGCCCAAACAGAAATCCGGAGGCGCCTCGCCTTTCTCGCTCTAACAATCTTGCCCGGTAACTCGGGATTTCCAAAACCGTCGCCAAAGAAATTTACCAGCTGAACACCCAGACCGTGTTTCACCTTCACATCGCCCAACTCGTGAAGGTATGGTTGCCATTTACTCCGTTGAGCGAGGTCGTCGGCCACGCTCCTGGAAAGAAGGATATGGCCGGCGTCACCACAATCCATCACCCGTTGCGCGAGATTAATGCCGGCTCCGGTCACATTAGGCCGATTGTTCACATCCGCGACTTCCTCGACCGTCCCGCTGTGAATTCCCATCCTTAGGCGGAGTTCCGGCAAGTCCACCGCCTTACGACTAATCTCCTGAGCACAACGAACCGGTGCGTCGACGCTGCTAAAAAATGCCAGGGCCATTCCGTCGCCCGTGGGTAGGCGAATCAGTTTTTCGGCTGCTTCGGCCGCCTGAACCTGGCCCGTCCCGCGCACCACCTCATTCAAACACTCAAACAGTTCGCGCTGTTTACTGTCGGGAAAGCTGCTGTAGCCGACAATGTCGATGAAGAGGACGTGGCCGATCTCGCGCCTTACATCTGAGGACGGGCCATCGGCCATCGCGCCGCCGATTCTACGCGGTACCGATCTGCGCTTCTAGACCATTTCTTGCACATATGTTCCAGCCCTTAGCGGCCGTATTAACTTTTCTGACCGACTGATCGTAATCGGAAAACACAAAGGCGCGACCCTAACGGGATTCGAACCCGTGTTACCGCCGTGAAAGGGCGATGTCCTAGGCCTCTAGACGATAGGGTCGTGGAGCGCCCAATATTCCATTCGATTGCCGCAAGGCAACTTCGCGGGTATTTCAGCGCCGAGGCAAAAGGTCGACGACCAGCTGAGCAGTTCGCGCGGTCGCGCCCCGATGGGTGTCCAGGACTGTGCGCGCGTTCGCGACCATTTTTTCACGTTCCTCTGGGTTTGCCAAAAGCTGGGTCATGGCCCGGCACAAATCGGTCGCGGAATTGACTTGAACGGCTCCGCCTTGGGTGACGAGTGAGCTCGCCAATGCAGCGAAGTTTTCCATGTGCGGTCCAAACAAGACCGGCTTTCCAGCCAAGATCGCCTCGGCCGGATTTTGACCGCCCTGCGCAAGCAAACTCTTCCCGATGAAAGCGATTGTCGCCACGCCGTACCAGTGTCGCAATTCGCCGGTGGAATCGATGAGCAAACAATCAATGAATGGATCGGGCGCAGGCGACTGACTGCGGAGCGCGATCTGGAAACTGATTTCTTTCAAATCGCGCACGACTTCCCCGGTGCGTTCGGTGTGTCGCGGCGCGAGCACCAACAAAAGATCGACAAAGTCGCGTTTCAAAGCGCCGAAGACCTCGGCCAGGACTTTTTCTTCGCCGCGATGCGTGCTGCCGCCAAAAATTACCGTGCGTTTTTCCAAACCGAAACCAGCTAGAATTTTGCGAGGCAGTTCCGAGTCGATCTCCACGTTCTCGGGATCGTATTTGATGCTGCCGACGGGATGAATTTTGTCCGATTGAAGGCCGAGCGCTTTCCAACGTTCGACGTCTTCGACATTCTGGACGCAGACTGCGTCGAGCTTTCGAAAAATCGGCGCGACAATGCCGCGGAACATCCGGAAGCGTTTTTCCGAGCGCGGCGACAATCGCGCGTTGACAAGCGCGATCGGAATCTTCCGAGCATGCGCTTCGGCCACGAGGTTCGGCCAGACCTCCGCCTCCACCAAAGCAACTGCCCTGGGGTTGATCGCAATAAACGCCCGCCGCATCACCGGCCAGAAATCGAGCGGGCTATACATTACTTCGATCCAATCCGGCGCATTCTTGTTCGCGAAAGCGAAACCGGTCGTGGTCGTAGTCGTGAGAACGCAATGCTGGCCCGATTTTAAGGCGCGGATTTGCGCGGCCAGCTTGAGGGCGATTGTGACTTCGCCAACGCTGACTGCGTGCAGCCAGATTGGTCTCTGCCAGTATAATTTTGCACGCAGCTGCGGTTCATAAAACCCGAGTCGCTGCCCGAATTTCTCTCGATACCCGCCGCGGCGAAACATTTTTACGAGATAACCGGGCAGAAAAAAGATCAGCCCGAGCGGCCAGAGTAGATTGTAGATGAAACGAATCATGCGGTTGCGGAAAGGAAGAGAGTTTCGGTGGCCCCGTAAGCTTTTTGCCGGACCAATTTCCAAAGCGTTGTCTCGGGCAACTTTTCGCCCGGACGTTTTTCGAGCACGAACAGTCCGTCTTGCTCCAGAAGCCGCGGGAGATTCAAATCGGCCAGCAATTTGTCAGTGAATCGTTCGCCCGATTTCATTTGGTCGTAGGGAGGGTCCGCGAAAATGATCCGGAATTTTTCACCGATTGCGTCCGCGCTTTTCAAGAAACGAAAGACTTCCTGCTGACGAACACGACCAGACAGTTTCGTTTTCGCCAGGTTTTTTTCGATCGCTGCCGTCGATTGTCGATCTTCCTCAACAAAGAGAGCCGAGGCAGCTCCGCGACTCAACGCCTCGATCCCAAGCGCGCCTGTCCCGGCAAAGAGATCAAGCACCGAAGCGCCGATCACCATTTCGCCGAGGCTGGAAAAAATCGCTGCCTTCACGCGGTCCATCGTTGGCCGCACACCGTGTTTCGGAGAAACAAGGTGAACTCCGCCGGCGCAACCGGCGATGACTCTCATGGCGTGCTGGCCGGGCTCGGTTCGGCCGGCGCCGCGCTCGCGTCGGGACTGCGTTCTACCTCGGGCTCTTCGCCATCGCGAGCTTTCCCCTTCTTCTTCTTTTGTTTGTCTCCTTTCCCGCCGCCCCAGAAACTGTTCACTAAATCTTTCAAATCCTTGCCGACTACTTTTTCGAGCAGGTTTGTTTTCGGCCGCTCAACGGTCCCGGTGACCTCGAAATCCACAGCCGAATAACCGGGTTCGTCGGTCGGCTTAAAATTGGCGCGGATCGGTTTAAAAAGCTGGGCGCGGACTTTTTCGTTAATCGCGAGTCGCGAGTTCAAATGAAGTTTGCCACGGAAACTTACCGTGCCAGTGGCAGACAGATGAATATTCGTCGAACGCAGATCAAGCTCGTCAACGTTCACAACTCCCGCCGACAAATGATATTTCGCTTCGGCCTGATCCAGGTGGAGCTGCGTTAATTCCTCGATTTGGAAAATCTGACCGAGAGCGACGAGCAAATTGTATTGCCGAAGTTGCCCATCTTTCAAAAATACTTCCCCCGTGCCGGCAATCGCGTCGGAGTCGGTTGTTTTTCCTTCGCTTTGCAAACTGCCTTCGAGTTTTCCCTGCAAAACACCGCTCGGTCCGCCGGCTTCTGAAATAATCTGGTCGGCCTGGACGTCGCGAAACTTCACTTCGACGCGGAACGGTGATTCATCCGTTTCCGGCTGCATGGTGAACCGGCCGTGTAACTCGCCCCCACCGACGTGCGCAGAAATCTGAGACAAATCGAGACCGTTATCGTCGTACCGAAAAGGCGTCCTTAACTGTTGAAGAAAAAAACGATCCCGCACCGAAGCTTTCTCGATGCGCGCGTTGCCATGTAACGCCGTCGCGCTGCTGACACTCGCGCGGAAGCCAACGCCTTCGAAACTCGCCTCCGGCTCGCTTCCTCGCCCCACGAAACGAAAATTGCCGTCAGTAACGCTGATTTTGTGAATCTCAGGCGCAAACGGCGTCGCCTTGCTCGCCTTGCGCTCTGGTGGGGGTGCCAGTTGCGGCGGAGCCGATTTACTCGCGAGGTCCTCGGTCGGAATGTTCGGCTTATTCGAAGTCTCAGGAGAACTCTCGGGTTCTTGCGTAATCACCGGCACGTTTTTCGGGCGGTCCCGTCGCAGGTCCGGCAATCTCCATTTTCCGTCCGCGTTCTGCGGCCAGACGACGGTCGGACTGACC
>Ga0126380_10000463_pt1 | contig 13420 bp, 17 predicted proteins | sample PanSoiMetPlot_26_FD_92544 | JGI IMG/M metagenome (GOLD analysis project Ga0126380, IMG submission 92544) | Tropical forest soil microbial communities from Panama - MetaG Plot_26 | ecosystem: Environmental > Terrestrial > Soil > Tropical forest > Bulk soil | place: Panama | collected 2016-02-17
CGCGCAAACTTTGATGTCCACGAAGCCGAGCGGCAACGCGACTGAGCGAATCACATCCTCGGTGATGTCGGTCGCAACACCGGACGATTTTTTCGGCCAGGAAACCCAGACCGCCGCGTCCTCCGCGATTTTGTGGCGCAAGATCGACAACTCCTTTGCCAATTCGCTCCGCCGTGTCGCGAAAAGATGGACGAATTTCGTATTTCCCGTGGGCCTGGTCGCGAAATTTACGCCGCTTGGGATCGGAGCGAGCAGTTTGCGGTAATGATCCGGCGGATCGATCGCGACCACGATCATTCCCTCCTTAATCCCAAGCTTCTGCGGAAGCGGCGTTCCTGAATAACCAGCCATCGTGATTTCCTTTACCGGCCATGCGACTCTTTGCAAAGATTGCCGAAGGTGACCTGATGAGCTCGCAACCTTGTTGTCCCATTGTTGAGCTTCGCCAATACACGCTCGTCCCCGGCAAGCGCGATATCCTGGTCGATCTTTTCGAACGAGAGTTCATCGAGACGCAGGAAGCGACTGGCATGACGGTAATCGGCCAGTTTCGCGATCTGAATAATCCGGATCGGTTCGTCTGGTTGCGTGGATTCACTGACATGGAATCGCGTGCGCGTCAGCTCCAGGAATTTTACGGCGGCCCGGTTTGGAAAAAGCATCGCGAGGCGGCCAATGCCACGATGATCGACTCCGACAACGTTCTGCTTCTGCGACCGACTCATCCTGACTCCGGCTTTTTGCTTGGCAATTTTAAACGGCCTGCGCCCGGAACGAGCGAAGCATCGAAGTCGCTGGTTGTGGCAACTATTTACTACCTTGCCGGTTCGCCTGATTCTTTTGCTGAATTTTTCGAAACCGAAGTTGCGGCGGCGCTTACAAGAGCTGGCGCTGCGGCTCTCGCGACCTTCGTCACCGAAAATCATTCCAACACGTTTCCGGCGTTGCCGGTACGCGAAGGCGAAAATGTTTTTGTGTCGGTTTCTCGTTTCTCGAATCGCGAAACGTACGCGCAACACCCATCAGGCGTTGCGGAGCCAGTGAGCGGAAAACAATCCGGGCTGGTCAAAAAACTGGAGACATTATTCCTCGCGCCGTCTGCTCGATCGCTTGTTCGGTGATAACCGGAGCGAGCCTTTTCCCTGGGGCGACTGGTGGAAGATTACTTTGAACATTTTTATTGTGATGGAAACTAAATATACTATAGTAGTTTCCACAGTGAAGACATCTCACTCAAGCACCTTCCTGCCGCCGATCGAAAAGCCCGAGGGCTTAATCATGAAGCTGGCCTATTTTTTTACCCGCAAGCAATTCGGCAAGGTGTTAACACCGCTCAAAGTCCATAGTGCGCGTTTGCCATCAGCGTTCGGTTTGTTTTATACGAAAATCGGGAAGCTGGATAAAAAGTTAACTTTGCCGCGCGAGTTGATCATGCTCCTCCGTGAGCAAGTGGCGCAGATCAACGTCTGCCGTTTCTGCATGGATATCGGTCGCTCGTTCGTGATCAAGGAATCCATGAACGAAGCGAAGTTCGATGCGCTCGATCAATACACCACGAGTTCGCTGTTCAGCGACGCCGAACGCGCGGCCCTCAATTACGTGGCCGAGCTAACCAAAAACAAATTGGTCAATCCCGACACGTTTGCCCGCCTGGCTCGCCACTATTCCGACCGCGAGATTTGCGAAATCGTTTGGCTCGTCGCAAGTGAGCACGTCTACAACATGACGAACATTGGTCTGAACATCCATTCGGACATGCTTTGCGATATCACTAAGAAGAGAAGGGCGGCATGAAATCGTCCGCGGAACTTCACCAGGAATTGCGCCGGGAGATTCTGAACTTACCCGGCGTGACCGAGCGTCCGAACGCCGGCATTCACGAAACTGCCTTTTTCGTCGGCCGCACCATGTTCATGCACATCCATGGTCGCGGGCATTGCGACATCCGATTGGCGACGCGCGACCAGGCGCGGATTCTTGCCGAGGGTAAAGCCAGCCCACATCGCTGGGCACCCGAAAAAGGCTATGTGACATTCGTCGCGCATGATGAAACCGATCTAGCGCCGGCAATGGAGCTCATTCGCATGTCGCACGACCATTTTTCCGGAAAGCAACCATCATGAAAAAGATTATCCTCTTCCTTTCAATCATCTGCGCGTCTGGTCTGACTCTAGTCAGTATCTATAACACTGTCGTTGATGCGCAAAGCTGGGCCTCCGACATTCCCTCTTCGATACAAACAGCAAGAGACTATTTTCAACATGTCGATCCAAGACGGTTTTATGCAGTCGCCGGACCAGTCAACGCACTTCTTATCCTGCTGACGATTGTTCTTTTTTGGAACGATGGCGTCTCCCTCCGCATTTATTTTGCGACATCATTCGCGTTGTACGCCGGGATTGTCGTACTGACTTTGGCCTACTTTGTTCCCCGGGATCTGATTCTTTTCACCTGGTCGATTCCGGATCACCTCGACCAGATCAGAGCTGCCGCCACTCAGTGGAGTCAGATGAATTGGCTCCGTTCACTGTTCGGGTTGGCCGGTGTTCTCGTTTCGTTCAAAGGCCTAGACACCTATTACCAGATCGCGACAAAGAAGACGTGAGACGCTCAAACAAAGCGCGATTGCAGAATCGAAAGAGTGAATCCAATCGGCAACGCATCGTCGACGCTGCACGCGCACACTTTTTCAGCCACGGCTTCCGCAGCGTGACCATGGATGATCTCGCGGACGAGCTCGGGGTTAGCAAGAAGACGCTCTACGCGCATTTTCCGGGAAAGTTTGACCTCCTCGAAGCGGTCTTGGCCGACAAATTCGCAAGCGTTGAAGCGAAACTGAAGAATGTCACCCGCGCGCATCCGCACGATTTTCCAGCCACGTTGCATGATTTATTGGCAGGGACGCAGCACGAACTGGATGAGATCAAACCACCGTTCGTGCGCGACATGCGCCAGAAAGCGCCGCAGGTTTTTAGGGTCATCGAACATCGCCGCGCTGCGCTTATTCAGCGCTACTTCGGAAAACTGTTTGTTGAAGGACAACGGGCGGGAATGGTGCGCAAGGATGTTCCCGCCAAACTCATGATCGAGATCTTGCTCGCGATGGTTCAATCGATCATGAATCCGTCGAAGATGGGGGAACTCGGAATGATGCCAAAAGAAGGCTTCGCAGGCATTCTCAAGGTTGTCCTCGAAGGCGCGCTGACATCGAAAGGACGGAAAGCGTGAGCAGACATCGAATGCGTGTGGCGGGAATGCTGGTGCTGTTTATCTGCCTCAACGGTTGCAACTCTCGCAAGGACGCCGTCTCGGGCACGATTGAAGTCGATGAAGCGCACGTTGGTCCACGCATGGCCGGCCGCGTCGAGAAAGTCTTCGCACAGGAAGGCGACCGGTTGAAAGAAGGTCAAATGATTGCGCAGCTCGAAGCGCGTGAGTTGCGCGCGCGACGCGATCTGGCCGCCGCGCAAATCGACACTGCGCTTCGCGACGCGGATGCGGCGGCCGCGCAATTGGAATTCTTGCGCGCCGATGCGAAGCGGCAAAAGGATTTGCTTGCGCGAAAAGTTGTTTCGCCGAATGACTCCGAGCGCGCCGACAGCGCGTCCAAGACGCAGGAAAAAAATCTCGAAGCCGCGCAAATGAAAGTGATTCAAGCGCGCGCGCAGCTCGCGGACATCGAGGCGCAACTCAAAGAGATGCAAGTCGTCGCGCCGGCGGAATCGATTCTCGAAGTGCTCAACGTCAAAGTAGGCGACGTTCTCCCGCCAAACGGCGAAGTCGCGACGCTGCTCCTGCCGCAACATCTTTGGGTCCGCGTTTATGTTCCCGAGCCGTGGCTCGGCAAAATTAAGATTGGCGACCAAGTCCGCGTGCAGGTCGATTCATTTCCTGGAAAAGATTTTCCCGGCGTGGTCGAACAGGTGAACCGCCAGGCCGAATTCACGCCGCGCAATGTGCAGACGGTTGAGGACCGGATTCGCCAGGTTTTCGGCGTGAAGATTCGGCTGCCGAACGATGACGATCGTCTCCGCGCCGGCATGTCAGCCGACGTTTATTTTCCGAATGTGAAATGAGCGCGATGATCGAGTGCGAAGGTTTGACAAAACGCTTCGGCACTTTTACCGCAGTCGATCACGTCACATTCAACGTCGGCAAGGGATCGATCTTCGGATTTCTCGGCCCGAACGGTTCCGGCAAATCGACCGTGATCCGAATGCTCTGCGGAATTTTGGAACCGACCGAAGGCAGCGCTCGCATCGACGGTCACGACGTGGTGCGTGACACCGAGTCGATCAAGGAAATCATCGGCTACATGTCGCAGAAATTTTCGCTCTACGACGAGCTGACGGTGAATGAGAACCTGATCTTCGCCGGAAAACTTTACGGGTTGAGCGGGCACGAGCTCGACAAACGCCGGGACGAAATGATCGCGATCACGCATTTGGAGCCGTACGTCGATCGGCGCGCGGCGCTGCTTTCCGGCGGCTGGCGGCAACGGCTCGCGATGGCGTGCTCGCTCATGCACCAGCCGACCGTGTTGTTTTTGGACGAGCCGACCGCGGGCATCGATCCCGTCGCGCGACGCGAATTGTGGGACCTGCTTTTCGAGTTCACCGCGCGCGGCATGACATTGTTCGTCACGACGCATTACATGGACGAAGCCGAACGCTGCGACCATGTTGGTTACATTTACATGTCGAAGCTGATCGTCTGCGGCGAGCCGGACGAATTAAAACGCTTGCCGGAAGTCAGTCCGCCCGGAACGCGACGTCTCGATGTCACGTGCGATCACGTCACGACCGCGCTGCAGGCGATGCGACAACTGCCGAGCGTACGCAGCGCCACTGTGTTCGGGCAATCGATGCACTTGCTCGTCGATGAAAATGTCCGGAAAGCCGAGATCGATGAAAAATTGCGCAGCGTTGGAATCAGCCAGACTGAAATCCACGAAATCGGCCCGTCGCTTGAGGACGTTTTCGTCACGTTGAGCGCGAAAGAAGCGGCCGCGGTCGAGCAAAAGGAGAAAGCGGCGTGAAACACAAACCGTTTCGCGGGCTCAGCGCAATTTTGTTCAAGGAATTCATCGTCGTTTGGCGCGATCCAATGACGCTGTTCTTCATGTTTTTCCCGCCGCTCGTGGAAATGATCGCGTTCGGTTATGCGCTCGACACCGACGTGAAACATATGGCGCTCGTGATTTTGAACGAGGATCGCACGGTCCAGAGTCGGCAATTCATCGACAAGCTGGTGAACACGGAAACGTTTCGCGTTGTCGGCGAAGTGCAGAGCACTGACGAAATGGCGAGCGAGATCCGGAGCGGACGGGCCTACGCCGGATTACAGATTCCGCCGAAGTTCACCCAGAATGTGCGCGCGGGATTTCCGGCGCAGGTGCAATTGCTGATCGATGGATCGAATTCGACGACTGCGCTGCAGGCGCTGAATACCGGCGTTTCGGTGGCGCTCACGCAGTCGATCGAGTCTCTGCTTCGAGAAACGGGAAAGCGCGCTCCGCCAATCGAGGTGCGGCCGCAGATGCTTTACAACCCGACGATGCGCAGCCCGAACTTTTATGTTCCGGGCGTTATCGGCATCGTCTTGCAAATCGGGACGACGTTCGCAACCGCCATGGCCGTCGTTCGCGAACGCGAAAAAGGAACGCTCGAAACATTGCTCGTGAGTCCGCTCAGTCGCTGGGGATTGATGCTCGGAAAACTGATTCCCTATCTCTGCATCGGCATGACCATGGCGATCATTTTGTTTTTGATCATGCGCTGGCTGTTTCAGGTGCCGATCGCCGGGAGCGTGATTGCGATGATGTTCACCACGCTTGTCTACTGTTTCGCTTTATTGAGTCTCGGCCTGCTCGTGGCGACCAAAGCCGAGAACCAAATGCAGGCGCTGCAGATGTCGATGACGTTTATTTTGCCGAGCGTTTTCTTTTCCGGTTTCGTTTTTCCGCGCGAAACGATGCCGTGGATCTTTTACGCGCTCGGCACCATTCTTCCGACGACCTACTTCATCTCGCTCATGCGCGCGATCATTCTCCGCGGCGCGCATTTTCTCGAATATTGGCCGCACCTATTGATCCTCATCATCATGTCGATCTTGCTCTTCGCCTTTTGCGCGCTGCTATTCCGAAAAAAAATTGGATGAAATGGCGCGCCGCATTTTGCTCAGCTTTCTTCGAATCGGCGTTGCGGTCATTGCAATCTTTGCGCTGCTGTGGTGGTTCGGAGTGAGAATGCCGGGCAAGAATATTTCGAGAGCCGCCGCATTGTCCGCGGACGAAATCGAGCTCCGCGACGAACTGCGAGCGGATGTTGAAATGCTCGCTGGTCATATTGGCGAGCGGAACATGCTTCGTTATAGCCAACTCAACGCCGCCGCCGATTTCATTGAGAATTCGTTTGCTCGAGCTGGCTTGCAATCGCGCCGAGACACTTACGAGTTGGATGGCCGGCCTTGCCATAACATCGAAGTCGAAATTAAAGGATCCCGGCCGGAAATCATTTTGGTCGGGGCGCATTATGACTCGGTTTTCGGCGCTCCGGGTGCGAATGACAATGGTAGCGGAGTCGCTGGAATGTTAGCGCTCGCTCGACGATTCGCTGGAAAGCCAACCCCAAAAACATTACGGTTCGTTGCCTTCGTTAATGAAGAGCCGCCGTTTTTCCAAACATCGCGAATGGGAAGCTTCGTTTACGCGGGCCGATGCAAAGAACGCGGAGACAAGATCAGCGCGATGATTAGCTTGGAAACGATTGGCTATTTTTCTGATGCGCCCGGTTCGCAAACGTATCCGGCACCAGGCTTGGGGATCTTTTATCCAACAGTCGGGAACTTCATTGGCTTTGTCGGCAACGTGGGCTCGCGTTCGCTGCTTCGACGGGCGCTATCAGCTTTTCGCGCGCAGGAAAAGCTCCCGAGCGAAGGCGCTTCGCTTCCGGCGTTCATTCCTGGCGTGAGTTGGTCAGATCAGTGGTCGTTTTGGAAACAAGGATATCCCGCGATCATGGTAACGGACACAGCTCCTTTTCGGTATCCGCATTATCATCGTTCAACAGACACGCCGGATAAATTGGATTACGACCGGTTTGCGCTTGTCGTCAGCGGAATGGAAAAGGTGGTTGCGGAATTAGCGCGAAATTAAGCCGTGAATTAATCGGCGCCGAGGAATCGACGCACAATGAGTGACCACAGCAGAAGAGTAATCAAAAGATACCACGCGAAAAATCGATCGTAACCGCGCCGCCGCGCGCACAACCCGGCGCCTCCGAGCAAGGCGTAATGTCCAGCGTAGGGCAAATACCAAACCGGATGGAACAGATCGCCATGGATCGCAGCCTGCACGATGTCGAGCACGCACATCGCAATGAAGCTCGAGTAGTAACCGGACCGATTGCGTTCAAAACGAGCTTTGTGTTCCTCCGCTTCCGACAAATCCGGCGGATAGAGAAACACCGTCATCAAATACATCGAGACCGCCCAAATGATCAGCGCCAGGTAACGATCGAAGCTCCAATGCGTCTCCGTGTTCCACTTAAATGTCACCCACCATTGCAGAATCAGGAGCAGAAGCGTGCCCGCTGTCAGAACGATGTGGACCTCGTCCATCGGCGTCTCGCGCCGCCGATAAAACGCGCGGCCGAGACCGGCCAGCAAGTTTGTTACGCCCAAGCCGATCACGATCGACATCAGGATCGAGATGAACTCAAAGCTGCTCATCAAGTTGAGCGCGCTTTGGTTCTGCATGCGCGCGACCTTAATTAAGATCGCGCCTGCAAATCGAGCGGGAAATTAGTCGTTGCTATCTTTGAGCATCGACTTGAGTTGCCCGCGCACTTCTTTCGGATCGCTGTGGCCGTGAGCGGAGACCGCATGTTGTGTCGCGGCCTCGAGCACTTCCTCTTCCGTGCCCGAAATTCGCAGCGTGCAACCTTTCTCGCTCGGATAATCGCGGCAATCAATTGCTGTGCGTTTAGCCATATGGGTTTAGCTCTTTTTCAGTTCCGCCAAATCTTTTAGCACTTGTTCGCTGTGCTCGGCCGGTTTCACGCCGGTGTAAACCTTCGCGATTTTCCCGTCCGGATTAATTAGGAACGTATTTCGCGCCGCCATCAGCGTGCCTTTGTAATCCATTGTCGATCCATACTGCGCTGAAACTTTTCCGCCCGGATCGGCCAGCAGTTTGAAGGTCAGCCCTTCCTTCGCGCAAAATTCCTTGTGCGAATCCGCGCTGTCCACGCTCACGCCGAGAATCACCGCGCCGGTTTTGTCGTATTGGGCGAGGTCGCGTTGGAAATTGTGCGCCTCTAAGGTGCAACCGCTAGTCATGTCCTTCGGATAAAAATAGAGGACGACCCATTTGCCTTTGAAATCCTTCAAGCTCACTTGCGATCCGTCACTCGTCGCCAAACTAAATTCCGGCGCCACTTGTCCGGCCGCGGGTTGTGTTTGAGTGGATTGCGTTGGGTTCTCCGCGCCTTGCATGAGTCCAAGGGTAGCAAGGCAGACGATCGCTAACAGCAGTGATTTTTTCATTTTCGTTTCTTGGGTTGAGACAGGAACGTTATCCCGAACTGCTCAAAATCAAAATAGTCTAAGACCGCTTCGTGCGGCGCTGCCCTACTCGAGCAAAAGCTAACTTATTTCAGCGTGGCGTTGATTTTTTCGATCAAGCGTTCCAATTCCGGTGCGCGATGTGCGCCGGAACCGGCGCACCGGATTTTTCCCGTTCCATTATTCGCTCGGCTAACCACTGGTACCACTCAAAGAGCGTCTCGCGTCTCCGTTCGTTTCGGATCTGTTGAAGATAGGGCTCCAGTTTCCGCCAGGTCAGGACGATCGGGCCGCTAAAAAAATCATCCACTAAATCCAACGTCAGTTCTCTTTGAAAAACCAACACGCCGATCGTTTCCCACGTTGTGCTCACAAAATAAATCGCAGCTTCACCTTCCGGACCAACTCGGCGTCGGATCTCGGCGTGATCAAGATTGTCCGGCAGTTCCATAATGAAATGGAGCGCTTTCGTGAAATCGACGTCTTGGAATGTCTGCACGACCGTGTACATCGAGTGCCGTCGTTGTTGCCTGCGGAATTCGCGAATCTGCACCGCGGCGAAGATCACGCCCGCTGTGACCGCGATCGCGTTGATCAAATTGGCGAGCGTCGCGATATCCATGTCGATCTAACGCGGATCGGTCAGGCGGCCGATGAATAGACACGCGCCGCTCGGCACGTGCTGGATCGCGTAGACGAATGGGCGATCCACTTTCACGTAAATCGGCTCCTTCGGTTTCTCGAAACGCGCCGTGGCCTCCATCATTACGACCGCCGTCGCGGCGGCTGCTTCCGTCCCTTTTTCGTCCACCGCGATAAATGTTTTGTGAAACACGTTCGAGATCGCGAGATATTTGTCCGGTCTTTTCGGCGACATTCGATCGAAATTCGCGCTGCCCTGCGGATCGTCGAACGCCGTTTTCATTCCGAGGGCTTCGAGGTTTTCCTTCAGGGGGATTGTCGGTGGTGCGAATTTGAATTTCGGCAACTCAAGATCGACATCCTGCGTTTCAAGCGTTGCGCATTGCTTTAACGTTTCGGCGCTGAGCTTTGATTCGACGCCAACGAGACCGTTCACGGCATCCGGCAGCAAGATCACGAACTGCAATTCGCTTCCGGAATAGGGAAGCGCCACGATCGTGAAGTTATCGCGTTTCGCATAACGAAGAGGCTTTCGTTGCTCCATCGTCAGAACATTGACCGGCGCGCCGCCGTGAACATGAAACGGTTTCGGCTCGGTCAGCTTGTCGTTGAATTCCGTTCCCCACGGCGCTTTCAGGTAAATCGCGTTCGCCAAAACGAGCCGCGTTAGCTCTTTGATGCCGCCTTGCGGGATCAAATCACGAATCTTATCGCGCGTTTGGTCCGCGACCCATTTGTTGATGTATGCCCGCGCCGCTTCCGGGTCTTTTTTAAAATCGAGCGTTTCAAACGGCGCGCCGTAGAATTTTTTTACCAACTCGCGAAATGGATCTCGAAACTCGTAACCGCTTTGCGCAAACAAATGGTTCGCAATCGAAAGCGTGATCGGCTCGCTCGGTCCGCTTTTCTTCTTCGATTGCTCGGCGATTTTCCTGGTCTTCTGCGACATCTCGCCAAGCGAGCTTTGCAACGCTGCGAATGACGCATGAATGGCATCGCCATCGTTGGGAAAATGGAGAACGCGCGCCATTTCTGTCTTCGTTTCGCCGTCTGCTCCGGCAAACGTCATCGCGAGCGCGCTTTCGATTGAATAGGGCGACAAACAAAGATTGTCATTGCCGTGCGCGAGTTGGCGATAAAGGTCGAGACCGAGCTGATCGGTCGCGTTCGCCGCGAGATTGGAATCCGCGGCGTGAAGAGACAGCGCGAGCGCAACGAACAGAGCGCAAACGAGTTTCATATTGCGGAAGCGATTATCACGACCTTGCGGCGATATTCAAAGTAGATTAGACAACTTCCTCCGCTCCGGGTCGGTAGCTCAATCGGTAGAGCAGCGCCCTTTTAAGGCGTTGGTTCCGGGTTCGAGTCCCGGCCGACCCACTCCTCATTTTTGCCCTGTGTGATTGATTTTCACAGGCAAAACTGGGTCTCTGTATTACATTCTGATTTGCGAAGAGGCGCGTAAAGATGCGCGAGAAATCGAAATCTATTTAGCAACAAATGGCAACGCAAAGGGAGCCGTGAACGTTGCGTTTTCGGCGGGACCGATTGCGCCGCCTGCGATGAAGCTCTGGGCATCGGCCTTATCCCATCAATCGGCGCCGACTAATTGTAACTGATTGCACAGAGCCAGACGGACGATTCAGAAGCTGGCGGGGTCTTTCATCCGAACAGATATAACCGTGTTTTGGCTCAGGACATCGAGATTGAGCGGTGAGTTCGACCGGTTCACTTTTTTCCCGCAATTTTTCCAAGGAATTGTAGAAAGGCGTTCGGTTTATGGGACACTGCTTTCGAATGCGATACGTGCTTATTTGTTCTTTTTGATTTAACGGACCGCCTGGCGACCGAAGCAGCGGCTGGTTTTGGCTGAGGTGGTAATGTGTCGAGCTGAGTTAAAGAAGGGGCTCCACCACCACTATCGCTGGGCAGCAGGGATACTGGAGGTGGGAATGATCCAGGCTCGGACACTGGAGGCGGCGACAGAACTGGAGCGCTCGCCGGCGTTGACGATGACAAAGATTGAGTCACTCGCTGCTCCGGCTGAATGCATTCCTCTAGCCACCCATGGAAATGCACGCCTGAGTCAGTGTAGTCGAGCCAGAAGTTAGCGATTAGGAAAACTCCGAGTGTGGAGGTTAAAATGTAGAGGGGGGCGACCCATCTTCCCAATGTGTGAATGTTCAGATCGGCTAGGATATTCCGCAGCCGCGGAGGCTCAGCGGGCACTGGGGCGGGCACTTTGGGCTGAATCTCCGAGAGGTCGACATCGACCTTATATGGCAATGGCAATGGAGTTGACGTGTGGGGTTGCATCCATGCGCCTCGGAGCATGAACCGTTCCGCCCAACAGGAACCAACGTTAACTGTATCCCTGAGTTGAGCTACGTGGACTGAGAATCTACTGCGCCGGGTGGATCCTCTCGCGTCTTGACGCTTATCACCGTGTTTTGGTCCGGACCCGGCCGACCCAGTCTTCACGTCCTTGGTCGTTAAACAACCTTGAGTAGATCGCGGAGGGAATTTTTCTTTCGGTCCAATTGAAAGATCGATAATCCGACGGAGGTCGCTGCGTCCCAATCGCGTTCCGGATCGTCTCCAACGTGCAGGACTTGGTTCGGCTGCAATTCGATCACGCGCAGCGCCCGTCGAAAAATTTCCGGATTGGGTTTGTCGGCGCCGAGCTCGCTCGAAACAAAAACGTGCGAGAAGAATTTGGAGACGCCAAGTTGCTCGAGAATCATCCGCAGGCGCCCGTCGAAGTTCGAAATGACTGCGAGCTGAAATCGCGGGGACAATTTTTCCAAAACCTCGATGACCTCTGGATAAAGCTCCCACACACCGGCCTCGGCGAAATGTTCGTAAACGATCTCGAAAAAATTATCGCGATCGAGTTCGCTCAGCGACGGCGCAATCTCGTTCAGAACAAGATCGACAAGCTGGCGCCACCAATCTTTGTCATCGTTGTCGCGCGGCCCGTCGATCGCCGCCCGCGGCGGCATCGCATTCCAGGCATTCTGAAATGCGCGATCGAGCTCGTGCGAATCCCATTTCAATCCCAACTCGCGCGCGACCAGCGCGTAGTGATAGCCCACGCCGCGCGGCAAATAGAAAAGAGTTCCGGCGGCGTCGAAAAAGATCGCTTTTGGCGGCGGCTCGACTTTGTTTGTTGTCACGATGAACGGCATCAATCGATGGAAGATCGCTTTCCTGGTCCTTGCAACCTTTGTCGTTGGCGCAGTGACCGGCGCGTTCTTCATCATGGGCTCGGCCAAAGACGAAATGCGGCGAACGCGCGACCCGCGCCGATTTTTTTCGAACACGCCCGACCGCTGGGTCACCGATATGAAATTAACGCCCGACCAGGAACAAAAGGTCCGACCGATTCTGCAACAAATTGACGACGAACTGACAAATTTGCGCACGATGGATCTGCGCGAGACGGAAGGAATACTTTCCCGCGGCGAGGACCGGCTCAAGACGCTCGTGCGTCCCGATCAGCAGGACAAATTGCATCAAACGTTCGAGCAACGGCGGCAACGGGTACGCGATTGGCTCGGTGTGAACGATCAGAAAGATGAAAACGGCGCGAAATGAAAGTTGCCGATGAATTGAGCGTCGCCGCGCCGCGAGTTCAGTCTGCGAGCGAGGAGTTGGCCAACGCGGTCAGTCATGGGATCGGTTTCGTGGCATCGCTGATCGCCTCACCAATTTTGCTCTTGGCGGCGGCGCAGCGTAACAGCTCCGGTTTTTTCATCGGCTCGATCATTTTCGCAGCAACAATGTCGATTTTGTATTTTAGTTCGACGCTTTACCATGCTTGGCCGGAGACGCCTGGAAAATCTTTTTGGCGCCTGATCGATCACTCCGCAATTTTTCTGCTAATCGCTGGGACCTATACGCCGTTCGGACTCGGCCCGCTGCGGAACAATGGAGGTTTGATCATGCTTGGAGTCGTTTGGTCGTTGGCCATCTTCGGCGTGACGCTGAAAGCGACGCGCGGTACGGCCAGTTATCCGAAACTTGCGATGTCTCTATATCTCGGAACAGGATGGCTCGGGATATTTTTGGTTCGCCCAGTTACGGCCGCGATCCCGCTCTGGCCGCTTCTCTGGTTGTTGGGCGGCGGAATCCTTTACACGACCGGCGTGATATTTTTTCTCAGTAAACGTCTGCCTTACGCGCATTTTATCTGGCACCTGTTCGTGCTCGC